>Ga0207706_10006281_pt1 | contig 11041 bp, 13 predicted proteins | sample KBSC53metaG_FD_184318 | JGI IMG/M metagenome (GOLD analysis project Ga0207706, IMG submission 184318) | Corn rhizosphere microbial communities from Kellogg Biological Station, Michigan, USA - KBS C5-3 metaG (SPAdes) (version 2) | ecosystem: Host-associated > Plants > Roots > Rhizosphere > Soil ... | reverse complement strand
CACGTCCACGACGTAGGACTCCTGGTCGTCGGGCTGGGGGGCTCGGTCCATGGCGGCGACCGACCAGCCCCGCTCACGGAGGAGGAGCGCGGTGGCGGCGCCCAGCCCACTCGCCGCGCCTGTGACGACGGCGACCTTGCCAGCAGATGTGCTCATAGAAGATAATGATAGTCACAAATACCGGGAGCTACGGAAGGGGTGGATGTGGAGCGGCGCAGGCTACTCACGGTGGTGACCGGAGCGAGCCGGGGCCTGGGGCGCGCCGTGGCCCTCGCCCTGGCCGAGGACGGACACGACCTGGTCCTGTCGGGCCGGGACGAGGCTGCCCTGAGCGAGGTTGCGGAGGGGGCCCGCCGCCACGGCGCCACGGTGACCCAGGTCGTGGCCGACGTGGCCGAGCCGGACGCCGTGGTGGAGCTGATCGCACGTGCGGAGGAGCAGGGCCCGGTGACCGGCCTGGTCAACAACGCCGGTGCCTACGCCTCGGGGTCTCTCGAGGACGTCGACCTCGAGCTGTGGCACCGACTGCTGGCGATCAACGCCACCTCGGTCCTGATCGCCTGCCGAGAAGCAGGGCGCCACATGTCGCACCGGGGCTACGGCCGGATCGTGAACGTCGCCTCGACCACCGGCGTCATCGGGATCCCGGGGGCGGTCGCCTATGCCATGACGAAGGGTGCCGTGGTCTCGCTGACCAAGTGTCTGGGTGTCGAGCTGGCGCGCCGGGGTGTGACGGTCAACGCGGTCGCTCCCGGCATGTTCCGCACCGAGATGACCGACGTCTTCCGCGCGTCGGAGGAGTCGGAGCGCTGGTCGCTCAAGCAGTCACCGATGCGCCGGTGGGGCGAGCCGCCCGAGCTCGCAGCGGTGGTCGCCTTCCTGGTCTCCGAGAACGCCGGATTCGTCACGGGTCAGGTCATCGGCGTGGACGGTGGGTGGACCGCGTGACCGCAGGTGAGCGCGAGTGCTGGACCTGACCGACGAACAGCGGGCCGTACGCGACGTCGCGAGATCCTTCGCGCGTGACCGGCTCGCGCCGGGCTACCTCGAGCGCGCCCGGGTGGCTGACTTCCCGTGGGACGTGCAGCGCCAGCTCGGAGACCTGGGCTTCCTGGGGCTGCTCGCGGGGTCGGAGTGGGGAGCGGGTGCGGAATCCGACTTCGTCGCCTGTGGTCTGGTGATGGAGGAGATCGCCTACGCCGACTTCAACGTGGCCAACTGCATCCTGCCCACCCTGATCATCACCTCGATCCTCGGCGCGCACGGCTCGAGTGAGCAGCGGGAGCGCTGGCTGCCGCCGCTGGTCGCCGGCGAGGCCCTGGTCGCCCTGGGGTTGACCGAGCCCGGATCGGGTTCGGACGCGGCCGCGATGCATACGGTGGCCGAGCACACCTCGACCGGATGGGTGCTGAGCGGGGAGAAGACCTCGATCACCGGCATCCCGTTCGCGCAGGCCGCAGTGATCTTCGCTCGGACGACCGGGACGGGTGGTGCGTCCGGGGTCTCGGCGTTCCTGGTTCCCCTGGACCAGGACGGCGTCACGACAGGCTCCATCGCGGACCCCGGATGGCTTCCCGTGGGGCGCGGAACCATCTCGCTGTCCGAGGTGCACGTGCCGACGAGCGCCCTGATCGGCGCGGAGGGTGCCGGGTTCCGGACGGTCATGAACAACTTCGACTTCACGCGACCGCTGCTCGCGTTGACCGCCATCGGCTGCGCGCAGGCCACTCTCGACGAGACGGTGGAGCACGTCCGCGTGCGGGAGGCGTTCGGGAGCACGCTCAGCCGCTTCGAAGGCATCTCGTTCCCGCTCGCTGAGCACGCCACCTGGCTCGAGCTGGCCCGCATGATCTGCTACCGCGCACTGGAGAAGCGCAGCCGAGGCGAGGCGCACACGGCGGACGCCGCGATGTCGAAGTGGGTCGGCCCGATGGTGTCGAGCCGCGCGATCCACGACTGCCTGCTCCAGTTCGGCCACTACGGCTACTCCTCGGAGTACCCCATCGAGCAGCGGCTGCGTGACGTGCTGGCTGTGGAGATAGCCGACGGCACTGCGCAGATCCAGAAGATCATCATCGCCCGGGAGCTCTTCGGGCGGGACTTCATCCCCTATCAGACAGGACGGCCCACTCGATGACCTCAGCAACTCCGCAGTCCGACGCCGACGGCTCGGCCGAGCCGGTGCTCGTCGTCGACACACCGGTGCCGGGGGTCCGACGCCTCACCCTCAATCGCCCCGCGAGCCTCAACGCCTTGTCGCGCGAGCTCGTGGGCCGCCTGGTCGAGGAGCTGGAGCGAGCCGAGGACGACCAGGAGGTGCGCGTCCTCGTGATCGCGGCGGCCGGCAAGGCGTTCTCGGCCGGCGCGGACTTCGAGGAGCACTTCCAGGAGGACGGCTTCGACGTCGGCCGTACCGACCTCTGGGAGCGCCTCGAGGCCGTGCGGGTTCCGGTCATCGCCGCGGTGCAGGGATGGGCCATCACTGGAGGATTCCTCCTTGCCTACTGCTGCGACATCGTCATCGCCGCCGAGGACGCGAAGTTCCGGGACACGCACGCGGTCCTCGGACTGGTGCCAACCGGTGGGGAGAGTCAGCGGATGCCGCGACGTCTCGGCCCGTTCGTGGCCCGGGACCTCATGTTCACCAGCCGCGTGATGGAAGCCGAGGAGGCGCACCGCATCGGCTTCGTCTCGCGCGTCGTCCCGGTCGACGAGCTGGGCACGGTTGCGTTGGCGGTCGCTGAGCAGGTCGCTGACAACTCGCCTCGCTCGGTCACCACCATCAAGCGGCTCATCAACCTCGGCACCCAGGCCGACCTCGGCATCGGGCGCCGCCTCGAGCTCTTGCACAACGCCTTCGGCGCCGCGAACAACGACGACGACCCTGACCGGCTCGAGCGCATCAAGCGCATCCGTGGCCGGTCGTGACCGCAGGAGGACCAGGCATGGAGACCGAAGCACTCGTCGTCGTGGAGCAGCGGGGGGCTGTGCGCCGCCTGGCGCTGAACCGTCCTGAGCAGATGAACGCGCTGAGCGGAGACCTCGTGTCCGCCCTGCACCAGGCCGTCGCGGCCGCAGGTGCGGACCCCGAGGTACGCGTCGTGCACGTGACCGGGTCGGGCCGCGCCTTTTGTGCGGGGGCGGACCTGATCGAGGCCGAGGTCGTCACCCAAGACGCCGCCTCGTTCCGGCGTTGGCTGCACGGCTGGCGACGAGCGTTCTCCTCCTTCGAGGAGTGCCCGAAGCCGGTCGTCGCCCTGCTCAACGGCCTCACTCTTGCGGGCGGCCTGGAGCTCGCCCTCGCGTGCGACTACATGGTCGCCTCGAGCGCCGCACGGATCGGGGACGTCCATGCCAACTTCGGTCTCGTCCCGGGGGGCGGAGGGACCCAGCGCCTGACCGACGCGGTGGGTTCTCGCGCGGCGCGCTGGTTGATGTTCTCCGGTGAGACGCTCACCGCGCAGCGTGCGCTGACCCTGGGGCTCGTGCAGGAGGTCGTCGAGGCGGAGGGTTTTGCGGAGCGCTGCTGGGAGATGGGCGCCACCATGGCGGGGCGCAGCCAGCCGGGCCTGGCCTTCATGAAGCGGCTCAGCAGGCCGGCGATCACCGACCAAGGCCTGGAGCTGGAGATGGACGGTGCCGCCCATCTCGTGGTCGGACCGGACGCACGGGAAGGACTGGCCGCGTTCCGCGACAAGCGGGCGCCGAGGTTCGAGGCAGCGGCGGATGGCTGAGCGCCGCGACGTCACCTTGGTGGTCGAGACCGGCAAGGTGGCCGAGTTCCGGGCGGCCACGGGCCTGCCGCGCGACGACGCAGCGGTGTTCGCCCCGCCCACCTTCCCGGTCGTGGTCGAGCACGCCGGGCCAGTGTTCGCGGACCTGCTCGTCGAGCGAGGCATCGACCTGCGCCGGGTGCTCCACGGCGAGGAGCGCATCGACTACCCCGGCGGACCGCTCCGGGTCGGCGAGCAGCTGCACGGTCAGATGTGGATCGCAGGAGAGGAATCGCGCCAGGGCAGCGAGGGCCGGTTGACCCTGGTGTCGGTGCGCCTGGAGCTTCGGCGCCCGGACGAGTCGGTCGCCGCGACGGTCGAGCGCGTGATGGTCGTTCTCGAGGACCAGCCGCTCTAGGACACGGCCTCGGCCTTCCCGGGCGCCACGACTGCCCTACCTGTCGCGATGACCTCGCCGGCACTCGTCGCGAGGAGGTGGAAGACCGTGGTCTCGTCCGTCGGCTCCAACGCCACCGTCACGTCGTCGCCGACCCACGAGCGCTTGCGGAAGCGAACGGAGAAGCTGCGGACCGCGTCGTCTCCGAACGTCGAGACGACCAGGGTTCCGAGTCGGCCCGCGACGAGCATGCCCATGGCGAAGAACCGGTCATAGCCTGCTGAGGTGAGGACGCCGGCGTCGTAGTGGATGGGCGTGAAGTCGCCGCTCGCTCCGGCGTACCGGACGATGGTCGGGAGGTCGACGGAGTACGTGTGCGCGCGCGTTTCGCCCGTCATTGGGTGTGTCGGCGCATGTGCTGCGCGAGCTCGCCTTCTGGGTGCCACACCGCGCAGGAGCCGACGACCTGCGGCGCGCGAGTGACGATCTGCCGAAACCAGTCGTCGGCCCCCGACGGCTGTGGCGGGTCGTCGTAGGCCGACGCCGCGAACGCCGAAAGCGCCACCGTGGTGCCGATGGACTGCGCCATCGTCAAGAGGTGGTTGCACCCGCGGTTGCCTCCGAACCTCGCGTGCAGCTCCGCGACGTAGCCCTTGCGGATCGACAGGCCCACCAGCTCCCGCATCCGGTGGGTGGTGAACGGGCACGCCTGCTGAGGGTGATGGTCCATGCCTGCGTCGACCGCGGTGATCTCCAGGGAAGGGCGGTCCAGCCAGACCTCGAGCCGCATCTCGTGGACCGTGCCGTAGCCGAAGGGCGTGAGGCTGTCGTCCTTCAACGTGGCCACGGCACGCAACGCGTCCGGACCCTCATGGAAGACGCGCGTGCGAACGTCCCGGTCGTAGAGCAGATTCGGCTGGTCGGGCACGAGTGGTGCGAACGGACCACGTGGTGGAGTGCTTTCCATGCTCTCTTCCTCTGTGGTGATCGTCTGACTATATTAGTCATGAATTACGCCACAAGGTAGAAGGTGAGCGACTGTGCCAGTCCGACCAATGACCGAGGAGCTGATCGCCTCCTACTACGAGGTGGGCTACTGGCGTCCGGAGCCCCTCCACGTGACGATCGACGAGATCGCCTCTCGACGACCGGATGCCGCCGCGGTGGCGGACCAGCACGAGCGGCTGTCCTACCGCGAGCTGGTGCGTCGCAGCCACGCGCTCGCGGACCACCTCCTCAGCCTCGGACTCGAACCGGGGGACGCAGTGGCACTGCAGACCCCCAACCGCGTGGCGATCCCCCTGGCGCACCTGGCGTGCGACCGGGCCGACCTCCTCTTCGTCCCGCTCTCCGACGCCTGGCGTCACCGCGAGATGGGACACCTGCTGAAGGTGGCAAAGGCCAAGGTCGTCATCGTCCCGCAGGCGACCCGGGAGTGCGACCACGTCGCCATGATCGAGGAGCTGCGACAGGACCTTCCGGACCTCCGGTTCGTCGGCAGTCTGGACGGGGTGGCCGACGGCGCGGACTTCGGCTTCGACGAGGTCAGCCAGCGGGACGTCGCAGGCGTTCACCAGGAGCGGGACGCCAACGCGGCACGGTACGTCATGGTCACCTCGGGAACCACCGGCCTGCCCCGGCTCTCTCTGTGGACCGACAACAACCTGCGTCACTTCATGGCCTGCTTTGCGAGCGCGGTCGACCTGACGGAGGACGACATCGCGGTGGGCTTCTGCCCGGCGAACACCGGAGCGACGGGGTACGTCTTCCCGGTCCTGGGCCCGATCCTGGTGGGGGCATCGTCCGTACTCCTCGAGCACTGGTCGCCCGTGGAGGCGCTGCGGTTGATCGAGGAAGAGAAGGCGACGACGGCGACGGCAGTGCCGACCCAGGTGCTCAAGATGATGCAGCAGGACGACCTCGGGCAGTACGACTTCTCCTCTTTGCGGATCTTCACCAACGCCGGTGCCGCCATGCCGCCTGCGGCGGCCAAGGAGCTGGAAGAGGTGTTCGGGTGCGTGGGACACGTCTGCTACGGCTCGACCGACGGTGGGGTGCCTACGATGACCTCGCTCCGGGACTCAGTCGAACAGCGGCGGACCTCGGTCGGTCGGGAGCTCCCCGGCACCGACCTGCGGTTGGTGGACGCGCTCGGGCGCGACGTCGCCCCGGGGGCGTCGGGTGAGATCTGCTGGCGGGGCCCGACCAAGTCCTTCGGCTACCTCAACGAGCCGGAGTTGACCGAGGCGACCTTCGACGACGAGGGCTTCTACCATTCCGGTGACCTCGGCACCTGTGACACGGACGGCAACCTCTACATCACCGGTCGATCGAAGGATCTGATCATCCGCGCTGGGCAGAACATCAGCCCGGTGGAGATCGAGAACCTGCTCGTCGAGCACCCTGCCGTGAGCGAGGTGTCAGTCATCGGGCTGCCCGACCCCGTCTACGGCGAACGCGTCTGCGTCTGTCTCGTCGCGCGTCCGGGGCGGATGGTCACACTCGAGGAGCTGAGTGACTTCCTGCTCGACCGCGGCGTGGCCAAGTTCAAGCTGCCCGAGCGAGTGGAGGTGTTGAGCGAGCTGCCCAAGAGCGCGGGGGGGAAGATCAGCAAGGTCGAGCTCCGAGCGGCCATGGCGCAGGGCTCGGCCGCGGCGAGCGGCTGAGGCCAGCCGCTCAGGAGGGCTCGCCGGTCTGTCGCGATCGGTCCCCGAGGAAGGCCAGGCTGGAAGCGAGGACGCCCACCGCCGCGGCTGTGAACAGCAGCGTGGACCCATGGGCGGAGTGGTAAACCACCACGCCGCCGATGGGTGGCGCGACGACCTGCGCGAAGGCCAGTACCACGGTCGGGCCGGCGAAGGCGTCCCCCACCTGCGTGGGGCCGACCGCGGTGGCGAGCATCGCGGGGAGCAGCGCGGAGAGTCCACTCATCACGGTGCGGCGATGGTCACGGCCATGCCGCAGAACGCCATGGCGATGACGCGGGCCGTCGCTCCGGCGGGCCGGTCCGTCACCTCCGCCGTGTCCCGCGTCACAATGTAGCGGCTAGACGAAATCCTAATCATGTTTAGTATAGATAGATCGACGTCACATCACGGAGGACACGAATGACCCAGCAGCCCTCGGTCGAGGAGTTCACGCGGTTCTACCTCGACGAGTACGAGCCCGCATCCGGTCCGATCGAGGAGACCGACGTCATCCCGACCGACCTCCTCAAGCGGGCAGCCGACGCCGGCAGCTACCGGTTGACCGCGCCAGAGGAGTTCGGCGGCTGGGGGCTGACCGTGTCGGAGTACCTGCCGTACCTGGAGGGCGCGGCGCGTGGCCACGGCTCTGGACGTATGCTGGTCCACCTCACCAACGGCGTGTGGCGGCCGCTGTCCATGTTCGGCTCCCCGGCCCAGCGCGAACTGGTGTCCCGGATGATGACCGGAGACGTCGTCGTGGCGTTCTGCCTCACCGAGAAGACCGGTGGGACCGGCCGCGACCTGAAGTCGGTCGCCCGCCGAGACGGCGACGGTTGGCGAATCTCGGGCGAGAAGCACCTGATCACGTTCGCCGACCGCGCTGACCACTTCATCCTCGTGGTCGCCACCGACGACCGGGCGGCGAAGGACAGCCTGACGGCGTTCCTCGTCCCCCGGCACACCGAGGGGTTCGAGATCGACGCGACCCAGCGGACCATGGGTCTGCACGGGACCGGCCACGCCTGGCTCCGCTACCAGGACATCCTCGTCTCCGATGACGACCGTCTCGGCGAGGTCGGGCAAGGGCTCGAGGTCGCACTGAGCTTCCTGGACTACAGCAGGGTCTCCCTGTCCAACTGCATGGTCGGGCTGGCCCAGCGGGCGCTCGACGAGGCGGCGGCCTTCTCCAAGAAGCGGACCACCTTCGGCCAGCCCATCGCGGACCGTCAGGCGATCCAGGCGCACCTCGCCGACATGCACGCGGACGTGAGCGCCGGCCGCGGGCTGGTCCGGCACGCCGCCGAGCTGTGTGATGCAGGCGAGGACTACACGGCCGCCGCCGCGACCGCGAAGCTCTTCTGCCTCAACATGGTGGGCCGGGTCACCGATCTCTCGCTGCGGGTGCACGGCGGGTACGGCTACACGACCGACGCGCCCATCGAGCGGATCTACCGGGACGCGCGAGGCTTCTGGTTCGAGGAGGGGACCGCGGAGATCCAACAGCTCGTCGTGGCGCGCCACGTCCTGAGCGCCTGACGGATCCGTCCCATGGTGATGCTCGTCCACCAGCCGTGGCGTCGGGCTGCCGAGTTCTACCGACGGGGGGACTGGCAATCCGACACCTTTCCGGGTCTCCTGCGAGCCACGGCGGGGCGGCTAGGCGATCGGGTCGCCTACGTCCAGGAGGGGAGCCGGACCACCTGGTCGGCACTGCTCGGCGCCGCGTCGGGTCTGGGGCGAGATCTCCAGGACCGCGGCGTGCGACCGTCGGAGGTGGTGGTGATCGTCCTGCGGGACGGCCCGGAGATCGTGGCGGCGACGGCCGCTGTCCAGGGCATCGGCGCCGTGGCTGCGCCGCTCTCCCACTCGGCAGGCCCCGAGGAGATCGCCACGGTCGTCTCGCGCACCGGCGCAGGCGTCGTCCTGACGGACCGCCCCCTGGATGACTCGGTCTCCGCCGACGCGGTTCTGCTCGGCCCGGTGAGCACGTGGGAGCCTGGCGCCGCAGAGTTCCCCCCGGCCGGGTTCGAGGTGTCGGCCGACGACGTCTCGGACATCATGTTCACCTCGGGGACGACGGGTCGCCCCAAGGGGGTCATGAACACCGCGAACACCAAGCTGGCCGGTGTCCGAGGGTTCCTCGCCGAACACCCCCTGACCGATGCCGACGTGGTGGGTGTGCTGCCGCCGATGTCGCACAACGCGGGCTGGCTCTACACGGCGGTCCCGGCGGTCGCGGCTGGTGCGACGCTGGTCGCTGTCGGTCGAGGCGACCCGGTGCAGATGCTCGACCGGATGGAGCGCCACCGCGTGACGGCCGCCTTCATGGTGCCCACCCACATGCACGACCTCGTGACGACGTATCGACAGCACCCGGGGCGCTGGGACCTCAGTCTGCGCTTGATCATCACGGGTGCGGCGCCGAGTCAGGACGAGATCGTGCGGGCCGCCGTGAGCGACTGGGGAGTCACCGTGGTGAGCATGTACGGGATGATCGAGTGCCAAGGGCTCACCTTCACCCGCGCCGGTGACAGCGTCGACATCATGGCTCGCACCGTGGGTCGGGCCTGCCCGGGCGTGACCCTCGAGCTGGTCGACCCGGACACGGGACAGGTCGTGCGTGACGAGGGCATCGTGGGCGAGGTTGTTGCGGCGGGTCCGCTGAACTTCGTGGGCTACTTCGAGGACGAGGCGGCGACCGGCTCGACCTTGACCCGCGACGGCTGGCTCAGCACCGGCGATCTCGGACGGTGGCACGACGGGTCCCTGCAGATCGTGGGTCGCCGCAAGGAGGTGATCCTGCGCGGCGGCATGACGTTGTCGCCGGAGGACATCGAGCGGGTCTTCGCCGAGGTACCGCGGGTGGGCGACGTCGTCGTGGTGGGCTTGCCCGATCCTCGTCTCGGCGAGCGGGTGTGCCTCGCGGTCACCGGAGAGCTGCCCTCGCGGGAGGAGCTCCAGGTCCACCTGCGGGCACGGGGTTGGGGAAGCCACCTGCTGCCTGACGACATCCGTCCTCTGACCGAGCTGCCCAGGACCGACCTGGGCAAGCCCAAGCGCACGGCCGTGCGCGCGATGCTGCTGGAAGCGGCCACCCCGGGAGCCGTGTGATGGAGAGAAGCGCCGAGATGCTCGTGCCGGAGTCGTTCACCTCGATGGGCCAGCTCGAGAGCGCGGTCGGCCGTGAGCTCGGTCCGACGCCGTGGCGGACCGTCGACCAGTCGGTGGTCGACGCGTTCGCAGAGGTCACCGGAGACCATAACTGGATCCACGTCGACCCAGCCCGGGCGGCTGAGGGGCCGTTCGGCCGAACCATCGCGCACGGCTACTTCACGTTGTCGCTGATCCCGTCGTTCGGCCACCAGCTCTTCAGCCTCGACCTCGAGGCGGTCCGCCTGAACTACGGCCTGAACAAGGTCCGGTTCCCACAGCCGGTCCCGACCGGCTCCCGGATCCGGGGTCGGGTGGCGTTCCTCGGTCTACCGCCCGTCGCTGCCGGACGCCAGCTCGTCACGCGCTACACCATCGAGATCGAGGGTCAGGACAAGCCCGCGTGCGTGGCGGAGTCCGTGGTCCTGTTCCTCGACTCCTGATCTGGGCTGGGTCAACGGCGGCCCGACCGGGCGAGGAACGCCGAGATGAGCTCCTGGGCCGCGGGTGTGCCCACGGCCGACGAGATTGTCTCCACCTCGCGACGGGCGTGCGCGTCCCGGTCTGCCCCCAGGCTCGCACGCAGCAGCCGGCGGGTCAGGCCGAGTGCCGCGGCTCGCTCGAGCCCGCCTGAGCTCCCGCATGGCAGGCAGGCCGAGGGTGCTGGCCATCGGGTGGCTGACCGTCACGTGGGCCACCCCGTGGCGAAGATCGAAGCGCACCAGTGGCTCCATCAGGAGTACCTCCGGAACAGTGCCGCGAGCGCCTGTCCGCCGCCGATACACATGGTGACCACGCCCCACTCGCCGTCGGTGCGGCGAAGGTGCTGCGCGACCCGGAGGGTGAGGATGGCGCCGGTGGCACCCACCGGGTGCCCCAGGGCGATCGCGCCGCCGTACGGGTTGGTGCGCTCCGGGTCCAGCCCGGCGTCGCGGATCACGGCGACGGCTTGCGCGGCGAAGGCCTCGTTGAGCTCCACGATGTCGATGTCGCGGGGGGAGAGGCCCGTCCGCTCGAAGAGGCGGCGCAGCGCGAAGACCGGGGCGTACCCCATCAGCCCCGGCTCGTTCGCCGCGGTCTCGACCGCCTCGAGA
>Ga0207706_10006278_pt1 | contig 11043 bp, 8 predicted proteins | sample KBSC53metaG_FD_184318 | JGI IMG/M metagenome (GOLD analysis project Ga0207706, IMG submission 184318) | Corn rhizosphere microbial communities from Kellogg Biological Station, Michigan, USA - KBS C5-3 metaG (SPAdes) (version 2) | ecosystem: Host-associated > Plants > Roots > Rhizosphere > Soil ... | reverse complement strand
CGGCACATATTCCGCCAGCATCACCGGCGTCATGGCCAGGACGTTGATCAGACGTACCGACCCCCCCGACGTGCGGACCATTTCAATCGCGGTTGCTATGGCGGGTTTAGCCAGATCAGTATCCGCAAGATCGACCGGCACCAGAACCTTTTTGTACATGACAGCGCCCCTCATTTCGCTGCGAGGGTCCGATCATGGCATGTTTTGAGGGGCGCGTTGAGTGAGAGTTATTGGTTCAATTGGCCGCGGCGGCGAGCGATTTCGGGGTCACGAAGCGTTCAAGACGGCCGCATTGGGGGTGCAATTTACCCCAGTCGTCGAGAGCAAAATCGATGATCGCAAGGCCAGCCGTGGGCAGTTTCTCCCGCAGCCGTTCCCGCGCTTCGATGTCGCCCGCGGCGACCAGCATGGCCGCGAGTTCGTGGAGGCCAGGATTGTGCCCGACGATCAGAAGCGTGTGCGTGGCCGGGGCAGATTCCTTGACGATGCCAAGGATTGTATGTGCGGTCGCGTCATAAAGCCGATCAACCGGGGTGGCCTTGGGCGGCGTGCGGAATGCGGCAGCCGCAAATTTCCAGGTCTCCTGCGTGCGGGCGGAGGGAGACGTCACAACCTGGTCGGGAATGAGGGTGTGGGAGGACAAGTAGGCGCCGATCCTGGCGGCGTCCTTGCGTCCGCGCTCAACCAGTTTGCGGGCACGGTCTTCCATGCCCGGTTCGGAGCGTTCGGCCTTGGCGTGACGAAATAGCAAAAGTCGTCGCATGGTCGTACTATGGATGTCTTTGGGATGTCTTTCGTCGCTATGGCTCAGTCTAGCAATAATTGGCGCAGAGAATGAAGCATGGAAGCGGGTTGGTACGAGGCGAATAGCGTTGCACGTCCGGCTCGCCCACGGCTGAATCTTGATCTCGATGTTGATGTTTGCGTGGTCGGCGCCGGGCTGGCCGGTCTGACCGTCGCCCGTGAAATCGCGCAACGGGGATGGTCGGTCGCGGTTCTGGAAGCAGGAGAGGTCGCCTGGGCCGCGTCGGGCCGCAACCTGGGTTTCGTGCTTCCAGGCTTTGCCGAAGATATCCGCGGCATTATCGAGCGCATCGGTCTCGACCATGCCAAGCAACTCTGGGCTCTCTCAGAACAGGGACTCGACTATGTCCGCCGCACGATCCTGGACACCCAAATGCCGGGCGTCGACCTCATCAATGGCTGGCTGCACGTATCGAAAACCGACAATTCCGGCGAACTTCGCAGTGAAGTTGAACGCATGCGCTGGATCGGTACCGACGTCGAGTTCTGGCCGGTGGACCGCGTGCGCGATCAGCTTCACAGTCCTCGGTATTTCGGAGCGGTGCATTACCGGGAAGCCTTTCACATTGATCCATTCAACTACGCGCTTGGACTCGCGGCGCTCGCCGAAAAAGCGGGTGCGCGAATTTTCGAGGATACACCGGCTGTTTCGCTCGATCCGGCTGGCGTCCGCAAGCGCGTGATTACGCCCGCTGGCCGCGTTCGTTCTGCGCACGTGGTGCTCGCCGGCAATATCCATCTCGGGACGCTTATGCCGCGGCTTGCGGCGACCCTGTTGCCGGTCACGACCTTTGTCATGGTGACGGAACCGATCGGCGAGATCTTGCACGACATCGTGCGCTATCGCGGCGCTGTCAGCGACACCAATCGCGCTGACAATCACTACCGCATCGTCGGAGGCGATCGTCTCCAATGGTCGGGACGCATGCGCGCCTGGGAAGCCAACCCGCGCCTGATCGCGCGCGGACTGGTCAATGACGTCCGGCGCACCTTTCCCGGCCTCGGGAAAGTCGAGGTTGCGCATTTATGGCGAGGAACGCTTGGCCGCACAGTCCATCGCATGCCGCAGATCGGTGAAATTGAGCGCGGCGTGTGGCTGGCGAGCGGCTTTGGAGGCCACGGTCTCAACAACACAGCTGTAGCGGGTGAACTTGTTGCGCGTGGCATTGTCGATGGTGATCAAACATGGCGCCTGTTCGCACCCTATGAGCTGGTATGGGCAGGAGGTGTGCTTGGCCGTGCACTGGCGCAAGGCATCTATTGGGGCACGCGACCGTTGGAGCGCATTGAGCAGGAAGTTGCCCGCTATCGTTCCCGTGTGCGCGCGCGCAAGGATGCGCGTCTTGCCGCGCGTGAGAAACCAGGCTGATCAATTTCTTGATTGCGTGCGCCTATCTATTCTCTCGCCGCGACATAAAGGCCAGACGCTCGAACAGATGCACGTCCTGTTCGTTCTTGAGCAGCGCGCCATGGAGGGGCGGAATGAGCTTTTTGGGATCGCGCTCGCGCAAGGTTTCAAGTCCGATGTCTTCCACCATCAGGAGCTTGAGCCAATCGAGAAGCTCGGAGGTGGAAGGTTTCTTCTTCATTCCCGGAACTTCGCGGATCTCGTAAAATAGTCGCAACGCTTCTGCGACAAGCCTTTGTTTTATATCGGGGAAATGCACCTGAATGATCGCGCGCATGGTGTCCGCGTCGGGAAAGCGGATGTAGTGAAAGAAGCATCGGCGCAGGAATGCGTCCGGCAATTCCTTCTCGTTGTTCGAGGTGATGACCACGATCGGCCGGCGCCGTGCCTTCACGGTCTCGCCGGTCTCGTAGACAAAGAACTCCATGCGATCGAGTTCCTGTAACAAGTCATTGGGAAACTCGATGTCGGCCTTGTCTATCTCGTCGATCAGCAACACCGGTCGGTCGTCGGCGACGAAGGCGTCCCACAGTTTGCCGCGCCTGATGTAGTTGCGGATGTCCTTGACGCGTTCGTCCCCAAGCTGGCTGTCGCGCAGGCGTGAGACCGCGTCATATTCGTAAAGACCCTGCAGCGCTTTGGTCGTGGATTTGATGTGCCATTCGATGAGCGGTGCGCCGATGGCTTTTGCAATTTCCAGGGCCAGCACCGTCTTGCCGGTGCCTGGTTCGCCTTTGACGAGGAGAGGGCGCTCGAGAGTAATTGCGGCATTGACCGCGATTTTCAGGTCGTCGGTCGCGACATAGGCCTTGGTGCCGTCAAAACGCATACAATGCATCCCGTTGCGATGGTCCATCTATCATAGACCGGCGCGACATTCATATCGACAGGGAGCGGTACGACGCGGAGCCTCGGCGAGAGCTCTCGGCTAGCCGCGTACCGCGCCTTCAAGGAAGTTCTCCAGCGCGATCACGGGTGCGCGGTCTTCATAGAGGCGGTGCCTGTTTTCGGCCATCCGGGACGACATCGTCTGCCGGAATTGCGTGTCCTGACCAAGGCGCGTCGCGATAGCGACATAGTCGTCTACGGTCGCTGCGATGGTGTCGGTGACATCAATCATCCGCAAAATTGCTGCACTGTGCCGGCCGCGCATCGTCGGGCCTTCGAAGGTTACGATCGGCAGAGCCTGAGGAAGGCATTCCAGCGCCGAATTGCAGCCTGACCACCCGATGCTGTCCAGAAACACGTCACAAAGTCCGGCCGCGGCTGCGAACTGGCTTTGGCTCATACGGTTGAGAAAAACGCAGTGATGCTCGGCGCGCATGCCCGCCGCTGAAAATGCGCGCTCAAGCCGTTCGCGCACGAGCTGCGTAACCCTTGGCGCACCGAAATGGCGCAGGAATACGAATTGGCAATCACCAACGGCCTGCGCGATGCGCACGAACACGTCGTCGTACTGCGGCAGATATTTAAAGAGTGATTGAGCGCTCCAAAACGCGGTCGCTCCGGCGCGCAGGCCCAGTCCCTCGCGCGTGACGGAAACCGGCTCAGCCGCGACCGGCTCGTAATAGATCGAAAGATTCGGCAGCCGCACCAGCTTTTCAGTGTAGCAGGCTTGTGCATCCGGCGGCTCCATCAAATCGCTCGACAGGAAATAGTCGATCGTGGAGAGGCCACTGGTTTCCGGGTGGCCCCATGAATTGCATTGCACCGATGCAAGGCGCTGCGCCGCAAGCTGCAGCGAGGAGACATCCATAAGGAGGCCTGGGTAAATCAGGGCATGCGGCGCATCGGCGAGGATCTCACGCCGCCAGCCGTCAGTGTCGAGAGTGCGATGAACAAACCGGTCGCACAGGCGGGCTGCAGCATCCGTTTGCTCGTCATGAATGGCGCCGAGATGATAACCGGTCACATAGAAGCGGCTGCGGTCGAGCTGGCTGATCCAGCCCTTGATCGGAATTTTCCAGTTGGAGTGGCGGTAAAAAAAACTGCTGACGATGCCGACGCGGATCGGCTCGCCGGGCGCCGGCGGTGGCGGCAGCGGCGCCGGCGAAAAACGGCGAGCGATCACCTTGCCGATCATCTCACCGTAGATTTGTTGCAGGGCGCGGTCGTTGCTGCCCTGGTAGGCGAGCAGGAAGGGATGTCTGGCGCCAATCGCCTTGATCAGGTCGCCCTTGAGCACGCCGCGTTCCACGTCATTGAGCAACTCGCGCAACTTCTGTTCGTAGGCTGCACGGCATTGCGCGATTTCGCTCTCATCCCGATAGATAACGGGCAGTTCGGCGAAACAGGCTGCAAAGCGTGCGTCTGCGTGGCCGGGTGCGAGCGCCAGCGCCTGAGCGAGATCGGCGGCGGCTTCCTCATTCCGGCTGATCTCCAACAGACAACGGCCGCGCTGGTACCAGGCCTCGGCGTCGTCCGGATTAAACTTCAACGCGGCGGTGAAATTGTCGATTGCATCGTCGGCGCGATCAAGCGCGAGCAGCACGCGGCCGCGATTGTTCCGCGACTCGGTGAAGCCGGGGGCTAACGCAAGCGCGCGGTCGTAGCAGGCAAGAGCCTCGGGCAGCCGATTGATCGCCTCCAGCACCGCGCCGCGATTATTCAGCGCTTTGACATAGTCGGGGCGCAGCAAAAGCGCGCGGTCGAGACTGACCAACGCTTCGTCGTATCGCCCGAGCACGCGCAGGGACGAACCGAGATTGTAATGTGCATCGGCATAGTCCGTCTTCAGGGCAAGCGCCTTGTGAAAACAGGCCACCGCCTCTTCGTGACGCCCAAGCGCGGCCAGCACCGCGCCCCGATTGTTGTGCGCCTCGGCGAATTTCGATTTTTGCTTTAATGCGGCATCGAAGCAGGCGAGCGCCTCCTCGCTGCGATCGAGCGCATGCAGGATCATTCCGTGGTTGACCAGAATTTGCGGGGAGGGTCTCCGCATGCGCATTGCCTCGGAAATGAGGCGCAAGGCCTCCGCGGGCTGGCCCTTGGCGAGCTTGATCACGCTGAGCATTTGCAAAGCGTCGAAATGATCGGGCCGGTGAGCGAGGACCTCGGAATAAAACTGTTCGGCCTCCGTCAGGCGGCCCTGCTTATGCAGTTCCAGCGCCTGGGCGAAGACCTGCGGCACCTTGATCGGCGCTGGCACTGGTGCTGGCGGCATGATTCCCCCTTGCATTGAGGGGTAAAAAAGCCGGACTGAGTCGTCTAGGGTGAAGTGTCGAAATGGCGGGACACGGCGGCCTAACGGGATCGTGATGGCAGCGCGATGGCTAGTTGATTTGCGTCCGCAGGGCGGTCGCGCGACTGTGGACCAGGCACAGTGGAGACGGCTCAATGATCAATCGGCGCGCCCTGTTTGTTGCTGGTGTGGCGTTTTCAGCGCTGGCGGTCAGCGTTAGATTTGGCAGGTCACAAACCATGAGCACCACCGAAACGATCGACTATCGCAAGCTTTCGGACATGGATTGGCGCCAGCGGCTTACGGCGGACCAATACATGATCCTGCGGCACCATGGCACGGAACGTCCCGGGAGTAGCCCGCTCAACAAGGAAAAGCGTAAGGGAACCTTCACCTGCGCGGGGTGTGACCTGCCGTTGTTCTCGTCGGATACCAAGTTTGAAAGCGGGACCGGGTGGCCGAGCTTCTATCAGCCATTGGCCAGCGCGGTAGAGACCAGGACTGACCGGTCACTTTTCATGACGCGCACCGAGGTGCATTGTTCACGCTGCCTTGGTCATCTCGGCCATGTATTCGATGACGGACCGCCACCGACCGGCTTGCGCTATTGCATGAACGGCGTGGCGCTGAAGTTCGCTCCGCAGCCCGGCTCTTCGTCGTAACACCGGCAAAATCTGCCGCTTGACGGCAGAAAGAACCGCGAATGGCGGCCCCTGCGGGCCGCCATTTCTTTGTAAGCTATTGATATAGCTACATAAATTTGATGGCACGGTGATTGCGACGGGACAGCCAGTTCGGTGCCCCGACAGGGCGAAGTGTGTCTCGTTTGCGGAGATGAAGTCATGGGTCTGTTCGACGCTCTTACAACTGCGGTCAGTGGCCTGCAGGCGCAATCCTTCGCCATGCAAAACATATCCGGCAACATCGCGAATTCTCAAACAACCGCCTACAAGGGCATTGAGACCAATTTCGAGGATCTGATTCCGGGCGATTCAGTGCCCACGCGCCAGATTGCCGGCGGCGTGATCGCAAATTCACGCGCCACGAATAACGTTCAGGGTACAATCCAGAGCACGACGTCGACGACGGATATGGCCATCAACGGCAATGGCTTTTTCGTCGTGCAGGCTCCAACCGGATTCAATGGAAATCAGCCGCTCTTTGGCGGCATTGACAGCTATACACGGCGCGGCGACTTCCAGCTGGACGCGAACGGCTATCTGGTCAACGGCTCCGGATATTTTCTTGAGGGCATTCCGATCGATCCGACGACCGGCAATCCAGTCGGCAGCGTTGCCACCCCCTTGCAATTCCAGGGCAACTTTCTGCCAGCCAGCGCAACGACCCAGGTGAACTACGGGATTAACCTCCCGTCCACTCCGCAGACGAATGCATTCGTCGCCACCACCCCGAACTCCGAGTTGCTCAATCCCACCGATTTCAGTGCCGGTCATGATCCTACGGTTGCCGGAACCGGCATCGTTGTCGGAAGTGATGTGTCTACGTTTGTGAATGAGTCGATCGATGGCGGCTCTGTAACGATTTACGATCCGATCGGCACGCCCGCCAATCTTCAGCTCAGATGGGCCAAGACCGACAGCGTTGCCAATGGCGGCGCCGACACCTGGGAACTGTTTTATCAGACGGACGCAACGGCGACCGGCACGAATCCGGCCTGGATCAATGCGGGGACGGACTTCGTATTTGACGCAAACGGCCAGCTCAATCCACCGATCACCAACGTCGCGCTGACGGGCGTCTCGATCAATGGCACCGCGCTCGGCAATATCACGATCAACAGCCCGACGGGCGGCGTCACGCAATTCGCCAATACAAGCGGCGTGTCGACCGTCAATAACCTGCAGCAGAACGGCTACGCAGCCGGCCAGCTGAAGTCGATCGCGGTCAGCGACGCGGGCAATATCATTGGTACGTTCTCCAACGGGCAAAACGTCGCGCTCGCGCAGGTGCCATTGGTCCATTTCAACAGCCCCAACAACCTCAAGGCTCTCGACGGCGGCGCCTATCAATTGACAAATGAATCCGGCCCCGCGCTGACGGGCTCGTCGGGCAAGATCATCGGGCAATCGCTGGAAGCGTCGAACACGGATATCGCAACCGAGTTCACAAAACTGATTGTCACGCAGCAGGCCTATTCCGCGAACACCAAGGTGATCACCACGGCAAACCAGATGTCGCAAGATCTGCTCAACGTGATCCGATGATTTTTCGGCAAGCGTAGGCGTGATCGAAACGTGATCGAGACCGGCACATGAGTCTGACACAAGCGCTCAGCACCGCGCTGTCTGGTCTACAGGTAAATCAGGCCAGTATTTCGATCGTCGCGGCCAACGTCGCGAACGCCGACACGCCTGGCTATACGCGCAAGGTTGTCAATCAGGTTGCGATTGGCGGCAGCGCGAGCATCGGCGTTCGGGTCAGCGACATCCAGCGCGAAATTGACCTGTACATCCAGCGGCAGCTGCGTGTCGAGAATGCCGGCGCGTCCTATGCGGATACCCGCGCCAACATGTACTCGCAACTGCAGGACATCTACGGTCAACCTGGTGCCGACACATCGCTTGAGTCGGTCTACAACAGTTTCACGTCCGCATTGCAGGTGCTTTCAACCAGCCCGGATGATCCGGGTGCGCGCACCGCTGTCGTCAACAGCGCCCAGCTGCTGACGCAACAACTCAATCAGCTGAGTGGAAGCGTTCAGGCCTTGCGCGCCAACGCGGAGCTCGGGATCGCCGACGCGGTGAATAAGGCCAATGAGGCGATGAGCCAGATCGCTTCACTCAACGGGCAAATTGCTGCCGGGACTCCCGGTGATGCCGCGACCGAGGCGCTGCAGGATCAACGCGACTCCTACATCGACCAACTGTCGCAGTTGATGGATATCAACGTGATACCGGGCGATCGCGGCCAGGTCAGCATCTTCACGAGCTCGGGCACGCAGCTCGTTGGCGCGCAGGCCGCCCAATTGAGCTTCGATGCGGTGGGCACGATAACGCCCAATTCCCTGTGGAGTGCAAATCCTTCTCAGCGCGGCGTCGGTACGATCACCCTCATTCCGCCGGCAGGCGCACCTGTCGATCTAATTCAAAACCACTCTATCCGGTCGGGCACCATCGCGGCCTATCTCCAGATGCGCGATCAGGATCTCGTGAAAGCGCAAAATCAGCTCGATGCCCTCGCCGCTGGCATGGCCCAAGCGCTTTCCGACAAGACGACCGCGGGCAGCCCTGTCTCTTCGCCGCCGCAAAACGGCTTCAGCGTCGACGTCGGCAACCTGTCCAACGGCAATACCGTCACGGTCAACTACACCGACACGGCGACCAACACGCCACATACAATAACGCTGGTGCGCGCTGATGACCCTTCCGCCTTGCCGTTGTCCAATACGGCGACGGCAACAGCGAATGATACCGTCTTCGGCATCGACTTCTCCGGTGGCATGGGCTCGGTTGTCACGCAGATCAACGCCGCACTCACCGGAACCGGCATGACGGCTTCGAATTCGGGCACGGTGCTGCAAATTCTCGATGACGGTGCTGCCAATACTGTTGATGTGAATTCCCTGTCAGCGACCGCGACGGTCACCTCCCTGACCAGCGGCGGTGCCGAACTCCCGCTGTTTACCGATGGTTCGACGCCTTACACCGGTATCATCACTGGTACGGGCCCCGAGAACCGTGGCCTCGCGGCTCGCATCGCCGTTAATCCCTCGATTGTCGCCGACCCTTCCAGCCTGATCGTTTATCAGGCGGGCACACCGGCGGGTGACAGTACTCGGCCCGATTTCATCCTTCAGCAGCTCACGAACGCATCGCTGACTTTTTCGCCGAATACCGGAATCGGAACTGTCAGCGCGCCGTTCACCGGATCGCTCACGACCTATCTGCGCCAGGTCATCAGCCAACAAGGTGAGGCAGCGAGTTCGGCCGACAACCTCAAGCAGGGCCAGGACGTCGTCCTCAACTCGCTCCAACAACGGTTCAACGATGTTTCGGGCGTCAACGTCGATCAGGAAATGGCGAACCTGCTTTCGTTGCAAAATTCCTACGCCGCCAACGCGCGCGTCATGTCGGCGGTGAAGGATATGCTTGATGCCTTGATTAACATGTGAGGACGGCATGAGCGTCTCATCCATCGGGGCACAATCCGCACTCATCATGCAGCAGCTGGTGCAGATGCGGTCGCAATTTGATGACCTGCAGCGCCAGCTCGGCACCGGCCAAAAGTCGGCCACCTATGCCGGTCTCGGCATCAACCGCGGTGTGACCGTCAGCCTGAACGCGCAGTTGTCGGCGATCAGCGGATACGACAATACCATCGACAATGTCATGGCCCGCATAAACCTCATGAATACCGCGCTGGGCAACATGATCGACATCACCACCACGGTGAAGTCCGCGATGGTGCAGGCCAACGGCGTCAGCAACGGCAGCGGCGCGCTTGTTGCGCAGCAAACCGGACAGTCGTCGCTCGATCAATTGCTTGCGCTGCTCAATGCCCAGGCCGGCGATCGCTATCTGTTTTCGGGCCGCGCCACCAATACGCCGGCGGTGGAGACGCTCGATCACATTATGAATGGCGATGGTGCGCGGGCCGGCCTCAAGCAGCTGATCTTCGAGCGCAACCAGGCAGATCTCGGCATCGACGGGCTGGGCCGTCTGACGATCGGCGGATCGGGTAACTCCGTGCAAGTCGACGAACAGGCAACGTCGTTCGGCCTCAAGCTGGCTTCGATCACCAGCACTGTAACCGGTGCCACCGTCTCGGGTCCGACGGGATCACCCGCTTCCGAGAGCATTGATTTTTCAGCCGCCGCCCCGAACCCCGGGGAAACAGTCACCCTGCGGTTCAACCTACCTGACGGTACGAGTGAAAACCTGACGCTGACGGCTACGACCGATTCACCACCTGGCTCCAACGAATTCACGATCGGTACGACTCCCGGCCAGACCGCCAGCAGTTTCCAGACAGCGCTCACCACGGCAGTCGGCAAGCTCGCCGGCACGTCCCTGACGGCGGCGTCCGCGATCGCGGCGTCCAGCGATTTCTTCAATGCCGATGCCAATAATCCGCCCCAACGCGTGGGCGGGTCTTCGCCGTTTTATGCTGCGACGGGCATGGTTGCCGGCACCGCCGCCAATACGGTGATTTGGTATACCGGCGAGACCGGCACCGACCCGGCGCGTTCGACCGCCACGGCAAAGATCGACCAGTCTTTGTCGGTTTCATACGGCGCCCGCGCCAACGAAGATGCCTTACGGACGCTTGTGCAAAATGTCGCGACGCTTGCGGCCGTGACGATTTCACCCACCGATCCTAACGGAGTGGGACTGAGCAGTGAGCTGGACCAGAGACTGACAGCCAACCTCGGTGCGCCTGGCACCCAGACCGTCACCGATATCGAGTCCGATCTGGCCAGCGCGCAGACGTCGCTCAAGGCGGCCAAAGACCGGCATCAGCAAGCCAACTCGACCTTGAGCGATTTTCTTCAGCAGATCGAGGGGGTGTCGAACGAGGACGTGGGGGCGCAGCTTCTGACACTACAGACCCGAATGCAGGCATCGATGCAGGTTACGTCGATGCTTTCGCAGCTCAGCCTCGTGAACTTCCTCAAGTAGTCAGACTTCAA
>Ga0207706_10006276_pt1 | contig 11046 bp, 11 predicted proteins | sample KBSC53metaG_FD_184318 | JGI IMG/M metagenome (GOLD analysis project Ga0207706, IMG submission 184318) | Corn rhizosphere microbial communities from Kellogg Biological Station, Michigan, USA - KBS C5-3 metaG (SPAdes) (version 2) | ecosystem: Host-associated > Plants > Roots > Rhizosphere > Soil ... | reverse complement strand
CTGGAAAATATTTCCAGATGACGTAACCCAAAATATAGCCACATGAAGATTCTCCATCGTGAAATGGGAAAGCTTCAATTGCTTTTCAGGATCCGTTGATAAAGGCTTCGCCATTGAAAAGACTGTAAAAATTAAATCAAAGCAACATTCAAGTTAGCAATTTTTAAGGTCAAGGTGGCCACAGCCCAATGCTTAGATGATTTGCATCCACTTCAAACCAAACGTTCATTCTGTCTGAGCACTATTTTACGGCTATTAAATCAACCATTTCTATTGTGGGCTCTTTACTAAGCAATTCTGATGCACTTGCCATCAGGGCTGCTGCAATCTGCCCGTTTAAATGCGCTGTACGTCCTTCAATACTTTCAAATGTGTCAAAAATTCCAAAAGTCGATGGGCCGAATTGTAATGCATACCATCTAACCGTACCTGCTTCTCCGTTTGCAATTACGAGTGCGGATTTCAAAAAAGCTAATACATCATTTTCTTTTCCCGGCTTGGCTTCGACTCTCGCGAGGATTGCGAACTTTTCCATAGTATGTGTTTGTTTTATGGCGAACTTAAGACACGGGATGCCGTCCGCTTGTCGCCTACTTGATATTTCACCAATAGTAGAAGAGACCTCGCTAACTGTGGACCTTCACTATTTAAGTCTCCACGGAGGATATTTTCTGTTATTGCCTCCGAAGTAGATAATGATTTGGTTATTGTCTGGATCTTTTAATCTTGATTCTCGCCATAACCAGGCTTTGTCGCTCGGCAATTCTTCAAACTGAATGCCCTTACGCAAAAGCTGCTGAACACAGCTATCTAAATTCTGCACTTCAAAGTAAAGCCAAATGTCATTTTGCTTCTGCCTGTCATGAACCTGGTGTAGTGAAACCGTTGCGTCACCCTGGGGACATTCAAAGCGGGCATAATGCGGTAATTCCTTTACGATCAGTTTAAGCCCCAGCTTTTCGTAAAAATCGATTGAACGGTCGATATGGGACACCGGAATTGTAACGTGATTGAGATTCATCGCAAGAGGGTCAACGATAGCACTAATAGAACGACATTTGAAACTATTTTCATAGAATTTTTTTTACTGAGTGCATCTTTTATTGAATGGTTACATGGATAATGTTCTTTACCTCTGGCAAAGTGGTAAACTCATTTGGATTAGGCACGGGAGCTATCGGTTTGCTTTCTGCCAGTGGCGTTCCTGCCAAGTTGAATTGAGTAATACCAGCGCCGGGAAACTGGTTCAACGCAGTTCCGTCATCATACAAGGCTATCGTATTTGAAATGTCGCGCTTATCTGATGGATCTACGCCTTCATCTTTAGACGCGAAGAACCAGTCGTTCGAAAATCCGTACATCGTGGCGATTGCGAGACGGTCACCGCTATCGATCCCGATGCTCGACGGGTGACGACTGACGCGGGTGTGCACGAGGCCGATGTTCTCGTCGTCGCGCTCGGCGCCGACTACGACTTCGACGCGACTCCCGGGCTTGCCGCGGGCGGGAACGAGTTCTATTCCACCGGCGGCGCCGAGCGGCTGCGCGACCTCCTGCCGGCGTTCACCCACGGCCGCGCGATCGTCGGCATCTGCGGGGCGCCCTTTAAGTGTCCGCCCGCGCCGAGCGAAGCGGCGCTGCTCCTGCACGACTATCTAGTCCAGCGGGGCGTCCGCGTGGACTGCGAGATCTCGCTCGTCATGCCGTTTGGCACGCCGGTCCCTCCGTCACCCGACACGTCGGCCGCCCTCTTGGAAGCGTTTGCCGAGCGCGGGATCGAGTTTGTCGCGGGCCGCCGGGTGAGCTCGCTCGAACCAGACCGCAGCGTCGCAATGCTCGACGATGGCGCCGAGATGCCGTATGACCTCTTCCTCGGCGTCCCCAGACACCGCGCGCCCGACGTCGTCCTCGAGAGCGGGATGGCCGAGGACGGGTACGTGCCCGTGGATTCCCGGACGCTCGAGACCCGTTTTCCCGGCGTGTACGCCCTCGGGGACGTCGCAACCGTCGGCGTGCCCAAGGCCGGCGTGTTCTCGGAGGGCGCCGCGCGTGTCGTGGCTTCTGCTCTGGTCGCCCAGGCGCAGGGAGGCGACCAGCCGGCCGGATACGAGGGACGCGGCGCCTGTTACGTCGAGTTCGGAGCAGGCCGAATCGGCCGGGTCGACGTCGACTTCCTCTCGGGACCAAAGCCGACCGGCACCTTCCAGGAGCCGTCGCGCGAGCTCGTCGCCGAGAAGCAGCACTTCGGAGCCAGTCGCCGGGGTCGCTGGTTCAACGGCTGATCTTTCTCAGAACCGACGGCTCGTCGAGCGATCGTCAACGTGAGCCAACACCAGGTCGAGCGGCCGAGGCACCTGACCGGGATCGAGCGCCTCCACGAGCAGCCGCGCGTAGCGGATCTTCCGGCTACCGCCACTGCCCATGAAGCGCCGTAGCTGCTCGTCGACCGGGCGTCCTTTCCAGGCAGCCTGCTTCTGGAGGGTGCGGAGGGCGCGCAGCTCTCCCTGGGCCTCGACGACCTGCTCCACCACGTCGGTGCCGAGAGCGCGGATCAGCTCGTCCTCGAGGTCGGCTACGCACACGTAGAAGCCGAGCTGCTCCATGTCGAAGCGAGTGAGGTCCGAGCCGAGGCCGGCGCGCTCGAGGCCCCGCCTGAAGTCGTCTTCCTCCCCGACGTCACAAAGCCCCGCCAGCTTGACGTCGGAGTTGCCGAAGCGATCCAGGAAGCGTCCGATCGAGTGCGCACCGCCAATCGGCACGATCGAGATCCCTTCCGCGTCGAGATCGCGGCCCCGGCGCTCGGCGAGTGCTTCGAGGGCCTGTTGGTCGCTGAGCCCCTCGACGAGCACGACGCCGGACGGTTCTCCGCTCACGCTGCCTTCTATCATCCGGACCATGATCCCCGAGGCGCCGCTCGAGCAGACCGATGCCGGGCTCGTGCCTGCCGGGAAGGGGTGGTTCGTCCTGAACGCGCGCGACGCGCGCTGGCGACGCCGCGAGGGGCGAGGCGAGACCGCGTCGTTCACCGGCACGACGGACGCGGAGCTCGAGGCGTATTTCCCGCAGCTCGGGGTCAACCTGTTCCGCCTGGGCCCGGGCGAGCCGATGTCGATGTACCACTGGGAGGACGACCAGGAGGACTTCCTCGTGCTCGACGGCGAGGCGTTGCTGATCATCGAAGGCCAGGAGCGGCCCCTGCGGCGGTGGGACTTCGTGCACTGCCCCGCCGGGACGAATCACACCATCCTCGGCGCCGGGGACACGCCCTGTGTGGTGCTCGCGGTCGGCTCGCGCACCACCGTGGGCACTCCGCAGTGGGGTGCCTACACCGTGGACGAGGCGGCGAGCCGCCACGAAGCCGGCGTCGAGGAGGAAACGCCCGACGCGGAGCGGGCCTACGCGCGGTATCCGGATCCGGAGCCGACGCCCTACCGCGCGGGCTGGCTGCCCGGGTAGCTCGCCCGCTCCCGGATGGACGTCGAGGTCAACGGGACACGACTCTGGTTCGACGTCGAGGGCGCCGAGCTCGTCGTCGACGGCTCCAGGTTGCGCGAGCGACCGACCGTGGTGCTCCTGCACGGCGGCCCCGGCAGCTTCGACCACTCCTACTTCAAGCCCGACTTCGCCCGCCTCGCCGACGCAGCGCAGGTCGTCTACCTCGACCTGCCCGGACACGGCCGCTCAGACTGGGGCGAGCCCAAGGAGTGGAGCTTCGAGACGTGCGCCGACGCCGTCCGCGACTTGTGCGAGGCCGTCGGGATCGTCAGCCCGGTGATCTATGGCCACTCGCTCGGCGGGATGGTCGCGCTGGCCTATGCCGCTCGTCACCCCGGCCACCCGGGCGCGCTTGTGCTCCAGTCCGCAATGGCCCGCTTCGACCTCGGCCGGATCGTCGAAGGGTTCCGCCGGGCCGGGGGCGACGAGGTCGCCGCGATCGCCGAGCGCGCCTACTGCGGCGAGGACACCTCCGAGGAGGAGTGGGACCGCTGCTGGCGGCTCTTCGGCCACTGGGTGCCCGAGGACGCAGAGAAGGTGAACCGGGAGCTGAACGGGTACGGGCTCGAGGTCATGCAGAGGTTCGACGTCCTCGGCGACTTGGGCCGGGTCGAGTGTCCGTCGCTGGTCTGCGTCGGCGACCTCGACCCCGTCACTCCGGTGGCCGCGGCGTACGAGATCGTCGAGGCGCTACCCCGCGCCCGGCTCGAGGTGCTCGAGGGGGCAGGCCACTTCACCTGGAAGGACGCGCCCGATCGCTACTGGCCGCTGCTCACGGAGTTCGTGAGCAGCACAGCCAGATCGCGGTAGGTTGCAACGCGTGGCAGCCGAGAGACAGCAGCAGAAGGGCGAGGCCTTCCGGGCGCTGCACGAGGGCGAGCCGTTCGTGATCCCGAACCCCTGGGACGCAGGCTCGGCTCGGGTGCTCGAGGCGCTCGGGTTCCATGCGCTAGCGACTACGAGCTCGGGGTTCGCGTTCACCCTCGGCCGGCTCGACGGCGGGGCGACCCTGGACGACGTCGCCGTGCACGTCGCCGCGCTCGACCGGGCGACCGAGCTACCGGTCTCGGTCGACCTAGAGAACGGCTACGGCCCGGAGCCCGACAGCGCCGCCCTCGCGATCAGGCGCGTTGCCGAGTCCGGGGCGGTGGGCGGCTCGATCGAGGACTTCGACCCCGGCGGGGAGCTCTACGAGCTCGAGCACGCAACGGAGCGGGTCGCGGCTGCGGTCGAAGCGGCCAGAACCTTCGACTTCCCATTCACACTGACGGCTCGGGCGGAGAACCACCTTCGCGGCAACCCCGACCTCACGGACACGATCGCTCGGCTGCAGGCGTTCGAGGGTGCCGGTGCCGACGTGCTCTACGCACCGGGTCTTAGGAGCGTGGAGGAGATTCGAGCTGTCTGCGACGCGGTCTCGAAGCCCGTCAACGTCCTCGCCGTGCCGAGCCTCTCGTTCGCGGAGATGACCGAGGCCGGGGCGCAGCGCATCAGCGTGGGCGGCGCGCTGACGTGGGTCGCGACGAAGGCGCTGGCCGACGCGGCGACCGCGATCCGCGACGAAGGCGACTTCTCGGCGCTCGGTGGGCGGCTGCCACTCGACGACTGGCTCGCCGGCGGCCCCGGCTAGCGCTCGCGGCAGCCCATTGCGCGATTCTGCCGCGTGCAGGGAAGTTCGACCCCCTTCGGCACGTCCTGTGGAGACGAAAACGGATCGAAAGGAGCTGGGATGGCGTACGAGGAGCTGAAGCAGAAGCAGAGCGCGATGTGGGGCAACGGGCCCTACCAGCGGATCACCGAGACGCTCACCGACATCCACGATCTCGTGATCGAGCGGCTGGCGCCTAAGCCGGGCGACCGCTGGCTCGACCTGGCCTGCGGCACGGGCGCGATCTCGGAGCGCGCTGCAGGCGCAGGCGCGAGTGTCACCGGCATCGACCTCGCACCCGTCCTGATCGAGACCGCGAAGGAGCGAGCCGCCGAGCTCGGGCTCGAGATCCAATACCGGGTCGGCGACGCCGAAAATCTCGACCTCCCCGACGCGGGCTTCGACAAGGTCTCGTCCACCGTCGGGATCATGTTCGCGCCCGATCACGAGGCGGCCGCGAAGGAGCTCGCGCGCGTCACGGCGCCGGGCGGCCGCGTCGCACTCGCCAACTGGACGCCGACGGGCGGCCTCGGGAGGCTGTTCAAGGTCATGGCGCCGTATCAGCCGGCGCCGCCGCCGAGCAGCCCGTTCGACTGGGGCGACGAAACACGTGTCCGGGAGCTACTCGGCGACTCGTTCGAGCTCGAGATCGAAGAGCGCGTCTCGCCCATGCGCATCTCCTCCGGCGAGGACTACTGGGATCTCTTCTCGACGAGCTACGGCCCTACGAAGACGCTCGCGGACTCCCTGGGCGACCGCCGCGAGGACCTGCACCGCGACTGGGTCGAGTTCTTCGAGACGAACTACAAGTCGAACGGCGAGATCGTGCACACGCGTGAGTACCTGCTCGTACAGGGGACCCGCCGCTAGCGGCTACACCGCGGGGTCCAGGATCTCGGCGTGCTCGCTCTCGGGAGGTGTCCCGTAGGCGTAGACGACGAGATCCTCGTCGCCGTGGTTCACGCTCTGGAGCGGCGTGCCCGGCTCGACGTGGATCAGCGCGCCTGCCGGGACGTCCTGGCGCTCCGGCGGGTCGCCGACGTACATCGACAGCGTTCCCGATAGCACGACGAAGGTCTCCTCCTGGAGCCTGTGCATGCGGCGGCGGCCCTTGGCGCCGGGCTCGTAGCGCCAGACGTTCGCGCGGGTGCGGGCGAAGCCGGCCTGGACGCTGAGCTCGGCGACGTGGCGGGCCGCTTCACCGGGCTCGTGCGGGCGCGTAACCCAGTCCAGATCGTCGGGGCGAACGACGCGGAAGGCCATGCCAGGAGCCTAGTCGCTCATTCGCGGCTCAGGATGCCTCGAAGGTGACTACGATTCGAGCCTGCGTTCGAGGCAGGGTCAACTGGGAGAGGAAGGTCTATGCGCACGCTCATTCCGACATTCATCGCGCTCTGCGCCGCGCTCGCCTTTGCAACGGCGGGGAGCGCCATCACCAACGGCATGCCCGACGGGAGCGGCCATCCGGAGGCCGGCGCGCTCCTGGCGCAGCAGGCGTTCTCAGACGGCACCTGGGTCGAGTGCTCCGGAACGCTGATCGCACCGCGTGTGTTCATGACAGCCGCGCACTGCGACGAAGGGGTCAGCCGCGTCGAGGTGACCTTCGAATCGACCTTCGACCGGGCGACGGGCAAGACCTACTGGGGAACGTGGCACGCCGACCCTGAGTTCAGCCAGCGGGCGAGCAATCCGCACGATATCGCGGTCGTCGTGCTCGACCATGCCGTCCAGGGGATCACGCCCGCCCGCCTACCCGCCGCCGGGTCCCTTGCGAACCTCTCCAAGGACCAGCAGTTCACGCCGGTCGGCTACGGCGCGCAGTCCGTCACGAACGGCCCTGGTGGGAAGACGTTCCACTACGCGGACGTCCGCTTCGTCGCAGTGGGCACGTTGAACTCGATCACGCCATCGTGGCTCCGGATCTCGCAGAATCCGTCCACCGGAAACGGTGGCACCTGTTACGGCGATTCCGGCGGCCCGAACTTCCTCGGCGCCGGCTCCTCGGAGACGAACATCGTCGCCGGAGTCACGATCACCGGCGACACGCCGTGCCGCTCGACCAACGTCGACTACCGGGTCGACACGGCTTCGGCACGAGGGTTCCTCGGCCAGTACGTGACGCTGCCGTAAACGACACTCACGAGAGCCGGGTCCCTCGGACCCGGCTCTCGTCGTCAAGATGCCCGGGATGAAGCTGACCCGTCATCAGGACGCCAACGCGTTCCTCGAGCACGCTGGCGCCTTCCTGGCCGCGCGGGAGGCCGAGAACAACCTGATTCTCGGGCTCTCCTCCCGGCTGCGAACCACACCGCTGATGTACGGCGAGCCCGCGTACCTCGCCGTGCTCGAGGACGAGGGCGAGGTGGTCGCAGCCGCCCTGCGCACGCCGCCCCACAACCTCGTGCTCTCGGAGATCGACAGCGCCGAGGCGATCGAGCCGTTGATGCGCGACGTACGCCGGACTTTCGGGTCGCTGCCGGGTGTCGTCGGGCCGAAGCGCCGCGTCCAGGAGTTCGTGACAGCGTGGGAGGGGGAGACGGGGGTCGAAGGACGGCGCGAGCGGGAGCAGCGCGCCTTCCGCGCGGACCGCGTCGAGCCACCTCGGGGCGTGTCCGGTCACATGCGGCCCTACGAGAGCGGCGACTACGAACTGGCGGTCCACTGGATGGACGCGTTCGTGGCCGAAGCGCTCTCCGGCCCGGAACCGGAGTCGAGCGCCGAGTTCGTCGAGCGGCGGGAGGCCGATCCGGACGGCGGGCTCGTCGTCTGGGTGGACGGCGGGCCGGTGTGCATGGCGGGCTTCGGTGGGCTGACTCCGAACGGGATCCGGATCGGGCCCGTCTACACGCCGCCGGACGAGCGGCGCCGAGGCTACGGAAGCGCCCTGACCGCCGCGCTCACCAAACAGCTCCTCGACGGAGGCAGGCGCTTCTGCTTCCTCTTCACCGACCTCGCGAACCCGACCTCGAACAGGATCTACCAGCAGATCGGCTACCGGGCTGTGAGCGACGTCGACCTCTGGGTGTTCGAATGAAGCTCGAGGTGAACTGCCTCAAGGCCCCAGATCACGAACGCCGGGTTGCGCCGCGGCTCGGCAGCCAGCTCGAGCAGCGGCGCGTGCTCGACCAGCGTCCGTAGGCTCGCCTCCAGCTCGATCCGGGCGAGTGGCGCTCCGATGCAAACGTGGATCCCACCGCCGAAGCCGATGTGCTCGGCGGCATTTGCGCGCTCGATGTCGAAGCGATCGGGATCGGGGAACACCCTGGGATCGCGGTTCGCCGAGCCGAACAGCAGCGCGAGCTTCTGGCCCTTCGGCACCGGCCGGCCCGCGATCTCGACCCCCTCCTCGAGCACCCAGCGCTCGAAGAGCTGGAGTGGGGGATCCCAGCGGATCAGCTCCTCGACCGCGAGGGCGGGGGTCACGTCGCCGGCGACGAGACGATCCCATTCCTCCGGATGGCGCAACAAGGCACGGATCCCGTTGCCGAGGGTGTTCACGGTCGCCTCATGGCCCGCGTTCAGGAGCACGATGATGGTCGAGACGATCTCGGCCTCGGTCAGGCGCCCACCATCGACGCGTGCCTCCACGAGGGCGGTGACCATGTCGTCGCGCGGCTCACGGCGACGCCTCTCGATCAGATCCAGCACATAGCCCCGGAACTCGGCGGCCGCCTCGGTGGCCGCCGAGGCCTGCGCGTCGGTCGTGTCGAACTCGTACATCTTCACCATCGCGTGCGACCAGTCCAGGAGGTCGCTCCGCCGGTCGGTGGGTACCCCGAGCATCCGGCAGATCACGCCGATCGAGTACGGCTGGGCATAGTCCCGCAGGAGCTCCATGCGACCGCGCTCCGCATACGGCTCGAGCAGCTCGTGTGCCAGCTGCGCGGCGGGTGCGCGCAGCCTCTCGACGCTCCGCGGGGTGAAGGCCGCGGCAACCAGTCGCCGGATCCGGGTGTGCTCGGGCGGCTCGAGCCAGAGGAGGCTCCACCGTTCCGTGTCCCAAAACCGCTGCCAGCGCGCGTCGAGCGGTGCTGCTCCGAACTCGTCGGCGCCGCCGACGTGCCGGAAGTTGCGGCCGAGCCGCCTGTCGCGCAAGCAGGCCCGCACGTCCGCGTGCCGGGTTACGAACCAGCGCTCCAGCGATTCCTCGTAGAAGATCGGCGACTCCTCCCTCAGCGCCGCGAGCGTGGGGTAGGGGTCGGCGAGGAAGCCGGGATCGGTGGGATCGAACAAGAGCATGAGCCCGCGCTTCAGTGTCGAGGATTCGAAGCCGCGACGGACGGTAGTCCAAGACGATACCGGTAGGTATCCAATTAGACTACTGCGTGGTATCCTTCGGGACGAATGATCACCGACGTCAACCCCTTCGTCTACTCACGCCCGATCTCCCCGGAGGAGATCGTCGACCGCGACGACGAGACCGAGCAGCTCCTGAAGAACGCGGTCGGCGGCCATTACGTCCGGCTCTACGCGCCCCGCAAGTACGGGAAGACGAGCCTGCTGCGGCGAGCGCTTGCGGACGGCGCGAAGCGTGAAGGCCTCGTTCCCGTCCTCGTCGACCTCTACGGCGTGGTTTCGCTCGCCGACGTGGCGGTTCGCTTCGAGCGCGCCTACGCAAAGGAGCTCCGGGGGGCGATCCGCGGTCGCGTGGAGGAGTTCCTCCAGAAGACCGGCCTCGGGCTCTCGCTCGGCGCGTTCGGGATCAGCGCGAGGCTCCAGCTCGAGCCGAAGACCGACCCGCTGCCCGCGTTGCACGCGCTCCTCGACCTGCCGCTCCGGCTGGAGGAGGCGGGCGGGTTCCGGGCGTTCATCGCGCTGGACGAGTTCCAGGACATCGGCAAGGTGCCCGCCCTGGACGGGATCCTGCGCAGCCACATCCAGTTCCAAGGCGACGTCGCCTCATATGTCTTCGCCGGCTCGGAACCCGGCCTGATGAAGCAGCTCTTCGAGCGGAAGGAGGCACCGCTGTACGGATCCGCGGTGCCCGTCCGGCTCGGGCGCCTGCGCGACGAGGACATCGCGGCATACGTTGCCGACCGCTTCCGGCAGAGCAAGCGCAACGTTGGCGAGGCGCTCAACCCGCTGCTGGCCTCGGCGAAAGGCCACCCCCAGCGGGCGATGCTGCTTGCGCACCGGCTCTGGGAGGAGGTCGAGCGCCGCGGCACCGCGACGCTCGACGACTGGGCCAGCGCCCACGAGGCCGCGCTCGACGAGCTTCAGCCCGAGTTCGAGGCGCAGTGGCGCGGTCTCGACACCTCCGAGCAGAAGACGATGCGAGCGATTCTCGCGGGGGAGGGCTCCCCATACCGGGCGGCCGTGCTCGAGCGGCTGGGTCTCACGAAGACGATGGCGCAGAAGGCGCTGCAGCGACTCGGCGCGCGGGCGGAGGTCGAAGTCGAGGGCCGCAAACAGGTGGTCGTCGACCCACTCTTCGCGGAGTGGATCGAGCGCCTGAGCGCGCCGCCCTCCTAGTCGACGAGCGCCCGCTCCAGCCCGCCTAGCGCCTCGCGCTCCACGCTCGGAAGTCCCTCCGCGTGAGCGTAGGCTGCGAGCGCGGCCCAGACCGAGAACGCGAGCACCCGCGCGCGGAGCAGCTGCTCCTCCTCGACCGGGCCGTAGGCGTCGAGGAACGCCGCTCGTCCCTCCGGAGGCACGAACCCCCAGAGGAGAGGAAGGTCGATCGCAGGGTCGGAGCGACAGAGGTCGCCCCAGTCGATCACGCCGGTCACCCGCCGGCCCTCGACGAGCACGTGGCGGAAGTGCAGGTCGCCGTGGACGACGGCCGGCAGCTCCGCTGGAGGAAGGCGCTCGGCGGTCTCGAGAATGTGCTCGACGCGCAGCGGGACCCGTGAGAGGCCGAGCCGCTCGAGCTCGGCGATGTGCTCGCGAGCCAGCGGCACGCG
>Ga0207706_10006269_pt1 | contig 11056 bp, 8 predicted proteins | sample KBSC53metaG_FD_184318 | JGI IMG/M metagenome (GOLD analysis project Ga0207706, IMG submission 184318) | Corn rhizosphere microbial communities from Kellogg Biological Station, Michigan, USA - KBS C5-3 metaG (SPAdes) (version 2) | ecosystem: Host-associated > Plants > Roots > Rhizosphere > Soil ... | reverse complement strand
ATGTCGAGGGCAAGGGCTACGACATCGCCCCGGACACCACCTTCTGGGCCGGCAAGCGCTTCCACGGCCGCGCCGACGTGCACATCGTCGACACCTTCTTCACCAACCTGTCGGGCGTGGGCGCGGGCTTCGACACCCCGATGGGCCCGGGCAAGCTGGCGGTCTCGTACTTCAAGACCGATGCCGATGCCACCGACTCGGGCAACCGCCTGAACTTCGACGCCTACGACATCGCGGCCAACCCCGGCGGCAAGCTGCGCTTCGTCGGCACGCTGACGCAGGGCAACTTCACCGGCGGCACCAAGGGCCTGGGCCTGATGGCCATGCACATGCAGGACAACTTCATGGGCTGGGGCGGCGGCAACACGCTGTGGGTGCAGTACGCGCAGGGCTCGGCCGGCCTGAACGGCAACTTCGGTGGCCTGAGCGACCCGTCGAGCAGCAAGAAGTGGCGCATCGTCGAGAGCTTCACGTTCCAGGTCGGCGCCTTCGGCGGCCAGACCATGGCGCTGTGGGAGCGTGACAAGACCGCGACGACCAAGGAAACGCACATGTCGCTCGGCGGCCGCGCCTCGTATGCGGTGACCAAGAACTTCAAGCTGGTCAGCGAGCTCGGCTATTCGCAGATCAAGCCCAATGCCGGTGAGACCGCCAAGCTGACCAAGTTCACCTTCGCGCCGACGCTGTCCACCGGCCCGGGCTTCTGGAACCGCCCTGAGCTGCGCCTGTACGTCACGACCGCCAAGTGGAACGACGCGGCCAACACCCTGGCCACGACGACCTCCACCGACAACATCGTCGGCGTCCCCGCCTTCAGCGGCAAGACCTCCGGCACCTCCTTCGGTGCCCAGGTCGAGATGTGGTTCTGATCTCCGGGAGAGCGAGAGTCGCCGTTTGACGGCGTTTGCCGCACGGGCCGCGGCCCGTGCCTTTTTTCCCCTGCAGGAGACCACCATGCGTTGGACGCTGGCATTTCTGATCGGCGCGCTCCCGTTGCTCGCAGGGCCCGCTGCGGCCGCCGAGGTCGAGGTCTTGCACTGGTGGACTTCCGGTGGCGAAGCCCGCTCGGTGCAGGCGCTGAAGGACATGATGGCCGAGCAGGGCCACGCCTGGCGCGACTTCGCGGTGACCGGCGGCGCCGGCGTGGAGGCGATGAGCGTGCTGCGCCAGCGCGTGGTGGCCGGCAAGCCGCCGGCGGCCGCGCAGATCAACGGCAAGGCCATCCAGGAGTGGGGCCGGATGAAGGTGCTCGCCAACCTGGACGACGTGGCGCGCGAGCAGCAGTGGGATGTGCGGCTGGTCAAGCTGATCGCCGATGCGATGAAGGTCGACGGCCATTACGTGGCCGCGCCGGTCAACGTGCACCGCGTCAACTGGCTGTGGATCAACCGCGAGGCGCTCAACCGCGTGGGCGGCCGCACCCCGGGCACCTGGGACGAGTTCTTCGCGCTGGCCGACCGCTTCCAGAAAGCCGGGCTGATCGCGCTGGCGCATGGTGGCCAGCCCTGGCAGGACTTCACCACCTTCGAGACGGTGGCCCTGGGCGTGGGCGGCGCCGAGTTCTACCGTCGCGCCTTCGTGCAGCTCGACCCAACGGCGCTGAAGGGTGACACGATGGCGCGCGTGCTCGCCACCTTCCGCCGCCTCAAGGGCTACACCGATGCCAGGTCGCCGGGGCGCGACTGGAGCGTGGCCACCGGCATGGTGGTGCGCGGCGAGGCGGCCATGCAGTTCATGGGCGACTGGGCCAAGGGCGAGTTCATCGCGGCGGGCAAGCAGCCGGTGCGCGACTTCATCTGCACCTCGGCGCCCGGCACCGACCGCGCCTACAGCTTCACGGTCGACAGTTTCGCGATGTTCAAGCTCAGCGACCCGGCCGCCATCCAGGCGCAGAAGGCGTTGGCGCGCACGATCATGAGCCCGCGTTTCCAGGAGGCCTTCAACCTCAACAAGGGCTCCATCCCGGCCGGCTCCGGCGTGCAGATGGAGCGCTTCGACCATTGCGCGCAGGAGTCGAGCGCGTATTTCGTGGCCTCGTCGATGATCAACACGCTGGTGCCCTCGGTGGCGCACAAGATGGCCGTGCCGGAAAAGACGGCCGGCGCGCTGCGCGAGGTGGTGTCGCAGTTCTGGAACCGCGACGCGATGAGCGCCGACGAGGCGATGAGCCGGCTGGTGGAGGCGGCCAAGCCGTGAGGCACGCCGCTTGCCTCTGACCGGCGAGGATCATCTGGCAGGAGACACGGCATGCGGCCCCTCGTAGCGCCCCTCGCATCGTCCATGACACTGGCGGCCCTCATGGGCCTGGCCGGCTGCGCTTCGACCAAGCTCGATGCGCAGTGGGCCGATGGCCAGCTCGCCGGCACGCCTCTGCGCGGTGCCCGGGTGCTGGTGGCCTGCGAGGCCTATGAGCCGGTGGTCAAGCAGCTGTGCCACGACCATGTGGCCTCGGAGCTCACCGCGCGCGGTGCAACGCCGGTGGCGGCGCCCGAGGCCGGCAATTCCACTCCCGGCCGCCCGGTCTCCGACGAGCAGCTGCTGCAGGCCGCGCGCGCGGCCGGCGCCAAGGCAGTGCTCGCCGTCAGCATGACGATCGGCGCCCACACCGGCGAAGGCTCCGGCTTCTCGATCGGGCTCGGCGGCTTTGGCGGTGGCAGCCACGTGGGCGGCGGCGTCGGCGTGACGCTGCCGATGGGCGGATCCCAGGGCCACAACGGCTACACCGCCAACAGCCGGCTGACCGATGCCTGGACCAACCGCCTGCTGTGGACAGCCAAGGCCAGCGCGCCGCCATCGGGCGACGTGCCGACGCAGGTGCGCGAGCTCTCGCGCACGCTGCTCGAGGCGGCAGAGAAGTCCGGCGCGTTCTAGCGCCGGTTCCCGGCTTGTCACCCCCTCGTCACCCCTGCAGGGCGGGTGGCCGGGCGATGCGCGCACAGAATTTTCCTCGGGTCGTTTCGTTCAACGTTTGCCGAGGAGTCTTCCGATGTTTTCCCTTCGACGATTGACCAGCCGCCTGTCGCGCTGGGGCGGCGCGGCGCTCGCGCTGCTGGCGGCCGCATCGTTCAGCGATGCGGCCCTGGCCGACACGGTCACCACCGCGGTCGCGCAGCATTCCAACAAGTGCCTGGACGTGCGCGGCGGCACCACCGCCACCGCCAATGGCGCGCGCATCGAGCAATGGAGCTGCACCGGGCTGTCCAACCAGACCTGGACGCTCAAGGAAATGGGCGGCGGCCAGTACGAGTTCATCGCGGCGCACAGCGGCAAGTGCATGGAGGTGATGAACGCCGCCACCGCCAATGGTGCGGCGATCCAGCAATCGGACTGCACCGGCCAGCCGCAGCAGCTGTGGACGCTCAAGAGCCAGGGCAGCGGCATCTACCAGGTGGTGTCGGTGCCCAGCGGCCGCTGCCTCGACGTGACCGGCGGCACCGCCGCCACCGGCGACGGCGTGTACACCGAGCTGTGGGATTGCACCGGCCAGGCCAACCAGTCGTGGGCGCTGACCGTGTCGCAGCCTACCTCCGGCCAAGTCGTCGCCAAGCATTCGGGCCAGTGCCTGGATGTGCGCGGCGGCGTCGCCGCCACCGCCACCGGCGCGCGCATCGAGCAGTGGACGTGCAGCGGCATGGACAACCAGCGCTGGACGCTCAAGGACATGGGCAACTCCAAATACGAGTTCGTCGCGGCGCACAGCGGCAAGTGCATGGAGGTGCTCAACGGCGGCACCGCCAACGGCTCGGCCATCCAGCAGGCCGACTGCACCGGCGCCACGCGCCAGCTGTGGAGCGTGAAGCCGCTGGGCGGCGGGCAGAACCAGATCGTCGCCGCCGGCAGCGGCCGCTGCCTCGAGGTGACCGGCGGCCCGGGTGCCACCGCCGAAGGCACGCTCACCGAGCTGTGGGACTGCACGGGCCAGGCCAACCAGTCGTGGTCGTTCAGCGCCAGCGGCAGCACCCCGCCGCCGCCCACCGGCACGCCCGGCCCCTACGGCCAGGATGCCTCGCAGTACACGCTGGTGTTCTCCGACGAGTTCGACGGCAGCAGCCTCGATGCGAACAAGTGGACCGACCACCTCTGGTACCAGGGCACCGACCCGACGCCCAACTACGCGGTGAGCAATGGCAGCCTGAAGATCTGGCCCGTCGCGGGCACCGACTACAAGCGCGACTACCGCCACATCACCACCGACGGCCGCTACTACCAGACCTACGGCTTCTTCGAGATGGAGGCCAAGCTGCCCTACGGCAAGGGCCCGTGGCCGGCGTTCTGGCTCTACAACCATGACTACGCCGACCCGTACCGCCCCGAGATCGACATCATGGAGGCTTACCCCGGCGGCGGCCCCGACAGCGGCTGGTCGAATGCGAGCCTGCATCCCACCGCCTACGGTGCCACCATCTGGCGCGGCAACCCTGACGACCGGGCCGGCTTCTACATGCTGCAGACGCCGGATCTCTCGGCCGGCTTCCACAAGTACGCGGTGAAATGGGAGCCCGGCAAGCAGACCTTCTACTTCGACGGCCAGCCGTTCTACTCGGTCAACGTGAGCATGGGCGACCGCATGTACATCCTGCTGAGCTTCCAGTTCGGCAGCGCCAGCGGCTCGGGCGATGCCTCCACACCCACGGGTCAGGGCAACGCGTTCGAGATCCGCTATGTGCGGGCCTGGAGCTTCAAGAAGTAGCCATCGGGCTCAGCGCGAGCGCCGTGGATGGTGCTCGCGCATCTGGAATGCCCACTGCCAGGTGTCGTTGGCGACCGCGGGGTAGCCGAGCGGCACGTATTGTTCCGGCTGGCGCGCCTGCAGCGCCGACTGGCCTGCGCAACGGCTCTGCCCGCTCTCGTAGCCGGTCAGCTCCACGATGGCGGTGTTGCCCTTGCGCAGCAGGTCCTCTGCGGCTTGCCCATAGAACGGGTCGCCCACGCGCACCGAAGCCTTCAGCACCGCCCGGCCCAGCGACGGCACGTACCACTGCTGCGTCAGGTTGACGCCGGAGACCTCGGTCTTGCCGCCGGCGGCATCCCTCGGATCGCGGTCGTCCGCGGCTGCGCGGGGATTGGATTTGGTCCAGTCCCCGATTTCTCGACGACTCCTTGTAGTCATAGTAGTAGTGCTGTATTCGGCCTCGTCGGCCTCCGCCCGCACCAGCTGCAGCGTCACGGTGGGCAGCTCCTTGCCGCCGCTGTACGACCAAGTGGTGCCCGGCTGTAGCTTCGGCGCTTCGATGGTCTGGCCGCGTTTCAGCACCTCGGAGCGACAGGCGGCGCCGGCCGCGCCTGCGATCAGCGAGGTGGCGAGCAGGACGGCAGCGGTTCGCGATGAACCGGCATGGGGACGGAAGTGCAAAGGAATGAGCATCCGGTGGCAGCCTCAACCGCAGCGCTGCATCGCCGCGCGCACCGTCTCCGGCTGCAGGCCGCTGGGCGGGATGCCGGGATTCTGGGCCAGCGGCACCAGGATCTCGAGCGCGCGCCGGTTGGCCCGGCAGGCTTCGTGCGGATCGGTGGTGGCGCGGGCCAGGGTGCGGAACGCGAGGGCGCGGTAGGGCTTCACGGTCACGTCGTCGAGCAGGGCTTCGGGCAGGCCGTCGAAACGGGCGATCGCCTCCTGCAGCGTCTCGCGTGCCGCGGCGTTCTTGTGCTGCTCGAGCCACAGGCGCGCGAGGTGCGTCTGCACCACCGACTGGTAGACCTTGAGCTCGGCATCGGCCGGGTCCTTGCGGGCCATCGCGCTGGCCGTGTCCCAGGCGAGGCGCAGCTCCTGCTCGGCGCTGGCCGCTTCACCCGCAAGGATCAGCGCCTCGGCGAGGTTGCTGCGGCCGCTGGCGATGTTGCGCTCGAAGAAGGCGTTGTCGGGATGCTCGCGATGCAGCTGCTCCCACAGCGCGAGGCTGCGCCGCAGCACCGGCTGCGCCTGGCGGCCCGCATCCGGCGTGCCTTGCTCGACCAGCCAGAGCCCGCGGGTGTTGAGCGTGCTGGCCAGACCCCAGGAGACGTCGCTGTCCGCCGGCCGGCGGTCGTGCATGCTGCCGAGCAGGCGGATCGCGTGGTCCGACGCTTCGGTGTAGCCGTTGGGGTCGTGCGCGGTGGCCAGCATTTCGGCATGGCGTGCGTACTGCAGGCCCAGCCGGTAGTCGGCCAGGGGCTCGTTGGGCCGTGCGGCGGCCAGTGCGTCCGACAGCTGCCGGGCGGAGGCCAGCAGCGCCTTGGCCTCGGGAATCCGACCGAGCGTCAGCAGCACCGAGGCCTCGAATTCGTCGATGTTGGCCAGCTCGAGCAGCGCCTGCTGGTGCTGCTTGTCGGTGGGCGGCGTGGCGGCCAGCACCGGCCGCAGGGCCTCTCGCGCATGCTGGAAGCTCGTGCGCGCGCCGGGCACGTCGGCCAGGTTGGCCATGTGCGGCCGGCCCTGGATCTCGCCGATCTTGCGGTAGCCGATGCCGATCTCGAGCTGCAGCGCCGGGTCGCCGTTGCTGTCGGCCCTGAGCTGCTGCAGGTATTCGAGCGCGCGCTCGACCACCAGCTTGCGCGCGGTGGTGGAGCCGGCCAGGTCGCGGATCGCGTCGTGCACCTGGAAGATCAGCACGTTGGCGAGCTTGCGCACGCCGGCGAAGTGCCGTTCGGCGCGCTCCTTCTGGCGCTGCGTCTCGTAGCTCTGGTACAGGGCGACGCCGAGGCCGGCGGCCATCGCGATGTTGGCCGCGAGCGCCACGCTGACCATCGCGCGGTGGCGCAGCAGGAAGCGCCCCGCGCGGTAGCTCCAGGCGCCGCGCCGCGCCTGCACCGGCAGGCCTTCGAGGTGGCGGAAGATGTCGTCGGCCAGTTGATCGGCCGAGGCGTAGCGGTGCTCGGGCCGCTTGCGCAGCGCCATCAGCACCACCGCGTCGAGGTCGCCCTTGAGCCGGCGGCGCAGCGGGCGATCGGCGTGGGCGCTGGGCGGCGCCGGCTCGGTGTCGCAGATGGCCTTGCTCAGCTCGTAGTCGCTGGTGGTGGTATGGCCCGGGTAGGGGCTGGCATCGGTGAGCAGGCGATAGAGCACCACGCCGAGCGAGAACACATCGCTCGCCGGGCCGATCGGCTCGCCCCGGACCTGCTCGGGGCTGGCGTATTCCAGCGTCATCATCCGTTGCCGCGTGGCCGTCTCGGCCTGCGGCGCCTCGAGGCGCTTGGCGATGCCGAAATCCACCAGCTTCAGCAGGCCGTCCTCGGTGACGAGGATGTTCGCCGGCTTCAGGTCGCGGTGCACCACGCCCTTGCTGTGCGCGTAGTGCACCACCTGGCACAGCGTGCGGAACAGGCGCAGCCGCGCATCGAGCGGCAGCGCATGGGTGCGGCAGTAGGCATCGATCGGCTGGCCGCGCACCAGCTCCATCACGAAGTAGGGCACGCCTTCGTCGCTGATGCCGGCATCCAGCACCTTCGCGAGGTGAGGGTGGTCCAGCGTGGCGAGGATCTGCCGCTCGGCGCCGAAGCGCGACACCAGCTCCGGCTGCGCCTGGCCGGAGCGCAGCAGCTTGATCGCCACCTGCTGCTCGTATTGCCCGTCGGCCCGCTCGGCGAGATAGACCTGCCCCATGCCGCCGGCGCCGAGCACCGACACCAGCCGATAGGGGCCGAGCCGCCGGCCGATCCACGATTGGTCGAGGCGAGCCTGCAGCGCATCGAGCGCGAGCGCGCCCGGCGGGGCATCCAGCAGGCTCTCGGCCGGCTCCGCGGCCGCCACCAGCGCGCTCAGCTCTGCCTGCAGCGCGGCATCGCCGGCGGCGGCTTGCGCGATGAAGGCTGCGCGTTCGCGAGCCGGGCGCTCCAGGGCTTCGGCCAGCAACGACTTCACACGTTGCCAGCGCGCGGGCGCTGTGGCCGAGGGATCGTGGGATGACGCTTCCATCGGCGGGATTCAAGCACAGAGCTCCATCGCCAGCGCGACGAAGGCGCGCAGCGCCAGCGTGTCGTGCTTGTCGCGGTGCATGATCAGGTGGCACTGCCGCTGCACGCGCGGCAGCGGCGTCTTCAGGATCTTGAGCCGGCGCGAGGCGATCAGGTCGTGCACCACCCATTTGGACAGGCAGGCCACGCCCACCCCTTCGGCCGCGGCCTGCTTGATCGCCTCGGGGCTGCCGAGCTCGATGTGCCCGTGGTAGGCGCGCAGCTGCGGCAGCAGCGCCTGGTCGGTGACTTCGCGGGTGCCCGAGCCGGGCTCGCGCAGCAGCCACAGCGCCTCGCGCAATGCCTTCAGGCTCACGCTGCCGGGGGCACGGCCTAGCGGGTGCTTCGGCGACGCCACCACCACCAGCTCATCCTGCAGCCAGGGCGCCACCCGCAGCGCCGGCTCCGGGCTCGGGCCTTCGATCAGGCCGATGTCGAGCTCGAACTCCGCGACGCTGCGCCCAATCGCCGAGGTGTTGCCGATCACCACCCGCGATTGCCAGCCGGCATCGGCCGGCGCATGCCGGCCGACAAAGCGCCCCAGCAAGGCCGGCAGCACGTAGTTGCCCAGCGTCATGCTCGCGCCGATGCGCAGCGCCTGCAGCTGCTGCGCCGGATCGTGCGACATGCGCTCGATGGCGCCGGCGCCATCGAGCAGGCCGAGCGCGCGCGGCAGCAGCGCGCGGCCGTTGTCGTTGAGCAGCAGCCGCTTGCCCGTGCGGTCGAAGAGCTTCACCGAGAGCAGCCGCTCCAGCTCGTTGACGGCCGAGCTGGTGGCCGATTGCGACAAGGCCACCTCGGCGCTCGCCGCGGTGGTGCTGCCGCGCCGCGCGACCGCAACGAAGACCTGGAGCTGGCGCAGCGTCAGGCGCAACACATCCATCAGGAGCCCTCCGTTAGCGATTGAATCGCTCGATCTTACGCAAACGATCCGTTGGACGGGTAAGAGGGCGCTGCCTACAGTGCGGCCCACGATGACCAGCGCCACCCATCCCCGATCGCCCGCCGCCGCGTCTTCGCCGGTGGCGGCGCCATGGCTGCCGGGCCTGCTGCTCGGCACCGGCGTCGCGCTCGCAGGGCGCTGGCTGGGCCAAGGCGAGTGGCTGCAAGCCCATGGCCTCGGCACGCTGACGATGACCCTCCTGCTCGGCGTGGCGCTGGGCGCCGCGCTCAGGCCGGCGCAGGCCGCCCGGGCGCGGCCCGGCGTCGACATCGCGCGCCAGCGCCTGCTGCGCCTGGGCATCGTGCTCTACGGCCTGCGGCTCACCGTGCACGACATCGCCCACCTCGGTCTGGCCGGCCTTCTGGCCGACGCGCTGATGGTGGCCTCCACCTTCGGTCTCGCCTGCTGGCTGGGCCCGCGCTGGCTCGGGCTCGACCGCGAGACCTCAATGCTGATCGGCGCCGGCAGCGCAGTGTGTGGCGCCGCCGCGGTGATGGCGGCCGAGCCGGTGGTGCGGGCCCGCCAGGCACAGGCCACCGTGGCGATCGCGGTCGTCGTGCTGTTCGGCAGCGTCGCGGTGCTGCTGTATCCGGCCCTGCATCGCGCCGGCCTGCACTGGCCGTTCATCCCGGGCGGCGACGCCGGCTTCGGCCGCTATGCGGGTGCCACGATCCACGAGGTGGCGCAGGTTGTGGCGGTGGGCCGGGCGATCGGCCCGGCGGCGGCCGATGCGGCGGTGGTCGCGAAGATGGTGCGGGTGATGATGCTCGCGCCGTTGCTGCTGGCGCTGTCCGCCGGCCTTGCCCGGCGGGGCGGCGAAGGCCTCGCCTCCAAGATCGCGGTGCCATGGTTCGCCTTCGGCTTCGTCGGCGCGGTGCTCGTCCATTCGCTGCAGTGGCTGCCGCCGGGCGTGTTGGCGGCTGTCGAAGCGGCCGATGGCCTGCTGCTCGGCATCGCGATGGCGGCGCTCGGCCTGTCGACGCAGCTGCCGGCGATCCGGCGGGCAGGGCTGCGGCCGCTGGCGCTGGGGGCGGCCTTGTTCGCATGGCTCGTCGCGGGCGGCGCGCTCGTCCAGTGCGGCGCTGCCGCGTTCGCTCACCAGCGATAGGCGAGCCAGCGGCTGAACGGTCGTCAGTTTGTTGGATTGAATTTCCAGTAAACTGGATGTCATGGACGTCAACAACCGAATCGCCCGCCGTGTGCGCGAGCTTCGCGACGCGCAAGGGCTCTCGCTCGATGCACTCGCCGAACGCAGCGGCGTCAGCCGCTCCAACATTTCGTTGATCGAGCGCGGCCAGAGCAGCCCCACCGCGGTGGTGCTGGACAAGCTGGCCTCGGCACTCGGCGTTACGCTGGCCTCGCTGTTCGAGGAGCGGGCCGGATCGCTGGCCGAGCCGTCGCCGGTGGCGCGCGTCGCCGAGCAGCCGGTCTGGACCGATCCCGCCTCGGGCTATGTGCGGCGCAACGTCTCGCCGGCCGTGCGCTCGCCGATCCAGCTGGTCGACGTGGTGTTTCCCGCCGGGCAGCAGGTGTCGTACGACAGCACCGTGCGCGAGGCGGATATCCACCAGCAGATCTGGATGATCGACGGCGCGATGGAGATCACCCTCGGCGCTGAGCAATGGCGCCTCGAGGCCGGCGACTGCCTCGCGATGCGGCTGGACCAGCCCATTGTCTACCGCAACCCCACCCGCAAGCCCGCGCGCTACCTCGTTGCGCTGGTGAACCTGCCTTTCGTGTCCACCCGGAGGAATGCATGAGCGAAGACGTGACCATCCGCCGCATCGGTGCCAATGAGGCCGCCGCATGTGTCGAGGCATTGGCCGATGTGTTGATCGACTGCGTGGAGGGCGGCGCCTCGGTGAGCTTCATGTGGCCGCTGCCGCGGGAGAAGGCGCTGGCCTTCTGGCGCGGCGTGGCCGAGGGTGTGGCACGCAAGGAGCGCGTGCTGCTGATCGCCGAAGACCGCGAGGGCAGCATCGTCGGTACCGTGCAGCTGATCACCGCGCTGCCCGACAACCAGCCGCACCGCGCCGATGTGGCCAAGATGCTGGTGCGCCGCAGTGCGCGCCGCCGCGGCATCGCGCAGCGGCTGATGGCCGCGCTGGATGCTGCCGCGCGCGACGAGGGCAAGAACGTGCTGGTGCTCGACACGGTGACCGGCGGCGATGCCGAGCGGCTGTA
>Ga0207706_10006267_pt1 | contig 11059 bp, 6 predicted proteins | sample KBSC53metaG_FD_184318 | JGI IMG/M metagenome (GOLD analysis project Ga0207706, IMG submission 184318) | Corn rhizosphere microbial communities from Kellogg Biological Station, Michigan, USA - KBS C5-3 metaG (SPAdes) (version 2) | ecosystem: Host-associated > Plants > Roots > Rhizosphere > Soil ... | reverse complement strand
GGGCAGAACGGCGTCGAAGTGTTACGGACGCTCGCCGGCGATCAGGTTCGCTGCAAAAGCGTGCTGCTCACCGCCGCGGTGCGCGACGAGGAAGTCGTCGAGGCGGTGAAGCAGGGGGCGATGGGGATTGTGCTGAAGGAGTCGCCGGCCGACGTGCTGCTCGACTGCGTGCGCAAGGTCGCGCGCGGCGAGTCGTGGATCGAGCGCGACACCGTCACGCGTGCGTTCCGGACCATCGTCGGGCGCGAAGCCGCTGCCGAGAGCGGGGAAGAAAACCTCACGCCGCGCGAGGTCGAAATGGTGCGGATGGTCGCGCAGGGGTTGCGGAACAAGGCGATCGCTGAACGGCTCGCGATCTCCGAGGGCACCGTCAAGGTGCACCTCCACAACATCTACGAGAAGCTCGGCGTCGACGGCAGACTCGAGCTCGTGCTCTGCGCACAGCGAAAAGGGATCGTCTGACGCGTGAGGTGCACACGTCTGTCGCTCGAGGTGCAAGGTGCAAGAGGCTTCGCCGCATCGTGCAAGGTGCAAGGTGCACGGTGCAAGGTGCAAGGTGCACCGTGCGGCTAGCAACTAACAGCTAGCAACCAGCAACTAGCTCCCGCTTCCCGTCCTCAAATCGGCACGCTGATTTCTACTCTCGATCCGGTTGGCATCGACTCTATCGCCAGTGTTCCGGCCAGCTCGTGCACCCGTTCGCGCAGGCTCGCCGGCCCGGCGTTCGATGCCGCCAGCTGCTCGTGGTCGAAGCGGCCGCGGAAGGGAAAGCCGCGGCCGTCGTTGCTGACGACGATGCGGACCGATGACGAATCGCTGGATTCCACTTCAACCGCGATGCGCGAGGGCTGCGCGTGCTTCAGGGCGTTGACCACCGCTTCCCGAACCATCAGCCGCACGGCCTGATCGGTCGCGGGCGGCAGCGCCATGTTGGCGGGCTCGACGCGCAGCGAGATCGGCGTCTTCCACTCGGCTGCGAGCCGCGCGCGCTCGGCTTCGAGGCCGTTCGCCACCGGGCCGGCGGCCTGGCGCGGCAGCGCCGGCTTGAGGGCGTCGATGAACAGGCGCAGCTCTCGCTGTTCGATCGCGATCGCCCGCTCGATCGCCAGCAGCCGATCCCTGACCGACGCCGGCGCATCGTCGGCGAGGAATTGCAGCTGGAAGCGCGCACCGGTGAGCGACTGGAGCACGCCGTCGTGCAGATCGCGAGCGACGCGGATGCGGTCCTCGCGGATCGCCAGCTGCTGCAGGCGATCGTGGCCGTACAGCTGCTCGAGCGAGTTGCCGACTTCGCGCGACACCACCTCGACGAGCGGGATGTCGTCGTCGGTGGCGCTGCTCAGGCCGCTGAAGAACGTCCGGCCGCTGTGATGTTCGACCTTGAAGGAGGCGGACGCGAATCCGCGCCCGCCGAGATGCCGCGCGATGTCCTCGTGCACCGGCGTGCCGTGCCACTGCGCAATCGCGCCGTCGCGGCTGATCGTCACGTCGGTATCCGCGCTGCACTCCTCGCTGCTCAGCAGCGTCGCCGACTCGAGATCGGGATGAACGGCAGGCGTCAGGCGGTCGGGCGCGTGCCTGACCATCTGCTCTGGCGAGCCGGACGATGCGGCGATGAAAATCCAGGGCTCTTCTTCGGTTTCCCAGACGGCAACCGCGCACTCGGCCCCGACCACGCTGGCGGCGTGCGCGAGAACCTTGCGGATGCCGGCGGCGACGCTCGTATCGACGACCAGCGGCCACCCGCTCACTTTCCGGAGCGCGGCGATCCCGCGGTGAAGCTCGACAAACGCCCGGCGCTGTGCGAGCTCGGCGCGCTGGCGGGCCGAGCTGACCGACGCGGTCACGATCGCGACGAGCGCGAAGACCGCCAGGCGAAGGATGTCGGCGGTGCCGATGTTGAAGGAGTTGTACGGGGGGATGATGAAGAACGCCAGGCCTAACGTCGAGAGCAGCGCCGCGAACACCGAAGGTCCGTAGCCGCCGTACAACGCCGAGAGGATGATCGCTGGGAAAAACATGATCGACACGCTCGGCCCCATCCATGGCCGCAGGAGCATCGTCGCAACGGCTGCGAGCCCGACGCCGGCTGTCGTCGCGAGATACCGCATGGCAACGCCGTCATTCTATGGCGGTTCAGGGAGTCGTGGGCCGTAGGTAGTGTCCGCCTTCAGGCGGACCCTTGACTACGACGCCGCCTGCGCCAGACGCTCGCGCTGTTTGCGGCTCATGAGCAGCGTCTGCGCGTCGAGCGGCGCCGCGCTGCCTCGAGCGATCGGTTCGTAGATTCCGTCCGAAGTAAGCGTCGTCGCCCTGACGTTGTCGCGCAGGTACGCCTCGAGGATCACGTAGCGGATGTACTCGCCGATGCCGGCGTCGAGCACGGGGCACACGACCTCGACGCGGGTATTCAGGTTTCGCTCCATCAGATCGGCGCTGCCGATATAGGTCTCGGGCTTGCCGCCGTTCTCGAAATGCCAGATGCGCGAGTGCTCGAGGAACCGGCCGACAATCGAGCGGACGGTGATCCTCTCGCTGACGCCGGGCACGCCCGGCCGCAGCGCGCAGATGCCGCGGACGATGAGGTCGATGTCGACGCCACCCTGCGACGCGCGATACAGCAGGCGGATGATTCCCGGATCGCACAGCGCGTTGACCTTGAGGATGATGTGCGCCGGCCGGCCATTCCGGGCATGCGTGATCTCGCGCGCGACCAGCTTCGCGAATCGCCGCCGCAGCGCAATCGGCCCCACCAGCAATTCCCGGTAGTCGGTCTGGTTCGAGTAGCCGGTCAGGTAGTTGAACAGCTCGGACACGTCAGCGACGATGCGCGGGTTGGCGGTAAACAGGCCGAGATCGGTATAGACGTGCGCTGTCGCGCGGTTGTAATTGCCGGTGGCGACGTGCACGTAGCGCCGCACGCCGCCCTCCTCCTGCCGCACGACCAGGCAGATCTTGCAGTGCGTCTTCAGATCCTGCACGCCGTGGACGACGTGGACGCCGGCCTCCTCGAGCCGCGTCGCCCACTCCATGTTGCTCCGCTCGTCGAAGCGCGCCTTCAGCTCGACCAGCACCGCCACCTGCTTGCCGCGGTGCGCCGCGGTGATCAGCCGATCGACCAGTGGCGAGTTCGAGCCGATGCGGTAGAGCGTCATCTTGATCGCCACCACGTTCGGGTCGTCTACGGCCGCGTCGACGAACGCCTCGACGGTCGAGAACGAGTCGAACGGATGGTGGACCAGCTGATCGCGATACTTGATTTCTTCGAAGATTTCGGGCTCGCCACGCCGCCACATCATCTTCGGCGCAAACGTCCGATCCTTGAGCCCCGGCCGGCGCAGCCGCGCGAGCGCGATCCAGTCGGCCAGCCCCATCCGCCCCGGGGCGCGGACGACGACGCCGCGCCCGATTTCGAAGTTTTCGATCAGCGTGTCGAGGACCCGGCTCGGGGTGCCGTCTTCGACTTCGAGCAGCGACAGCACGCCGTGCCGCTGCTCTTTCAGGCTGCGATCGACCACCGCCATCAGGTCTTCGCTCTCGTCCTGCTCGACGACCAGATCGGTGTCGCGCAGCACCCGGAACAGGTGCGCGCTGGTCACCGTAACGCCCGGGAACAGCTGCGACAGGTGGAGGCGAACCACGTCCTCGAGCATCGCGAATCGATAACCCTGGTCGCGCTCCGCCGGCAGCGCGACGAAGCGCGGCAGCACGTCCGGCACCTTGACGCGCGCGAACTTGGTGCGCCCGCGGTGCTCGACCACGACCGCCAGGTTCTTGCTGCGGTTGGAGATGTATGGGAACGGGTGTCCCGGGTCGAACGCGAGCGGCGTCAGCAGCGGACACGCGTCGGCGCTGAAATACCGTTCGAGGTACGCCTCGTCGGCCTCCGTGAGCTCCGGCGGTTCGACGATGGTGATGCGCTCGGCTTCGAGCAGCGGGCGCAGCGTCTGGCTCCAGCAGTCCGCGAGCTCGTCGAGCATGGCCGTCGCGCGGGCGCGGACCAGCGACAGCTGCTGGCCGATGGCCAGGCCGTCGGGCGACTGCTCGACGGCGCCGGCGCGGTGATCGCGCGCCAGCGCGGCGACCCGCACCATGAAGAACTCGTCGAGGTTGTTGGCCGCGATCGCGAGGAACTTCACGCGCTCGAGCAACGGATGGCTCTCGTTGCGCGCCTGGTCGAGCACGCGCTCGTTGAACGCGAGCCAGCTCATCTCGCGGTTGAGGTAGAGCGCGGAATCGGACAGCTCGGCTTCGGGCCGGGTCCGGCGGCGCGCGGAACGGGTGGCAGCAGTCGTCGCTCTCGGCACGCTCTCAGCCGTTGCCAGATTCCTGCCAGACCTCTGGTCTATCTATGTAGCGTCCGCCTTCCTCCATGTAGTGTCCGCCTCGAGGCGGACCTCTATGTAGGGTCCGCCGCCAGCGGTCCTTATGTAGTGTCCGCCTTCCGGCGGACCTCGAAAAGGCCGTCTGGAACCGGAGACTACGAACTACACAGAAATGAAATCGCCTCTACGCCGAGGGTCCGATGGAGCGTTGCCGGCTCGCCACCGCCATCACGGCAGCCACCAGCTGGACGTGGTCGATTGGTTTCGCCAGGTGGCGCTGGAAGCCGCTGCTCAATGCATGCATCCGATCCTGCGAGCGGGCGTACGCGGTCAACGCGATTGCCGGCATCCGGCTCGACTCATCGCGGCGGCGGCGGATGGCTTCGATCAACGCCAGGCCATCCATGCCGGGCATCCCCAGATCGGCGACCATCACATCCGGCACGCCACGGTCGAGCTGCGCCAAGGCGTCAGCGGCGGATCCCGCGGTCGTGGCCGTGCCGCCGGCTTCTTCAACGATCGCCTGCACCAGCATGCGCGCGTCCTCGTCGTCGTCCACCACCAGCACGTGAAGGCCGGTCAACTGGCCGCCGATGGAGTGGGCAATGTCGTCGCCGGTCCGGTTTTCGACGCCGCGCCGCGTGGCGCGCTGGTCGGCCGCGACCACCGGCAACGCCACCGAGAAGGTCGCGCCTCGCCCCTCGCCCGGGCTGGACGCATAGATGATGCCGCCGTGCGTCTCCACGATCTCGCGCGCGATCGCCAGGCCAAGGCCCAGACCACCGTGCTCGCGAGAGAAGCGGCTGTCCGCCTGCCGGAAGCGCTCGAAGATATGCGGCAGGAATGCCGGCGCGATGCCGCGGCCGGTATCGCTGACGACGACGGTGGCCTTGCCGTCGGCGCAGGTGAGGCGGACGTCGACCTGGCCGCCCGGCGGCGTGAACTTCACCGCGTTGCTGAGGAGGTTCCACACCACCTGCTGCAGCCGTTCGGGATCGCCGGTGACCGGCGGTGTGGCGCGATCGACATCGAGCTGCACGCGAACACTGCGCGCGTCGGCCGCGGGCACGACCGTCTCCGTCGCGTCGTCGATCACGGTGGCGAGATCGACTTCCTGCAGGTTCAGCCGCAGCTTGCCGGAGATGATGCGCGACACGTCGAGGACGTCCTCGACGATCTGCGTCAGCGCCTGCGCGTTGCGCTCGAGAATCTCCAGCGCGCGAGCCTGCTTCGCCACGTTCGCGAAGACGCCGCCGCGCAGCATCCGGGCGTAGCCGAGGATCGCGTTCAGCGGCGTGCGCAGCTCGTGCGACAGCGTGCCGAGGAATTCGTCCTTCAGCCGGTTCGCCTCGTTCGCCTGCTGGTAGGCGCGGGCGTTCTCGACCGCCAGCGCGGCGCGCGACGCCACTTCCTGCGCGAACCGCAGATCCTCGTCGCCGTAGCTCCGGCGCGACTCCGCCGAGACGAATGTGATCGCGCCCATCGCGCGGCCGCGCGTCATCAGCGGCACGCAGATGTAGGACGTGAGGCCAATCTCGCGCAGCACCCGGAGATGCTCCTCGTCGCGTGCCGCCGCAGCGACAAGCGCATCGGGGATGTCCGACATCATCGTCGGCTGGCCGGAGCGGATCACCTGCCGGACGCCGCCGACCGCGTCGCGCGGCTCCGGATACCTCGCCTGCAGCATTTCGGCGAGGTGCACTTTCTGCGGATCGACGTGGGCCACGGCCAGGCGCTGCACGTCGCCGTGCTCGTCGACGATGTCGACGGTGCACCAGTCGGCGATGTCCGGGACGGCGAGTCTCGCGACGGTCTTGAGCGTGGTCTCGTAGTCGAGCGAGCTCGCCAGCGTCTCGCCGACGTCGGCGAGAAAGCGGGCGCGGCGCTGGCCGACCGCGGCGTCGGCTTCGCCCTGCTGCGCGGCGCGATACAAGCGCGCGTTCTCGACGGCGATGGCGGCGCGCTGCGCCAGATCTTCGGCCACCCGCACATCGGCGTCGCCATAGCGCCGCGAGCCGGGGCCGAGCGTGAAGGTGATACCGCCAATGGTTCGCCCGCGCGCCCGCAGCGGCACGGAGATCTGGCTGGTGAACCGGACCTGGTCGAACGCGCGCAGCAGCGCCGGATCGCCCTCGAGCGATCGAGCGATCGTGCCGGCGTCGATATCCGCGAACAGCGTCGTCGTGCCCTCGCGGATCGTCCGGAGCCACCCGCGCGACATGCTCGCGGTGTCGGGATTGGCGAGCGTTTCCATCGCTGCCGACTTCGACGGATCGACGTGCACGGCCGCGACCAGCCGGATTCGCTCCTCCCCATCGATCAAATGGATCGCGCACGAATCGCCGATACCTGGCACGGCCAGCCTCGCCACCGTGCTCAGCGTCGTCTCGAACTCCAGTGAGTCGGAGAGCGCGGCGCTGGCCTGGGCGAGAAACGCGGCGCGTTCGCGCGTTCGCCGCTGCTCGTCGTAGAGCTCCGCGGTCGTGAGCGCGGCCGCCGCCATGTTCCCCAGCGCGCGTGCGGTTTCGACCTCGACGTCGGTAAAACGATGCGGCGTGCGGTAGTAGAGCACGAGCGCAACGTTCGCGGCGCCGTCCGGACCGAGCGGCACGGACATCATCGACCGGACGCCCTCCTCCGCGTAGACGACGAGCCGTTCCCGCAGTTCGGGCGCGGCGAGCACGTCCTCGGCGATGAAGGGATCGCTGAACTGAATCGGCGAGACGGCCGCGCCCTCGTTGCTGGTGACGGCGCAGTTCGCGAAGGTCTCCGAGACGCCGTCGAACGAACGGATCCGCCACGCCTGCCGTTCGAGCCGCCACACGGCATAGCCGTCGGCGGCCACCAGGTCGCGCGCGATCCGGAGCACGGCCGGGATGACGTCGTCGACCTGCGGAGAACGGAGGAGGGAGCCGGAAGCGGCGACGACGGCCAGCAATCGATTCTGAAGGTCGTCAGCCGACATCGATCGATTGTAGCTGACTGGTTCGGGAGGCAGATGCCGCCGGCGATCTCATCCTTGTTGCAAGATGAAAATTCCCCACTGGCCGTCGCGGCGGCTGTGGAATGCGATGCGGCGGCCATCTGGCGCCCACGCAAACTCCTCCGCCGTCGGATCGGCCAGCACGCGGCGCATCCTGCGATCGGACAGGTCGAGAATCCACGCGCCGTCGCGCGCGACCTGAAAGACCACCTTGGTGCCGTCCGGCGACACCGCGGGCGTACGAACGAGCCGCCCCTTCACCGGCGACACAAACGTCCACATCCTGCGCGTCTCGAGATCCATCAGGACGATCTTGTCTTCGTGCGTGTAACAGATGCGCCGGTTGTCTGGAAACCACGACGCGCCCCACGGCTGCCCATACTTGTATTGGGTCAGACGCGTTGGTTCACCGCCGTCCAGGGTCTGCAGCCACAGGTTCCAGACCTTCGGGCGGTCGGGCTCGGCGCGGATGTAGGCGAGGCGGCTGCCGTCCGGCGACCAGGTCGGCACCGCGGCGTAGCCCGGAGCGCTGATGCGACGCACGTCCGATCCGTCGCGGTTCGCGAGGTACACGCCGCGCTCGCCATCGCGGTCCGAATCGAAGGCGACGCGCCGGCCGTCGGGCGACGGCTGCACGTGATAATTGCGCGCGCCGTCGTCGACGATGGTCATGACGCGGAGGTCGCCGCCGTCGACGGGCGCCTGCACCATCGCGAGCGCGCTGCGCTCGTCGTTGGTGCTGCCGGTGTGGAAGAACATCGCTGCGCCGTTCGAGGCAAACGCGGGCGAGAAGATCGGCCGCTGCTGCGCGTCTACTGCGGAGACGACATCGTTCGCATCATCGTCGGGGGCGGCTGCCGAGTCCTCGCCGCTCGGCGACGGCAGCTCACCCGCGGTTGCATCCGCCCGGAGCTCTTTGCCGGAGGCGTTGCCGGGGCCAGGGACGGTGTCTGGAACGGTATGCGGCTCCGCACCGGACTCGGGCTCCGCGGTCGGACGACTGTCGGCGGTGCTGGAGACGGCACCGGCCATCGTGCCGGGGACGATCTCCGGCACGGTCTGCGGCACCGAGAGCGTCGAGGACCGCACGTACGGACGGAAGGCGCCGATCCTCGCAACGCTGGCGACGCCGGCGAGCGCCACCGCGGCGACGAGGACCGCGGCAAGGGCCCACAATCGGCCGTAGCCCTCCGGGGCAGGCTCCGGAACAACCGGCAGGGAAACGACGTACGCCGGCTTCAGGTCGAGATCGAGATCGAGCGGCTCCTCGTACGCGACCTCCACCATGTCATACGCGGCGGCCACGACAGGCTCGACGGGCTCGGGTGCGGGTGCGGGTGTAGGTGCGGGCGCGGGCTCGCGCACGGGTTCGCGAACTGGCGGCTTCGCTGCCGGCATCCGATTCAGCAACCCGCGAACAGCTGCCCGCCGATCGCCGCGTTCGAATCGCTCCAGCGCGCGCGAGAAATCGCCGATCGACTCGAACGGCGGCGCCACGACTTCGAGCAGGCCGCGCGCAATTACGTAGCGCAGCGCGCCCGGCACCTGGCCGGCGCCGGCCGGCAGCATGGATTGGAGAAGGAGTGCCGCCTCGAACACCGACGGCGTCACATCGCAGTCACGGGTGATCGCTTGACCGTCGTTCTGAAGACGGATGCCGGTGACGGACGGCGGACCGGCCGGAAGCGATCCGCCGGAAGAGGTCCCGTCATGAATCAATTGCTGGACGATCGCCACCGCCTCGTGCGCCTGCACGACAACGCCGCGATCGAGCAAATCGCCAAGCGATGCAGCCATCGGCTGATTAGCACAGGTGCGAGAGTTGCGCCAGAGCCGGCGCGCCTGCGCGCCGCTCATGCCGCGCAGAATCTGCCAATGTTTTGCAGTCGGGCTGTCACCCGTGGTGAGCAGTTTGTCCGCAGGGGCGCCGCTTCTTACACGGCCGGTGGTTCAGATCCCGACAGCTCGGCCGCTGGGTAACGCGAAGTCCGGCTGAAGCGTTTTCACATTCAGGTAGTGTCCGCCTTCAGGCGGACCTCGCAAGTCCGGCTACAGCCGGACACGACGAATCGTCCGCTTGGCGGCGGACACTACATCGAGTGTGAAAATGCTTACACCAGCGCCGACGTGCAGAAGGCGCATCGCCGTGCGGCGATCGCGACTTCGCTGAGGCACTCCGGGCACTTCTTGGTGGTCGGATCCGGCGGCGCCTCGCCGCGGTGCATCCGCGCGATCAGCGCATTCACCGGCAGGACGACGAAGAAGTAGACGGCGGCGCTGATCAGCAGGAACGAGATGAGCGCGTTGATGAAGTCGCCGATCAAGAACTTGCTGCCGTTGAGCTCGAACGCGATCGCCGAGAAGTCGGGGGCGCCGACGATTGCAGCGATGAACGGCGTCAACAGATCCTTCACCAGCGCGTTGACCACGGCCGTGAACGCCGCGCCCATCACCACCGCGACCGCGAGTTCGACGACGTTGCCGCGGAGCAAGAACTGCTTGAAGCCTTTGATCATCGCCGCTCTCCCTTTGTGAATTTGGATCCAAGCCACTCGCGCGCGCGCGCCAGATCTTCCTGGACCAGGTGATGCCCGGCATCCTGCCAGGCCAGCGTGACCTCCGCGCCGGCGTCCTTCAGCAGCCCGACGAGCCGGCCGGTCTCCGCCTCGCTGACCAGCGGATCGGCGCGCCCGTTCGACACCAGCACGTGCGTGCGCGGCAACGCCGGCAGCGGATCGGGAACAATCGGCACCATCGCGCGAAAGAGCACCGCGCCCTGCAGCACGCGCGGCTGCAGCAGCACGAGGCTGCCGGCGATGTTGGCGCCGTTGGAAAAGCCGACCGCCACGATCCGGCTGGCGTCGAAGCCGTACTGCGCCGCCGCCTCGCCGATGAAATTGGCAAGCTCCGTCGTGCGGAAGCGAAGATCCTCGAGGTCGAAGACCCCCTCCGACAACCGGCGGAAGAAACGCGGCATGCCGTTCTCGAGCACCTTCCCCCTCGGGCTGAGCACGCCGGCGCCGGGCACGAGCTCGGCCGCCAGCGGCAAGAGATCCTGCTCGTTGCCGCCGGTGCCGTGCAGCAGGAGCAGCGTCGGCGACTCTGGCGTCGAGGCGGCCTGGTAGTGATGGACGAACGAGAGCGCAGCCACGGCTCAGGACTTCGCGTGCGCCGGCGATGCGAATGTCAGCGGCGGCAGCGCGCGTTCGATCGCGGCGCGCTGCGCTTCGAGCCACGGCGGGAGGACGAGCGTCTCGCCGAGGTGCGCCGCCTGCTCGTCCACCGCGAAGCCGGGGCCGTCGGTGGCGAGCTCGAACAGCACGCCGCCCGGCTCCCTGAAGTACACCGACTTGAACCAGAAGCGATCGATGACCGGCGTCGGATCGGCGCCGCCCGCGTCAACCTGCGCGCGCACGAGCGCCTGATGCTCTTCGTCGTCGACCCGCCACGCGAGATGGTGCACGCTGCCGACGCCCCAGGCGCCGCGCCGCGCTTCGAACGCGTTCTTCACGTCGACGATGCCGGCGGAATCCTTGAAGCCGTATCGCGTCCAGCCGCGTTCGGTCGCGAGTGACTGAAAGCCGAGGACGCTGGTCAAGAAATTCGCGGTGACCGCTGCGTCGCGCTCCCAGACCTGGGCGCCGTAGAGGCCGCGAATCTGGCGATCTGAAGGAACCGGGCTTCCGTCCCACGGTGTGAACGGACGAACGGTCTTCTTCTCGACCAGCGAGAAATCGACCACCAGGCCTTC
>Ga0207706_10006266_pt1 | contig 11060 bp, 13 predicted proteins | sample KBSC53metaG_FD_184318 | JGI IMG/M metagenome (GOLD analysis project Ga0207706, IMG submission 184318) | Corn rhizosphere microbial communities from Kellogg Biological Station, Michigan, USA - KBS C5-3 metaG (SPAdes) (version 2) | ecosystem: Host-associated > Plants > Roots > Rhizosphere > Soil ... | reverse complement strand
GGCAAGGAGGCCCGCTGCACGGTGCTGGGTCACATCCAGCGCGGCGGCACGCCCACGGCGTTCGACCGGGTGCTCGCCACCAGGTTCGGCGTGCATGCGGTCCAGGCGGTACACGACGAGGCGTTCGGCGTGATGGTGGCGCTGCGCGGCACCGAGATCATCCGGGTGCCGCTGGTCGAGGCCACCAGCCAGCTCAAGCTGGTCCCGCCCCAGCGCTACGCCGAAGCCGAAGTCTTCTTCGGCTAACCCCCGCATAAGTTGCGCGGGGATGCCCCGTATCATGTGCCACACCTGTCACCGCATCCGTGATCGTGTGTCGTTATACGCCTGATAGGGGGTGTTTTGACACATGATGATTGATCTGCCCGCTGCCGTCTGCGAAATGGCCGAAATTAACTCCGAAAAGCCCATCATGATCGCGAAGGACTTCAGCCCCGCTCGGGCTCTGGCGCGAATCTCTGGACGATAGCGCCTCGCATGCCTCACGGGCACCACTAGTCGCTACCTGGCGATAAGTGGTGCGGGGGTTGTGTGCCCCCACCCCCGTCTTTCGGGGGTTGTGTGCCCCAAGCCCTCATTACCCGGCTGGCGCCGCAGTCGTAATAACCCGCTCGGAATGGAGGGTTGCAGGTTGAACGCGCTCGTGCCTATACTCGTCTACGAGTACTTGAGAACGAGTCCTCGGAAACGGAGACTCGGCGACGAGGAGATACGGGATGGCCGGGCAGCCAAAGACGGGGCGGCGCAAGGTCAGCAACCTGATGGCGCTGTCGTTGCTGTCGCTGCTAACGGAGCGGCCAATGTACCCCTACGAGATGGCCTCGAAGCTGCGCGAGTACGGCAAGGACCAGGCCATCAAGATCAATTGGGGTTCGCTCTACACCGTGGTGCAGAACCTGGAGAAGCACGGGTTCATCGAGGCTGTCGAGGTGGCCCGGGAGGGCAGGCAGCCCGAGCGGACCACGTACCGGATCACCGAGGCGGGCCGTGACGAGCTGAGCGACTGGCTGCGCGAGCTGCTCAGCGAGCCCGAGCGGGAGTACACCAGGTTCGAGGCGGCGCTGGGGGAGTGTGGCATCCTGGCGCCTGACGAGCTGATCGGCCTGCTGCGGCAGCGCCTGGAGGCGCTGGACGAGGCCATCGCCGAGCATCAGCAAGGGCTGCACGCGATGCAGGCCCAGCTACCCCGCCTGTTCCTGATCGAGTCGGAGTACCAGCTGGCGTTGCGCCGGGCTGAGGCGGAGTGGGTGCGCGGGCTGCTCACGGAGCTCACCGACGGCACCTTCCCCGGGCTGGAGGCCTGGCGACGCTACCACGAGACCGGGGAGTTCCCCGCGGAGCTCATCCCGTCCTTCAACCAGGAAGGAGAACCGGCAGCAAGCGGCTAAGCAAACGACCCCGGCCTGGTGCGGCAACACCGGCGGCCGGGGCCGTCAACCTCAATCGATCCCGCGGAACGCGAAACCCGAGGTCCCACCCACTACAGTAGCCGGGTTTCTCCTCGCGGGGCAGGATCGCAAGGAGACACTCGTGAGCATGACCGGCCGCGCCATCGAGGCGCGTCAGCTAGTCAAGACCTACGCCGTACGCGGCGAAAAGCACGGCATCCGCGCGCTGGACGGGCTGGACATCAGCGTCCCGCGCGGCATGATCTATGGCCTGCTCGGCCCGAACGGAGCGGGCAAGAGCACCACCGTCAAGATTCTCACGTCGCTGGCCAGGCCAGATTCCGGGGAAGCGCGCGTCGAGGGCGTCGACGTGCTCGCCCGGCCGGGCCAGGTCCGGCACATGATCGGCGTGGTGGCCCAGCGGTCCGGTGCGGACCCGACCGCCACCGGCCGGGAGAACCTGATCCTGCAGGGTCGGCTGTACGGACTGCGCGGTGCCACCGTACGGGCCCGGGCGGACGAGTTGCTCGCCCACTTCGGGCTGACCGAGGCGGCGGGACGCCTGGTCAGGACCTACTCCGGCGGCATGCAACGGCGCCTGGACGTGGCCCTCGGGCTAATCCACAGGCCCGCGGTCCTGTTCCTCGACGAGCCCACCACCGGCCTGGACCCGGAGTCCAGGACGGCCATGTGGCAGGAGATCGCGCGGCTGGCCGGCGGGGAGGGGATGACCGTGCTGCTGACAACGCACTACCTGGAGGAAGCGGACCGGCTGGCGAGCAGGCTCGCGATCGTGGACCGCGGGCGGGTCGTCACCTCGGGCACGCCCGACGAGCTCAAGGGCGAGCTGCGCGGCGACGCCGTGCAGGTCGAGCTCCCGGCTCTCAGGGACGACGCCGAGGCGGCCCGGGTCCGGCGGGTCCTGGAAGCCCTGCCCGCGGTGCGGGACGTGGTCATCGCCGGCCGCGGCGTGTCGGCCCGCAGTGACGACGGCGCCGCCGCCGTCCCGGTCGTGCTGGCCGAGCTGCAGCGGGCCGGCGTCAACGCGGCGTCGGTGGCCGTGGCGCGGCCGTCGCTGGACGACGTGTACCTGCGGCACACCGGTCGCCGCTACAGCGAGTCGGAGAGTCCCGCCCGCGACGGACATGCCAGCGAGCTCGGCGCCGTAGGGGTGAGCAAGTGATGACGACCATGCAGATGACCCCGCAGACCTCGCAGGCCGATGCGCGATTCCAGGCGGCCCAGCCGAATACCGTGCCCTTCCGCACCACCATGGCGCACACCTGGTACCTAACGGGCAGGAAGCTGCATGCCCTGGTCAGGCAGCCGTGGGTGCTGGCGTTCAGCGTCATCCAGCCGGTGATATGGCTGTTCTTGTTCGGCCAGCTGTTCCGCCGGGTCATCGACATCCCCGGCTTCGCCTTTCACGGCACCTACCTGGACTACCTGGTGCCCGGGCTGATCGCGATGAACGCGATGTCCAACAACATGTGGGCGGGCATGGCCATGATCGAGGAGATCGAGCGCGGCACGCTGAACCGCTTCCTCGCCGCCCCCGCCAGCCGGATCGGGATCATGAACGCCTCGGTGGCGGAGCAGGCGGTCAGCACGACCGTGCAGTCGCTGATCATCGTGGGGCTCGGCCTGGCCGGCGGGGCGCGCTACCACGGCGGGGTCGCCGGGGTCGCCGTCATGGTCGCGGCGTCGATCCTGGTCGGCGTGGTGTTCGGCGCGCTGTCGAACGCGGTCGGCATGACGCTGCGCAGCCGCGAGGCCATCATCGGCGTGTACACGTTCTTCATGCTGCCGCTGATGTTCCTGTCCTCGGCGTTCATGCAGACCAGCCTCATGCCGGGCTGGATGCAGGCGATCGCGTCGCGCAACCCGCTCAACTGGGTGGTGCAGATCGGCCGCAGCGCCGTTTCCGCTCACCCCGACTGGGCCGCTATCGGGGTCCGCTGCGCCGGGCTGCTGGTCCTGGCGGTGGCGTGCGTGGCCATCTCGGTCGCGACGTTCCGCTCGTACCGGAAGAACGTCTGACCATTCCGGGCCGGAACGGCGGGTGCTACGGGGGCACCCGCCGTTCCCGTGTCCCTACTGGGGAACGGGTCCCGCCGACAAGAGCGGAGCGGCTTCCAGGGCCACCGCCAGTTCCTCCGGTGCGGACGGGGCCGGCGCCAGGTCATCGCCGCGGCGGAACGTCCTGACGTCACGAGGGATCAGGGCCAGCGCGGAGGCGATGACGATCACCGCCGCCGCCGCGTACTGCGCGCGGGCGGTTCCGATCGCGGTGCCGAGCGGCCCGGCGATCAGCGCGCCAGCGGGCATCGCCATGACCGAGCCGAGGACGTCGTAGGACGAGACCCGGGCCAGCTTGTCCCGCGGGATGTTCCGCGCCATCGTGACCGTCCACTGCACCATCATCATCTCGACGAACACGCCGAGCCCGAAGGACGCGAGGCACACCGCGGGCAGCGGCAGGACCATCGCCAGCGAGAGCGGGGAGATCGCGATCGCGCCCCCGGTGAGCACCACGAACAGCATGGGCCGGCGGGGGGTGAACCGCAGCGCGGCCAGACCGCCCGCGATCAGGCCGAACGCATCCGCCGCGGTGATCGCGCCCCAGGCCGCCGGACCGCCGAGGTGCTCGCGCGCCACCACCGGGCCGAGGACCGAGAACGCGCCGTACCAGGCCATCATCACCACGCAGAACTGGGCGACGATCACCCACAGCCAGGTGTGCGAGCGGAACTCCGACCAGCCCTCCCGCAGCTCGTTCAGCATGCTCCGGGGCGCGGCGTCCGGGTCGGCCGCCGTCGCCTCCTGCCCGGTCACCGGCCGCGAACCCCGGATGGCGAGCAGCATCGGGATGGTGCTGACCATGCCGATGCCGCAGAGCACCAGCGCCCAGCCCGCCCCCGCGGCCGCCACCAGCAGGCCGGCTATGGCCGCGCCCGCCATCTGGCCGACGTTCATCACCAGCCGGCTGATCGCGCTCGCCTCTTGCAGCTTCTCACGCGGGACCAGGCGGGGGAGCAGCGCCTGGGACGCGGGGTAGAAGATCGCCACGCCAGTCCCGGTAATCGCCTCGAGCCCGATCATCGCCCACAGCGGAGGGCTGCTGGTGAGCGCGAGCAGGCCGAACGTTCCCTCGCCGAGCGCCATGAGCAGGTTGGCCGCGATGATGACCCGCTGCGGCGGGAACCGGTCGGCGGCGACGCCGCCGAGGAGCGCGAACACCAGCGACGGCGCGATCTGGGCGGCGAGTACGTACGACAGGTCGGCCGCGGAACCGGTCGCCTTGAGCACGGCGAAGGAGACACCGACAATGGAGAACCCGACCGACGCGGGCGCGATCAGCCGGTCGGTCAGCAGCAGCCGGAAGTCCCGGATCCCGAGCACGGGGAACCGGCGGAACAACCCACCCCGTGACATCGGCCCTGCCCCTTCCAGCCTTCCGGCCATCCGACGCTAACCAGGCCCCTAGCGCCCCGGCAACTCGTTTTATTCCGCCGCGGGAAGGGCTCAGCAGAGCTGATCGATCCTGGTCCACACGCCGGGCGGGTTGTCGTCGCGCGGCAGCCACAGCAGCGGCTGCCTCCCCTCGTACTTGAACTGGAACCCGGCGTCACCCGGAAAGCGGTCCCGGCGGTCGGGCCAGACCACCTGCAGGTACGGCGGCCTGACGTAACCGTGATACCGGTCCGAGACCGCGAACATGCTGGTCATCCGCCAGCTCTCGTGCACCGGCCGGATCGCCAGGGAGCACGGGCAGATGCCGTCGATCCGGTCTCCGGCCTCGATCGGCGCGCCGCGGGCGATGCGCTCGCCGATCGAGTTCAGGATGACCGTCATATGCTCGACCGGTAGGCCGAACATGGTCAGCTCAGGACCCTGGTGGCTGAGCCACAGCCCTACCGTGTAGGCCCAGGGCGGCGCGATCTCATCGCCGAGCACGGCGGAGACCGACCAGCCGACCGTGCGGATGTCCTCGGCGACCGCCTGCATGCAGGCCTGCGGGTCGAGGTCGGCGCCCTCGGCCAGCGCCTCGCACTCCGCGCACCTGCAGGGCCCCGGGGACTGGTCCGGGGGGTTGGCGCGGCGTCTGCGTGGTGGGTTCATGAACCTCACATTACGAGGGGGGTATGACATTTTCGGGGCCGCCGGGATCCAGGCCGAGATGCCGCTCGATCGCGCTCAGCCGGTCGTCGATCGAGTCGAGCAGCGCCCGGACCGGGTCGGATATGGCCACGCGCCGCGGTCGCCCCCGCGGTCGCAGCAGGGGAGGGTACTCCTTCCCCTCCGGCCGGCTCGCGGTCTGCGCTATCACCCGCGCAGGGAACACCGCCACGTTCACGCCGAGCGCCCCGAGGACCTGGGCGGCCGTGCAGTCAGCCTGCCCGGTCAGCCCGAGGAGCAGATGCCCGGTGCCGATCTGCTGGCCGAGCCTGGTTGCCTCCCGCAGCGCCAGCTCGAAGCCCTTCTTGGCCCGGGCCGTGAACGCGATGTGCCCGCGCGGCGGTTCCTGGCCCGGGCCTGCCAGGGCCGCGATCTGCCCGCGCACGGCGTCCAGGGTGACCCCGGAGGACCCGAGGACCTGCGCGGCGGCACCGCGCTCCTCCCGGAGCAGGCCGGCCAGCAGGTGCTCGGTGCCGACGTGATCGTGGCTCAGCCGCCTGGCCTCTTCCTGGGCCAGGACAACCGGCCGGTGGGACTGGTCGGTGAACCGCTCGAACATGGCGTCACTCCCGTGTCTGGCCGCCCCCGCTCGGTACCTCCAGTGTGCACCCGCCGGGCTCAGGCCAGGCGGGCCCGGAACGCGGCCGTCTTGACCCGGTTCTGGCACGAGGTCGAGCAGTACCGCCGGGTGCCGTTGCGCGAGGTGTCGACGTAGACCCGGTCGCACCGGGGCGCCGTGCAGACGCCGAGCCGGTCGTAGAGGTCGCCGCCGAGCACGACCGCCAGGCCGGTGGCACAGCCCGCCGCCCAGCCGTTCGGCAGGGACCGGTCGGCAGCATGGAAGTGCAGGTGCCAGGGCTCGCCATCGTGCCGTTCCAGTTCCGGCCGTGCCCCGGTGCGGACGAGCAGCGCGTTGACCTGGCCGGCCGCCTCGTCCACCGCCCCGGTGCTGACCGCCTCGAAGACGCCGCGCAGTTCCGCTGCCACGAAGCAGAGGCTGGCTGCCTCCTCCCAGGTCGCCTCGCGCCCGCCGGCGCCGCGCAGCACCACGCCGACGGCCGCCGTCCGCTCGTCCGCCTCGGGCGGCGCGTACCGGCGGCCCCGCTCTTCTCCCGGCGTGAGCAGGTTCACCAGGTCCACGGCCACCCTGACCACGACATCGGTGTGACTGTTGAAGTTCACTTGACCAGTTACATTTCGATAATTAGGGTTGTGACTGTCAAAGTTATCTTAGCCAGTAACGAACCGAGGAGGCGGCCCGTGCCAGAACTCGACCGCGATACCGCCCGGGAATGGATCGAGCGCTGGGACCGGCAGCAGGAGGAGGGCCTGGCGGACCGCGAGGACAGGTTCACCGCGCTCATCGACGCGGTCGAGGAGGGTACCGGACGGCCCGACCCGCTCATCCTCGACATCGGCTGCGGGCCCGGCTCGCTGGGGGTCAGGCTGCTCGCCCGGCTGCCGCGCGCCATGGTCGTCGGCATCGACGCTGATCCGGTGTCGCTGACCTTGGGCCGGGCCGCCTACTCCGACGTGCCCGGGCTGCGCTTCGCCGAGGAGGACCTGCGCCTGCCCGGCTGGGCGGCGCGGCTGGGCCTGGGCACCCGGGCGCCGGACGCCGCGGTGAGCACCACCGCGCTGCACTGGCTGCCCGAGCCCGAGCTGCGCGCCGTGTACGCCGAGCTAGCCTCCGTGCTGCGCCCCGGCGGCCTGCTGCTCGACGGCGATCACTTCGCCCTCGACGCCAAGGAATCCCCGGTCCTGGCCCGGCTGGACCGGGAGCTGCGCCAGCGCGAGGACAAGCGGCGCTTCCCTGGCGGGCACCCCGAGAACTGGCACGACTGGTGGGACGCGGCGGCCGCGGATCCGGTGCTGGCCGGCCACGTCGCCGAACGGGCCCGCCGCCAGGTGGAGGCCGGTCACCACGAATCGCAGTCGACGTTCCTCGCCACGCACGTCGAGGCATTGAGGGCGGCCGGCTTCGCCGAGGTCGGCACGCTCTGGCAGCGCGGCGATAACCGCCTGCTGTGCGCCGTCATGCCGGGGGAGACGGCCTGAGCCGCTGCTCGATGGCGTTCAGCCGCGTGGCGATCGAGGTCAGCCGGCCCATGAGCTCGTCCACGGCCGGGGCGGCGGGCGGGGGCGCGGCGGCCAAGCCCGCTTCGCGGTGTCCGAACAGCAGCTCGATGACCTGCCGCCGGGCCCGGTCGTGGTCCACCCCGGCCGCGGCCAGCAGCTGCGCCGCGCCACCGCCTTCGCGGATGAGGCCGAGCAGGATGTGCTCGGTGCCGATGTAGTTGTGGCCGAGCTGGTTAGCCTCGCGCAGGGACAGCTCGAGCACCTTCTTGGCCTCCGGCGTGAACGGGATGTGCCCGGACTCGGGCGCCGGCTCCGCGCCGCGGCCGGTACTGTCCAGCACCGCCTGCCGCATCTCGTCCAGGTTGATGCCCATCGAGGTAAGCGCCGTGGTCGCGACGCCCGCGCCCTCGTCGATGAGGCCGAGCAGGATGTGCTCGGTGCCGATGTAGTCGTGGCCGAGCTTCCTGGCTTCGCGCTGCGCCAGGGTCACCACGCGCCGCGCCCGGTCGGTGAACCTCTCGAACATCACGAATGCCGTGCGTAAGCGACGTTGATGATCGCGATGGCGAGCCAGATGAGCACGATGATGAACCCCTGCCCGCCGAGGCCGCCGGCGGACGACACGATCGCGGTGGCCGCGACGCCCAGGGCCACGGAACCGAGCGCGGTGATGGTCGTCGCCACGTTCCGCGCCCCGGCCGGGGACGGACGGCCCGGCGGCGGTCCCGGCTGGTATCCGGGCGGCAGCACGGGCCCCAGGTAACCCTGGTACCCGCCCTGAAATCCCGGGTATCCGGCCGGGCCGGCCGCACCGGCCGCGCCGGCCGGCGCGGGAACACCGGCCGGGGTAGGGACGCCGGGAGCAGGCCCGGGAGCCCCCGCAGCACCGGTCTGCGCGAGCCGCGCCTCTATCCGCTTGTCGATTTCCGCCCCGATGCGCTCGACCAGGCCCTCGGCGACCGCGTCCTCGTAACCGGGACCGAGGTCGGCGTGCGCGCCCACGGAGGCGCGGATCTCGGCCTCGGGGTCGCTGCTCATGAGCGCACGCTACAGCGTGCCGGGTAAGCACCACAAATAAGCCAGCCGTCACCATCGGTGCCGGGCGTAGGCGACGTTGACGGCCCCGATTACGATCCAGATCAGCGCGACCAGCCATTGCACGCCCCCGCTGGCCTGTCCCGGATGCAGTACTGTCGCCGTGGCCCCGATAGCCATGCCCATCGAGCCGAGGGCCAGCACCACCGTGCCGAACCCCAGCCGCCCGGCCAGCGGTTCACGACGCGGCCGCGGCCGCGGCGGCGGAGCCTGGGAGGGCGCCTGGCTGTACAGCCGGGCGTCCACTCGCTTGTCGATTTCTTCGCCGATTCGCTCGACGAGACCCTCGGCCACGGCGACGTCGTAGCCGGGGCCGAGATCGCGGTGTGCCGCGGCCGAGGCCCGGACTTCATCGGAGATGCTCACGGGGCCCACGCTAACGGCCAGCCGTGCGGGAATCACTGGGGCTAGCACCCGGTTCCCGGCTCAGGCTGGCCCCATGAAGCCCGAATCTGCTGGCAGACTAGGGGAGTGCCAGATTCCCCCGCCGCCGATGAGCTGTGCGTCCTGCTCAAGCTGGGCGAGATCGTGCTCAAGGGGCGGAACAGACAGCAGTTCGAGAAGATCCTGCACGGCAACATCCGCGCCGCGGTGCGGGACCTCGGCGTGCCGGTCGACCTCCGCCAGCGCGAGGGGGTGATCCTGCTCCGCGTCGCCGACGGACAGCAGCGCGGCGAGGCGGGCTGGGCGCAGGCCGTGGGCCAGGTCGCGGAGCGGATGCAGGATGTGCCCGGCATCGCCCGCGTGTGCATGCCGCTGCGGGTGGCCAAGGCGCCCGAGGCCATCTCCGCCGCCGCGATGGCGCTGACCAAGGGCACCTCCGGCACGTTCGCGGTGCGCGCTCGCCGCAGGGACAAGCGGTTCCCGCTCACCTCTACCCAGCTGAGCGTGCTGATCGGCCGGGAGATCCAGGAGGCGCACGGGCTCGGGGTCAACCTGTCCCACCCGGACACCACCGTGTTCATCGAGGTGGACCAGGACGAGGCGTTCGTGTTCACCGAGGGCATGGCCGCCCAGGGCGGGCTGCCGGTCGGGATGAGCGGCCGCGGGGTCGTGCTCATGTCCGGCGGCATCGACTCGCCGGTGGCCGCCTACCGGATGATGCGGCGCGGCCTGCGCTGCTTCTTCCTGCACTTCTCCGGGATGCCGCTGACCGGCCCCGAATCCATCTACAAGGCTTACGCCCTGGTCCGCGGGCTCGACCGGTTCCAGGGCGGGTCGCGGCTGTTCGTGGTGCCGTTCGGCAAGGCGCAGCAGGCCCTGAAGTCCTCCGGGGCGGACCGGCTGCTGATCGTGGCCCAGCGGCGGCTGATGCTCAAGACCGGCGAGGCGCTGGCCCGCAGGCTCAGCGCCACCGCGCTGGTCACCGGCGACTCGCTCGGCCAGGTCAGCAGCCAGACGCTCACCAACATCACCGCGCTGGACGACGCGGTGAAGCTGCCCATCTTGCGCCCGCTGATCGGCTGGGACAAGACCGAGATCATGGCCGAGGCCCGCCGTATCCGCACCCTGGCCATCTCCGAACTCCCCGACCAGGACTGCTGTACGCTGCTCACCCCGCGCCGGGTCGAGACCCGGGCCCGCATCGACGACCTGCGCCGCATCGAGGTCAGGCTCGACGCCGAGGACCTGGCCGAGGAACTGGCCGCGGGCGCGCACGAGTACCGCCAGTCGGAATCTTTCTAACCGAACGGGCCGGGATCACGCAGCCACAGCGACAGGTGCGCCGGGGCCAGGACCTGGTCGACCACGCCGCGCAGGTCCTCACCGAGCACGTCGATGTCGACCTGGTCGCGCAGCTGAACCGAGAACTGCGTGACCACCCGTTCGGCGTTGTAACGGGCCCGGTCGAACCGCTGGTCGACCAGTGATTGCACCCGTCGGCGCAGCGGGGTGAACAGCGCCGCCGCGGCCAGGACCGATACCGCGACCCCGACGCTGCCCCGGACCGGAAGCACCCGGGTGAGCAGCGCGACGCAGCCGAGGTAGACGCCCACGACCAGCCCCGTCACCAGGACATAGGAAACGGTCCGGGAAATGATCCGGTCGATCGCGTAGAGCCGGTACTTCAGTACCGCCACCCCGATGGCAGTCGGCAGCGCGAACCCCAGGCCGGCCACGATGGCCACGTCGTAGATCACCTGCCCGGCCGTCCCCATGGGGGCCACCGGCAGCAGCGCGAAGATCAGGCCCAGGCTCACGGCCGTGGCCCAGGCGAACCACTTGAGCTGCAACCGCTCCTCGCCCGCCGACCGCCGGTAGCGCAGGACGACGCTCACCACCGCCAGCAGCAGGAAGACGAAGCTGAGGAGCCAGCTG
>Ga0207706_10006263_pt1 | contig 11062 bp, 9 predicted proteins | sample KBSC53metaG_FD_184318 | JGI IMG/M metagenome (GOLD analysis project Ga0207706, IMG submission 184318) | Corn rhizosphere microbial communities from Kellogg Biological Station, Michigan, USA - KBS C5-3 metaG (SPAdes) (version 2) | ecosystem: Host-associated > Plants > Roots > Rhizosphere > Soil ... | reverse complement strand
ATGATCCTGGGGAATAATCCAAAAGCCATCATGATCCCGAATAGTTCGGTGATACCGCAGGGCAGAAAAAAACAGGTTTTTGTTTTCAAGGATAGTAAGGCTCTTGCTATGGATATTACCACAGGCGTCCGGGATTCTGCCAATGTGCAGGTACTAGCGGGATTGGCTGCCGGTGATACTCTTATCACCTCGGGTTTGTTATTCCTTCGGCCTGGCGCTGATGTAAAGATCTCGAAGCCTGATAAAAGGGGGTGAGTCGTGAGTGGTGAGTGGTGAGTGGTGAGTGTTAGCAAGTCAATAAAGTTGTAAAAGGTAAAAGTGTAACCATTAAACCTAACATATGTTTCTACAGCTTGCACACACCAAACTTGAATCTTTTAAAGTGTCACAGGAACTTGCAATGGAATGTTATAAGATAACAAAAATTTTTCCCGATTCAGAGAAATTTGCAATGTGCCAACAGATAAGAAGGGCTGCGTTATCAGTGCATTTGAATATTGCCGAAGGGTGTTCAAGAAAATCAAAGCCCGATAGAACAAGATTTTATGAAATCGCCAGAGGTTCGGTTATTGAAATTGATGCTGCTATTGGAATTGCTTACAAGTTAAGTTATGTTAAATTAGAACAGCTGGAACACCTTGGCGATAGCATTATAAAAACTTTCAAGTTGCTGAGTGGAATGATAGGCGCATAAGTTCAGATACGTGTGCTGATCACTCACTACTTACAACTCACAATTCACTATATGAATTTATCAGAACTTAGTTTACGAAGACCGGTATTAGCCATAGTTTGTTCAATTGTTATTATTGTTTTTGGAGTTATCGGCTATAAATTTCTTGGAGTAAGAGAATTTCCTGCTATTGATCCCGCAGTCGTCAATGTGCGCACCTTTTACGTGGGTGCAAACGCTGACATCATCGAACAACAGATCACTGAACCTCTTGAAAAAGTGATCAACGGTGTACAGGGAGTAAAAAATATTACCTCATCAAGTCAGCAGGGAACGAGTGCCATTACAGTTGAATTTGAATTGAGCGTTGATCTTGAACAGGCAGCGAACGATGTACGGGATAAGGTATCGCAAGCTGTAGGAAATTTGCCACAGGATATTGATGCCCCTCCCGTTGTTTCAAAGGCCGATGCGGACGCAGATCCAATTCTTTTTGCCCAGATACAAAGTGAGCATAAAGGGTTGATGGAATTGACGGACTTTGCAGAGAACGTGGTACAGGAACGGTTGCAAACCATTCCGGGCGTTAGTGGAGTAAGTGTTTTTGGCATGCGTTATTCGATGCGTTTGTGGCTCGATCCTTCGAAACTTGCATCCTATAAACTCACTATTGGAGATATCCAGGCTGCCCTGAATAGAGAAAATGTGGAATTGCCTGGCGGGAAGATCCGGGGTAATGAGACCCAGCTTATCGTAAAAACATTCGGCAAACTAACAACCGAAGATGATTTTAATAATCTTATTCTTCATGAGGATAGTAGCGGCGTTGTGCGGTTGAAGGATGTTGGCTCAGCCCAACTTGGCCCGGATAATGAAGAACAATCATCGCGTAAGAATAATGTCCCTTCTGTAAATCTTGCGGTCGTTGCTCAACCAGGCAGCAACCAAATTGAAATTGCCGATGAAGTTTACAAGCGTCTCGAGGAGATCAAAAAAGACATGCCACCTGATATCATTTTGGGCGTTGGTTATGACAGAACACAATTTGTTCGTAAGGCGGTGAGCGAGGTTAAGGAAACTTTGGCCATTGCTGTCGGTCTTGTTGTGCTGATCATTTTTCTTTTTTTCCGTGAATGGACCATTGCTTTAAGGCCACTGATCGATATTCCTGTCTCACTTATTGGCGCCTTTTTTATTATGTATATCGCCGGGTTTTCTATTAATGTGCTGACACTATTAGCTATTGTACTTGCCACCGGTCTTGTTGTTGACGATGGAATTGTGGTGACAGAGAATATATTTAAAAAAATGGAGCAGGGCATGAACAAGCGAAAAGCCGCTCTTGAAGGTTCGAAAGAAATTTATTTTGCCGTTATTGCTACCTCCCTCACCCTGGCGATCGTTTTTTTGCCGATCATTTTCCTGCAAGGTTTTGTTGGCCGGTTATTTCGCGAATTCGGGATGGTCCTGGCTGGCGCCGTTTTGATCTCTGCATTTGTTTCCTTATCGCTAACACCTGTACTGAACATCTATCTTACAAAGAAAGATCCCCATAAACATTCATGGTTCTATCGTAAAACAGAGCCTTTCTTTTCCGGGTTAGAAAATGGTTATCGCAGGGCATTGCAGGGTTTCATGAAAGCCAGGTGGCTGGCCTTCGTTATTGTCATTGCCTGTGTAGGCATCATCTATTTTATTGGAAGGTCACTTCCTTCAGAATTGGCACCGTTGGAAGATCGTAACCGTGTGCGCACATCCATTACTTTGCCCGAGGGAACCGATTTTGACTACACTGACAAAGTTGCTTTTAATATTACACAACGACTCCTGGATTCAATTCCTGAAAAATATGTTGTACTCACTTTTGCTCCTGGTTTCGGAGGAGGAGGAAGTAATGCAGCCTTTGTAAGTATGGGTCTTGTAGATGCCAGTCAACGCAAACGCAGCCAGGACCAGGTCGCACAGCAAATGACAAATATGTTTCGCCGCCTGAACAATGTAAGAGTTTTTGCCGTGCAGGAACAAACTATTTCAGTAGGCACCGGTGGTCGCGGTGCTTTCCCGGTTCAATTTGTTTTGCAGAATTTGAATTTTGATAAACTCAAAGAAAAAGTCCCCCAGTTCATGGAAGAGGTGAGAAAAAGTCCGGTATTCTTAGCTTCTGATGTGAATTTGAAATTTAATCAGCCTGAATTGCAAATCACCATTGACCGCTTAAAAGCAAATCAACTTGGTGTTTCGGTGCTCGATGTCAACAATACTTTGCAACTGGCATTGAGTGGAAAGAGATTTGGTTATTTCATCATGAGCGGGAAACAGTACGAAGTGATTGGACAGGTGGACCGGGGCCAGCGTGATGATCCTTTAGATCTGAAATCGTTTTATGTACGAAGTAACAAAGGCGAATTGATCCAGCTCGATAACCTGGTAAGTATGGTTGAGACTGCGAACCCTGCTACTATTTATCATTTCAATCGCTTCAAAAGTGCCACCGTGCAGGCCGGTCTTGTTCCCGGAAAAACCATCGGTGATGGAATTGTAGAAATGCGGCGAATAGCAGGTAAAGTACTGGATGAATCATTTACCAGTTCTTTAGCTGGTGCATCGCGAGATTTTGCGGAGAGCTCATCCAACATTGCATTTGCGTTCCTTCTTGCACTGGGCCTGATTTACCTGGTACTGGCCGGGCAGTTTGAAAGCTTTTTGGATCCATTTATTATTATGATTACAGTATTGTTAGGATGCACAGGTGCAATATTGAGCCTATGGTTGTTTAATCAAACATTGAATATTTTTTCAGAGATCGGTATTATTATGCTGATAGGATTGGTGACGAAGAATGGAATATTGATCGTGGAATTTGCCAATCAAAAACGAAGAAAGGGCGAACAAAAATTTACCGCAGCTATTGAGGCGGCATCCTCCCGTATGCGGCCAATCCTGATGACAACCCTTGCAACAACATTAGGTGCGCTTCCCATTGCATTAGCCATCGGCTCTGCCGGAAAAAGCCGCATACCGTTGGGTATTGTGATCGTGGGCGGAATGTTATTCGCCCTTATACTTACATTATTTGTTGTGCCAGCCTTGTATACTTTCCTTTCATCAAAAAAGAAACAGGTGAACCTGGATGAGGAATTAGGAACCGGACAAGCGAGAGTCAGTCATGAAGAACTGGAAACGGCATAAGGGATCAACATATCAATCAAGAATTTATTTTTACGAATGCTGAATAGAAAAAAGAAAGTACAAGAGTCCGAAGTCTGTAAACAAAAAAGAGCCATCCATCATTTCTTTTTGTCTCTTTTCATTCTTACTGCTTCCTCATCATATGCTCAAAGAGTATTAACAGTTGAGGAAGCCGTTGCAAATGCCTTACAAAAGAATTATGACATCATCTTGTCAAGAAACGATTCGACCATCGCAGCCATTGATTATTCCTATAAGAACGCTGTATTTCTTCCTCAATTAAATGCAAACGCCGGAACACTTTGGAACAATAATTCCCAGAAACAAACGCTGGCGGATGGTAGCCACAGAGACAAAAGCGGGTTGAAATCAAATAATATCAGTTCGCAGCTTGCGTTAAACTGGACTTTGTTTGACGGCTTGAAAATGTTTGTGCTCCGCGACAAGGCTGAACAATTACTGGAGTTTGGAGAACTGGAAATCAAGAACCAGGTGGTGAACACAGTAGCTACTGTGATCAATAACTATTATAATATAGTCAGGCAAAAACAACAATTGAGGTCCATTGAAGAACAAATGTCAATTGACAGCGAACGTGTACGGTTGGCTCAATACCGCCTGGATGTTGGGGTGGGAATAAAACCCGACCTGTTGCAAAGTAAAATTGATCTGAATGCTCAAAAGGCGGCGCAGCTTCAGCAGCAAGCATTGATAGAACAATTGAAAGAGCAATTGAACCAGGCTATGGCTGTGCCCCAGTTTACCATGTATGATGTAATGGATACTATTACCATCGATACACAGATCTCGCTTGGTGAAGTAATGAATGCGGCTGAAAAAAACCCTTCGATCATGATGGCGAAGAAAAACATAGATATCGCTAATCTTACATTGAAGCAAACAAAGGCAGATCTCTATCCAATTATTTCGTTTAACTCAGCTTATAATTTCGGCCGCACGACCAACCAGGTGGTCATTAATAATTTCTCCACTCTTTTTAACCAGGTACAGGGATTTAATTATGGATTTTCTGCCACCATTCCTATACTAAATAACTTAAACACCCGGAGATTGGTCAAACAGGCAAAATGGAATGTGGGTTACCAGAATATCGTCTATGAGAATCAAAGATCGGTCACAGGCCTGAATGTCATCAATGCATTTCAGAATTATGAACAACAGAAAAAAGCGCTGGCATTAGAAGAAGAGAATATCCTGCTGGCAAGAGAAAATCTTGATATTGTTTTTGAAACATACAAATTGGGTGCGGCTACATTGCTACAGCTCAAATTAGCCCAAAACAGTCTTGCTGATGCAGAGAACAGGTTGATCGAAGCAAGATATAATGCAAAGGTTTCGGAAACAGAATTAATGAGACTTAGCGGCCAATTGATAAAGTAGTTTATAGTTTATGGTTGGTAGTTTGTAGTTATTTTTGGTTTGAAAATTCACCTTCATGGCCACTGTCCAGCGATTTGAAGATTTAGAAATCTGGAAACTTTCAAGAAGCCTGAGCAATAAAATTTATCCTCTTACATTTATTCAACCAATATGCGATGATTTTCGTTTAAAGGACCAGCTTAGAGGAAGTTGTGGCTCCATAATGGATAATATAGCAGAAGGTTTTGAAAGAGGAAGCAAACTTGAATTTATCAATGCATTGACAATTGCAAAAGGCGAAACAGGAGAACTAAAATCACAGCTTTACAGATCCCTGGACAATAAATATATTTCTCAAAAGCTTTTCGAAGAATTATATAGTTTAGCTGACCAGTTAACAAAAATGATCACTTCATTTATAACTTATCTTAATAAATCACCAATTAAAGGACAAAAGTTCAAATATAGAACCAATGCCTAAACCACAAACCACAAACGACAAACAAAAAACTCCGATTGTTGGAATTATCATGGGAAGCGACAGCGACTTAACAGTCATGCAAGCTGCTTCCGATATTCTTAAACAATTTGATATTGCTCACGAAGTAACAGTAGTGTCAGCGCATCGCACACCCCTTCGCATGGTTGAATATGCACAAAGGGCAAAAGACAGGGGATTAAAAGTAATTATTGCGGGAGCGGGTGGCGCTGCACATTTACCGGGCATGGTGGCTTCCATTACTCCACTTCCCGTTATTGGTGTTCCCATTAAATCTTCTAACTCCATTGACGGATGGGATTCTGTTCTTTCGATCTTGCAAATGCCCAATGGTGTGCCTGTGGCAACCGTAGCGTTGAATGCTGCAAAGAATGCGGGCATACTGGCCGCAGAAATTATTGGCAGCTTTGATGAAACAATTTCCAAAAAGATCTCTGATTATAAAAAATCACTCAATAATGAAGTGATCGGGAAAGTAGAGAAATTAAAGAGGGATGGTTGGGAGAATAAATTTGACTGAAGAACCACGATTTACAGGATTAAAAATGATTTGGAGGAAAATGGAAGCCAACTTAATGGCAATCGTTTCGTCAATAAACTCCTAATAATCCAATAATCTCCCCAAATCACGGTTCAGACAATATTGCAAACTCTTGTTCCAACGTCAGTGAGTGCTGATAAAGTTGTCGAATAAAGTCCTTTCCCCATTTTGCATAATAATACATGAAGTTGTCAATCCTTTCCTGCAAACCGTTTTTTGGGAACAGGTCTTCTTTGATATTATGTATTTGCCGCTGCTGATCTGTAAATTTTCTTTTCTCCGCACGCAGCATTTTCTTTTCCAATTCCTGCAGGCGATAGAGGGATTGAGTTTTCAACGCTTCCACATGTTTTTCAAGCGTGGTATCTATGGCTACTGCCTGCTTTTTCAACGATTCATATAATTTATCAGCATCGGTGAAATTTCCATTCAGCCTTATCTCATTCTTCGTTTCCCTCGCCACCAGTTTATTCATTAATTCCTGTTCCGGTACAAAGAAATCTTCAATGGTGAATCCAAGTTTACCGATCTTTTCCCGCCACTTCTTTTCAACGATCAGAAATGAATTGCGAAGTAATAAAACAGGGAATGGAACTTTATAAAATTCAAACAGATCTTTTAATTGCAACCAGTAAGCGATCTCCCCTCCTCCGCCGATATAGACAAGATTGGGTAAAATGATCTCCTGGTAAATGCCACGCAAGATAACATTGGGGCTGAACCTCTCAGGATGTTCTTTCAGTTCTGAAAGGATTTCTTTTTCGTCAAACGTGATTCGTGAATCGTGGGTAATAAATTTGTCTTTCACTTTCACTATCCTGTCCCTGCTATCATGTTTTAAATAAAACAAATTAATTTCTCTTGGGTTGGCTTGCAGCTTATAGCCAACAGCTTGCAGTTCTCCTGCTGTTTGTTCCACAATTCCTGAAGCAGTTTCATTCAACAGATCATCCTTAAAAATTTCTTCTGCCCTTTTTTTTAGAGCAGCATTATCCGGTATCAAAACGATCAACCCGTATTCACCAAACAAAGTGTTGATCAGTTTAAAGGTCGCATCCTGGATCAATACCCCTTCTTTATAACAATCTCTTATTATAGATAGGATCTCTTCCCCATACGTCAACACAGATAGCTGTCCCTCCAGTTGTGAGATCAATCGCAGCAGTTCTTTATCGATCTTCATTCTTCCTACCGCACCGGTTTGCCTGGTGTTCCACGCAATTTTTTCTCCATTCAAATAAAAATGCCCGAGTTCCTCGAGGTCTGCATCCTCGGAACCTATATAAAAAACAGGAACAAAATTGTATTGAGGTAATGAGGATTTACAATGTTCGGACAGTTTTATAGCGTGGAGTATCTTGTAAAGAAAATAGAGCGGGCCCGTAAAAATATTCGGCTGATGTGCCGTAGTAATTGTAAATGTATTCTCAGAAAGAAGCGCTTCTATACTTTTCTTAACCGCATCGTTCTGTTGAACGTCACTATATTGTTTTTTTAATTCCTCAACGAGAATCTTCCTATTTGTTGAAAATCCCTGTCTCCTGGTTATCGCCTTCTGTATCCCCTGCATCGATGGGGCATGATCATAAAATGGTTTCAAGCCTTCTGCATGATCCAAATAATCTAAAATGATCTTTGTAAAACAATTGGTTTGCCGGTAAGGCAATCGTGCAGAAGTAAACTTCATAGAAGTAAAAATAAAAAGACGCCGGTGCTATCGTAATATCTTAATTCAAAATTAACGTTACTTTACCTGGAACGCAATAACGGAATTTCTGAAGAAAGTAGGGACATACACAATTTTTGTTTTGGGATCAAAGCCGATATCCGCAGTATTTGTATTCTGCGCTTTTCCATCAAATAATAATTCCTTTTTTCCATCAGCATGTACATACCACAAAGCCCCCTGCCAGCAGGAAACCAGGAAGTCGTTACCGGTAAAATTTTCAATGCCATCTGTTCCACCTTCCATACCATCACTGATCTTGGTAACCGTTTTATCATCATTTACTTTAAGAACGCTGCCAGCATCCACTATAAAAAAATCGTTCCCGCGTTTCAATACTCCATTGGCGCCCTTCAGATTTTGCACATAAACGGAAGATCTATCATTGTTCACTCTATAGATCACGTTGTTTTTTGAATCAGAAACCCAAACAATACCATCGCTGCCGATAGAAATATCATTCAATCCCTTTGCTCCCTCAATGGGGACCTTTCTTTCAATAACCCCTTTCTTTATATCGATCACAACAATTTCATCAATGTCAGCAGCTAACAATTTCCCTTTATACATTCCCAGGCCTTTTGGTGAATTTAAACCCGTCACCCAGTCTACGGCAATGATCTTTCCATCCAAACCGATTTTGCCAATAGAACCGTTCCCGTCCTTTGCCCAGCCATCAGTTCCATTAATATTAGAAACATAGAGCACATTATTGTCAGCATCGAGCAAAACCGATTCGGGCACTTTCAACAGAGTATCTGTTTCCCAAAGTTTTGTTACGGAATGTTGTGCAAACAAATTGGTGGACACACACAAAAGAATGACGGCTGAAAGAAGAATTTGTTTCATAACCAAGAATTTTATTAAAGGTACCAATGAAATGAAAGATTTAGGAAAATCTTTCCGGATCAAAAGCAAAAATATCAATAGATGTAGGCCGGTTACCGAGGATCTCATTTACTAATTTTCCAGTAGCCGCAGCTGCCGATACTCCCAGCATAGCATGACCGCCTGCGAACGTGAGATTAGAAATTTTTTTGTGCTTACCAATGTAGGGAAGGCCATCCGGTGTAACAGGCCTGTAACCATACCATGCTTTTCCAGGTTCAGGTTGCGAAATATTTAAAGAAGGGAAATATTTTTTTACGGAATCATAGATGGCTGTAACCCGTTTCGGTAAAACATTGTCACTGTGACCGCTCAATTCCATTGTGCCACCGATCCTTAGCCACCGGTCAATGGGTGTCATCGCTGTCCGTGCTTCAATCAATATTGCCGGGCGGCGAAGATTCTTTTCCATATTTTCATACACCACGCTATATCCTTTTCCCGGCTGCATCAACAAATGAATACCGGCCATCCTGGCAACAGCAGGCATCCATGAACCGTTGGCAATAATTATTTCATCCGTATCGATCTTATCCTTGTCAGTAATGACCGAATTTATTTTTCCATTAGTTCTTTCAAATCTCTTCACCTCAGAATTCAGGAAAAATTTTACTCCTTCAGTTTGCAAAAAGTGATGTAAAGCTTTCATCAATTTTGCAGAGTCCAAATGACAATCATCCAGCCACAACACACCACCGGCAGCATCTACTTCCACTTCTGGCTCTAATTCCTGCACTTGTGATGCTGAGTAAGTTTGTGTTTTTAAACCTAAACTCACTGCCTGCTCTGCTAAATGCCTTTCATGATCGGCCGTCTTTTCATTTTTGTAAAGTGTCCAGCAACCTTTTTCGATCATGGTAAAAGAATCATTGAATTCTTTTTTCAGATCATTCATTAACTCACGGCTTAATTGCAGCAAATTATTGAGATGAGGAATATTCTCTTTTACTTTTTGTGCATTTGAGTTTTTCCAGAATGTCAGTCCCCATTGTATCAGTTCCCGGTTCAACCTGGGTTTGATGTAAAAAGGAGACGATGGATTCAACATCCATCTCAATCCCTGGCTTACAATCCCTGGTGTTGCTAAAGGAATAAAATGACTGGGAGAAATATAACCCATGTTCCCAAACGAGCAGCCATCTGTTATGTCATTACGGTCAATGACAGTTACTTCATATCCTTCTTTATTCAGGTAATAAGCGCAGCACAATCCAACGACTCCACCTCCTATTATAGTTACTTTCATATTTTCAGGGCGCAAACTTATGAATTTCTTTTTAAGCTTTCCGCCTCATTTACTTCCATGAGTCATTTTAATTATTTTGCCGTCCTTCGCACTCATGATCATTTCAAAAACGTCCGCGGTATAATTTTTAGGAAGAGTTCCTCTCAGGAACCAGTACCCATCGATCAGGTAACATTCATACGGTCTTTCTGTAGTAATTGTAGCCTTACCATATGATTTGAATAACATTATTTCGGCAATGGAGATCACCGTTTCTTTATCCCTGATCAAAGTGTCAGGGGATAATTTATACCCGCCATCACTTACGATATTCCTGATCATTTGTTTTGCACTATCCTCACCAATAATAGCCCTGTTCTTATAATTCTGGCCCAAAAAACTAAGCGGTAATATCACAGCGGCCAGGATCAAAATAGATTTTATCATAAGTTTTCTCTGATTCCTAAAGAAATTTTTAGCAACAGGCACATCGTTAATTTTTCCCTGTTAAGTTTTTTATTACAGCAATTTCATTTTGATCAAATGGAGTTCCATCCTTTCTGAAGATATCGTGAAACCAGGTTTTTGGTTCTGTACTTCCCTCTTTGCTTCCCCAGGGAAAAATAGTATTGCTCTTGCCACTTACAAAACCCCAATTGATCGCCCCAACGTTGTATTTCTTCAGAATGGGAAGATGAGTTTCAAATTTGCTCCCATTGGTCCTGGCCATATATTCGGTGCAGATCAGTGGACGGTTTCTTTTCAAAAGCTCTTTTATCTCCTTCTCCATATCCTCAGCCTTGTTGTAATTATGGAAAGTAATGATATCCGAATTATTTAACTGGAATTCATTAAGCTCTTTGTTATCGTACCAGATGCCTGCTGTTAGTGGCTGTGAAGGACGAATGGTCCATGCCCACTCAAATATCCTTTTTAATAAT
>Ga0207706_10006259_pt1 | contig 11065 bp, 11 predicted proteins | sample KBSC53metaG_FD_184318 | JGI IMG/M metagenome (GOLD analysis project Ga0207706, IMG submission 184318) | Corn rhizosphere microbial communities from Kellogg Biological Station, Michigan, USA - KBS C5-3 metaG (SPAdes) (version 2) | ecosystem: Host-associated > Plants > Roots > Rhizosphere > Soil ... | reverse complement strand
GCTGTGCGGGTCCTCGGCCGTCTCGACCTTGGCGTGGTGCTTGCGATGGATGGCAACCCATTCCTTGGTCACCATGCCGGTCGTCAGCCAAAGCCAGAAGCGGAAGAAGTGGCTGACCAGCGGATGAAGATCGAGCCCGCGGTGCGCCTGCGAGCGATGCAGATAGATCGTTACTGCGGCGATGGTGATGTGCGTGAACACCAGCGCGACGACGACATAGCCCCACCACGGCAGCGGAACCAGGCCGTGGGCGAGCAGCGAAAGGGGATCGAATGACATCAGCGGAACATCCTAAAGGGAGGGCGGGCCGAAGGGGCCCTATGTGTGGTATCGGACATTCGAGAGTTTACATGGTTTCGTCCGCCGCCGCCGGACCGGCGATCGCCCCGCTGTCCAGTACAAAGCTTAGGCCGGAGGTGAGGTTTCCGGCGCATCGCCGGGCAGTCGGCCGACGATGTGCACTTCGCGCTGCGGATAGGGGATACGGATGCCGTTGTCGCGAAACGCCTTCCAGATGGCGATGTTCAGCGCCGTTTTGAGGTTGCCCTGCCCCTTTTCCGGGTCGTTCAGCCAGACCGCGAGCTCGAGGTCGATGCCGTTCTCGGCGAACTGGAGGACATTGACCACCGGCGACAGCGGGCCTTTCAGCACGCGCGGCTCCCGGGCGGCGAGCTCGGTCATCAGGCGCATCGCCAGCTCCAGGTCGCTGTCGTAGCTGATCTGCACCGGTATGCCGAGCTTGACGTCCTTGCTGGTGTACGAATGGTTGAGGACGGTCGTCGTCACCAGCATCTCGTTCGGCACGATCGCCTCCAGGCCGTCGAGGCCGCGGACGACGACGTAGCGCGACGTCACGACGCTGACGGTGCCGGTGCGGTTGTCGACGGTGATCATGTCGCCGAGCCGGATCGAGCGGTCCAGCAGGATGGTGAACCCGGCGATGTAGTTGCTGGCGAGCTTCTGCAGTCCGAGGCCGATGCCTACGCCGATCGCCCCGCCGAAGACCGACAGCACGGTCAGGTCGACGCCGACGAACGATAGCGCGACCAGCAGACCAACCAGGAGGAGCACGGCGCGGAATACCTTGGACAGGACGACCCGCAGATTCTGGTCGAGATGGGTTCCACGCATCAGCCGCTGCTCGAGCAGGCCCGATACCCACAACGACAGCACGACGACGACGACGACGACGATCGCGTCGCGCCCGAGATCGAGAATGCTGATCTGGCCGCCCTTGCCGATCGGGATGCGCGTCTCGTCGAGCGCGGCCGCGATGTCCGGCAGCACGCCGACGTAGTAGAGCAACAGCGCGCCCCAGATCGCAAAGCTCAGCGTCCGCTCCGACGCGGAGGCGGCATGGACGCCGAACAGATTGCGCAGCGCGTAGATCGAAAGCCGGATCAGCGCGAGCGCGACGACCAGCGGAATGGCGATCGGAAAGAACGCCGGCACCTGCCAGTGCCGGAAGACGGCGCGGGCGATGTAGAGCAGCGCCAGCGCCGTCAGCGGAAAGATCATCCGGTTCAGGCTGCCGGCACCGAGCTGCGCGACCCGCGATTCGCGCTCGCTGGTCACGTGCACGCGGCGGTCGACCGCCCAGGCGATCGCGAAGCACAGCGCGATCGTCGCGAGCTCGATCCAGCCGTCCGGCGTGCGCAGCGAAGCCCGGATGCGTTCGAGATCGAGCGCCGTCAGCATGGGCCGAAGTTTAGCAAGTCGTCCCGGCGAAGGCCGGGACCCAAGCTGCGATCTCATGCCGGCCAATATCGCTGATTGGGCCCCGGCCTTCGCCGGGGCGACGTGTTTTCGAACCGCCCGTCACTTCTGCGCTCCGCTGGGCCAGGGTGTGGCGTGCGCCTTGAGCCGCAGCCAGTTGTCGCGGTAGGCGCGGGCGACATCGCGATTGTCGCGAAGGATGAGAACGTTTTCGGCGTTGTGCCACTGTGCGGCGACGGTGAAGTTATAGCTGCCGGTGATCGTCGTCGCGCCCGCGGTGTCGGCGTCGACGATGACGACCTTGTTGTGCGCTGCCTGGTAGTTCGCGTCGAGCCACACGGCAACGCCGCCTTTGGCGAGCTCGGCAAGCACGTTCTGCGGCAGCGCGGCGGCCTGCTGGCTGTCGGCGATCACCTGCACCGCGACGCCACGCTTGCGCGCGGCGACCAGTGCGCCGGCGATGCGACGCTGCGTGAACGAGTAGGCGTTGACCAGCACCTCGTGCTTCGCGCTGGCGATCGTCGCAATGATCAGATTGTCGATGCGGTCCCCGGGCGTGAAGGCCGCCTCGATGCTTCCGGTCGCGGTGGAGCGCGCTGCGGTCGCGGTCGCCTCGGCGAGGGCGATCGTGCCGTGGGCGAAGGCGAGGATCGCCAGCGCGCCGGCAGCCTTGGTCGTCGCTCTCATGCCGAGCGCTCGAGCACCGCGGCGAAGAATCCATCGCAGCCGTGGCGCGCTGTCGACAGCTTGAGCGTGCGTCCGGTGTCGAGCGCGACGCCGGCGCGCTTGAGTTCCGCCGCCGCGTCGCCGAGCGTGAATTCGGGATGGGTGCCGACGAACGCGTCGACGATCGCCTCGTTCTCGTCGGGCAGCACGCTGCAGGTCGCGTACACCAGCCGTCCGCCCGCCTTGACCAGCGTCGCCGCCGCGGCGAGGATTCTCGCCTGCTTGGCGGCAAGCTCGGGGATAGCTTCCGCCGTCTGTCTCCACTTCAGGTCCGGATTGCGGCGCAGCGTTCCGAAGCCGCTGCACGGTGCGTCGACCAGCACGCGGTCGAGCTTGCCGGCAAGCCGCTTGATGTGCGTGTCGCGCTCGTTTTCGATCAGCGTCGGCTGCACGTTCGACAGTCCCGAGCGTGCGAGCCGCGGCTTGAACCGGGCCAGCCGCGCACGCGAGACGTCGAACGCGTAGACCCTTCCCTGCGAGCGCATCAGCGCGCCCAGCAGCATCGTCTTGCCGCCGGCGCCGGCGCAAAAGTCGGCGACCATGTCGCTGCGCCGGGGTGCGACCAGCAGTCCCAGCAGCTGGCTGCCTTCGTCCTGCACTTCGATCGCGCCGGAGGTGAACAACGGATGCGATTGCAACGCGGGCTTGCCGGCGACGCGAAGCCCCAGCGGCGAGTAGGGCGTCGGTTCGGATTCGATGCCGGAGGCCTCGAGCGCTCCTTGCGCCTGTTCGCGCGTGATCTTGATCGTGTTGACACGAAGATCGAGCGGCGCGGTGGTGAGCCACGCGCGCGTCAGCGCGTCGCGCTCGCCGGCGGGGAGCGATGCGGAGAGCTTGTCCCAGAGCCATTCGGGCAGCTCGGCGGCTTCCGCCGGCGAGAGCTCGGGCTTTGCCGCCTTAAATTTTCGCGCCCATGCCGTTTCGGCGGGCGACAGCGCGCTTTCGATCTCGCGCAGACTCGCACCGAGCTCGCGCAGCGTCACCGCGATCGCCAGGCGGCGAGGCGTTGCATCACCGGCTTGCGCCCGCAGCGACGCCAACCGGCGCAGCGCGGCGAACACCCCCTCGGCGATGAACGCGCGATCGTCCTGCCCGAGTCGGCGATGGTGCCGGAAGAAAGCGCGCAGCACGCTGTCGGCGGGCTCCCTGAACGGCAGCACGGCGGCCAGCGCGTCGGTCAGCGCGCCGAGCTGGCTCGCCCGGACCGTCATTGCTGCGCGACGGTATCGTCGACGCGGATGCTGTCGAGCAGGCCTTCGACGGTGGCGCGGGCATTCGACAGCCGGAGCTTGACCGCGACATAGCGCAGCGACGGCGCGAGCCATACCTGCGCCTGGATCGTGCTGTCGGCGTCGACCCGCTTCCAGACCTCGGTGTCGACATCGCCGAAGGGGAGCGTGATTTTTTCGGTACCGACGCGGCGGAAGGTCACGTGATAGACCTTGCGCGTAGTTGCGATGTTGAACTCGGTCTCGTCCTGCGCGGGCGGCGCGAAATAGAACTGCCAGAGCACGACCAGCGGATCGAATGTCGGCAGCTCCAGCGGCGCCGACTGGTCGCCGTTCAACTGCACCATGCCGGATTCCCAGTCGAAGCTCGCCGCCTCGCGCCGGTTTCCGCTGGTGCGTTCGACGCTGTAGCTCACCGGCTGCAATCCGTCGGCGGTGATCGCGCCCTCGCTCCTCGCCCGGGCCTCGCCCGGGAACAGCAGCGCGGCCAGGCCGCGTGCTTCGCCGACGGTCGAGATGCGGTACTGGCTGCCCGAGTGCTCGAGCCGGTAGACGGCGTCGCCGATCAGGAAGCCGCGCGTACCGAGGAAGGCGCGGTACGCGAGGTCGATCCGCGGCGGCAATTCGCGCGGCGGCGCCAGCGACGGCGCCGGAGGAATCGTTTCTTCCAGCGGCGGCGGAGGAACGGGCTCGGGCTCGCGCACGAGGTCGGGAACGGGCTCGGGTACGGCCGTGGCGGCGGCGACGATCTCCGGCGCAGGCGTCTCGACCGGCGCCGGCGGCGCAGCGCGTGCGACGCGACGATGCTTGGGCTTCGGCGGCCGCGGCGCAACCGTCTCGGCCGGCGCCGGAGGCGGCGGCAGCTCGGTGATCGTCGCCTGCAGCGGCACCGGCTCTTCGACGCGGTCGGGCAGTCGGATCGTCGATTGCAGCAGCGCGATGTGCACCGCCAGCGACGCCAGCGCCGCGAGCGCGAGCACGCGTGGGGCAGGCCGCCGCTCGGTTGAAGTCAAAAGTGTGCTGCGCGGGAACATGTTGGCAGGAGCTTACCGGCTTTGGCCAGGGATTGCCGGTTTGGACTTATCGGGGCGGCGCGGAGTTCGTCGCCGTCTCCGGCGGCGACCACAGCACGGCCGGACCGACGGTTTCGCCGCGGATGCGCACGCGAGCGCCGGCCAGCGTCAACTGGTCGGCGCAGAACCAGCGCACCGCAGCGACCAGCAGCCGGTGTTCGACCGCCAGCACGCGCGCGGCGAGCGTGGCTTCGTCATCGTCCTGCTGCACGGCCACGGCGGCTTGCGCGACGATCGGGCCGCAATCGACGTCGGACGTGACGAAGTGCACGGTGCAGCCGTGGATGCGCACGCCGTCGGCCAGCGCCCGCCGGTGGGTGTCGACGCCGGGATAGGCCGGTAGCAGCGACGGGTGGATGTTGAGCAGCCGCCCGGCGTAGCGCGCGACGAACGCCGGCGACAGGATACGCATGAATCCCGCGAGCACGACCAGGTCGGGCGATGCGGCGTCGATCGCGTCGGCGAGAGTGCGCTCGAACTCGCCGCGGTCGGCGAACGCGCGATGATCGACGACCGACGTGGCGATCCCGGCGCCGGCGGCGAGCTTGAGTCCCGCCGCATCGGGCCGGTTGCTGATCACGATGCCGATCGCGGCGTCGATCTCGCCCGCGCGCGCCGCGGCGATCAGCGCCGCCATGTTGGAGCCGCGGCCGGAAATGAGGATCGCCAGGCGCTTCACATCGTCGCCCCGGCCCCCGATTCAAGCATTCGGGGGCAGGCTCCGGCCGGAGGCCAAGCAGCGATGCGCGCCGAGGCCGAAACCGGAGCTTGGATCCCGGCCTCCGCCGGGATCACGTTGCTGTCATGTCCTCCGCGCCGCCGGATGGGCTCGAGTCTCACGCGACGACCGTCCCCGGCGCACCGGCCGCGCGCGGCACGACGGTGCCGATCGTGTACACGGTCTCGCCCGATGCCGACAGCCGCGCGATCGCGGCGTCGGCGGCATCGGGCGCGACGACCAGCACGAAGCCGATGCCGCAATTGAAGACGCGATGCATCTCGGCGTCGTCGATGTTGCCTTGCCGCTGCAGCCAGTCGAAGATCGGCGGGCGCGGCCACGAGCGCGCGTCGATCCGCGCTGCAAGCGTGTCCGGGAACATCCGGTGCGTATTCTCGGTCAGGCCGCCGCCGGTGATGTGCGCCATTCCCTTGACGTCGCACCCGGCAAGGAGTGCCAGCACCGGCTTGACGTAGATCCGCGTCGGCTCGAGCAGCGTTTCGCCGAGCGTGCGCTCGCCGGTGATGCCGGTGATCTTCTGCCCGAGGTCGGCGTGCCCGCGCTCGAGTATGCCGCGGATCAGCGAGAAGCCGTTGGAGTGCGGGCCGCTGGACGCGAGCCCGAGCAGGACGTCGCCGGCGGCGATCTTTCGGCCGTCGATCGCACGCGACTTTTCGACGACGCCGACGGCGAATCCGGCCAGATCGTATTCGCCGGGAACGAATGCCTTCGGATGCTCGGCGGTCTCGCCGCCCGCCAGCGCACAACCTGCCTGCTCGCAGCCTTGCGCAATGCCGCGGATGACCGCGCTGGCCATATCGACGTCGAGCGTCTCGCAGACGTAGTAATCGAGGAAGAACAGCGGTTCGGCGCCTTGCACCAGAATATCGTTGACGCTCATCGCGACCAGGTCGATGCCGATCGTGTCGTGCTTGTTCAGCGCGAACGCGAGCTTGAGCTTGGTGCCGACGCCGTCGGTCCCGGCGACCAGCACCGGCTCGCGATAGCGCTTGGGCAGCTCGATCAGCGCGCCGAATCCGCCGATCCCCGCCAGGACTTCCGGGCGCAGCGTCCGCCTGGCGAACGGCTTGATCGCCTCGACCAGTCGGTCGCCGGCGTCGATATCGACGCCGGCGTCGCGGTACGAAAGCGGTGCTCCGGGGACGCTTTTCGGGGGACTCAATGCGGTCTCGGCCGTCGCGGCGGTGTGGAAGGGCGAATTGGATTGAGTCGCGGCGTCGCGCACTGTACAGTGCGCGGGGGGAGGATTTTACCGGAAATGACTCTAGGCAGCCTGCCGCCCGACCGTACGCCGTCGCCGGGCGGGGTCGTTCGCGGCCACGCGCAGCAACAGCAGCAGCTGAGCCTGCAGCAATACATCTGGATCATCGCCGTAGCGGTGGTCTTTGTGCTGCTGGTGCACCTGCTCGGTGAAATTCTCACGCCGTTCCTGATCGGCGCGATCCTCGCCTATATCGGCAATCCGGCCGTAAGCTGGGGCGAGAGGCACCGCGTGCCGCGCACCGTCGGCACGCTGGTGATCCTGGCGATCACGATCCTGGCGGTCCTGGGGCTGATCCTGGTATTGACGCCGCTCGTGCATTCGGAATTCGCCCAACTGGTGCAACGGCTGCCCGACCTCGCGGCGCTGCTGCAGAACAAGTTCGCGCCCTGGCTGCAGGAGAAGTTCGGGATAGAGTTGCAGCTCGACATGGACTCGATCAAGGCGATGATCTCGGACAATCTGGCGAGCGCGCAGGCGCTGACGCCGAAGGTGCTGTCGAGCGTCAAGGCCGGCGGCACGTTCATTCTCGCCGTCCTGATCAACATGGCGCTGATACCGGTCGTGATGTTCTACCTGCTGCGCGACTGGAACATCATCCTCACCCGGTTCGAAGAGCTCACGCCGCGGCGCTGGCTGGCGAAGCTGCGTACGGTGGCCGTCGAAGTCGACGACGTGCTGGCCGAGTTTCTGCGCGGTCAGTTTTCGGTGATGATCGTGCTGGCAATCTACTATGTCATCGCGCTGTGGATCGCGGGCCTGCAGTTCGCCGTGCCGATCGGCATCCTTACCGGCCTGCTCGTATTCGTGCCCTACGTGGGCTTCGGTCTGGGCCTGGTGCTGGGTGTGCTGGCGGCATTGCTGCAATGGCATGGCTTGCCGGGCTTTGTCGCCGTTCTCGCCGTGTACGGCATCGGGCAATTGCTCGAAGGCTATGTGCTGGTTCCGTGGCTGGTCGGCGACCGGATCGGATTGCATCCGGTCGCGGTCATTTTTGCGTTGCTGGCTTTCGGCCAGGTATTCGGCTTCGCCGGCGTGCTGCTCGCGCTGCCGGCGAGCGCGGTTCTGCTGGTTGCGCTGCGTCATCTGCGCAAGGCCTACAACGACTCCGCGCTGTACCGTTAGCGATTGCTGACGGCCCGGGGAATGCGCCGTGCGCGAAACCGGCGGCGCGCCTTCATGACTGACGCGACGAGCGCCGATCGCCGACGATGGAACAGCTGATTTTCGAGCTCGCGCCGGCCGAGCCGCCGCGCCTTTCGAACTTTCTTGCAGGACGAAACGCGGAGCTGGTCGCATTGCTGCCGCGGTTCGTCGCCGGAGACATCGACGCGGCCGGCTTGCTGCTGTGGGGTGCGCCAGGTGCCGGGAAAACGCATCTGCTGCATGCGGCGATCGACTCGGCCCGGCAGCAGGGGCTCGCAACGCGATGGATCGCTCATCCGGGCGAGGTTTTCGCTGCGATCGACGACACCGCGCCGCTGCTCGTCATCGATCGCGTCGACACGGCGGATGCCGACGCCGCGGCGGCGATTTTCACGCTGTACAACGCGCAGAAACAGCGCGGCGGCCGGCTGATCGCGGCCAGCCGGACGCCGCTGGCGGCATTGCCGTTGCGCGAGGATCTGCGCACGCGGCTCGGCTGGGGCCTGGTGTACGAGGTTCTGCCGCTGGCCGACGAAGACAAGCCGGCGGCAATGGTCGCCTTCGCCGACCAGCGCGGCTTTCAGCTGTCGGCCGACGTGATCGATTATCTGCTTCACCACGGGCGGCGCGATCTGCCCTCGCTGCTGGCGACCCTCGCCGCGCTCGACCGGGCGTCGCTGGCGAGCAAGCGACCGGTGACCGTGCCGCTGCTGAAGACGTGGCTGAAGCGGGCGAACGGATGAGCGGCCGCGCGACGCCGTCGGTCCAGCGGCTGACGCTGTTCGATCTCGACAACACGCTGCTGGGCGGCGACAGCGACTATGGCTGGGCGCAGTTTCTGATCGAGCAGGGCGTCATCAACGGCGAGGACTACGAGCGCCGCAATGCCCAGTTCTTCGCCGACTACAAGGCAGGGCGGCTCGATATCCACGCCTTCCTCGAGTTCCAGCTGCGCCCGCTGGCCGAGAACGAGCCGGCCGTGCTTCTCGCGTGGCGCGAACGCTTCATCGCTGAAAAGATCCGGCCGATGCTGCTGCCTGCGGGCCGGAAGCTGGTCGACGAGAGGCTGGCCGCAGGCGACCTGATCGCCATCGTGACGGCGACGAACAGCTTCATCACGCGACCGATCGCAGCCCTCTACGGCGTCACCCATCTGGTCGCCACCGAACCGGAGCTTGTCGGCGGACGCTTTACCGGACGGCCGAGCGGCGAACCCTGCTTCCAGGCAGGCAAGCTCGCTTGCCTGCGGACATGGCTTGCCGGCTTGAACCGGAAGCTGCCGGATTTCGCCGAATCGTGGTTCTACAGCGATTCGCACAACGACCTGCCGCTGCTGCTTGCCGTGACGAATCCCGTCGCGATCGACCCGGACCCGGTGCTGGCCGCCGAAGCGCTCTCGCGGGGCTGGCCGATCGCAAGCTGGCGTTGAGTCCGCGTCCGTCCGATAGTGCCGATCTGTCAACCGTTTAAGCCAGGGTCGCGTTAATGGCGGCGACACGGCTTCGAGTGTCGACCAACCCACCCTAAAGACCGAGGACAGACTCCATGAACAAGCTGTTGACCGCGCTGCTCGCCGGCGCATTTGCTGTATCGCTGACCGCCGCCGCGCAGACCACGGCTCCGGCGCCAGCGCCCGCACCCGCCGCCGCACCATCGGCGCCGGCCAAGGCCGAAGCGGCCAAGGAAGCCGCCAAGCAGGACGCAGCGATGGCCAAGGATTCGGCCAAGACCGCGAAGAAGGAAGCCAAGAAGGCGAAGAAGTCCGCCAAGAAGGCCAAGAAGGAATCGGAAAAGGCGGTGAAGAAGGAAGCCAAGGCCGAAGCCAAGACCGACAAGGCGATGGCGCCCGCGACCCCGGCGCCTGCCGCGACGACCGCACCGGCCGCGCCCGCCAAGAAGTAATCCGTCGTACCGCTGCCAGAAGGCCCGGTCTCGCGAGGGATCGGGCCTTTGTTTTGCGGCGCTGAAACTAGCGTATAATCATGGGGTTAATCGCTGATCGGACAGATGGAAAGCAAGCACAGGATCGTCGTCGGATTGTCGGGCGGAGTCGACTCCTCCGTCGCGGCGTGGCTGCTCAAGCGCGCAGGCCACGAGGTCGTCGGCGTGTTCATGAAGAACTGGGAGGAAGACGACGCCGATGGCTACTGCACGTCGCGGCAGGACTTAGTCGATGCCGCCTCGGTCGCCGATGTAATCGGCATCGAGCTCGAAGCGGTCAACTTCGCCGCCGAATATCGCGACCGCGTGTTCGCGCAATTCCTGCGCGAGTACCGCGCCGGCCGCACACCCAACCCCGACGTGCTGTGCAACAGTGAGATCAAGTTCAAGGCCTTCGTCGATCACGCCAAAGCGCTGGGCGCCGAGCGTATCGCCACCGGGCACTACGCGCGGCTGGCGCCTGGCGAGCGCGGCGTGGAGCTGCGCAAGGCCGCGGATGCAGGCAAGGATCAGACCTATTTCCTGCACCAGCTCTCGCAGGCGCAGCTGGCCGGCACGATGTTTCCGGTGGGGGGTCTCGCCAAGCGCGACGTGCGCGCCGTCGCCCGCGAGCAGGGGATACCGACGTACGCCAAGAAGGATTCGACCGGCATCTGCTTTATCGGCGAGCGGCCGTTTCGCGAGTTTCTCGCACGATACCTGCCTGCCGAGCCCGGACCGATCGAGACGGCAGCGGGCGACACCCTCGGGCGCCATCAGGGACTTGCCTACTACACGCTGGGGCAGCGGCAGGGTCTCGGTGTCGGCGGGACGCGCGGCGCAGCGAGCACGCCGTGGTTCGTCGCCGGAAAGGACCGCAGCCGCAATGCGCTGATCGTCGTCCAGGGCCACGACGACCCGCGCCTCTACGCCGACGTCGTCGAGACCGGAGCGATGCACTGGATCGCGGGCACCGCGCCCGGCGGCCGGCGTTTTGCCGCCAAGACCCGCTACCGGATGGCCGATGCGCGGTGCACGCTCGAGACGCTCGCCGCCGACCGCTGGCGCGTCCGGTTCGACTCGCCGCAATGGGCGCCGACGCCCGGTCAATATCTGGTGCTCTACGACGGCGAGACCTGTCTGGGCGGCGCGGTGATCGAATCGGCGCACGCGCACGATGTCGCGCCGGCGCTGGCCGCCGCGGGCTGACGCCGCCGGATCGATTGGCGATCGGGCCTTCCGCACCGCGGCATCC
>Ga0207706_10006258_pt1 | contig 11065 bp, 10 predicted proteins | sample KBSC53metaG_FD_184318 | JGI IMG/M metagenome (GOLD analysis project Ga0207706, IMG submission 184318) | Corn rhizosphere microbial communities from Kellogg Biological Station, Michigan, USA - KBS C5-3 metaG (SPAdes) (version 2) | ecosystem: Host-associated > Plants > Roots > Rhizosphere > Soil ... | reverse complement strand
CGAGACGGCCGGGAGCCCAGGAGCAGGCGTCGGGTCCCGAGCTCAGCCCGCCGCCGAGCGATTCCCAACCCGACCAGCCGCCCTGGTACCCCATGTGCCATAGGGCGTTGTCCTGGCCGCGGGCAAAGACGTCTATCCGGCCGGGTTCCCAGGAGACCGCGGCCGGGTCGGAGGTGAGCCCGCCGCCGAGCGATTCCCAGCCCGACCAGCCGTTCTCGTACCATTTGTGCCAGAGCGCGGTGTCGGGTCCCTGGCCGAATACGTCGAGCCGGCCGGCGCTCCAGGAGGAGGGATCGGGGCCCGAGCTGAGCGCGCCCCCACGCGGGAGCCATACGTCGCGGCCCTCGCGTGGGAAGAACCGGTCGCGCCCCTCGATGCGGTCCCCGATCCTGCCGCGCTCCTCGATGCGATCTCCGATCCTGCCAGGGAAGGGGCGAGGTCTCGGGCGCGGCCGGTCGCCTCCGGCCTCGAAGGGAACGGCGGCCCGGAACGAGCGACGGACCACCAGGCTGGTGCGGCGATCGACGTCGCTCAGCGCCAGGACGAGCTCGTCGGGCCGCGCCGCCGCAATGCTCGCCCGCGCCAGTCCGTCGTCCGTCTCGGACAGCGTGGCCGGTACCTCGAACAGGCTTTCGCCCCCAGAGGCCCCGACGGGGAGCGTGTAGCGCAGGATGACGTCGATCGTGTGCGGAAGCTCCCCGGCCTGGCGGCCTGCCTCCGCGAGCTCCGGGGGCAGGAACTTCTCCAGATCGATCTCGAGCCGCCAGCCGTCATCCGCTTCGAACAGCGCGATGCGGTAGCGGTCGTCGGTGAGCGCGACGCGGTAGCGCGGCAGGTAGTAGTGCCGTTCGGGAACCGCGGGGTCCTCGAAGAGCGTGGTGTCGACCGGCGGGTCCGTCGGTGTGATCGGAACGCGGATCTGATTCCGCGGAACCCCCTGCTGGGGCAAGAAGACGCGATCGGCGATCTTGATCAGATCCGGCCGGATGAGCACTCCCGGCCGGGTGCCGATCAGCCTGAAGTCCGGCGACTCGGAGCCGTCCGATCCCCTTACAAGGCCGCTGCTCGCTCCGAATTCCACCCCTGGTTGGCCCTCTCTCGTGAGCCTGTTCGCGTCCGCGGACCCACGGGGGCCAACGTAGACGACCGCCTGGGGCGGCGCAAAACGTTGATCCGATTTCGCGCCCGGGTGTAGCGTCTGTTGGGCCGAGAAGGCGGTGGCCGGCTTTCGCCCGGTCCAAGTATTCCGATGCCTTAAGGAGGGCGTGATGCCTGGCGCGCATGAGCCGCTCGCGACGGCACCGGTAACCGACGCGAGCGGGCCCGACGCCAAAGGGCCGGAGCCCGGAGTGGCGCTCTGCCTGTCCGGTGGCGGGTATCGCGCGATGCTGTTCCACGTCGGCGCGCTCTGGCGGCTGAATGAGCTTGCCTACCTGCCCAAGCTCGATCGCGTATCCAGCGTCTCAGGCGGCTCGCTGACGGCCGGGACGTTGGGCCGCAACTGGGACCGGCTCAACTTCGACGGTGAGGGCGTGGCGCGAGATTTCGGGTCACAGCTGGTCACGCCCTTGCGGAAGCTGGCCGGCACGACCGTCGACCGCCGCTCGATCATCGCGGGCATCCTGACGCCGCGCAGAACGATCGGTGACAACGTAGCCGCCGCGTACAACAGTCACCTCTTCTCGCATGGCACTCTCCAGGATCTTCCGGACCGCCCGCGCTTTGTCATCAACGCGACGAACGTGAAGACGGGCGGCCTGTGGCGGTTCTCGAAGCCGTACATGGCCGATTACCGGATCGGCGTGTATCCGCATCCCGACCTTGAGCTGGCCGTCGCCGTAGCCGCCTCCTCTGCCTTCCCGCCCGTCCTGTCGCCTGTGCGGCTGTCCTTGGATCCGACGCGGTTCTCGGAGGACGACCGCGGTCCGCAGCACGAGCGCCCCTATACGGAGGAGGCCGTGCTGAGCGACGGGGGTGTGTACGACAACCTCGGACTGGAGACCGCTTGGAAGCGCTACACCACGATTCTGGTCAGCGACGGAGGCGGCCAGATGATGCCCGAGCCGAAGGCACACACCGACTGGGCGCGGCATTCGATGCGCATCACCTCCGTAATCGACAACCAGGTGCGCAGTCTGCGCAAGCGACAGACGATCGCCGGCTTCGAGCGCGGTGACCGGGATGGCGCCTACTGGGGCATCCGCAGCAGCATCGAGAAGTTCCCGGCTGCCGCTCCCCCGGCTGCCCCTCCGCTGCCATACCCGCCCGAGCAAGCGCTTGAGCTGGCCGCCACGAAGACGCGTCTGGCGAGCATGCCGGACGACCTACAGGAGCGGCTGATCAATTGGGGCTACGCCATCTGCGACGCGGCCATGGGTGCGCACGTGATCCCCCCTGGCAGTGGGACGCCACCGCAGTTTCCCTATCCCGGTCGACACCCCTGAACCTCCCGCATGGCGGCGGAACCAATCGTGGCGGTGGTCATCCCAGCGCACAACGAGGCGGGAAAGATCGGCCGCGTCCTGGACAAGCTGCCGAAGGATGGGCGCTTCGAGGCGATCGTCGTGGACGACGGGTCCCGCGACGGCACCGCCGAGGAGGCGCGGGCCCACGGTGCCGACGTGATCATCACGTGGGACCGGCGACGCGGGGCCGGTGCGGCAATCCGCGCCGGCTGGCATCGCGGCATGGAGCGTGGACGCCCATTCCTCGCGCTCGTGGGCGGGGACGACCAACACGAGCCCGCGGAGCTCGACGCGGCGTTCGAGGCCTTGCTGGCGCAGGGCGCTGACTACGTGCAGGGCTCCCGGCGAATGCCCGGTGGTCGGACGCCGGGTGCGTGGCGGAGTCGAAGGGTCGCGAATCTCCTGTACTCGCTCGCCTTCAGCGCGCTGGCCCGACGACGGGTCACCGATCCCTCCAACGGGTTTCGCTTGTTCCGCAGCGAAGTGCTCGCCGATCCCGCCATCGAGCTCTCGCAGAGTTGGCTGGACGGCTACGAGCTCGAGCCGTACCTGCTTTTCAAAGCCGTCCGCAGACATCGCGTGGTCGAAGTTCCGGTGACTGTGTCGTTCCATGACGTCCAGCCCGGGTCGAAGACCGGTGCGGTGTTCTCGTGGATGCGGCTGCTTCGCCCCGTCGCCCTACTCGCAACGGGAGTCAGACGGTGACGACCGGGTACGCCGGGCGCCGAGTCCTCGTCACCGGCGGAGCGGGGTTCGTTGGCGGGGCAGTCGCCGAACGCCTGAGCGAGTGCGGAGCGCAGGTCAGCGTTCTCGACGACCTCTCCACAGGGCGTCCCGGCGCCGTGCCGGCCGGGGCGACACTCGTCCATGGCTCGGTCACCGACCGGGAAACCATGCGCGAGCTCGTGTCCGGCCATGAGCTCGTGTTCCATCTCGCGGCCCGCGGCATCGTCGCCTCGACCAGAGACCCGCGCCAGGACTTCGAGACCAACGCCGGCGGCACACTGAACGTGCTGCTCGCCGCGCGCGAGTGCGGCGTCGATCGGATCGTCTACGCGTCGTCATCGTCGATCTACGGCAATCCGCGGACGGTTCCGATCAACGAGAGCGACATGCTCGTGCCACTCTCCCCTTACGCGGTCAGCAAACTCGGCGGCGAGCACTACTGCCTGGCGTTCTACGAGAGCTATGGCGTTCCCGCAACGGTCGTGCGCTACTCCAACGTCTATGGCCCCGGGCAGCGCCCGGACAATCCTTACGCGGGCGTCGTCACGAAGTTCGTGTCGAGCGCGATCAGAGGCTGCCCCCTGTGCATCCACGGCGACGGACAGCAGACGCGGGACTTCACGTTCATCGACGACGCCGCCGACGCAACACTGGTCGCGGGGCTACATCCGCGGGCTGAGGGTGAGGTATTCAACGTCGGCACCGGCATCGAGACCTCGGTGCTCGCGCTGGCGCGAGCGATCGCCGGCGAGCTCGGCGTGGACGCCGAGATCGAGCACGTGGACCGCCGGGACATCGACAACATCCGCCGTCGTGCCGTGAACATCGAGAAGATCCGGCGGATGCTCCGATGGTCGCCGCAGGTGGCGCTTGCCGAAGGGCTGCGCCAGACGGTCGAGTCCCTGGTCGGGTCTCCACTTCACAGGTAGGCTCGCGCCGTCTTGGCCAGTGTGAACGCGCCGCCGCTCCACAGGGCGAATGTCGTCGTGGTTCTCAACGCGAGCGACCGAGACCACTTCGCGGTCAGCGGCGAAGCTCCGTACCGAGCTGGGTGCCCGGATTGGGCCGAGCTGACGTTCATCGCCGATCATGATCTCTCGGACGGGCTGGCTGAGCTGCTCGAGGACGAGCTTCCTGACGCAGTGGTCTTCGCCTCCAACGCGCTTGCGAGTGCGGTCTCGCAGCGAGCCATCGCGCAGAGGCGCTTCGTCGACCTCTGGCACGAGGACGGACAGAGCAAGGACGTCGGCGTCGTGGTCCTGCATCAGTACACGCGCCCGGGCGAGCGGCTGGCGTTGAAGTTCCTCGGAAGCTCGGGATTCTCGCTCGTTGGAATCCCGCCGCGACGCGTGGAGGCGAACCAGATTCGCTTTCGCGACGACTGGATGTTCACCGACAGCGCCACGCACGACGAGCGGGGCAGGCGCTTCCGGGCGCTCTCGCGCGGCTATGGGCTTGAGCGGCACTGCGTGTGGACGGAGCTGGAGCTGGATCTTCCCCTTCAGTGGGAGCCGGTGGCGTGGGCGAACGGCGAGCCGCTCGTGGCCACGTGCGCCGCGGGCGACCGGGTCGTCGTCGTGAGCCTCGTGCCGATCGACCTCACCGGAGAGACCGAGCTGCTCGGCTCGGTGCTGGCCGCTTGCCTACGGCCGCGCGGCTGCCTCGTCGCGGAGGCAACGGACACAACAGGCACGTCGGCCTTCAGCACCTCGCTGGCCTCGGCGCTCGACCGGCACCGCTTCGTGCACCGCATCCGCCCTGCCTCGACCGCAGAGGTCGATCCAGGGCGCGCTCCGTACCACTTCTTCGACGAGCTGATCGTCGCCCCGGAGTGGCGCGTGGACGAGCTCGAGTCATTCACGGAGAAGGCCGTCCTGCGCAAGCTCGAGCAGGGCGGCTCGCTCGTGGCCACATTCGCCGGGCCGGCGGGGCGGCCGGTCGCGGTTCGTCTGTCAGGGCAGCCGCAGTATGCCGAGCGGGCGAACCAGCTCGCGCGCTGGCTGCTGCCCCGACTGGACGCCTTCAAGGGTGACGTGTGGGCGATGCATGGTCTCGCCGAGGTGGTTGTTGCAATCGAGGGCGCCTATGAGGACCCGCGTCTCATTCCGCAGGCCCTGCGAGCCGAGTACGTCCGCCGACATCTCGTGGCGCAGCTCGAGGGGCGCGTGGAGGACGACAGCGTGGACAAGCTGGTCCTCCCCACGGCCGCGGCATACAGCGCCCTGCGCGCACTCGAGGTCAAGGCCATCGACGGCATGCGGGCCTGGATCGAGACGCGCCTCGACGACGAGGTGGTCCCGAGCCTCATAGCCCAGGCGCTCGTGCTCGTTCCGGAGCTTCGAACCCCGAAGCGAATCGAACGCGTACGCGCCTCCACCCTCGAACCGGAGAAGCACGCCGATGACGCAGGGCTGCTGGAGGCGTACGCGGCGGTGCTGCTCGCGGCCGGCGAGCCGGAGCGAATCCGCAAGGCGGTCGCCAACCAGGCACTCGGGCTTGGCGTCCAGGCCGAGCTGCTGCGGGCGGCGACGCGGGAGGGAGTGCCGGCCACCAGCGGGATCGTTGCCCTGGGCGTGCATGTCCGCGACGAGATCGACCGGCTTGCCGACGGAGAGGGTGCGCTGGAGGCTGTGTGTCTCGGCAACGCGGCACTGATCGAGCTCGCGCGCCGGCAGGGAATCGCGCCGCACGCGGAGGTTCGCGGCCGCCCGCGCGAGGTGGACGCGCGCACGGTGGAGAGCACCGAGCTCGTCAAGCAACGGGAGACTGCCCTGCGGGAGGCCGACGAGGCACGCCGGGCGGGCCGTCAGGCGACCACTGCGTTCGCGGGGATCCTCGTCGCGGTCACCGTCCTTGCGATCCTGGCCATCGCGATCTGGGGCGCGGGCGACGTGGCGGCGAAGTTTGGCTTCGCAACGGGTGTATTCGCACTCATGTCGTCGTTCATCGGCTACGTCGCGAAGAAGGCGCACGACGCCGGCGTCCCGCCCTGGCCGATCAAGTGATGGCGAAGCGCAGATACGCGCGGTCGTCGTAGGAGATCTGCCCTTCGGCCACCCCGCGCACCTCAGGGTGGCGGTGGATGCGCAGCGGGTCCTCGGCGAGGCTCTGCTGGAGGTAGGCCTCCGCCTCGGCGAGCGTAGCGGCGGCGAGCGGATAGCCGTCTGAGGCGAACACGATCTCCGACCCGGGCCCGACCCGGACCTGCTCGATCATGGCCTCCGGCACGTCGAGGCCGTCGATGGCCGCATAAGCCAGTTCGCCGGCGTCCACGGCGTTGCGGAAAACGTGCTCAAGGCGCAGCAGCGGCGCGATCAGCTCCCGTCCGGGATCTTGGCGGGCGATCTCCGCCGGCGTCGTGGTCCCAGCCCGCAACAGTGCTCGGAGATAGGCCGAGCGCATCTCGGCCGGGATCTCAGCGAGCCTCCAGGGCTGAGGGTGCGCCTGCCCGTCGATGGCGAAGGTCGAGTTCCCGACACGCCACAGCTCACGGCGCTCGGTGGAGGCGATGAGCACGCACGCCGAGGCGAGCTTCCCGGGCTCCACGCCGCGCTCGACGAGCGCGTCCGCAACCGCTCGCGACAGCGACCTGATCGCAGACGGTCCGTCGGTGCCGGGGCCGAGGTTGCCGATCGCCGCGGAAACGACCTCCATCGCAAACCGCCCCGGTGCCCGGCCGTCGATCTCGTGCCCCGGCTCGGTCGTCGCACCGTCGATCACAGCCACGTGGCTGGGCGTCGTGACCACGGCGTCCTCGCATCGAGCCGGATCGCCGTACTTGCCGGCGAGGAAGCTCTCGGCGATCTCAATCAAACGAGTAGTGGTCGAATGGCACCACCAGCTGCCCGCCGTCGATCACGAGCTGCTGGCCGGTCATCTGCCGCAGCCGGATCACCGAGCAGGCGGCGTGCGCAACATCCTCGGCGCGGGTCCCTCGCTCGCTGGCTGTGGCGTCGATCAGGCGAGGGGTGAGCTTCCCATGGGCTGGCTGATTCTCCTGCAAGGGCTCGGTCACCACCGTCCCGGGTGCGATGGCATTGATGCGTATGTCGCGGCGTCCGAGCGGGAGGGCAAGCGCGACCACCAGGCCGAGCAGCCCAGCTTTCGCCGCCGAGTAGCCGGGCATGCCGTAGCCGCGCAGGGCATTGATCGACGAGAACAGCGTTATGGAGTGATCGCCTGCTAGCGCTTCCTGCTCGATCCGGGCGACCGCGGCCCTGACCAGCGCGTACTGCGCCACGAGGTTGAGCTCGACGCTTGCGCCGAAGACGCCGACGGGCACGTCCGTCGGGTCAAGCCGGCCGAGCTCCTCCGGCACGGGGCCGCCCGCGACGGCGACGACGTGACGCAGCCCGGAGAGGAGCGGCGAGGACGCGAGCAGGCGCTCGGTGCCCGCGGTGTCGAGCAGATCGTGCTGCAACCAGTGCTCCGCCATTTCGGGCAGGGGCCCTTCGCGATCGAGCCCGACGACGCGGTACCCCTCGGCCCGGAGCGCCTCCACGGTCGCCGACCCGATCCCACCGGCCGCTCCGGTCACGAGGACCGTGTCCCCAGGCATGCCCGTACTCTACGGCCGCCGCCGACGGCTGTTTGACTTGGCCTCTCTCCCTCCGTGAGACTCGGAACCGCTGTAAACGACCACAGCGGTACGCCGAGGTGCCGCGCGAGGGCGCCGCAGTGACCCGCGGGCCGGTGCTGGCGCGCTGAGGAGTTCATCCATGGAGCACCATCACGATCACGACCACGGTCACTTGCACGGGGTCCACGGAATGCTCGTGCTGGGTGGACAGAGGACGGACACGGCGATGCGCTCGCCGGTGTACGTCTCGCACCTGCCCATGTTCAGCTCACCGCATGACTTCCAGGTCATCCTGCGGGTGGGCGGAGAGGCCGCTCGCGTGTACGGCGACTTCGTCGCCCATTTCGGCTTCGATCCGATCTTCACGTTCATGCCGGAGACGTTCTCGATCGACGAGCTCGACCCGAGCTCGGCCGGAGGCCCGGCGAGAACCTCCTTCGGCGGGACGCTCTTCAGAGGCCACTTCGAGCGCGGCGGCAGCGAAATCGCGAGCGACGTGCCCTTCGAGGTCGAGCAGGCCGTTCACTACAGGAGGTTCCGCTCCGAGGAGAGCCCGGACGAGGGGCCGCTCCGGTACCTGTGCTTCGGCCAGCGCGATGCGGCGTTTCTGGCGCACCGGGTCGAGGCGCCGCCGCCGGACTTCGATCAGATCCTGCAGGTCGAGCTCGGCGGCGCGGACGGCGCCTCGGATGAGCAGCTTCGCGACGGCATCGTCGTGCAGGTCCCGGACCGCACGGACGAGATCGAGGAGAGGTTGCAGCCAGGCGAGACGTTCGCCGCCGAGCCGGAGTCCGAGTCTGGCGATGGGTCGGCGCCAGTCGAGGTGACCGTCTCGGAGGAGTACTACTTCGAGACCGGCGACCTCGCCGCGGCCTGACCCCGCTAAGGCGCCGGAAGCGTCAGCGAGAACAGCGACTCGCCGGCGGTGTTGATGACCTGGCTCGTGAGGTCGCCGTCGGCCGCGATCGAGAGGGTGCCGAAGTTGAACGACGCCCTCGCCTGGCTGTAGTTGGTGGGGAAAACGGCCGGAGCCGGCCCGAAGAGCACCTGCGGGTTGAGCGTGGGGTCCACATTCGCCGTCGGGAAGATGCCCGCGTTCATCGGCCCGGTGACGAGCTCATGGACGACGAAGCCGGGATCCTGCGGGAACGGGACGTAGCGGAAGTCCTAGGCGAAGTGCACGTCGGTGGTGATCCACACCGAGTTGTCGATCCCCTGGTCCCGCATGAACCCGAGGATGTCGAGCAGCTCGTTCTCGAACCCGGTGCTCTGGTCGAAGTTGGCCCAGCCGTCGCGTCCGTTGGTCGCCGGGAAGCCCGTGGGAATCGACATCGGCACGCTCGAGACGATCACCTTCCAGGTCGCGTTGGATCGCTTCAGGCCGTTCTTGAGCCATTCGAGCTGCGTGCGGCCGAGCATCGTCTTCGGGTGCTGCGGATCGTCCACCGCGTTGTTGGCGTCGCGGAAGCTGCGTGTGTCGAGGACGAAGAGCTCGACGTGGCGACCCCAGCGGAAGGAGCGGTAGAGCCGCGGCGCGCTGGCGACCGGCGTGTAGTCGAGGAAGGCTCTGCGGCCGATGGGGAGCATGTGAACCCCGGCCGGGTAGGGCGGCGAGGGACCGATGTCGGTGAGCGGCCCGAAGTCGTTGATCACCTCGTGGTCGTCCCAGACGCCGACGTAGCCGGTGCTCCCCAGCAGCCGCTGCGAGGCAGGATCCGCACGGTTGTAGCGCCACTGCCCCCGGAACTCGGCCAGGTCGGTGGCGGGCCCGAACCCGCTGGGCAGCTGAGCGTTCCCGTACATGCCCGTGGCCGTGCATGGGTTGTCGCCGTAGATCATGTCGCCCAGCCCGACGAACACATCCGGCTGCCAGGCGCGGACGGTGTCGAAGATGGGATAGCCGTCGGCCGCGTCGCGGCAGACGTTCTGCCCGCCGATGTCGCCGCCGAACGCCAGCTTCACCGCGGCCTCGTCGTTCTTTGCGGGCGGGGTCCGGAACGAGCCCTCCGCGGCGGGTCCGTCGTCGAAGCGGGCCTCGTAGTCATAGGTCGTCGAGGGGGCCAGCCCGCGCAGGCGGACCTGGCCGGTGAAGTCGTCGCGTGCCTTCACCAGCACGGGCGCGACGTGCCTGTGCGGTCCTCCCGACAGCGACACGCGCAGCAGCCCGCGGCCGTCCCCGCGCGCCCACAGCAGCCCCGAGCGCTGGCTGACGTCGCCGACGACGACGCCGTGAGTGACCGCCGATGCGTCATGACCGGGCGGGCGCGCAGCCGCTCCGCTCACCAGCACGAGAGCAGCCACGAGCGAGAGGGGCGCGAGCATCCTGCCCACGCCTCATTTCTAACCGAGCACGGCGGTGCGGGGCAAACGGCGCCCATGGCCTGGCGCAATCGCCTGTCCTCCTGAAGGAGGACACAAGATCGCCCCGGCGACCGAGGACAGCAAGGCCATCCTCCCTGAGAATTCGCCCATGAAGACGACCTCCATCGCCACCAGCTGCATCAGCTGCCGCGAAGAGGTCGTCGTGGCCAAGCACCTGCGCCTGTGCGACAAATGCCTCGATGCCCGTCTGGCGGACCTCGAGCGCACGCGGCGCTGGTCCGTCCGGCTACCCCAGCTCGAGCAGATCCGCCAGCTCGCCTATCGCGCGGCCTAGCGCGCCTCTCGCCTCGCGGCCTCCCAGCGCGAGACGTGCTCCCATCGGCGAGCCCGGCAGGGCGAACAGGCCGGGCTGGTCGTGCGGGGCGCGGTTCAACACCACTACCGGTGTCGCGCCGACCCGGGCCACGCACTCCGCCGCCACGCGCGCGAGGGCGGGCTCGATCGCCTGGGTCGTAACGATCACGGCGCGATCGGCGACCGACGCGGGCACGCCGGCGAGCGCCGCCGATCCGGCATCGAACACGAGCGGAGCGTGATGGCGGGCCGTGTCGGAGAGCCGGAGCGGGTCAGCCGCGCCCACGAGGCACAGCCGGCCGACCGCGCGCGGGAACGAGGCGGGGACGTCCTCGAGGACGCGCGCCAGGCGGGTTGCCGCGTGGGTCGCGAGCGGGATGCCCGCGGGCCTGGCGTCACAGGCCACGGCCGCCGCGCCGCCGGGATCGCGCAGCGCGAGCTCGGCCGCGAGCGCCCGTGCGACCACGGTGGCACCGCAGCCCCAGTCAGGCCCGGGAATGAGTTTGAGCAACCTGTCGTCGGTCATGTTCGGGGTCTTCAGCAGTGCGCGGCAGGCGGCCATGACCTCACGCGGATTGTGTGCCGGTACCTTGGTGGCCCAGCCCTCGGCGATGCCGAC
>Ga0207706_10006257_pt1 | contig 11066 bp, 8 predicted proteins | sample KBSC53metaG_FD_184318 | JGI IMG/M metagenome (GOLD analysis project Ga0207706, IMG submission 184318) | Corn rhizosphere microbial communities from Kellogg Biological Station, Michigan, USA - KBS C5-3 metaG (SPAdes) (version 2) | ecosystem: Host-associated > Plants > Roots > Rhizosphere > Soil ... | reverse complement strand
GAAGAACACCAGATTGGTGAAAGCGGTCGCCAGAGCGGTTCCTTCGGCGCCCATCGTCGGGATGAGCATGAAATTGAGCAGGACATTCATCAACAGCCCGATCAGGCTGAAGGCACCGTACAGGCGTTCCTTGCCGCACATCAGCAGATACGAGCTCGAGGCCTCGGCCAGCGCGCCGAAGACCTGGCCGACTGCGAGAATTCGCATCACGCCCGCCGCTTCGATGAACTCGGGACCGAGGGACAGGCGGATGATTGGGTCGGCGAGAAAGAACAGCGCCGCACCCATCCCGACCGCGGTGACGCCGGTAAAGAGGTAGTAGTTGCGCATCACTCGCGCAGCCCGGCGATGCTCGCCGGCTTCGTAGAGCCGCGCCAGCATCGGCCGGACGATCGCGCTGATCATGATCACCACGTTCGTCGCCACCACGATGCGGAACGCGCTGCCGTAGAGGCCGACCTGGTAGACCGAGCTGAGCGGCGCCAGCATGATCGAATCGACCCGGTCGAGCATGACTCGCGAAGCGACCGCGGTCATCATCGGCAGGGATACGGTCATCCAGGCGCGGAACTCGAAGGTCGGCTTCGCGGTGAACTCTCCGCGATGAGCCCAGCGCCTGTAGAGAACCCGCGAGAACACGGCGCTGGCATACGTTCCGGCGACATAGACGGCGAAGATTTCGGTATCCTGGCGCATGCCCAGGACAAGGCACGCAACCAGCACGAACAGCGGCGCCATCGTCTCGTCGAAGAATATTCCGGGAGCCGCGCGGTCTATGCCGGCGAGTTCCTGGCGATGCAGAAGACGAAATCCCGTCGGCACGATCAGCGCCGCGGCGACGAGCATGCCGACGAACAGCGGATCCCGGCGATCGAGGAACAGGCCGGCAAAGACGGCGAAGCCCAGGCCTATCGCGAGGGTAGCGGCGAGCATGACCCGGTCGGCGCTCTTGCGCAGCCCCCGCAGCCGGCTCCAGTCCTGCTCCTGCACGTATTTCGGGATCATGCGGATCACGAGCATCGGCCAGCCCAAGCCGCCGAGCTGGGCGGCAAGCAGCACGGTGCTGGTGGCGAAGGCGAAGACGCCGTAGCTTTCAGGACCGATCCGTCGTCCGATCACGACCGTCATGAGCAACGCCGCGACGCGGCCGAGCACCGCCGACAGCATCATCCACATCACCGCCGAGGCCGCCGGCTGGCGGATCGCGCGGATCAGGGCGGAAGCCTGGAAGCGGCCCTCCCGGGCGGACTCGGGCCCAGGCTCACCGCTCATCTCAATTCTTCTGAATTGCCGGCAGCAGCGCGTGGGCGGGCCGGCGCTGATCTTCCGGAGGCAGCTTCATGAAGTCGCCGAAGATGCCCTTGAGGTAGGCATCGGTCCGCCCCGGGACCGGCGCCAGGACATCGCCGAAGGGAACTTCGCGGAGCGGAAAGATCACGCTCTCGTCGATGAATGTCCGCTTCGCATGACGGATGCCGTACATCTCGAACGAAGCGACGGTCGAGGATTTGGCAAGCGACCTGGCGGCGGAAGCCACGCGCCGCCATTTCACCATCAGGCCGATCGGCAGGATCGGGCGCAGGGCGTAGGCAAGGCTGCGCCCGGTGCGGATCAGACGGACTTTCGACACGCTCGATGCGCCCGCTCCGGTCGACATGATGAACCCGCTCAGCAGATAGAGGACGGCATACTGCACCGCCCGCCAGAAGCCCGACCGGGGCAACCGGTCGAACGGGAAGATATCGATGTAGATGTCCTTGCTGATGTCGGCCCCTTCGAACAGCGGTTCGTCGATCGTCGAGGGTCGATAGCGCAGCTTCGCGAAGGCGAGGTAGTAGGCGTCGCCGTTGTCCGCCGATTCTAGATAGATCTCGGACGCCGGGTCGTTGCGATAGAGCTTCATGAAGCGGTCGTAGTCTTCGCGGATCAGGCCGACATCGATATCGTCATCCCATGGGATGATATCCCGGTGCCGAATCGCCCCGAGAGCCGATCCGGCGACCAGAAACCCGCTCAGCCCATGCTCGCGGCAGAAATCGAAGAAGTGTTGCATGATGATCTTGTCGAGCTGCTGCAGCCTGACCAGGGCAGGCGTCGGGCAGCCGTCGACAAAGTCTATCACGCAGCCAGTTCCACGATCATCCGCGCGACGTGCGCATCGTCCTGCTTGTACTTGGCGAAGCCGTATCCCTCGACGTTATAGCGAACCTTGTAACCGAAATTGGCCATGCTCTGGATCAGCTCGTAAGGCTTGATGAAGCGGCGAAAATGGCCGGCGGTCTGCTTGCGCAGGTCCTGGTCCCGGTCGGTCCGGTATTCGACGCACAGGGCGCCGCCGCGCTTCGTCAGGATCTTCGCCGCATGACGCAGGAGAACCTCTTGGGCATCTTCGGTGATCGCGTGCAGGAAGAAGCGCGCGTAAAGAACGACCGGGCCGGGCGCGGCATCGTCAAGCGCCCGATCGACATCGGCCCAGGTCGATTCTTCCTGGATCTGGCCGCAGATCAACCCGACCTTGTTCGAATGAGCGAACTGGCGCCGGCAATTGGCGATGCCTTCCTCGCTGCCGTCCACCGCGATCACGTTCTTGCCTTGCCGTTCGAACAGCCAGACGTCTCGCCCGTTGCCGCACCCCAGATCGATGAACGTCGGAATGTCCGGGAATTCCCCCGCCACGAATGCCGCGAACTGCGACGGCAGCATCGGCACCACGCCTTCCGAATAGAATGCGTTCCAGTGCCTATCGAGGGACTGCGTCATTTGATGCTTACCTTCCTGTCCATGAATGGCTTCACGAGCCGGTGCGCCACGGCAATGCCTCCATCGCCTGCGGGAAGCAGGCTCATTTCTTTTGTACGAATACCAGCAGGTTTTCCTCGGCGAGGGGCTTCTTGAGGTATTGGGCGATCGCCATCAACCTGATGATCAGCGGCTTGTTGAAGTGGTAGGCCGGCTCCGGCGAATAGGTGTAGCTGTAGTTGTTCCAGCGCGCGTTGGGGAAGTGTCGGCGGACGCTCTGCAAGGAGTTGAGCTTGTAGGCCGCCGGAAAGACGTCCTCCGCCTTCCGGCTGCCCTTCTGGATCACCGAAAGAACCTTGGCGTGAAGCCTGTTCGGCACCAGCCGGCTGGCGAAGGCGACGTAGGAAAGCGCGTTCGGCGTGCGGGCGCAGAACCAGCCGCCCGGCTTGAGCACCCGTTCGACCTCTCCGGCAAACAGCTGCGGCTCGTGGATGTGCTCCAGCACCCAATCGGACAGTACGAGATCGAAACTCGCATCCGCAAACGGCAATCGCTTGCCGTCGTAGACGAGCGCCTCGTCGAGCTCGGGGTTGTCGAGCACCGCATCGTCGACATCGACCCCGGTGACCTTGGCGACCTTGCCCCGCAGTGTCGCGAGGCTGGTCCTGAACGGGCTCGCCCCTTCGAACTGGCAGCCCCTGCCGGCGCCAAGGTCGAGCACTTGCATGCCGGGCGCCAGCAACGAGTTCACCCGTCCGTAGAACTGGATGCTGCCGTCATAGCGGGTAAAGCCGCCGGCGCCGACTTCGGGATATACCGCCGACATGGGATCACTCACCCGAATGTCCCCCGCCATGGCGCGAAAATCCGGGACAGGCCGGCCGGTGAAGCGTTCGCACCGGCTTCACTTCGCGGCTGTCAGTTCGATCGAGCGCAGGCGCACGGTCGAATTGTTGCCGCTCAACCAAAGCCCGAGTTGCTGGTCGCGGCAGTCGCCGGCCGTCACCACTTGCCCTTCGCCGAGCAGATCGCCCTCGGGCTGTTCCATCAGCGGGAAGCGCCCGGAGCAGGCGAACGCCGCGGTGATCTTCGAGCCGGCCTCGGCACTGCCGCTGGCGCGCACCCGGTAGCGTCCCGGCGGCAAGGCGGTCGGCTGGTACAGCGCTATGCGCGGCGCCGATGACGAATTGCTCACCACCAGCGCCCCGCCCTTTGCGTCCTCGCGCTGCATGGCGATGTCGCCCGAGCGCCAGATGATCCACGAGAAGGGCATGTCCTGCTCGTTGTCGGCGAGGACGAATGCGAACCCCGGATCGCCGAGGCTGCCGGACACCTCTCGCGCCGGGCATTGCCTGTTCCACAACTGCCGGGCATCGGGCCGGCGGCCGATCTGCAGCAAGTTGCGCACCAGCGGGGCTATGGCGGTGCAGCCCAGCGGCGGGTTCGCGTCGACTTGCGAGACGACCTGGTATCGCCGCTCGACCGTTTCGGCAGGCATGTCGGCAGGAACGGCGAGGTATTGCTCGGTCCACGGCGGCCGCGCGCGCAGGCGGTCCGCGAGAACTTTCCGGCCTGCCGGATCGGCTTCGAACGGGGACAGCAGCAGCCGCTCGTCGGCCAGGCCGGGATGGGCCCGCAAGATCGCGTCGGCCCGGTCGGCGGCAAGTTCGAACGCCCGCGATTGCACCGAAACGTCCAGCCAGTAGGCCTGCGTCGCCGGATTGCGCCAGCCGAAACGGGCGGCCACGCGGAACGCCCGATCCGCCTCGTCGTAGCGACCTTTCTCCAGCAAGGCCGTGCCGAGTAGCGCGGTGGAATCCGCATCCACCGGATCATGGGCAACCGCCGCTTGCGATTCGGCCAGGGCCGCATCGGTCTGCTTGCGAACCAGCGCCGTCGCGGCCGCCGAGCGGTCCGCCTGAGCCCTGAACGGCGGCGGCACCGCGCCTTCCAGCGCCGGCGACTTCCGGCTCATCCGATCGAGACCGCTCGGAACCGCGATCACGCCGTAGATCAGGAACGCGACGGTGAGCGCTATCCGGCTTGCAGTCACAAGGTGAAACTCCCTGGCCGCTTATTGGTGGCTGTCGGACCGATACTGATAGTAATCGTACTGGTAATACGTCGAATAGGCGTTGCCCGCGACGTCGGGATCGAACTTCGTCAGCACCGCGCCGAGGATCGTCGGCTTCATCAGCCGCAGGCGACGTATGGCGGCCTTCAACTGCCCCCCGCGACCACGGTTGGCCTCGATCACCAGAACCACGCCGTCGGCCAGCGCCGAGAGGCCGGGAGAGTCGGCCAGGCCGAGGACCGGCGCGGAGTCGATGATGATGCAGTCGTAGTGCCTGCGCAGCTCGGCGAAGAGCGCGAGCAGACGCGACGACGACAGCAGTTCCGCCGGACTTGGCGGGATCGGCCCGGACGGCAGGAGGTAGAAGTTCTCGATTCCGCTGGGCACCGTCACTTCGGCGGCCGACTTGTCGCCGACCAGCACGTCGGACAACCCGGAGGTGTTGGACACGTCCGCCAGCTTGTGGATCGACGGACGCCGCAGGTCGGCGTCGACCAGCAGGGTGCGCTTGCCGATCAGCGACAGGCTGCGCGCCACCGCGAAGCTTGTGGTGCTCTTGCCTTCCGACGCCTGCGCGCTGGTCACTAGCATCAGCTGCGGCAAGCCCTCACGCGTGGAATAGAGCAGCGAGTTGCGGAGCGCGCTGTAGCCTTCGGCGACGACAGACTTCGGATCGCGCAACGCCTCGAGCGGATCGTCTCCCTTGGCTTCCGGAATGACGCCCAGCAGGTGAACGCCGACTTTGTCCTCGACCTCTTCCGGAATGCGGATTCGGTCGTCGAGCTGGTCCTTGAGGAACACGATCGCGGCCGCGGTCAACAGGCCGAGCAGAAGCGCGATGGTGAGATTGAGCACCGGGTTCGGCGAGGACGGCTGGTTTGGCGCTTCCGCGACATCGATCACCGAAACGTTGCTCGCAGTGATGCCGGCGGCCGCATTGAGTTCGCGATAGCGCTGCAACAGCCCGTCATAGATCGAACGGTTGGTATCGGCCTCGCGCGCCAGGGTGTTGTAGCGCACCGACCGGTCCTGTTCGCGCAAGGTGGCGCCTTCCAGCTCGCCGACTTGCGCGCGCAGCCGTTCCTCGGACGAGGCGGCGGCGGTGTATTCCGCACGTACGGAATTGCGGGCCTGAGTGGCGGCGGTGGTCAATTGGGCGTCGATGTTCTGCACATTGCTGGTGAGACGCTGCACGAGCGGGTGATCGCCGAGATATCTCGTCTTGGCATCGTCGAGCGCCGATTGGGCCTCGCTGCGGCGCTTCGCCAGATCCTGGACGATCGGGCTGGCGAGGGCCGCGGGGGACGACAGCAGCGGCTGCGCGCGCTCCGCGTTCCAGCGCGCTTCGGCCGCCAGGCGCTGCGTCTTGGCCTCGTTGGCGGCCTGGTTGAGCTGCATCAGGCTGGAGGTCGTGACGCTGCTGTTGGCGCTGTTGGAGTTGTTGTCGGTGGTGGTGCTCGGATCGCGCATGCGGATGAGCCCGACGCTCTTGGCGTATGTGTTCAGGTTCTGCTCGGAGGCTTCGAGCCTCGAGCGGGCCTGTCCCAATTGTTGCTGCACGAAGGTCCGCGCGTAGGACGAACTGTCGAAGCGCCGCTGCAGGTTCGATTGAATGAACTCTTCGGCAAAGGCGTTGGCGACGCGGGCCGACATCTGGGCGTCGGTGGAGGTGAACGAAATCTGCGCAATGCGGCTGTCGCCGGGCAGGCTGATCTCGAGGTTCGATTGCAGCAGATCGAGCACCGCGTCGCGGCGCTCGGTATCGGTCTTGTACTCGTCGCGATCGGCCTGCATCGCGCTGAAGAAGCGCGCGTCGGAATAGAGATTGAGGCGCTTGGCCACCCGTTCGGAAAGGGCCCGGCTCTTCAGGATCGAGACTTGCGTGGTCAGGAAGCGGTCGATGTCCCAACTGTTGGTTTGGTCGTTCGACTGCTCGGAAAAGTGCTCGCCGAGGACCTGTTCGGTCTGGTCGGCAATCTCGATGCTGGAATTGGCCGTGTACTTCGGGGTGGTCAGCAAGGTGAGCACCGCCGCGGCCGCCAGGAACGCGGCGACAATGGCCGCGATAAGCCAGAGGTTGCGCCGGGCGATCGACAGCATGTTCCGCAACATGGGCGCGATCGAGACCGACTGGCCCGCGCCTTCGTAGGCGAAATCGTCTGGCCGGAACGCCGGGTTCTCTTCGCTATTCTGATAAAGAGTGGCCATTTCAGTACCTTGAGAAAGCGCCGAAGATGGGCGCCGACTTCAGGAAGTCGAGATAGGCGCCACGAACGCGGTTATAGCCGATGACGATGACGTCACCCGGCAGGATCAGCGGATCGGGCGCGAGGCCGGAACGGATCGCCACGATATCGAACTGACCCCCCACCCGCTGGCCATCCCGCTGGCGAAAGATCAGCGCCTGATCGAGCCTGGCGGTTTCGGTCGGGCTGCCCGCCAAAGCCAGCGCGGAAAGCAGGGTGAAGCCCTCCTGCACCTCGAAAACCCCGGGGGTCTTGACCTCGCCTTCGACCGAAACGACGCGCGGCGCACCCTTGACCAGCACGACGTTGACGTGGGGGTTGCGCAAGTAGTTCGCGCCGTATGCCTGCTCGATGGTCTTCGCCAGTTGCGCCGGCGACAGGCCCGCGGCGTGGACTTCGCCGATCAGCGGCAACGAAACGTTGCCGGCCTGGTCGATGACCGCGTTTTCGGTCTTGAGGTTTTCTTCGCCGAAGACATTGACGTTCAGCTGGTCGCGCGGCTGCAGCAGCGTGAGGGCGTTTACCGTATCGAGCTCGGAAACCGAGACCGCCTGGTACGCCCCAGACCCCGTCGGCAGCGCCGGATGCAGCGTCGGCTGGCACGCGGCGAGCGCCAACGAGCACAGAATTAGCAGGGCCCCTGCCGAGCGTGTCAATGTCATCCCAAACCTTTCGTCACTTCGTCCCGCCGAGACGGGTTCGATTGCTGCGGCTGCGCGCGCTTTCTGGCCAGCATGCCGCCCGCCACGCCGCAGAGACAAGCCAGCGCCATCGAGCGAAGCGGGTAATCGACGACGGAATGCAAGCTGATTATTATCAGAACGCCCGCACCGAACAGAATTTGCCGCCGCATACCGGGAGCAGACCGCCACGCCCGCCAGGCCAGCGCGATGCTGACGGCGGCTGCCGCTGCGACCATCGCATACCCCAAAAGTCCCGCTTCGAGGCCGATCTCGAGATATTCGTTGTGCGCCCGATTGGGAAGCGCCGGATTGACCGCCTCCAGCCGCTCGAAAGCGAGGATCGCCGATTCGAAGCCGCCGAGCCCGAAGCCGAACGGCCAGTATTGCTTCAGCGCGAACCACGCATCTTGCCACACGTCGCCTCGCTCGGCGCCGTCCGACCAGAAACGAAAGGCCACCCGGCCCAGCGCGGTATGCTGCGAGAAAGCCAGCAAATAGACCGCGAACAGTGCGGCCGCGGCGACGGCGGCGATGTACAGCCAGAGATGTCGGCGCAGGCCGCTCCGCTTACCGGAAAGCGTAACGGCGAACAGCGCGGCCCCGATGGGGATCACGAGCAAGGCGATCCCCGCGCGCGAACCGGTCATGACCAGCGCAACCGCGATGATCAGGCCGAGAGCGCCGACCAGGAACGAAAACGCCCGCCGGTCGAATGACAGGGGCAGCGGCTGCCGCGTCCCGTCGAGATAGGGTGCGGCGAGCGGGATCAGCGCCAGCAGGCCGATCAGCAGGATGTCCGCCGTGGCATTGCGATTGGCCTGGAAACCCGTGACCCAGCCGACGTGAAATTGCGAATAGAGGTTCAGCCCGCGCGCCCCCGCGACGAGCTGGAGCGCGCCGAGGACACAGGTCGCCAGCACCATCAGGACGATCGTCGCGAGCACCAGCCGCCGCTCGTGCAAGTCGAGGCGCGCGACCGCGTAAGTGCAAGCGACCGCAGGCACTATCGCCAGCAATGAGGCGAACGTGCGCGCCGGCGAGAGCGAGATCGGGCGCCACGATCCCTGACTACCGACCAGCGCGAGCGCGTCCGCCTGGTCCTGCCGCGCGGGCAAAGCGCTCCAGACGCCCGGTGGCAGCGGAATCAGCTGAACCACCGGAATGACCAGCGGGACGGCGACAAGCATGATCACGAGGGGGTCGATTTGGCTGTCCGACGCCGTGCCGCGGGGCAGCCACAGCCAGACCGCCGCGCTGATCGCGAAGATCACTTCCAGAAGAAGCTCGGTCGTCGGGTTGGGCGAGCCGCCGCCGCCGAGAACGATGGCGAACACCAGGAAAAGCGCGACAAGCCAAGCCCGGCCCGAATAGGCCCCGCCAACGAACGGTCTCGCCATCCTCGCGCTCACCCGGAATCCCTGCTGCGGCGACCCATTTCAGCCTCTACACTCGAATTTCGCGACGTCTCCAAGGGGCCTCGTCCTGCGAACGAACCCAAGTAGCCGGCATAGCCGCCGACACCGGCACGCGCAGGAGTGATCAGGGAAATAACCTGGCAAGGCAAGCCCCAAGCCATCCGAAGCCATGTCTCGGGCTAAATTGGAGATAAAATGCAGCCGAACGTTTTCGCATTTCTCATGTGGCTGCGTCGCGCGGAAGGAACTCGCGCGATCGTGCGCCACCCTGCGCCGGATTCGGCGAGGTATTAATTGATCGCCTTGTTCTGCCGCGACTTATTCCCGGAACGCGGCCAAACAAAAGGCCCGCTGTTAGGCGGGCCTTTTAGCCGAAGCGTTCGGACGAATAAGGATCAGCCCGGGCTCTTGTTCTTGTCCTTGTTGTCGTTCGCGATGATCAGGACCGTGGCGAGAACGACAACGCCGGCGATGATCAGGCCGAGGGCCGGAACGCCGGTGACATCTTCGGACTTGCTGACCGGTGTGCCGACACGGGCAGCGCCCATGACCTTTGCGCCCGGCGCCGGGAGCGATTCGGACGACCTGACAGCCAGTGCCGGCTGCGAAAGAACCAGACCGGTCAACGCAAGTGCGGCGGCGGCATTCTTGGCAATTCGAAACATCGATTCCCCCTTGAGAACACGAAATCGGCGACCAACCGGGGATGCGTATAAGCGTAAATCCTTAAAGTTCACAAGACCGATTAAGCAGTTTTATTTCACATTCGCGAAATCCAGCGGTGGAAAAACCCAAAAATGGGGCGGTTCATCGCACTCTTCCGGTTCGGCGCGCCATGTGCCATGGCGCGCGGCAACCAGCGAACGGCAGAGCAGATGAGTGAAATTCTAAAGATTAGCCTTCCCGACGGATCGGTGCGCGAAGTGCCCTCTGGATCGACCCCCGCCGACGTTGCCGCGGCGATCGGGCCCGGCCTCGCCAAGGCCGCGCTCGCCGCGCGCGTCGATGGCGAGCTGCGCGACATCGGCCGGCCCTTCGAAGGAAACGCGCAACTGGCGCTGATTACCAGCCGCGACGAAAGCGAGGCGCTCGAGCTCGCGCGGCACGACTACGCGCACGTGCTCGCCGAAGCGGTGCAGGCGCTGTGGCCCGATACGCAAATCACCTTCGGCCCCTCCACCGAAGACGGCTTCTATTACGACTTCGCGCCCGGCGAGCGCGGCCCCTTCACCGAGGAAGACCTGCCGCTCATCGAGGCGAAGATGCGCGACATCATCGCCGCCGACAAACCGCTGCGCCGCGAGGTGTGGACGCGCGAGCAGCTGATTGCCCGCTGGCGCGGGCAAGGCGAGACGTTCAAGGCCGAATGGGCCGCCGGGCTGCCGGAGGGTGAAGAGCTGACGGTCTACTGGTCGGGTGACGACTGGCTCGACATGTGCCGCGGTCCGCACCTCGCCAGCACCGGCAAGCTCGATCCGGCGGCGTTCAAGCTGACGCGGGTATCAGGCGCCTACTGGCGCGGCGACCAGAACAACGCCATGCTCAGCCGTATCTACGGCACCGGCTGGCTCAACAGGAAGCAGCTCGACGCGCACCTGTTCCGGCTCGAGGAAGCGGGCAAGCGCGATCACCGCAAGCTCGGCCAGGAGATGGACCTGTTCCACTTCCAGGCCGAGGCGCAAGGGTCGTGCTTCTGGCATCCCAAGGGCTACCTGATCTGGCGCGAGCTCGAACGCTACATGCGCCGCCAGCTCGACGCGGCGGGCTACGAGGAAGTGAAGACGCCGCAGCTGATGGACGTGCGCCAGTGGGAGAAATCGGGCCACTGGGGCAAGTATTCGGAGAATATGTTCGCGGTGCCCGACGAGGTTCCGCAGGCCGAAGGCGAAGGCCCGGTGATCAGCGGTTC
>Ga0207706_10006253_pt1 | contig 11068 bp, 8 predicted proteins | sample KBSC53metaG_FD_184318 | JGI IMG/M metagenome (GOLD analysis project Ga0207706, IMG submission 184318) | Corn rhizosphere microbial communities from Kellogg Biological Station, Michigan, USA - KBS C5-3 metaG (SPAdes) (version 2) | ecosystem: Host-associated > Plants > Roots > Rhizosphere > Soil ... | reverse complement strand
GTCGGGCGGCGGCACGGGCTTCGCGTTCTCCCGTCTGCGCCCCAAGGACGACATCGTGGCCTCCACCCGGGGTCGGGCCTCGGGTCCCGTGTCGTTCCTGCGCGTGTTCAACAGCGCCACGGAAGCCGTCAAGCAGGGCGGCACCCGGCGCGGCGCCAACATGGGCATCCTGCGCATCGATCACCCCGACGTCCTGGAGTTCATCGACTGCAAGCTCGACGGCGGGATCACCAACTTCAACATCTCGGTGGCGGTGACCGACTCCTTCATGGACGCGCTGGCGAAGGGCGAGGACTACGACCTGATCAACCCCCACAGCGGCGAGGTCACGCAGCGGCTCAGCGCCCGTGAGGTGTTCGACCGCATCGTGCGGGCGGCATGGCGCACCGGCGATCCCGGCATGGTCTTCATCGATCGGATCAACGCCAGCCCGGCCAACCCCACGCCGGAGCTGGGCACCATCGAGGCGACCAATCCGTGTGGCGAGCAGCCGCTTTTGCCGAACGAGGCCTGCAACCTCGGCTCGCTCAACGTCTCGAAGTTCGCCCGTCAGGATCCGGCCGGTGAGTGGTCGATCGACTGGGAGGAGATGGAGCGGGTCGTCCGCTTGGCCGTCCGTTTCCTGGACGACGTGATCGAGATGAACCCGTATCCGCTGCCGCAGATCGACGAGACGGTGAAGTCCAACCGCCGCATCGGGCTGGGGATCATGGGCTGGGCCGACCTGCTGTTCACGCTGGGCATCCCGTACGACAGTCAGGAGGCCATCGACCTGGCCGATCGCCTCATGCTGTTCGTGAAGCAGACCTCGCACGATCAGTGCGGCAAGCTGGCCGAGGAGCGCGGTCCGTTCCCGAACTGGAACCACTCGATCTATCGCAACGTGCGACCGATGCGGAACTCCACCGTGACGACGATCGCGCCGACCGGGACGATCTCGATGATCGCCGGCTGCTCCTCCGGCATCGAGCCCATCTTCGCGCTGGCCTTCCAGCACCGCGTCAAGAACCCGGACGGCGAGCGGGTGCTGACCTTCGTCAACGAGACGTTCGAGCGCCTGGCCAAGCAGCACGGCTTCTTCTCCGACGCCCTGATGCAGGAGATCGTCCGCCGCGGAACGCTGCACGGCATTCCCGGCCTGCCGGAGGCGGCGAACCGGGTCTTCAAGACCTCGCACGAGATCGGCTACGAGTGGCACGTCCGCCATCAGGCCGCATTCCAGCGGTCCACCGACAACGGCGTGAGCAAGACGATCAACCTGCCCAACGACGCCTCCGAGGAGGACGTGGCGAACGCGTACCGGCTGGCGTGGGAGCTGGGGTGCCTGGGCATCACGGTCTTCCGCGACGGCTGCAAGGGCGAGCAGGTGCTGCACGTCGGCATCAAGGACAAGCCGGCGGCCGCGCCCGCGGCCTCCGGACCGGTCGTGGTCAAGCCGCGTCCGCATAGCCTGTCGGGCCGTACGTACCGCAGCGAGACGCCGATCGGCACCGCCTTCATCACCGTCAACGAGACGGGCGACGCCGAGCCGTTCGAGGTGTTCGTGCAGGTCGGCAAGGGCGGATCGGACACCATGGCCGTCGCCGAAGCGCTGGGGCGGTTGATTTCGCTCACGCTGAGGCTGCCCTCACCGATGTCGCCTCAGCGGCGCCTCGAAGAGGTGATCAGCCAGCTCTCCCGCATCGGCGGCGCGCAGCCGCTCGGCTTCGGCAAGGGCAAGGTGCTCTCGCTGCCGGACGCGCTGGCGCGCACTCTGGCCGAGCACACGGGCCAGCTCAAGCCTTCGTCCGAGGCCCCGCCGGGCGCGCGCGGCAACGATCAGCGTCGGATCGGCGATCTCTGCAAGGAGTGCGGGCAAGCGACCTTCGTCTACGAAGAGGGTTGCAAGAAGTGTCTGTCCTGCGGCTACAACGAGTGCTGATCCCAACGGTCCGGCGGGGGAGCGATGTCTGCTCCCCCGTCGCCTGATCGGGTAGAATTCGCGGCATGTTCTCCGGTGGCTCCTACGACGACGTCTCACGGTGGCTTCGGAACTTCCTCACGGTCCACGCCAAGCGCGACGACCCGCGGATGGAGATCGTCATGGCGGCGGGCGGCGATCTCGAGGGGCAGGGGTACGGTGCCCGCGTGCGGCTGGGTGACCGTCTCAGCGAGCCGATGACGTTCGACTACCGCGAGGTCGCGGACAGCCGCGGCACGCTGGCGTGGTGCGCCGCGCTCGCCGCACGGGTCCGCGCGCTGGCGCATTCTCTCCGGGCCGCCGGGAGTGCCCGCGACGCCCGCGCCCGATAGCTCGCGCTCTCCCCGCTGGTTCGCGGCGGGCGACGTCAACGGCTTCCTCGGTCTCGCCCTCGACAACACCACCAACCTCGTCATCCTTTCGAGCCTCCTGATCGGGGTCTTCGGCTTTCCTGCCGACCTGGTCCTCGGGCGGATGCTCCCGGGGACTGCGCTCGGCGTGCTGGTCGGCGATCTCGCCTACACGTTCATGGCCGTGCGCCTCATGCGTCGTACCGGGCGGACCGACGTCACAGCGATGCCCTTCGGCATCGATACGCCCACGCTCTTCGCCATGGTCTTCGGCGTGCTGGGCCCGGTGAAGCTGGCCACCGGAGACCCGGTGCGGGCCTGGAAGGTCGGCATGGCGGTGACGATCGCCATCGGGCTGGCCAAGGTGGTGCTGTCCTTCGCCGGCGACTGGGTGCGGCGGGTGGTGCCCCGGGCCGCGCTCCTGGGTTCGATCGCCGGCGTCGCCATGTTGCTGATCGCGTTCCTGCCGATGCTGAAGGTCCTCCGCGATCCTCTCGTCGGCCTGGTCGCCCTCGTCGTGCTGCTGCTGGTCCTCCTCGGCGGCGTGCGGATGCCGCTGGGCGTCCCCGGCGCGTTCGCGGCGGTGCTGGTCGGCGCGGCGATCTTCTGGGCACGCGCCGCGCTCGGTGGGGGTCCGGCGCTGCCAGCCACCCCTGGCGCCCTGGGCCTGGCCATCCCGTGGCCGACGCTGGCGTGGCTGGACGGCGTGCACGACGCGCTGCCGTATCTGTCGATCGCGGTGCCGTTCGCGCTGGTCACCATCATCGGCGGCATCGACAACACCGAGAGCGCGATGGCGGCCGGCGATGAGTACCGCACGCGCGACGTGCTCCTGACCGAGGCGCTGGCCACCGTGCTGACCGGGCTGTGCGGCGGCGTCAGCCAGAACACGCCGTACATCGGGCATCCCGCCTACAAGGCGATGGGCGCGCGGGCCGGCTACACGCTGGTGACCGGTCTGGTGATCGGCCTCGGCGCGGCCATCGGCGCCCTCGGCGTGCTCGTCGCGGTGCTGCCGGAGGCCGCGGTGGCGCCGATCCTGATCTTCATCGGCCTGGAGATCACGGCCCAGGCCTTCCTGGCCTCGCCGCCCCGCCACGGCGCCGCCGTGGCGCTCACGTTCGTGCCGGTGGCGGCGACGGTCGTGCTCATCGAGCTCGGATCGATCCTCGCCGCCCTTGGCAAGTCGCCGGCCGATCTGACCGGCGAGGGGAGCGCCGCGTATCGCGCCCTGCTGACCCTCGGCAACGGCTTCATCCTCACCGCGCTGCTGTGGGGCTCCGCCCTGGTGTTCATCATCGACCGGCGGGCGGCGGCGACCGCGCTGGTGTTCGCGCTGGCCAGCCTGGCCACGGTCTTCGGCCTGATCCACTCGCCGCTGCCGAGCGGAGCCGTCTTCTGGCCGTGGGCCTCGGGAGCGCCGCTGGCCTCGATGCTGCCCCTGGCCGGCGCCTACGGCGCCCTGGCGGCCATGACCCTGTTGGGGGCGGGGCGTGGTGGGACGCGCTAAGATCGAGCGAAGGAGGCGCGCATGACCATCGCCAGCATCCTGGCCACCAAGGGCAACAAGGTCGTGACCATTCGGCCCGAGCAGTCGATCCGGGACGCGCTGCGAGTGCTGGCCGAGCACAACATCGGCGCGCTGGTCGCCGTCGATCCGGGGCTGCGCCCGGTCGGCATTCTCTCCGAGCGCGACGTCGTCCGCGCCGCGGTGCGGGACGAATCGGTCTTCGGCCTGACGGTGAGCCAGCTCATGACTCGCGACGTCATCGTCGGCGTGCCGGGGGACGACCTCGCCGCGGTCGGCCACACGATGATCCAGCGGCACATCCGGCATCTCCCCGTGGTCGAGGGCGGCAAGCTCATCGGCATGGTCTCGATCGGCGACGTCGTGAAGGCGCAGCGCGATCACTTCCAGGGGGAGGTCGACACGCTGCAGACCATCGTCATGGAGCGCGGGAACTGATGACCGATCTCGGCTCGGGAGCCCGGCCCCTGCGGGTCGCGATCATCGGCGCCGGACCGGCGGGCTTCTACGTCGCCGAGCATCTGCTGCGCCGCTCGGACCTCGCGGTGGACGTCGACATGTTCGACCGGCTGCCCACGCCGTTCGGCCTGGTGCGGGCCGGGGTCGCGCCGGATCACCAGAAGATCAAGGCCGTGACGGCGGCCTTCGACAAGATCGCCGGGCATCCGCGGTTCCGCTTCTTCGGCGGCGTCGAGCTCGGCAAGCACGTGGACGTCGCCGACCTGCGCGCCCACTACCACCAGATCGTCTACACGACCGGTGCGCAGACCGACCGGCGCATGGGGATCCCGGGCGAAGACCTGCCGGGCAGCCACCCCGCGACCGAGTTCGTCGCCTGGTACAACGGCCATCCCGACTATCCGGATCTCCAGTTCGATCTCTCGCAGGAGCGGGTGGCGGTGGTCGGCGTGGGCAACGTCGCCATCGACGTCGCCCGGATCCTGAGCCGCACCCCGGAAGAGCTGGAGAAGACCGACATCGCCGACCACGCGCTGGAGGCGCTGCGGGCGAGCCGCGTACGCGAGGTGTACCTGCTCGGGCGGCGCGGTGCGGCGCAGGCGGCCTTCACGAATCCGGAAATCAAGGAGCTGGGCGAGCTGGCCGACGCGGACGTCGTGGTGAAGCCCGAGGAAGTCGCGCTGGATGAGCTGAGTCGCGAGTCGCTGGACAAGAGCGGCGACCGTGCCGGTCTCAAGAAGGTCGAGATCCTCCAGGCCTATGCCCAGCGGCCGGCCGGGACCCGACCGCGGCGCCTCGTGATCCGCTTTCTCGTGTCGCCCGTGGCCCTGCTCGACAACGGCGGCGCGGTCGGGGGCATCCGGCTCGTGCGCAATCGACTGGTCGCCTCGGAAACCGGCACCATCCAGGCGAAGGCCACCGATCAGTTCGAAGAGCTGTCGGCCGGGCTCGTGTTCCGCTCGGTCGGCTATCGCGGCGTGCCGCTGCCGGGGGTTCCCTTCGACGAGAAATGGGGCGTCGTGCTGAACGAGAAGGGCCGTGTGCTCGACCCGGACACCGCCGCGGTGCGCCGCGGGGAGTACACCGCGGGCTGGATCAAGCGCGGCGCCACCGGCGTGATCGGGACCAACAAGCCCGACGCCGCCGAGACGGTGCAGGCGATGACGGAGGATCTCGCCGCCGGCCACACCCTCGCGCCGGCGGAGCCTGATGCCGCCACGCTGGAGCGCCTGATCCAGCAACGCCAGCCCCAGGTCGTCTCGTACACCGACTGGCTGTGGCTCAACGAGATCGAGGTCGAGCGCGGCCGCGCGCGGGGACGCCCTCGCGTCAAGTTCACCCGGGTCGACGACATGCTCGCCGCGCTCGGGAACCGCGGACCACGCTGAGGCGATTACCTCCTTGAGGGCGCGGTCGCTGAAGAAGCGCTTGACCGTCTTTGCGCGGCGAGTGTTAAATGAGTCTACATTGTGAACAGGATCACGACATCAAGGGAGGAGGCACCATGAAGGCGTGCCTGAAGTCGCTGTCCCGCGTGGCGCTCGCCGCGGCGCTCGTCGCCGGGGTCGGTGTCACGGCCGCTCTCGCGCAGGGCGAATGGAAGGCCCCGGCGGACGCGAAGGCCACCAAGAATCCGCTGGCCGACAAGAAGGCCGACAAGGCCGTGCTGGCCGAGGGCAAGAAGCTCGCCGACACCAACTGCGTCACCTGTCATGGCGCCAGCGGCAAGGGCGACGGCGCCGCCGCCGCCGCGCTGCCGCCGCCGAAGCCGGCGGACTGGACTTCCGCGAAGATCGCGGCGGAGACCGACGGCGAGTTGTTCTGGAAGATCAGCAACGGCCGGGGCGCCATGCCCCCGTGGAAGCACCTGCCCGACAAGGACCGCTGGACGCTCGTCACCTACATCCGCTCGCTGCAGAAGAAGTAGCCGCGACACGGTCGCGGTTATCCCGACGCCCCGCCGGCATCCACCGGCGGGGCGTTGGTTCGTAAAGGCAACGCCATGCGCCTGGCCGCGATCGATCTCGGCAGCAATACCGTCCACCTGCTGGTCGCCGACGTGGGCCCCGGCGGAACGCCGTGGCAGGTCGTCGACAGCGATCAGCGAGTGACCCGCCTGGGCGAAGGCCTGGCCGCCTCGGGTCGCCTCGGCGAGGCGCCGACTGAGCGAACCACGGCGGCGGTCGTCGAGTACGTCGCGCGGGCCCGCGCCGCCGGCGCCGAGCGCGTGGCCATCGTCGCCACCAGCGCGGTACGCGAGGCGTCCAACCGGGCCGACTTCGTCGTCCGGCTCGAGCGCGCCGCCGGTGAGCGCGTGCGCGTGGTCACGGGGGAGGAGGAAGCCGCGCTGACCCTGGCTGGTGTTCTGCACGGACTCGACCAGCCGCTGGACGGCACGACGCTGATGTTCGACATCGGCGGAGGGAGCACCGAGTACGTCCTGGTCCTGGCGGGGAGGGCGGTGGCGGCGGTCAGCCTTCGCCTCGGCGTCGTCGACCTCGCCGAGCGCCATCCGTTCCCGGCGCAGGTGGACTGGACCCGCTACCAGGCACTCTACGACGAGGTCGCGGGCCGGCTCGCCCGCGAGCTGCCGGCCGCGATCAGGGGTGCGCGCCCCGGCCGGATCGTCGGCACGGCCGGCACCGTGACCGCGCTCGCCGCGCTGAACCTCGGCCTCAGCCGCTACGACCGCGCCCGCGTGCAGGGTCACCCGCTCGCCCGCCCGACCGTGGAGCGACTGCTCCAGCGCCTCGGCGCCCTCACCGTCGCCGAGCGCGGCGCGCTGCCGTGTCTGGAGCCCGCGCGCGCGGACATCATCGTGCCCGGCACCGCCGTGGTCCTGGCCACGCTCGACGCCTTCGAGGCGCCCGGCCTCGTGGTCAGCGATGCGGCGCTACGCGAGGGCGTGGTGCTGCGGCTGCGTGAGGGCGCGCTCGGCGAAACGTCGCGTCCCTGCTGAAGAATCCGGCCCGGTGACGACTGTCCGAGATTTGACAGGGTGGGGGCCGGCGTCTATGCTAGATCGTCAAGATGGACGAGATTGCAGTACTCGTGCTGAACGCGACGTACGAGCCGCTGCACTTCACCAACGCCCGCCGGGCCGTGACCCTGCTCCTCGCCGGCAAGGCTGAGCCGGTGGAAGCGTCGCCGCGCGTGATCCGCTCGCCCTCCCGGGTGTTCGCGCTGCCCGCCGTGATCCGGCTGGCGGTGTTCATCCGCAAGCCCTTTCTGGATCGGGTCGCCTTCAATAAGAAGAACATTCTGCGGCGCGACGGGTACACCTGCCAGTACTGCAGCCGGCGGGGCGAGCGATTGACGGTCGACCACATCGTGCCGCGCTCGCGGGGCGGTGACACCAGCTGGACCAACGTGGTTGCCGCCTGCCTGCGCTGCAATCTCAAGAAGGGCAATCGGCTGCCCGACGAGGTCGGCATGCGACTGTCGCGCGAGCCGGTGCATCCCAAGTTCGTGTTCTCGACCCACATGCTCAGGCACCCGCACGCGCATTCGCTGTTGGACTCGTGGCGTAAGTACCTCGTCGCGGTCCCGACGCCTTCATAGCGTCGCGGCGCTTGTGTTCAAGCTGACGTCGGAGTATTCGCCCCGCGGCGACCAGCCGCAGGCGATCAAGGACCTCGTGGAGATCGTCCGCGGGGGTCGCCGCCACGCGGTGCTGCGGGGCGTGACCGGGTCGGGAAAGACCTACACGATCGCCAATCTCATTGCCGGCGTGAACCGGCCCACGCTGGTGCTGTCGCCCAACAAGACGCTGGCGGCCCAGCTGTTCAGCGAGTTCAAGGCCTTCTTCCCCGAGAACGCGGTCGAGTACTTCGTGTCGTACTACGACTACTACCAGCCCGAGGCCTACATCCCCCAGTCCGACACGTACATCGAGAAGGACGCGCTCATCAACGACGAGATCGACCGCATGCGCCACTCGGCGACCCGCTCGCTGCTGGAGCGGCGCGACGTGATCGTGGTGGCCTCGGTCTCCTGCATCTACGGCATCGGGGCGCCGGAGACCTACCAGGGCATGCACCTGGCGGTGCGGGAGGGCGAGGTCGTCGATCGCGACGCCATCATCCGCCGGCTGATCTCCGTGCAGTACGAGCGCAACGACTACGACTTCCACCGGGGGACCTTCCGGGTCCGCGGCGACGTGGTGGAGGTGTTCCCGGCCAACGAGGAGTCGACGGCGATCCGTATCGAGCTGTTCGGCGACACGATCGACGCCATCCACCGCATGGATCCACTGCGCGGGCAGGTGCAGGAACGGCTGCGCGACATCCACATCTACCCGGCCAGCCACTACGTGACGCCCGCCGAGCAGCTCGACCGCGCGCTGGAGACCGTGCAGGAGGAACTGGGTGAGCGGCTGTCGTTCCTGCGCGGCCGCAATCGCCTGCTGGAAGCCCAGCGGCTGGAGCAGCGCACGCTGTTCGACATGGAGATGCTCCGCGAGCTGGGCTACTGCCACGGCATCGAGAACTACTCGCGCCACCTCACCGGACGGCGACCGGGCGAGGCGCCGCCGGTGCTCATCGAGTACCTGCCCAAGGACGCGCTGATCATCATCGACGAGAGCCACGTGGCGGTCCCGCAGGTGCGAGGGATGTACTACGGCGACCGCTCCCGCAAGGAGTCGCTCGTCGAGTATGGCTTCCGATTGCCCTCGGCCTTCGACAACCGGCCGCTGACCTTCGAGGAGTTCACGCGCATCACCGGCCAGACGGTGTACGTGTCGGCCACGCCGTCCGCCTACGAGATGGAGCTGGCCGGCGACGCGGTGGCCGAGCAGGTGATCCGTCCCACCGGGCTGATGGACCCCAAGATCACCGTCCGCCCGGCCGGCGATCAGGTCGACGACCTGCTCCACGAGATCCGGGCCCGGGCCGAGCGCGAGGAGCGGGTGCTGGTGACCACGCTGACCAAGCGCATGGCCGAGGACCTCACCGAGTACTACCAGCAGCTCGGCCTGCGCGTGCGCTACCTGCACTCCGACATCGACACGCTGGACCGCGTGGCGCTGATCCGCGATCTCCGCCTCGGCAAGTTCGACGCGCTGATCGGCATCAACCTGCTGCGCGAGGGGCTGGACATCCCCGAGGTGTCGCTGGTGGCCATCCTCGACGCCGACAAGGAAGGCTACCTGCGCTCGTCCACCTCGCTCATCCAGACCTCGGGCCGGGCGGCGCGCAACGTGAACGGCGAGGTCATCATGTACGCCGACAAGGTGACCGACTCCATGGCCGAGGCCCTGCGCGAGACCGAGCGGCGCCGCGAGATCCAGGGCCGCTACAACACCGAGCACGGGATCACGCCGGAATCGATCAAGTCGAACATCCACGAGCTGCTCCAGGCCGTGTACGAGCGCGACTACTACACGGTGGAGGTCGAGGCGCCCACCCCCGAGACCTTCGCCTCGCCCGCCGAGCTGGCCAAGCGCATCGCCGAGATGGAAGCCGCCATGCGCGACGCCGCCCGCCGCCTCGACTTCGAACACGCCGCCGAACTCCGCGACCGCGTCCGCGGACTCAAGCGCCAGCAGGTGAGTTGACGCCGTTGGTAGCGACGACGCTTGCTCGCCTTGAAGCGCAGGTGGCCTGTTCGAGGAACGCGTGGCTCCGCGTCCGGCGACTCCGGTCGCCGGCCCGCAGTCGCGGAAGCGGAGCCACCACTTTCTAGAACAGCCCACCCACGCTTCGACGCGAGCAAGCGCCGTCGCTACAATAGGCCGGTGGTACGACATCCCCGTCCAGTGGTCCGACACCGGGTAGCTCGCCGGAGCGCCCCATGAGCCTCGACGACAAGCTCGCCCGCTTGCCCGACCGGCCCGGCGTCTATCTCTACCGGGACGCCAAGGCGCAGGTGATCTACGTCGGCAAGGCGGCCTCGCTCAAGAGCCGGGTGCGGTCGTACTTCCAGGAGTCGCGGGCGCCCGATCCCAAGACCGACGCGCTGGTGCGCCAGATCGCCGACCTCGAGTACATCGTCACCGACAACGAGCTGGAGGCGATGATGCTGGAGGCGAACCTGGTGCGCAAGCACCGGCCGCGCTACAACATCATCCTCCGCGACGACAAGCACTACCCGTTTCTCCGGCTCACCACCGACGAGGCGTTCCCGCGGCTGCTGGTGGCCCGGCGCGTGCGCAACGACGGCTCGACGTACTTCGGGCCGTTCTACCCGGCCACCGCGATGCGCGAGACGTTGCGGCTCACGCGCCAGCTCTTTCCCCTGCGCACCTGCTCGATCACCATCGACGGCCGGCTGGAGCGCCCGTGCATCCAGTACGCGATCCACCGCTGCAACGCGCCGTGCACCGGCTGGGAGACCCAGGAAGGCTACGGGCAGACCGTCCGCGACGTGAAGCGCTTCCTGGAGGGCAAGGACGACGACCTGGCCCGGCGGCTGACCGACGAGATGGAGACCGCGGCCACCGAGGAGAAGTTCGAGCGGGCGGCGGTGCTGCGGGACCAGATCCAGTCGCTGAACAAGGTGCGCGAGCGCCAGAAGATCATCTCCACCGAAGAGGTCGATCAGGACGTGATCGGAGTGGTCCGGCAGGGATCGGACGCCTGCGTGGAGCTGTTCTTCGTGCGCAAGGGCCGGCTGGTCGGCCAGGAGGCCTTCTTCTTCGACAAGGTCTCGGGGTGGAGCGATGGCGAGATCCTGTCGGCCTTCGTGCGCCAGTTCTACGGCAAGGCGGTGGTCCCCGCACCCGAGCTCCTCCTCTCCGAGGCGATCCCCGAGCCGGAGCTGGTGACCGAG
>Ga0207706_10006247_pt1 | contig 11074 bp, 3 predicted proteins | sample KBSC53metaG_FD_184318 | JGI IMG/M metagenome (GOLD analysis project Ga0207706, IMG submission 184318) | Corn rhizosphere microbial communities from Kellogg Biological Station, Michigan, USA - KBS C5-3 metaG (SPAdes) (version 2) | ecosystem: Host-associated > Plants > Roots > Rhizosphere > Soil ... | reverse complement strand
CCAAATAGTAATCAGAGGCTCCGGCAAACCATCAAAAGGACTTTCAAATGTTGTAGCAACTGCAGAAGGATTTCTGTGAGCAACCAAATCTTGTAATATTTCTGCATCAAGCAAAGGAAGATCGCAAGCAACTACAAGCCACGCGGCATCAGGCTTTTCACGAAAAGCTGAAAGTATTGCTCCATAAGGACCTAAATCAACAAAGGTATCAGGCAATGTTTTGTAATGACTGTCCACTTCATTTTGCTGATCAGCACGACAAGAGATAAAAACCTCATCGCAATATTGTTTCAACAAATCAGCCATGTAATAACGTTGCTCTTTACCATGCCATTCAATCGAACTTTTATCATAACCCATTCTTAAGCTCTTTCCGCCTGCAAGTACTAAACCATTTAATGTTCCAACAGATTTTTCCATTTGCTTTTCAAGAAATGAAATAATATCATTTGTTTCATTCAAACCAAGTATTGGCAACTGTTTCCAGTTTGGAACTGCTTCTTTTACAAAATCAAAAATTTCATTCGAGTTATCAAGCAATAATATCAACTGCACATTTGTTAATTGTGAAATTCTTTTTTGCAGTGATGCTTCTTTTACTTTATCAATCACTACAATTTGTTTCGATGCTTCATGATGATTGCCATTGACTAAAATCAAATCCGATTCATTGAACAATTGATGATACCGAAATTTATCAAGCTCCTTCTTTAACCGGAATTCTTTGAAAGAAATTTTATCAGTGTAAGCGATAAATGCATCTTGCGTCTCTGCAAACTCTTTGTCTTTATGTTCCGCATCAACATAAGCACATTTATATTTTGCGCTTAAAGCTTTCATAATTGCATCGCATAATACTCTTATGTTATTGCATGTTGTGCCGATGACCGCAAATTCATTTCGACCAAAATTACCTAACGAAGGTCTTGCAATATCACTGTGTTTTTTATGATCTTTTAAAATCATTTTTTCCTCCTGTTTTTTCTATCAACCTCGTTTCCTTAATTACGATATCATGGCTAAGTGCCTTGCACATGTCATATACGGTAAGTGCTGCAATTGAAGCACCCACAAGCGCTTCCATCTCTACACCTGTCTTTGCGGTAATGCTGGCAGCGCAATCGATCACCACTTCATTTTGCTCATTCAAACGAATATCAATTTTGCAATTCTCCAATCCAAGCGGATGGCACAAAGGAATCAGCTCACCGGTTTTTTTTGCCGCCATAATTCCTGCAATAATTGCGGTTTGAAACACCGAACCTTTTTTTGTTTGAATATCGCCGCTATTCAATTTTGCAAGTACTTCATCAGGCAGCACAACAATACTTCTCGCAATGGCAGTGCGATGTGAAATATTTTTTTCACTCACATCAACTATTGTTGCCTTTCCTTTGTCATTTATATGTGTGAAGTCTTTCATGAAATTTTTTATGAGCCCGGCTACATTTTACTATTAAACTTTTCTTGCGTCGCACTCTTGTGCGATTGATTCTTTATTCAACAAATTTACCACACCCTATATTATTACCGATGCTTTTTATTTGTAATAATTATCACAAGCAATTTGTCTCTCAATATCCATTAGTTGTATGATGAGATAAATAGCGTGGCTTGTTTTACCGATCGAAAAAAAATCACTTTAGGAGTACAATTGTAGAAAGTATAAGAAAGAATTCAAGTAGGCGAGGTGCGATAGCGATAAAATCGGGTAAAAGAAATTTTTAAGAGGAGAGTAATGGACAAGCTATAGAAGATTTCAATACTAAATGATAAAATAATTATCGAAACTGAAACCGAAATAGAAGCAGGGGATTTGAAGAACAAACGCGGAACGCAATATTCTTAATTGTGATAATTCCTGAATTGAATTTTAATGAACACCCATTTATTTTTTTGAAAAAATTTTGTGTACCAATATTATAAGTTCTATTACGGTAGAAAGAAAAAAATACCCGCAGGAAGACTTCTGCAGGTATTTTCCCAGGGCAGGCTTTTCAAAGGTTATTTCTCTTTATACAACTTGGCTGTTTTAGCGCCATCGGCTGTGATTAATGTTACGAGATACATACCTGCCGCATGCTTGTTCATGTCCAATTGCAGTGTATTCGCAGTTGCGCCTGCAACACCTGATGTTGTTATAATTGGTTTACCAATAACGTCCGTTACTACAATTTGATATTTACTTCCTTTTGCAGCATTAAATTCAAGAGTTGCAATTGAACTGGTAGGGTTAGGATAGATTTTCAGATAATCTTTTGCAGCAGCAACAGGTTGAACAGACTGTGCAGCTAATGCACCGCCTACAGTTACGAATAAACTTGAAGTGGCTGTTTGTCCGCATGCGTTACTTAGAAATACAGAGACATTACCACTTGTAGTTCCAAATTTAACTCTGATAACATTCGTTCCCTGACCTGAAGTAATGGTTGCACCTGTGGGCACAGACCAGTTAAACGTAATGCCACTTCGGTTGGTCACGTTGTATTTCACGTTGCCCGCTTTGGCAGCTACAGAAGTGGAACCTGTTATAGTTCCGGGATCCTGTGCAACCGCAAACAATGTCAAATTTCTTGCTGCACTTGAACCGCACGAATTGTTTGCTTTTACACTTAAAATTCCTGAGGTGGTAAAGGCAGAATTCGCATTCTTTATGCCAATTGAAGTACCGCTGTTTGAAACAATGCTCAAACCGGCAGGCGCTGTCCACGTATACGATGTTGCACCTGTAACAGAGCTAATGCTGAAGGTGAATGTGTTGGTTCCACAAATATTAATATTTTGACCACTTATAGTGCCAGGTTGTGATGGTTTAGTGCCACCATTTGTAATCGAGATTGTTTTAGTCTTTGTACATCCGTTTGCATCCACTACAGTACAGGTGTGCGATCCGGAACTTTGATTAAGGTATTTTCCTGTCCCATTGTAAGGTCCGGTCCCGCCGGTTGCGCTAACAGTTACACTGGTTGTTCCTCCACTACATACGATTGCGGAATCTACTGTTGCTGTAACTGTTATAGCCTGGGGTTGAGTTACAGTAACATTCCGGGTTTTTGTGCAAGCGTTTGCATCTGTTGCAGTAATGGTATAGGTTCCTGCTGTTAGTCCATTAAATGTGCCTGAAGGACTTTGTGTACCTGCAATTGGACTAATACTGAAGGTAATCGTGCCTGTTCCCCCGCTCGCACTTATCACGATTTTGCCATTATTACCGCCATTACAAGTTACAGCGGTTATAGATGGTGTTCCAATAACAATTGCTGAGGGCTGAGTTACTGTGATGGTATTGCTTGTATTTGAACAACCACCGCCATCTGTTGCAGTTATAGTATAGTTTCCTGCAGTCAGATTATTAAATGTGCCTGATGGACTTTGTGTACCTATATTCGGGCTAATAGCATATGTAATTGTGCCTGTTCCTCCGTTTGCGCTGATTACTATCTTGCCGGTATTACCTCCGTTGCAACTTATGTTTGTTACCGTTGCCGATCCAAATGTAAGGCCTGCCGATTGGTTCACCGTTATACTGTTGCTTGTCTTTGTACAACCATTGGCATCTGTAGCAGTAATGGTATAGCTTCCCGCAGTTAAATTATTAAACGTGCCTGAAGGACTTTGTGTACCTATATTCGGACTAATGGTGTATGTGATATTTCCTGTTCCACCCGTGGCACTTATAACGATCTTTCCATTGTTGTTACCGTTGCAACCCACATTTGTTACAGTGGGTGTACCAAACGTTATAGTGGCAGGCTGGGTTACAGTGATGGTTGTACTACCAGCACAACTGTTTGCATCGGTTACATTGTAGGTGTAAGTACCAGCAACAACGTTATTAAAAGTACCTGTTCCTGAATAGGCACCTGTACCTCCTGTAGCTGTTACTACAACAGAAGTGGAGCCTCCATTACATGTGATAGTTCCAGGAGAAGCAGTCACACCAATCGGGGCAGGTTCACCTATTGTTATGGTAGCAGTTGAAGAACAACCATTCTTATCTGTTACTATATAATCATGTGTACCTGAACCTGCCGTAAATGTGCCTGTTCCCGTGTATGGAAGTGTTCCTCCTGTAGCTGATACTGTCACTGTCGTAGTTCCACCATTACATGAAATAGTCCCTGCTAAAGCGGTGGCGCTTAAGGTACAATTAGTGGTAGGCATCGTAAAGCTTAATGAATCCGGAGGAGTCGGGCTCGTAGCACTATTAGCGGCGCCATCAGCAGAAGTAACACGGAAGTGATAAGTTGCACCCTGTGTTAACCCGCTTAGTGTGATACTGTGATTCAAAACCAGGTTTATATCATTGCTACTAAGAGTAAGAGGATTTGGATCAATATTATAATCAACTTTAGAATTAGATAACTCATTTGTTTTCCATGTTATAGTTGCTGTCCCGTCAGCATGCGGTGTAGCCAAAATATTACTGATACCGGGTGCTGCATTATCCGTGCCGTAGCTTGCTTTATAATTACCTTTTGTAACATTGAAAAAGGCATACGTTATTCCTTTGATTGTTTGAGTGGTGTAATTCACCGTAACGCCATTCAGTTTTATTCCTAAGAGTGGCCCCACAGCGGAAGTTACGGGAACCATTGCTTGCAAATTATGTGAGCCTACACCGGTATCAATTGAAAAGCTTAGCTGATTTACATTCCACGAAATGGATTTAAAGGATGAATTATTACGGCCATCGAGCCAGGTAAGCATTTGCTTAGCAGAAATAACAGGGATATTATGATTCTGTGCTGAGGAAATTATTGCATCTGAACCAGGAGAATCTGCCGCATCAGTATGCATGTTGGCACAAAATACACCATAATACCCTTCAGTACCTGTTGCCTTATCAAGAAGCTGATCGACAAAGCCCGGAAATACCTCGTCTGATTCATCCGGCATTTGGGTGGTTACCTGGTAGCAATCAATAAGTGATCCATCCATATCTGCAAAACGCATTGGCATGCCAGATCCTGTAAACATTCCCGATCTGTTCTGTAACCATGAGCCCGGCCAATAATAATAGTTCACATCAAGGCGGATGCCCTTTGATAACTCCAATTTTGGTTGAGAGGCCCAATCACTCCACGCTATGCAGTGTGTACGATTAGTAGCTGGCGATGTCATAGATGGTAATTGAGCATCAAGCTGTGCAATTTGGTCATCGTAATCGGCATTCCATGATGAACTTGTCCAATCCGAACAACCGGTGTTAAGGTGAATACCTATTTCAAAACCTTGGGATTGAAAAGATGAAGTCTGTGCATCAGTGATAGGCGTTCCGGGATAGACATAGGAAGTACCACGAATAGCAGTCCAGTCCAATACTGATTGAGCGGTATTAGAAGAGCTTAACGATAAATATTGATTGAATCTTCCAACAGTGCCGCCACTACCATGATCGTCACCTGTCATTACTATTGCCGCTTTAAAGCCATTAGGAAGGAACCAAAACCTGGGTAGTGGGTTGTTATGGAGATTATAGTTATTGATGATGTTGCCTAACAAATGTTGTTGCTCATCAGCTTGCGGTATGGCTACTTTATTAAGATCTATCCAATCAGGTTGCGGATCAAAAGAAGCATCACCAAAAAACATATCATCTGATCGTTTCGGATTTATTTGTCCATCACGTTTTTGTCCTGCCCAAGCCGGGTTACCTTGTCTTGTATATACAATGGACCGGGCAAGATCATAGGAAAATGCTACTGCCACCCCACCATTAGATCCTACATTTCTCATTGTAACCGCAGGGTTTGATGTGGCGGTATTTGCATTGGAATAAAGTGTTGCCAAACTTGTAGCCCCGTTAAGAGTATAAAGATCAGCGGATCCGTGATATTGTATAGTTTGATTTACTAAACCAGTACCGGGTCCCGAGGCTGTATTTATAAGCAGGTATTTGTCAGATAAAGATGTTCCTACACGAGTTAATCCCAAAAGTGATGCAAGTTGGGCATCGGGATGGAAAGCAATTAAAGTTCCTCCTGCATTTGTCCAATTGGTTAACAGGGTAACCATCGAAGCTGATAGAGGTATGTCACCAACTATAACAACATCGAAGCTATCCAATACAGTTGAAGTGATATTTGAAATGTCCCTTGCAGCAAATTCATTTAATCCTTCAGCTCTTAATATTTCAACAGGATACCTGCTAAATGGATTCGATGCTGAACTTATTACTAAAATAGGCCCTCCGGGTCCATCATTTGGAAGTGGCGGTGGCGGGTTGGCAGTTGTGAAGTTCCATGTGTAATCAAAAGCAAGCGCATTTCCCGACACATCTTTAATACGGGGATTTGTTGATCCGCCCTTTAAAGTGACCTTGTAAGTTGAGGAATACGATAATGGAGATGCAGGCATTAGGGTTGCTTCATCTAAACCTGAATTATATGTCACATTTGCCGGTATAATATTATTTGACTGATCCTGAAGAATAAATGTAGATGTATTCACTGTGGTCGGATCAATGGATTCATTGAAATCTACAATTACAGAAGTTGTTATATTAACATTAGTAGCATTAGAAGCGGGGGCAGTATGAGTGACCTGGGGAGGTGTTACATCAGGTCCAACGCTGGTATTAAATACTACATCTACGTAATAATTAGTTGCATTGAATGTTTGGGTAGGAAATGTGGAAGTACCAGCATATATATATACTCCGTTGGGTCCATCTTCACCGTTGGCAAGCCCTTTTAAAGGAGTATTTACAACGGCCTGTGTAAAAAATGGATCGGTTGCAGCGTAGTCACCGGAAGTACTGAAGAAGGATGCTACATACGTAGTATTTGCGTTAACAGCTACAGGTGTACCAAATAACACTTGCTGCCAACCAGAAGCAGTTTCATTACTGAAAGTTGCAGATGCCAGCAAAGTACCGTTACTTGTCCAGAGGTGACCTGTATGGGTACCTGTCGTGTTTGCGCCTTTATAAAACCGAATACCTGTAATATATCCATTAACTGATGATTGAAACTTTACACCTAGCTCGATAGATGTGCCATCATTGGTCCTAGAGATGTTGGGCACGTCTGTGGATTGAAAAATAGTACACGGACATCCGGTTTGAGATCCGGTTATATTTACAGTAACAACATTACTAGCCGGACCTTCACCGGCTGCTTCGAGATTACCAATATCATCGAAGCCGCGAGTTTTAATGGTAACAGTTCCGGAGGTAGAAGGTGTCCAGGCATAAGTCCAATTCGTTGTACCAGTAGCCTGCTGCCACGTAGTTCCCCCATCGACTGAAACCTCAACGCCTGCTACCACATTGTTATCAGAAGCAGTGCCTCTGATTGTAACAGATGTTCCTACCGCTATATTAGCATTATTTGCCGGCGAAGTTATAACCGTTGCAGGAGTCTGAGCATCTGTAGAGTTAGTTGCGGCAACCAAACCGGCCTGAAGCGATCCGGGTTGTACGGCCATATCGGCAAACAGGTTTACAGTAGCCTGTTGCATGCGAGCATCAGGAGTTGAACTACCACGATCATGAACCCCATCCAATCCCCAGGACCATTGTACAGTTCCTGCGCCAAACACAAGCGCTCCGCTGGAATGTCGATAGAGAGAAAGATTATGTAGATGAGAATTAAGTGTTGTACTTGACATTGTTACTCTTCCGTCAGGATAACTATTTGGATACTGGTACCAGTCCCATTCGTATCCCAGAGTATTTGCTGAAAGCGTTGCCGTTTGACCGCTTCCCAATGTTGCAATGCTCGTATTGCGCCAAAACCGGAAGTTTTTGTATGTGTCAGGCACTTTTATAGCACCTGCAACATCATCCCAACTTATTTGGCCACTTAATGCATTTTCAGGCTTGCAACCATCAGCATCAGGATATTCGCATCCATCGCGCCATAAACCAGTCCATACATTTGTCAATGGATCACATTTTGTATTGCACTGATTTTCTCCGAGTGTTCCTTCTTTATAGCATACAAGCGTGCGATATGGAGTATTAGATACATCTGTTGAGTTTTCCCAACGTGTCTTCCAATAAATGCCATTACCGCAAAAAAATCCAAGATTCACACCTGCATTACGGGCTGCCTCAACATTTGCCCTTTGCTCTCCAGACCAGTATTCATCATGGCCTACAGACAAGTAAACTTTATGATTTAAAATAAGATTACCTCTTCTTGCCGCATCCACATCTGTAAAATAGGTGACATCATAACCATTTCTTTCTAGCCAGCGTATCATTGGATATTCTGCATTGAAAATCCAATCTTCCGCAGCTCCCCCTCCACCACCACCGTTGCGTGTAAGAAAAGGGCGATTGTAACTCACCTTTGCGGCATGTCCGCCGGGAAATGAAGTGCTTCCTACATACAAACTGTTTCCACCATAATTGTTGTATGCCTGCCATGTGGCATCGCTGGTTTGGAAAGATAAATCAGAGTGACTTGCGTCATCACGCACAATAAACACTATATGACTGCTTCCTCCATTATTAGTGCGGGTTAACTTAGCAATATAAACTCCGGAGACTGCATTTGCGGGTACGTCCCAATGCGCAGACTCATTCCAATTCCCGCAATCTGTAAGTCCCGTAGTTGGATCATACAAATCAGCAGGTTGAGTCTGCGGAAGTGTGGCAGTAATGACTCCTGTTCCTACTTTTCTTGCACCGTTTCCCTGGTAATATCCTATACGGTAAATATCGATAGTGTAAGCACTTGCATTGGTTTTTATTTTGAAATGGACAGTTTCCCCTTTATTCACGCTTATATCGGTTGCAAAACCTTGAATTGAAAGATCCCCCGCACCACTAATATCCCATTCGGAAGCGGGATTTCCGGGTAAGGAATTTTCAGTAACAATTGCATTTTGGGCGAACAAATTGAATTTACACAGGGCGCTTAGGGTGATTGCTACAATCAGGCATAACGCTTTTAACTTTGCGGAGGCAAATAACTTTCTCATAAATAAAGATTTGTACAGATTAAACATGTAAGTGTTTGGGAATTGGTTAAGAGCAAACGGATAAGCAAAAAATTGTTAGAAATAAAGTTGTCGAAAGTTGACTTCGAAAGGGTAATTTTAAGTTGATTAATTTCATGAATTCCTCATGGACTATCCATGGCTTTAATACGGCTTTACTATGACTTTAATATAATTAAGAGTAAGTCGTCTATTATTTGTTTTAATCTTTTATATTTTCAGTGGTTATATATAGCCCTTCCTTGCTACACACATAAGTGACAACGCACTTTTGTCCGAATTCGGGTTTCTTCCGGAGAAGATGTTTCCCATACGATATTTAAAATCTGCTTTACCCCATTCTCCTAACAAAACTTCAGCACCAAGATTATGATTATGGGGATAAACTTTTACATTAAACCCCAAAGGTTCTAACGTGCTTGTAAACATTTCCTTTGTTACGCCATGACCGGGTTTATGATGGGTTTCACATTCAAGTCCCCAATATTGCTGATCATTTGTTTTATGAAACCCATGACCGGTTATCTTATACCATATCAATCTTCCTTTCCATAATAACTTTGCGATTCCCTTATAATTCCAGGCACTTAGTTGCGGATCGTGATCTGTTATTAAAAGCCCTCCCGGCTTTACTAAACGAGCAGCTTCTTTTAATACCGCTTCCATATCATCACAATGATGTAAAGTGGCATTTAAAGTAACAATATCTGCAATCGCAGATTTAAATGGCAAATGAGTTGCATCAGCAAGAACAGGGAGATAACCTAGTTTGCGCGCCATTTCAAGCGATGTTGGAGCTACGTCCACTCCGACCAATAATTTGGGATTCCCCTTAAGTGAAGCGAATATATTACCGGGTCCACATCCTATGTCTAAAACTACCTTATCTGTCCAGTCTTCAATAGCAGCTTTCCACCGATTAATAAATGTTTCGTTCCTGTGGCAGTAGGTTAGATACTCTTCTGCCCATTCGGGGTGATTAAAATAATACGCGTTGGCCGATAATCCCTTTGAAGGTTTTTTAATTGGGATTTCAAGAAAATTCCCTTTTTCTTCCAGCTTTACATTTGGTAACAGATAGGGTTTAATTGTTATAAGCATCAGAGTTTTTTTAGATTAGGAATGAAACTGAGAGTAACAATGGATTTATATTTTACTATAATTAAAATTATTTATCCTTCTTGCTATGCACATCAATAATAAAGCGCTTTCCCGTGTGTTAGGTTTTCTACCTGATAAAATATTTCCGAGATAATATTTAAATTCTGCTTTGCCCTGTTGACCCAATAAAACTTCAGCGCCGATATGATGATTATGAGGAAATACATTCACTTTGAAACCAAGAGGCTCTAAAATTCTTTTGAACATTTTCTGCGTAACTCCATGACCAGGTTTGCGATGGGCTTCACAAGCAAGATGCCAATATTTACGATCATTTGCCCGGTGAAAACCATAACCTGTGATTTTATATAATGTCGACCTGCTGTTCCATAGAAACTTAGTTAAACCTTTAAAATCAAATGCGCTTAACTGCGGATCATGATCGGTTATAAGCATCCCACCCGGCTTTACCAGGCGAGCTGCTTCTTTTAATACACGTTCCATATCATCACAATGATGCAACGTTGCATTTAACATGACAATATCCGCAATACATGATTTGAATGGTAAATTTGACGCATCCGCAAAAACGGGAACGTAACCAAGTTTACCTGCCATTTTTAAGGCAGTAGATGCAACGTCCACACCGATGATTAATTTTGGATTGCCTTTAAGTGAGGCGAATATATTTCCCGGCCCACAGCCTATATCAATGACGATTTTGCCTGTCCAATCACCAATAACCGCCATCCAACGTTCAATAAAAGCTTTATCTCTGTGACGATTCATAAGATACTCTGCGGCCCATTCATATTGACTGAAATAATAAGCATTTGCGCATAGACTCTCTGAAAGCTTTTCTATTGGCGTTTCAAAATAACCATCTGATTCTTTGATTTTCACCGATGGTTGCACAAAAGGTTTGATATTTGAGAGCATTAAATCCTGATAAGAAGGTTTGTGAAAATGTTTTAAATCAAAACAAATTATTGTTCTCATTTGCATTGATGTTGCACTTCTA
>Ga0207706_10006244_pt1 | contig 11075 bp, 8 predicted proteins | sample KBSC53metaG_FD_184318 | JGI IMG/M metagenome (GOLD analysis project Ga0207706, IMG submission 184318) | Corn rhizosphere microbial communities from Kellogg Biological Station, Michigan, USA - KBS C5-3 metaG (SPAdes) (version 2) | ecosystem: Host-associated > Plants > Roots > Rhizosphere > Soil ... | reverse complement strand
CAAGAACGTCGAGGTCGAGATGGACTGGGCGACCTTCGGCGACCGTGAGCAGAAGTTCGTGGCCGCCATCGAGGCCGGCAACCCGCCCGACATGGCGGAGATGAACATCTACGGCCCCATGCGCTACAAGGCCGCGCTGCGTGACGTCACCAAGGTCGCGAGCGACATCGCGGGCGGCAAGGGCGGCCTGCTCCCGTTCGCGGAGCGGGCCATGAAGCTCGACGGCAAGTTCCTCGGGGTGGCGCGCTACTCGATGACCACCGTCTTCTTCATCCGCAAGGACGTGATGGAGGCCAAGGGGCTCAAGGTCCCGAAGCTCTACGACCCGGACGTGGTGGAGTTCGCCAAGAAGGCCCAGGACTCCTCCAAGGACCTCTGGGGCTTCGGCCAGACCCTGAACCGCTCCGACGACGGCGACGGGTTCATGTCCAACATCCTCTGGGACTACGGCGGGGGCGTGTGGGACAAGGACGGCAAGCCCGCGCTGGGCTCGGGGTTCCTCAAGCAGAACACCGCCGCGCTGCAGTTCGCGGTGGACACGATCAAGAAGCACGGCATCCAGCCTCCCGGCGTCATGGGCTGGACCGACGTGTCGAACAACGAGGCGTACATGGCCGGCAAGCTGGTCACCACCAACAACGGGGCCAGCCTCTACTACGCGATGGTGTCCAAGAAGCACGAGCTGGCGCCGAAGACCCTCTGCGCCCTGACGCCGGGCGGCCCCGCGGGCAGCTTCGTGGGCTCGTCCTGCTACAACTGGGCGGTCTTCCAGAAGACCAAGAACGCGGAGCTCTGCGAGGACCTCATCCGCTACCTGGAGGACGAGAAGCGCTTCGCGGAGTACACGCAGGTCTCGGTCGGGCAGGCGGGCCCGGTCTACAAGGGCCGGGTGGACAACCCGTACTGGAAGTCGGACCCGAACTTCGACGCGATGGTGCAGAATATCCTGCGCAGCGTGAACATCGGCTACCCCGGGCCCATGACGCCGGCCGCCGCCGAGGTGCAGGGGCAGAAGATCCTCACCGACATGGCCGGCCGCGTGGTGGTGGGCGGTCTCACGCCCGAGGCGGCGCTGAAGGAGGCGCACGCGCGGATCGAGGAGATCTACAAGATCCGCGGCAAGGCCTAGCGCGGCATTCGCATGGCCACCGTCCAGCCCTCTTCCCCCCCTCTCCCCTCCGGGGAGAGGGTCGGGGTGAGGGGCGCCTACCACCCCGACATCAAGCCGCGGCCGCGCGCCGGCCTCGAGCCCCTGCTGCGCCGGCTGCTCGGGCCCGACTACCGCCTGGGCTTCCTGTTCGTGGCGCCCATCGTGGTGCTGGTGCTGGCGCTGGTGGCGTACCCGTTCTGCTACGCGGTGTACCTCAGCATGACCCGCAAGTACGTGGGCATGCCGCCGGTGTGGGTCGGGCTCGAGAACTACATCCGCCTCACCTACGACGGCTTCTTCCAGCGCGCGGTGGTCAACAGCTTCACGTTCACCTTCGCCTCCGTCGCGATCAAGACCGTGCTCGGCATGGGCATGGCGCTGGTGCTCACGTCCAAGATCCGCTTCCGGTCCTTCTGGACCGGGGTGCTGCTGATCCCGTGGGTCGCTCCCACCGTGGTATCCGCGCTCAACTTCCTGTGGATCTACGACTACAGCCTCGGGGTGCTGAACTACCTGCTGGTCCACGTGTTCGGCGTCCTCTCGCACGGGGTGGGCTGGCTCAGCGAGCCCGGCACCGCGATGGCCTCGGTCATCGGGGTGAACGTGTGGCGCGGCTTCCCGTTCTTCGGCATCAGCTTCCTGGCCGGCATGAAGGCGATACCGGGCGAGCTCTACGAGGCGGCCGCGGTCGACGGGGCCACCGTGCTGCAGCGTTTCCGCTACGTCACGCTGCCCGGCATCCGCAACATCGTGATGATCGTGCTGCTGCTCTCGACGATCTGGACCTTCAACGACTTCGCGATCATCTACATCCTGACCAAGGGGGGGCCGGGCGGCGCCACCATGGTGCTGCCGGTGCTGACCTACGAGATCGCCTTCGGGGCCCAGCGGCTGGGCGAGGCCATCGCGGTCGCGCTCTACATGCTGCCCGCGCTCGCCTTCGTGATCATCGTGCTGTCCAATTACATGAGAAAGGGCCGCACGCGGTGATCGTCCGCAAGGGCCGCTCCACGGTCCAGATCGAGCGGACGCAGTCCGCGCTCTCCTACGCGATCCTGATCACGTTCCTCCTGTTCGTGGTCTTCCCGTTCTACTGGATGATCGTCACGTCGTTCAAGGGCGAGACCCAGATGCGCTCCGTGGTCTCGATGTTCTGGCCGAGCCCGTTCGTGGCCGAGAACTACGAGCACCTGCTCAACAAGACCGAGTTCGTCTCCTGGTTCAAGAACAGCGTGATCGTGTCGGTGTCGAGCACGTTCCTGGCCACCGCGGTCGGGACCCTCGGAGCCTACGCGCTGGCCCGGCTCAAGTTCCTCGGCCGCGCGTTCATGGCCAGCACCGTCCTGATCACCTACCTGGTCCCGCCGTCGATCCTGTTCATCCCGCTCTACGCCCAGATCCGCAATCTCGGGATGGCGGACAGCCTCACCGGCCTGATCGCGGCGTACCCGTCCTTCACGGTGCCGTTCGTGACGTGGCTCCTGATGGGGTACTTCGAGTCGATCCCGGTGGAGCTGGAGGAGTCCGCCATGATCGACGGCGCCACCCGCTTCGGCGCCTTCCGCCGCGTGATCCTGCCCTTGGCCGCCCCGGGCCTGCTCGCGAGCGCGCTCTACGCCTTCACCCAGGCCTGGAACGAGTTCCTCTACGCCCTGGTCTTCATCACCAACGTGCGGCTGCGCACGCTGCCGGTCGGCCTCTCCACCTTCATCACCGGCGACGTCTACGGCTGGGGCTACCTGATGGCCGGCGCGGTCCTCACCACGCTCCCCGTCATCGCCGCCTACATCTACCTCCAGAAGTACATGGTCGAAGGCCTCACCGCCGGCAGCGTGAAAGGGTAGTCCGGGGTCAGGTCTTACATTCCGACATTTCTCCGCCCGGAATGTATGAATGTAAGACCTGACCCCTAGCTGAGAAGCTTCTTGTAGGTCTCCTCCTCGAACCCGACGATCAGCGTCTTGCCCTTCCGTAGCGTCGGGGCCCGGAGGTTGCCCGTCGGCCCCAGCAGCAGGCCCAGCAGCGTGGCCCGGTCGGGCTTGGCCTTCTTCAGGTCGACGTGCTCGACCTTCTTGCCCTTGGCCACGTAGAGCTCGTCGACGCCGTCGAGCACGCCGAGCGCCGCCGCGCCCTTGATGGTGGCCTTCTTCGCGTCCGCCTGCTCGGTCACGCTCACCTTGTGCTTCGCAAGGAACCCTTGCGTCTTGGCGCAGGTCATTCAGCCGTTGCGGTGGTAGCTCCAGTCGACTTTGGCCATGGCGTTCTCCGTGGCTAGCGTGCAGGTGGTGGGTGGGACGTGAGGCGCTCGGCGCGCAGGGCGGAGCGGCGCACCTTGCCGTCGTCGCCCCGCAGCGGCGTGGTCACGAACTCGAAGGTGCGCGGCCGCTTGTACTTCGCCACCCGGCCGCCGAGGAACGCGCCGAGCTCCTCGGCGGTGAGCGGGGTGACCGCGTGCACGATGGCGTGCACCAGGTTGCCGTACTCCTCGTCGGGCAGCCCGATCACGCAGGAGGACGCCACCGCGGGATGCTCCTCGAGCGCGGCCTCGACCTCGGCGGGGTACACGTTGCTTCCGCCGACCAGGATCATGTCGGTCTCGCGGTCGCTCAGGTAGAGATAGCCCTGCTCGTCCTTCCAGCCCATGTCGCCGAGCGATTCCCAGTGCCCGGGCCGGGTCTTGGGATTGGCGCCGACGTAGCGGTAGGTGGGAGGCGCGTCGGGCCCGCGGCGCATCCAGATCTCGCCGACCTGGCCGGGCGGAAGCTCGTGGCCGTCCGGGTCGAGCACCCGCATCTCGCCGATGAGGACGCGTCCGACCGACCCGCGGTGCTCGAGCCACTCGGTGCCGGTGATGAACGTGATGGCCTGGGCCTCGGTCCCGCCGTAGAGCTCCAGGATGCGCTCGCCCCCCAGCCAGCCGATCCAGGCCTCCTTGAGCCAGGGCGGGCACGGCGCGGCCATGTGGAACACCACGCGCAGGCTCGAGACGTCGAACCGGGTGCGCTCGGCCTCGGGGAGGCGCCAGATCCGGTGCATCATCGTCGGCACCGCGTACATCCAGTCCACCCGATGGCGCTCGATCAGGCCGAGCGCGCGGACCGCGTCGGGGACCAGCAAGATGTCGTAAGCCGGCGCGTCGGAGAACGCATAGTCTGCGTGGGTGGTAGGCCCCTCGCCGGCCTTGACCGGCCCCGCCTTCTCGGCGACGGTCACGATCTCGAAGTGCCGGTGCCACGAGCCGTCCGGGCGCGCGGTCCGGGCGCTCGCGAACGCCTGGACCGGCCCGTAGACGTCGAGCACGGTGAACCCCTCGAAGAGCACGACCGCCACGCGCCGGACCGGGGAATCTGTCATGGGGACCCGGGGGGACTATGGCCGCCGCCTCCCGCAGTGTCAAGGCGCACACGGCGGGGCCGCGGGCCCACCGCATGAGCCCGCGCCCGGCCCAGATTCATCGCATCCCCGGCCCGCTTTGCGTGTTATTGGGGCCCCGCATGTGGATCGTCAGGCTCGCCCTCCGCCGCCCCTACACGTTCGTGGTGGTGGCCCTCCTCATCGTGGTGCTGGGCATGGTCTCGATGTGGCGCATGCCGACCGACATCTTCCCCGACGTCGACATCCCGGTGGCCAGCGTGGTGTGGTCCTTCACCGGCATCTCGCCGGAGGACATGGAGCGGCGGGTGCTGCTGGTGAGCGAGCGCGCCTTCACCGGCAGCGTGAACGACATCGAGCGCATCGAGTCGCAGGCCATGGTCGGCGTGGGGCTCACCCGCATCTACTTCCAGCCCGGGGCCAAGATCGAGGCCGCGATCGCCCAGCTCGGCTCCACCTCGCAGTCGATCCTGCGCGCGCTGCCCCCCGGCATGTCCGCGCCGCTCATCATCCGCTACAGCGCCTCCACCGTGCCGATCCTGCAGCTGTCGGTGGCGAGCGAGACCCTGCCCGAGGCGGTGCTCTTCGACTACGCGCAGAACTTCGTGCGGACGCAGCTCGCCACCGTGCGGGGCGCCTCGGTCAGCCTGCCCTACGGGGGCAAGCCGCGGCAGATCATGGTCGACCTCGACCCCCGCGCGCTCAAGGCCACCGGGCTCGCGCCGAGCGACGTGGTCAACGCGATCAGCGCCCAGAACCTGATCCTGCCCACCGGCACCGCCAAGATCGGCGCGCGCGAGTACAGCGTGCGGGTGAACAGCAGCCCCGACAGCGTCGAGGGCCTGAACAACCTGCCGATCAAGCAGATCAACGGGGCCGTCGTCTACATCAGAGACGTCGCCCAGGTGCGCGACGGCTACTCGGTGCAGACCAACATCGTGAGCCAGGGCGGGCGCCGGGCCAGCCTGGTCACGATCTTCAAGAGCGGGGGCGCCTCCACGCTGGACGTGGTGCAGCGGATCAAGGACATGGTGCCGAAGGTGCAGGCCACCCTGCCCCCCGAGCTCGACCTCAAGCTGATGTTCGACCAGTCGATCTTCGTGCGGGCCGCCGTCGACGGGGTCGTGCGCGAGGCGGTCATCGCGGCGGGCCTGACCGCGCTGATGATCCTGATCTTCCTCGGGAGCTGGCGCAGCACCCTGATCGTGACCGTCTCCATCCCGCTGTCTATCCTCTCCTCGGTCATCGTGCTGGGCTTCCTCGGCCACACCATCAACATCATGACCCTGGGCGGCCTCGCCCTCGCGGTGGGCATCCTGGTCGACGACGCCACGGTGGAGATCGAGAACATCCACCGCAACCTCGCCATGGGCAAGCCCATCATCCGGGCGATCCTGGACGGCGCGCAGCAGATCGCGGTGCCCGCCTTCGTCTCGACTCTCTGCATCTGCATCGTGTTCGTGCCGGTGGTGTTCCTGGAGGGCGCGGTGCGCTTCCTCTTCACCCCGCTCGCCCTCGCGGTGGCCCTGGCCATGATGGCCTCCTACTTCCTCTCCCGCACGCTGGTGCCGACGATGGTCCACTTCCTCCTCGCGAGCGAGGTGGACCGCTACCGGGACGGCGAGCACGGCACCGGCCCCGGCCTCTTCTGGGCCATCCACGGCGCGTTCAACCGCCGCTTCGAGCGCCTGCGGGAGTGGTATCGGCACGCGCTCGCGTGGGCGCTGGGCCACCGCGCCACGGTGCTGGTGACCTTCGCGCTCTTCTTCGTGCTCTCGCTGGGCCTGGCCTTCTTCACCGGCGAGGACTTCTTCCCGGTGGTGGACGCCGGCCAGCTCCGCCTGCACGTGCGCGCCCCCGCCGGCACCCGCATCGAGGAGACCGACCGCCTCGTCGGCCAGGTGGCGGAGGCCATCCGCCGGGTGATCCCGGAGCACGAGATCTCGCGCATCGTGCACAACCTGGGCATCCCCATCGGGAGCAGCAACCTCGCCTACACCGAGGGCGCGACGATCGGGCCCGCCGACGGCGAGATGCTGATCTCGCTGACTCCCGAGCACCACGGCTCCACCTTCGACTACATGAAGGCGATCCGGAAGGAGGTCTACCCGCAGTTCCCGGAGATGACCTTCTTCTTCCAGTCCGCCGACATCGTGAGCCAGACCCTCAACTTCGGCCTGCAGTCCCCGATCGACCTGCAGGTGGTCGGCAACAACCGGGCGGCCAACTTCGAGATCGCGCGCCGGCTGGTCGACCGCCTCCGGGCGGTGCCGGGCCTGGTCGACGTGCGGCTGCACCAGGTGGTGGCGGCCCCGCAGCTGCGGGTGGAGGTGGACCGCACGCGGGCCGCCCAGCTCGGCATGACCCAGCGCGACGTGGCCAACAACCTCCTGGTCTCGCTCGCCTCCAGCAGCGACGCGGCGCCCAACTTCTGGCTCAATCCGCAGAACGGAGTGAGCTACCGGGTCTCGGTGCAGACCCCGCAGTACCGCATCGACAGCCTCGACGCGCTCTCCAGCGAGCCCATGGTGGCCTCCGGGGTGCCGGTGCCGGAGCTCCTCACGAGCCTGGCCCAGGTCGAGCGCGGCACCACCCTGTCGGTGGCGAACCACTACAACATCCAGAACGTCTTCGACGTCTACGCCAGCGTGCAGGACCGCGACCTCGGCGGGGCCGCGCGCGACGTCCGCCGGATCATGGCGAGCGTGGAGAAGGAGCTGCCGCGCGGCACCACTCTGGCCCTGCGCGGCCAGGTGCAGAACATGGACTCCGCCTTCCGGGGACTGGCCAGCGGCCTCGTCTTCGCGGTCATCCTGGTCTACTGCTTGATGGTGGTGAACTTCCAGTCGTGGCTCGACCCCTTCATCATCATCACCGCCCTGCCCGGCGCGCTCTCCGGCATCCTGCTCGCCCTGTTCGTGACCCAGACCACCATCAACGTGCCCTCCCTGATGGGCGCCATCATGTCCATCGGCGTCGCCACCGCGAACAGCATCCTGCTCGTGACGTTTGCCAACGATCAAAGGAAAGACCACGGCCTCGACGCCACCGCGGCCGCGCTCTCCGCCGGCCACATCCGCCTGCGGCCGGTGCTGATGACCGCGCTGGCCATGATCATCGGCATGCTGCCGATGGCCCTGGGCCTGGGCGAGGGCGCGGAGCAGAACGCCCCCCTCGGCCGCGCGGTGATCGGCGGCCTCGCGGTGGCCACCGTGGCCACTCTCTTCGTGGTCCCGGTGATCTACAGCCTGCTGCGGCGCCGGCCCCCGTTCTCGGCCGGCGAGCTGCATCCCGAGCTGGCCGAGCCGGGCGCGGCTCCCCGGGAGGCCCATTAGATGACGGAGACCACGCCCCCGTCGCCGCGGCCGCGCGGCCGCGCGCTGCGCCTGGGCCTCCTCGCCCTGCTCGTGCTGGCGGTGCTGCTCGCGGTCGGCATCGTCCCGCGCATCCAGCGGCGCTCCGAGCTGGCGGAGGCGGTGAAGGCGGCCCGCACCAACGCCCTGGTGGTGACGGTGGTGAAGCCGACGCTCGCGCCCAGGGTCGCGGACCTCATGCTGCCCGGCAGCATCCAGGCCATCCAGGAGGCGCCGATCTACTCCCGGGTCGACGGCTACCTCAAGCGGCGGCTGGTGGACATCGGCGACCGGGTGCAGGCGGGCCAGGTGCTGGCCGAGATCGACACCCCGGACCTCGACCAGCAGCTCGCGCAGGGCCGCGCCACCGCCGCGGCCTCGGAGGCGAGCCTGGCCCAGAGCCGATCCGCGCTGCAGCAGGCGCGGGCCACGCTCCAGCACAACCGGGCCACCTCGGACTACGCGCGCACCAACCTGAGCCGCTGGCGGGCCCTGCGCGATCGGAACCTGGTCGCGCAGCAGGACGTGGACGACCGCCAGATCGCCTTCGACTCGAGCCAGGCCGACGTGGACGCGGCCCAGGCCAACGTGGAGTCGCTGCAGTCGAGCGTGATCGCGGCCCAGGCCAACGTGGACGCGAGCCGGGCCAACGTGCAGCGCCTGGTCGAGCTCCAGGCCTTCCAGCGGGTGCGGGCCCCCTTCGCGGGCGTCATCACGGTGCGCTTCGTGGACGCGGGCGCGCTGATCGGGGCGGGGAGCAGCACCACCACCACCCCGATGTTCCGCCTGGCCCAGACCGACGACCTGCGCGTCTTCGTCAACGTGCCGCAGACCTTCATGACCTCGATCACGCCGGGTATGCGGGTGCAGATCCTGGTCCGCGAGTTCCCCAAGAAGCCCTTCGACGGCGCGGTGGCCAACGCCTCCGGTGCGCTCGACTCGGCCTCCCGCACGCTGCTCACCGAGGTGCGCATGCGCAACGCGGAGGGCACCCTGCGCCCCGGCATGTACGCCGACGTCAAGCTCCACCTCGAGCGTGACCACCCGCCGCTGGTCATCCCCACCAGCGCGCTGATCATCCAGGCCAGCGGCCCGCGGGTGGCGGTGCTGGGCCCGGACCAGAAGGTCCGCTTCCAGTCGGTGGAGCTCGGGCGCGACTACGGGGCCACGGTGGAGATCGCGCGGGGCATCGAGCCCGGCGACCAGGTGATCACCGCGCCGCCGGACGGGCTCCACGAGCAGAGCGTGGTCCGCGTGGCCCCGGCCCCCGCCGCCCCCGCCGGGAAGAAGTCCTAAGCCGGCCGATCCGGCCCCACGCGCACGCCATCCGGAGGGATGTCGTCCGTTGACAAGTTACGGCGGCCCGGGTACACCTTGGACCGGCATGCGCGTCATCGACCTGAGCTTCCCGATCGACCCGCACTTCCGCTGGACCGTCTCCAGCGAGCGCCGCTCGACGCACGAGGCGGGGCAGAACTTCCAGTCCACCGTGCTCACCGTGAGCTGCCACGCCTACACCCACGTGGACGCGCCGGTGCACTTCCTCCCCGGCGACCGTGACATCGCCTCGATGCCGGTCGACCAGTGGATGGGCGAGGCCGCGGTGGTCGACCTCACCCACCTGGGCGAGAACGCGGAGGTGACCGCGGCCGATCTCGACCGGCGCGCGGGCCACGTGCGCGCGGGCGACATCGTGCTGCTGCGCACCGACTGGCCGGCGCGCACCCCGGTAGCGAGCGAGCGCTTCTGGAAGGACGCTCCCTACACCGGGCGCGACGCGTGCGAGTGGCTGGTGGCGCGGGGGGCCAAGGTGGTGGGCTACGACTACCCGCCCGACCACTGCATCCGCACCTCGATCTTCTCGCCCGGCACGCCGATCGCCCGCGAGGAGTGCACCACCCATCACGTGTTCTTCCCCAAGGGGATCACGGTGGTGGAGTACCTGACCAACCTGGACCGGATCGGCGTCCCGCGCTGCCGCTTCCTCGCCCTCCCGCTCCGGGTGACGGGCGCGGACGGCTCCCCGGTGCGCGCGGTCGCCCTCGTGGACTGACCCCCCTTCAGCCGACGAAAGGCCCGCCATGGATTTCCGGAAAGCCGTCCTCAAGCGCGTCGCGGTGTGGACCGTGCTCGGCCTCGTGGGGGGCGGCTTCGCGGCCGACCTGCTCTGGCGGCAGAAGAGCGCCCAGGAGCAGACCACCCTCAAGAGCCAGCAGGCCGAGGAGCTGCAGCGGCTGGAGGCGCAGGTCAAGTCCCTCACCGACCAGCTCGCGGCGGAGCGGCTCCGGCGCGAGGCGCTCGAGCGCGCCCTGAGCGAAGGCCGGAAGTAGTGGCGTGGGCGATCCCGCTCGTCGCGCTGGCCCTGCTCGCGCTCGGCGCCCCGCGGTCGTGGGCCCAGGAGTCGCCGGCGCGTGGCCGGAGCCTGCCCGGGGCGGTGGTGAAGGTGGTGAGCGGTGACACCGTCCACTGCTTCGTCAACGGCGAGGTCGAGCGGGTGCGCTACATCGGGGTGCTGTCGCCCGAGCCGGGCGCGGGCGACCAGTCGGGCGAGCCACAGGGCAACGAGGCCCTCCGCTTCAACCGCGGCCTGGTGAGCGCCAAGAACGTGCGCCTGGAGCTGGACGTGCAGGACCGCGATCCGGAGGGCCGCCTGCTGGCCTACGTCTGGGTGGGCGACGTGCTCGCCAACGCGGAGGTGGTGGGCCGCGGCTACGGCCAGGTCGTCACCGGGGGCCCCAACGTGCGCTACCAGGAGTTGCTGCTGCGCCGCCAGCAGGAGGCGCGCGCGGGTCACCTCGGCATCTGGAAGACGGCAGGCCCCGCGCCGCCCCCGCCGCGGAGCGGGACGGACGCGCCGACCCCGGGCCCCGCGCAGGCGCGACCCGGCATCGCGCCCCGGAACACGTGGACGTGCCCGCTCACCCACCCCGTCAAGGGCGACTTCCGCACCTACTCGAGCGAGCGCTGCATCTATTACCCGCCCGGCACGTCGAGCTACCCGGAGAGCCGCGCCGACCGATGCTACGCGAGCGAGGACGAGGCCCGCCAGGACGGCTGTCGTCGGTCGCGCCGCTGATGCCGGGCCGCCTCGTCCTGGTGCTGGACCCGGATCCCGCGATCCGGCAGAGCCTGATCGACGTGCTGAGCCTCGAGGGCCACGAGGTGGACGGCGCGGCCGACGCGGACTCCGCGCTGCTCCT
>Ga0207706_10006242_pt1 | contig 11077 bp, 20 predicted proteins | sample KBSC53metaG_FD_184318 | JGI IMG/M metagenome (GOLD analysis project Ga0207706, IMG submission 184318) | Corn rhizosphere microbial communities from Kellogg Biological Station, Michigan, USA - KBS C5-3 metaG (SPAdes) (version 2) | ecosystem: Host-associated > Plants > Roots > Rhizosphere > Soil ... | reverse complement strand
CAGGCGTATGCAGTTACGAGCCTGGATTACCAGGTCCAGGAACGGGCATGTTCGGCGGCGGCGTGGGATAGCGCAAATCCGCAGATCACAGAGGCGTTCGAGCGAGCCCGGCTGGGTGGGTCCCTAACGACTGCTGCGCTAACGATCACGTCCGTTCGATGATCGGACGCCCCACGGAGGCATTAGCTTAAGTCGAGATGCCTTTCGATCAGGCGAGTAGAAGCGGCCCGGTTCGCCGGGCCGCTTTTTCTGTCGCCAGGCGAGGGTTCGGGGTGGCTACGAAGAACCCCCTCTCGAAAACCGGGAAAGCCGCCAATTCGAACCTCAGACGTCTCAAGCCAAAGCATAAGCAGCGGCTGGGCAATTCCAAATTGGGCTTATGCCCGCTTTCCTGTGACCGAGTGGCCAAGGTGGATTATAATGAAGCAGGCGAAGGGAAGCAGCGGCGAGCTCCGGACGATCTTGTGCGTCGAGTTTGACCGACGTGCCACGCCTTCCGAGGTATCTGCATTAAAGCGCGCTTTGCGCGAGTCCCCTAACTGCATCCATTCAATCGAGGTAACCGGAGGTTTCGACCTGATCGCGGAGTTCGCCGCGACCGGGATTGGCGGGTACAAGACCTGGCTCGCAGAACTTGCGGAGCCGTTTGCCCGGGTGGTGAACCGGTACGAAGTCAGCTTCGTCTTTGGACGCGCACCTAAACGCTTCATTGACGAGGATGCGGTCTGGGTTCCCGAAAACGGTGGCTTCACGCGCATCGATAGCAAACTCATCGACAAGGTGGTTGCCGAAGGGGATTACGTAAGAATTCACTCTCAGGATCAAAGCTGGATGCTCCATGAAACGATGAAGTCGGTCTTTCGACGGCTGCCCGCGACCGATTTCATACGGGTCCACCGTTCGACGATCGTCCGGTTTCCATTCATCAGCCGTGTGGTTCGAGAGGACGGCCACTGGGTGGCCCATTTGCTCGACGGCACGAAGACACCGGTGGCACGCAGTCATGTGCTCGAGACACTTGAAGTCGTAAGATCGCGCGGCCGCAGCTTCGAGGACCCAGACACACAGACGAGATCCGCGCCCATCAAGGTCGCCCAAATAGAGGCTAGATCAGCAATGCGCTGAGTGAGCTGGTGGCGCCGGATCTAGACCCTCCGGATCCAGCCCTGAGAATGGACGACGGCAATACCGTATTTTCGGATTGTGACTCGTATGCGAACCAGAGAGTCACTTTGCGGGATGAGCCATTGTTCCACTTTGAGATTGTCCGCGAGGGCAAAGCGAAACAGATAATTCTCACCCCTCTTCTCTATGCGCACAGGCCCACTCGCCTCGGACATGGTGCCGCCGAACTGACCAGGCGCGACCTCCCGGATGCGCCAGTATCGGTCAAACTGCCGACGTCCCACCTCATCGACATGCTGGACGAGCACTAGCTCCCGATTGTTCACGATGCGCCCGCGGCCCGATGAACGCGTAACATATGGCTTTTGCGCAATGACCCTGGTTGTGCTCACCATCAGGGTGTCGCCCTCGAAAAAGCGTAGCGGATCGGTGGCCTTGCGTTCGGCTGGTGCCGCCAACGTTGACATACTGATGATCAGCAAAGCCGTAGCAAATCGTCGGGAGCCTCCGTGGTTCACCGAGGCCGGGTCGCTGAACCAAGCGCCCTCGGCTCCGAGTAGCTACGGTGTTCGCGACGAAACGACAGTCGCATTCGGGGGTGCTGGGAACCGTCGCAGAACAGGTCGTCGTGCCGGCTCCGGGCGGCCATTCTTCGTGTATGCAAACCAGCTGACGCAACAGACAAGCGACATTGTCCTGTCACACTCGAGGGCGACAAGGATGGCAACTGCGGCATCCCTACCGTTGCCCCACGGCGCCGGGTTACTCCGGAGAGGGTCATCATTAGTTCCCGCTGGTGCGCATCAGTAAACATGCGGGGGCATTTTCCATGCTTCAAACGGTCCGGCCATCGGGGTTTCCCCCGAACTCCGGCACGAAATGGTTTCAACGCGTCGCGGACCCGCCTTTGATCTGAGCGACGAATGAAGCAGCTTCATCGAATATCGCACCGATAAACGACCGTTGCACAGCGACCGGCGAACGTGGCGCGACTGTCTCACACTTGAGTGCCAGTGCAGTCGGGCAATCGAATGATTGGAGCGATCGGGCAATGGATCAGGAAAGCGACCTCGTTTATCTCGATCGGCGCGCTTCCGAGGAGCGGCGGGCGGCCGTAAGCAGCGACACTCGGGTGGTCCGCGACGTGCATCTTGAGTTTGCGTCCGCCTATGAGTTTCGCCTTCATCTACTGCGGCAGATGGTCGAACGTGGGGCGGCCAAAAAACGACCTACGATCGTCCGGCCGGCGACGGCGGAAGGTGAGTCGGCGAACAATAGGTCGGGCGACGACCTAATCCAGCATCAAGTACCACTCATGTTGGGAGGATAGGATGGACGCCTATAGGCTTTATTCTGTCGACCGAACGGGCAAGATCGTGTCCGTTCGGAGGCTCGACGCTGAATGCGACGAAGAAGCGGTTCTATTCGCCAGCGCCTTGCACAGAGACGCCGATTGCGAACTCTGGAAGGGCAATACATTCGTGGCCGCAATTCCGTCCTTTGCCGAACCCATGCCTGCACGACCCGTGCTGTAATCGACGGAGTTGTTCGCGGCCTGGCCAAAATAAACGGCTAACAAGAATCCCGCCCATCCTGCTCGGGTTTTCACCGATAGGACTCTCCCCCGGCAACAGCCAATCACGTTGACTTGGACAAGGAGAAACGATGATGCGCAGCACGATCGCGGGCCGGAGAGCTCTGATGGCAGGCCTCATGTTGGCCGGGACCGCGGCCCTGTCCGGATGCGCAACGGAAGACTATGTCGACAAGCACATTGCGGCGGTGAACGCGCGGATCGACCAGACTGACAGCCGGCTGGGAGCTCTCGAGGGCCGCGTCAACGACGTCAGCCAGAGGGCCGATGCCGCAGCTGCAGCCGCCCAGGCGGCTAACTCGGCCGCCCAGGCGGCTGGCACCACTGCGCAGAGTGCGGCGGCTGACGCCCAGCGTGCCAACGCCGCCATCGACGACATGAAGCCGGCGCTTGCTCATCTCGAGATGCATCACAAGTACAAGACGTGGAGGGACGTGCATCCGATCCACAAGAAGAAGATGGCCGCCAAGCGTAAATCGTCGATGAGGTCGAAGAAGAAGTGATGCAAATGCACTTTCCGGCGTCGATCGTGGCGAGGCTTCGACGCGTTGGGCCGCAACGCGTCGACGTGCGCGGAAAGCAGCGAAAGACTCAGTCAAATCCTGGCCTGCGCAACTCCCTTCAGGGTCTCGCGCAGCGGGCGCGCCAATCGTTTGTGTCAGCTCGGCAACTCACTGCGGGCAAGCGTGGGCCCTAACTCGAGCGCATGAATATAGAATGGATTATGCAAGGGGCATTTACTGAGGCCAGCGTAGCCGAGTTACGCTGGCTTCGTATTGCTGCCGAGCGGTCCGCTGAGCGCCCTACGGTGGCATCTGCTTGCAGGGGCCGGACTGAATTCCTGGAGGCCGGATATTCGGCCTGAGACAGTAATTCCGGTACCGTGTCTAATGGGACACCCCAATGTCAGTGCACCCGAATGGGTGAGAAGCTCCCGGGAAGGATCCTTGCCTTCCCAGGAGCAACCCTCGAATGGCATCTGCGCACCGGTACGATCGCAAGGTCCGCATCACACTTGGCCTCCTCGCCGTTCTGTTTATCGCCCCGCCGGCCGTCGCACTGCGCGGCTGCGTATCGCATGTGGAGGGAAGCAATATTGTGACGCCGCCGCACGCGGCTGGATACGATCAACTCATCGAACTCAGAAACGGGGCAACGTTGTTACTTGATCGAGGGGCGATCAACTCCAAGGTCGCTGACTGGCTCAAGCTCGGCACCGACGACCACACGGCCTTCGAAATCCCGGACGTGAACTTCGACCCGGGTTCGGCCAACCCTTCGATCAGGGGCCAACGTGCAATCACGCAACTCGGAGAGATATTGAAGGCCGACCGCCAGTTGCACCTTCAGCTTATTGTCCGGCGCGGCGCCACTGAAGATGAACCCGCAGCGAACCTCGAGAGGCTGCGGGCGGAACGGGTCAAGGCGGAACTGCGGCGCCAGGGCGTGCCATCGGAACGGATTGACGCCGCCAAGCAGCGCGACGTCGGTTCAGCAGGCCGCGGGATCGATCATGCAGAAGATCCCAGCTTGTTCATTCTACTTTCCAGGTAGTTCGGCTGACGCCAACGCGGTCTACCGTGACTTTTCGCTCCGCAATGCTCGTCCCCGCCAGCCCGAAGCGGGTTCATGCCTTACCTCATCGATCTCGAGCTCGAGGGCACGGAGCTTACGCTTGAGCAGGGCTAGTATTTGGTATGGGTCCGGCTTGCCGTTTTCGATCAGGTTGATCTGAATGAGCAGGTCGACGCGCTTGTCCAACAACGGTTCGAGCAAGCGCTCGTCAGGTGCAATGAACATCGATCTCGCCTAGGCCTAAGTAATGGCGCACGCGCTCAGCGCGCCTTTGACTCACGAAACAGCGCAATGCTGAGGCCGATGCACACCACGAACACCAGGTAGCTGGATACATGGCCGATATGATGGCTGCCGAGCGTGATCTCGTACCCGAACATCAGCCGATAAAAGCCGCCGAGGCCGATCACCAGGAAGAAGACGGCTGCGAGAAACATCCACGCGCTTCGACCGAACATGAATCCCTCCCGGTTTGAGCGCGGCCCGCTCGTCGGATCTTACCCTGACATGAGAGCGGTGCGGCTGAACGGGATCAGTCGCACCACCCTCGCAATGGCCGTGCCTTTCGGCCACGCGCTCGCGTTAAGCTTCCGCAAGCGTCCCCTTAATCGGGTTATTTCCCGAGTTTTCTTACAGATGATCCGATGGACTGATTGCATAGCGGCTCGGGACGACTGATCGCCCCGAGCCGCTTGCTGTCGCCAGGAGGGGGACATCCGGCGAGACCTCCTGATAACTGTCGCCTACCGAGCAGTGCATCGGCAAATACCCCGATGCTCGAACGTTGCCTCGAAAGTTCGAATTCAGTGAATTGGAATGGCGGGAAGGGCCATCTCCTCCCGTTCGTCGCTCGGAGCTTCGAAGATCGAATCCCAGCCGTGGACTTTGCTTGGACCAGCCCAGAGCTCCATCGGGCGGCTGTGGCGTAACCCCTCCGATATCCACACGGCGGTTTCATCGTTCTTGGCGACGAATTCGCGGCGCTCGACGATGCGACCGTCGAAGGGGTTGAGAATGTACAGTTGGTATGAACTCACAGATCCCGCCATCGACCTTGCATTGGCCTTCCATGATTGAAAATGCCCGGCGAGCTCTGATCGGCGCAAGCTGCTGCCTGTGCCTAGGGGCAAGCACCGGTGAAGAGGCCGGTCATCCCTCAGAGTCTGAAAACTAATTCCTGGTGGCGAGGTCTGCCTCGAGTAATTCGCTCAGCCGGAGGCCGCGTTCGGCCGCCGTCTTCGCTTTCCACAAGGCGGCCAGCAGGTCCGAGTCCGGGTCATCGATCAGTTGGATCTGCTCCGAGAGCGTCGAAACCAGCAGTTCGAAGTCCTGACGGACCAACCCAGCGACTTCGCTGGAAGTTCTGTGGTCTCGAAAATCGTCGCCCATCTGGGAACTGCCTGACACCGGGCAAGAACCAGTTCTTGCAGCGCCTGACAGGCTAGCGGTTCCACGCATTGCGATACTTACGAAATCGCGACACTCTTTTTGCAATTCGTGACATTCGCCGGGATCTCAGGAATCCCGATCCTGCTCGCTGCCGCGGTTTCTCTTTCGCCAGACAGAAGGAGGCTCGCCATATTCGCACGCGAACCAGCGACCAAAGGCGCCGGTACTCGAGTAACCCAGCATGTCCGCAATCAGCCCGACAGGTTGCATACTGGCCAAGAGAAACCGCTCGGCAAGATCACGGCGGGTGAAGTTCAGAAGCGTCTCGAACGAGCTACCCTCCATCGCAAGCCGTCGCTGGAGCGTCCTTGCATTCATTCCGAGGTTTGCCGCCACCGTCGACAATTTCGTCGCGCCGTTCCCCAACAGCAGCGAGATGGCGCGGCGAGTTGCGTCGCTGACCGGCGCATATTCGCCTCTTAGAGGCATGAGTTCGAGCAACCGGCGAGCGTGCTCGGCCATCATCGGATCTGCCTGCGGAACGGGCGCACTCAAGGAATCGGTCGTGCATGAAAAGCCGCTAAATTTGCTGTCGAATTCCATGTTGACTGGGAAGTACCGCCTGAACGTAGGGAGGTCGGCCGGCGGTGGATGCCGGAAGTGAACGGTTTCGGGGACCCACGACCCACCAAGCGCCTCGGTGAGAATTCGGAATCCGACGCTCATCGCAAGATCGATGACCTGTGTCGTCTCGAGCCCTGGCGCGATGACCCAGCAAAATACGCTCGAGTCCTTTCCGCGTATGCACTCGAGAGAAACGACGTCGTTCATCAGACGCCGATACTCGTTCAACGTATCGAGTACCTCGTCGATCGTGCCCAGATGCTGGAGCAAGAGGCTGATCGGTCCCAAGCTGGCAAAGGATCGCGTCTCCGCCATCAAGAGCGCGAATGAGTCGCAATGCGACTGAGCGGCTGCCGCCTCTACCAGTTCGATAATCGGACGCGCTGCGTGGCGGTTTTCCCCATCGTCCAGGAACCGCGCACTGATGTTCGCCTGCCGAAGCAGTTCGAATGGGTCGAGGCCGACGAAATAGGAAACTTCAATGAATCCGGTCAGGGCAGCTGCTCGAACTTCGTGCACCGGCGGACCCCGACAGCTTGGACACAGAGCGTCGAAGGCCCACCTTGGGGAGAGGGCGGGAGCGGGTGGGCCTTCGTACGAGGGATGGTCGTGGGCGGGGGCGGGGTCAAGCTGCTGAAAACTCTTAAGGAATAGCAGTCATCCGACCATCCCGAACTATCCGGAGTATGCCACTCTAAGTTGCCGAGGTTAGACGGGAATTATCGCCGCCTTAGTCGGTAGCTCTTCCGATTTGGCAGCCCAGGAAATGCTTCGATTATGCCGTGGATTTCCAAAGTCGGACCACACCATTGCGCATGGAGCATATGTCTCGATGAATGATGAGCGCAAAATGATTTACCTCCGCAGGCGTGCGTCGCAAGAGCGCACGGCCGCACTGCACGAGCCAAATTCGGTGGATCGCAAAGAGCACACGTCCAACGCGGAAATGTACGAACAGCGCGTTCGGAATATCGCGATGGGTCTCCATGACTGGTCCACCCACGCCGTTACCCAAGTCGATCAAAATCGATTTCCCGAATGGTAGCCAGGCGCCGGACCCGTCTCCGGGACTTATCCGGATAGCTCGCGGGATATTGGAGACGTACGCGACTAACCCATGGCCAGACTGACCTTACTTTCGGCATGTCTGTTGGTCGAAGCGGTTTGGTCCCAGCCTGCCGATGCGCAGATGTCAGCGCCGCCGATCCGGTCGGCGTTGCCCAGCTTGTCAAGCATGAGCCTTAACAATGCGGCGGGTGTGCTCAAATATTGCGAGCGCAACCGGCTCGTGAGCGTTGCCGGTACTGATACAGTTCTGGAGAGCCTTGCAGCCAAGCCCAATGCGACGTCGACGGATTATGTCGCCGGACAAGCCGGACAGATCATGGGGGATCACGGCAAGACCCTGTCGCTGCCGAAGGCACCCGGATATCTGCAATCGCAGGCATGTGACCAGGTCCTGCGGCGTGCAAAGCAGTTCGGGGTACGGCGGTGAGCCCGTCAGCTATTAAGGCCAGCTGGCGATTTCCCCTCGATCGCCAACTGGCCCAGGCAACGTCCTTTTATGGTTGAGCTTCCAGGATCGACCAACGGCTAGTTTCGCGACTTAAGCCTGTTTGGCATCAAGTCGCGAAAAACTGGCACGAACTGATCAATCGTGCTGCGGCGGCCGGTCCCTACGGTGCGAGCTGAAACTGGGGAAGCTACTGATTGCGCACACGCTCAAGATAGCGCGTGGCTCGACAGTCCGGGAGGACAGACGAGGAGGAGCAGTCCCATGCGTTCGTTGCTTGGTTTCGCCGCAGCTTTGATTGCCTTGACAGCATCGCCATCGGCGCAAGCGCGCGTTTACGCCCCGCGACCGCCTAGATCAGCTCACCCCACACCTGTCCCGCCAATGCCACAGGTGCACCACGAATTTCACAGCGATAGCCAAATGAAAGACCCGAACACGGGCCGACCGGTTGGGCACAGGAGCGGATTTGCAGCTGGTTACGGTTATAGCGCATACGACGGCTACAGCGAGTTCGACGGGAACCGGAGCTTCGATCCGGATCGGTGGAACGACTGGTGGCACGAGCGACCAGACCGCGCGTTTCCACGATGGCTAAGCCGCAATCAGGACTGTTCGCGGCTATGGTATCGGGCAGACGTACTTAGCTGCTAGCGCGCGCCTTCCGGCCGGCATTCGATCGGTCCGTTAGTGGCTTAGTTCGAGTTGCGATTCACTGCAGGCCAGTGCCGCGGTTTGCCGCGCGATGACTCGCTCCTCGTCCGTCGGGATGACCCAAATCGGTAAGCTGGACGAGCCTGCGTCGATCCGCGCTTCGCCACGCTCATTCGCCGCTGGATTGAGCACGGCGCCTAGCCACTGACAATCTGCGATTACCGCAGCCCGCGTCTTCGCGTCGCCAATTCCGATGCCGCCTGTGAACACCAGGCCGTCCAATCCCCCGAGCGCGGCGGCAAGCGATCCAATCTCCCGCACGATCCGGTAGACGAACAGCTCGATGGCCTCCTTGGCTCTGGGGTCTTCCGACTGCCGCAATATTCGCATGTCCGAACTTGTCCCGGACACACCGAGCAGACCCGACCGCTTGTAGATGAGGTCTTCGAGGTCCTTAGCGTTCATCCGCTTTTCGTTCATGAGATGGATGAGGACGCCAGGGTCCAGGGATCCGCAGCGCGTGCCCATCATCAAACCGTCCACCGCCGTAAAGCCCATGGTCGTGGCTATGCTTCGCCCGCCGTGGATGCCGCAGAGGCTGGCTCCGTTGCCAAGATGCGCGATGATGATGCGCTTGTCGGCCTCGTCTGCAGCTACTTCCCGAAGCCTGCCGCTCACATATTCGTAGGATAATCCGTGAAACCCATAGCGCCGGATCCCGCTTTCGGTGAGCTCGCGCGGTAGGGCGAACGTCTGGCTCACGGACGGTTGTGTTTGATGGAAAGCGGTATCGAAGCAGGCCACCTGCGGCAGGTGTGGGGCGGTGGTCCGGATCGTCTCGATCGGCGCGAGATTGTGAGGCTGGTGGAGTGGGGCCAGCCTGCGCAGATCGTTCAACGAAGCGATGATGTCCTTGTCGACGAGCGTTGGCCCCCGAAAACGCGTTCCTCCGTGAACGACCCGATGCCCGACCGCGGAGACCGGCTCGCCGCCAAGCAGTCCAATCGCAGTCTGCAGGATGACCATCGTCGCCGCACGGTGATCGAGGTCTTTCGCGTGCCAGTCCTGCTCAGTGATCTTCTCGCCATCGGCATTCTCGACCATCAGCCGCGGGGCGGACCCGATCGCTTCGACCTGGCCGCGAAAGAGCAGCCGTTCGGTCCCTCCCTCTTCGAAAAGGGCGAACTTGATGCTCGACGAGCCTGCGTTCAGGACGGCAATTCGGTCAGCCACTGGCACGCCTCACTGAATGGCTGCCGGCGCTTGTCGGCGAGCGGCGACAAGCAGCAGTGCGAGGGCGCAGGACGCGAGCCGTGCGACTTCATTGTCCGCCCGGCTGGTCAGTATCACCGGGACCCTTGCACCAAGCACAATCCCGGCGGCGTCGGCGTCGGCCAGGAACGAGAGGCTCTTCGCGAGCATGTTGCCGGCCTCAAGATCGGGTACGACCAGAATATTCGCGCGACCTGCAACTGGCGATACGATTTTCTTGATCTCTGCGGCTCGCGGACTGATCGCATTGTCCAATGCCAGCGGCCCGTCGAGGACTGCGCCGGTGATCTGGCCCCGGTCCGCCATCTTGCACAGTGCCGCCGCCTCGATCGTCGACGGTACATCCGGGTTGACGGTTTCCATTGCACTCAGAATGGCGACGCGCACTTCATTTGTGCCGAGCGCCCGAACAAGGCCAATTGCGTTTTGGACGATGTCCGCTTTCGTCTTCAGATCCGGCGCAATGTTAATGGCTGCGTCCGTGATGACGAGCGGTTGGTCGTGACCCGGCACGTCCATGACGAAGCAGTGGCTGATGCGACGGGAAGTCCGGAGGCCGGTTTCGCGCCTCACCACGGCAGACATCAGTTCGTCCGTATGGAGGCTGCCCTTCATCAGGGCGTCGGCCTTGCCCTCGCGGACGAGTTCCACCGCCTTCGCTGCCGCTGATTCGCTGTAGGGAGCATCGACGGTCTCAAACGCCGAGATGTCGAGGCCATGTTGCGCCGCGATTTCATGAATCCGATCTCTGGGGCCAACGAGAATCGGAACGATCAGTCTGAGCTTCGCCGCTTCGATGACGCTTTCAAGCGACACCCGGTCGCACGGATGCGCCACCGCGACCCTGACCGGCTCGTATGACCGGGCCTTCGTCAGCAGCGCCTGGAATCTGTCGTGGGCCTTGGGGTGGACCGGCGCTTCCGCTTCCGCTTCCAGCACTGGCATCGCGGTACCCTTCTGACTGGATCATCCGTGAATTCGAGCCATCGGATGTTGCGATGATATGTCGCGGAATGTCTCGGCCTATCGGGATATGACCCGACCGCCTGGCTGCCAGCGCCCCGGCGGACGATCTCGACTGCTGAAACGACTGATGCTCTCTTGGGGGTAAGCCCGGATTCCGGCCGGCTTGCGGACTTCTATCTTCACCATCGTCGCAGGAGAGACAGGGAGGCGCAACGCTGCCCTGGGCTCGCAGCCACATTGATGGGTCGATCTGGAGGCCGGGAATGGACAGCATGCACGCCAAGGACTTCGTCTGCCCTGAGCTCGATTATTCCGATCCGCCGACCGGATCTGACCGCCGATCTTTCATGGTGCGCAGTGCGATG
>Ga0207706_10006241_pt1 | contig 11077 bp, 8 predicted proteins | sample KBSC53metaG_FD_184318 | JGI IMG/M metagenome (GOLD analysis project Ga0207706, IMG submission 184318) | Corn rhizosphere microbial communities from Kellogg Biological Station, Michigan, USA - KBS C5-3 metaG (SPAdes) (version 2) | ecosystem: Host-associated > Plants > Roots > Rhizosphere > Soil ... | reverse complement strand
ACCATCCGTGCGCCGACCGGCCGCAACCGTCCACAGAGGAATGTCAACGACACCACATTCCGGCTGACTCCGCTCGGCTAGCACCCACTAGCGCCGCGCAGTCATGAATCGATCTCGCTTGTCGATTCGACCGCTAGGGATGCGTTCGAAGGCGTACTGTCGCTGGCGATTGAGGGCTGAACCGGTACGTCCCGTCAGCGTCGGCGGGCGACGGTGCGTATTCGGGACGAGTTCGGAAATGGGCCAGCGATGCCGCGACTCCGTCGACCGTCGGTCGTCGCCCGAGCGCTGGCTCAGCATGCCGCGATCAGCCTCGCCGCGCTCGTGGCGGTGGGAGCGCTGGCCGCGATCATCTGCGTCCAGGTCGTCCAGGACCAGGCGCTGCGCCGGGCGGAGCAGTACGGAGCGTCCATCGCGCGCTCCGTCATCGCACCGAGGGTGACCCGGGGTGTCGAGCAGGGCGACACCGACGCGCTCGTCGCGTTGAACACGCAGGTGCGCCACCGGATGGCCGATGACACGACGATCCAGCGGATCAAGGTCTGGTCGGCCAACGGCCGGATCCTCTACTGCGACGACCCGATCCAGATGGGACTGCAGTTCCCGCTGGACGAGGACGACCTCGACGCCCTCACCACGGGCGGCGTCGACTCCGACATCTCCGACCTCGACAAGTCCGAGAACGTCTATGACCGCGGCTTCGGCGAGAGCCTCGAGGTCTACGCCGGTGTCCGCGACAGCAGCGGGGACCCGATCCTGGTCGAGACCTACTTCGTCGCGAACCGCCTGCACGCCGACGAGGCCGCGCTGATCCGGCGGGTCGTGCCGGTGGTGCTCGTGGCGGTCGTCGCGCTCGGGCTGCTGCTGGTGCCGTTGGCGTTCACGCTCGCCCGCCGGGTCTCCCGGTACGAACGGGAACGGCAGAGCATGATCCGGATCGCCGTCGAGGCGTCGTCGGCCGAGCGGCGCCGGGTCGCCGGCGAGCTGCACGACGGGGTGATCCAGGATCTGGCCGGCGTCGGGTATGCCCTGTCGTCGATCGACTCGCAGCTCGTCACCTTCGGCAGGTCGAACGGCGAACGGACGGCCGGCGACCCCGAGCCCGCGCCGCCGATCGATCGCATGCTGACCACGTTGCACACCGCGCAACGGCTCGTGCACGACGACCTGCTCGCGCTGCGTGAGCTGACCGGCCTGCAGTACGCGGCCGACAGCCCGGCGGTGGATCCGGAGGCCGCGCTGCGCGTCGTCGCCGACCACGTCGCGGCCGAGGGCACCCCGGTCGAGCTGGTCGTCGGCCCGCTTCCCGAGCTACCACCCGCCCACCGCGCCGCCCTGATCCGGATCGGACGGGAGGCGATGCGCAACGCCGCCAAGCACGCGCCCGGGTCGCACGTCGTGCTCACCCTCGTCGTGTCCGGCGGCACCGTCGTGCTGACGGTCGTCGACGACGGACCGGGCTTCGATCCGCACAACGCGGTCGGGCCGGTGGAGGGCCACATCGGCCTTGCGCTGCTGGCGGACGCCGCCGAGGGCGCCGGGGGTCGGCTGGATGTGCGCTCCCGGTCCGGTCACGGCACCACGATCAAGGCGACCATCCCACTGCCCAGCTCCTGACGTGTATGCAAGGGGGCCGCGAGGGGTTGCCAGCGATGTCGATCAGCCCTAGATTGCATGCAATCCGAGGGCTGGGGTGGTGCCGTGACGGCTGCAGCTGACCGTGCGTACGGCGCGCTCCGGGACGGGATCCTCGACGGTCGCTACGGGTTCGGCGACAAGCTCGGGGAGATCGAGATCGCCGATGAGCTCGGGCTGTCGCGCACGCCGGTGCGAGAGGCCCTGCGCCGGCTGGGATCCGAAGGACTCATCGAGGTGCTGCCCAACCGCGGCGCCCGGGTCAGGACCTGGACGGCCCAGGATCTCGAGGAGACCTACGAGCTGAGGGCCGTGCTGGAAGGCCTGGCCGCCCGCCGCGCCGCGACCCGGATCGAGCCGCCGGCGCTGGACGAGATGGACCGGCTCGCGACCACGATGGTCACCGTCGACCCGAGCCTCGGCCACCGCCCGGCCGGCGAGTTCGGCGAGCTGGCCGCGCTCAACGCCCGATTCCACGAGCTGATCGTCACCGCCGCCGGCAGCGCACAGCTGGCCAGCACGCTGCAGGGACTGGTCCAGCTGCCGCTCGTCATGCGCACCTACCGGCGCTACACGGCGGCCGCGCTGGCCCGCAGCCACTCCCACCACCGGGAGATCGTCGACGCCCTGCGTGCCGGGGACGGCGGGTGGGCCGAGAGCGTCATGCGCTCGCACGTCCTCGCCGCCCGGGCCGTCCTGCTCGACAGCCACCGGGAGGACGCCGCGCCACTGGAGGAGGTGTCGTGACCCGCGACGTGTCGGCGCTGTCCCACGCCGTGCCCTCGGAGGGGCCGCTGGCGGGGATCCGCGTGATCGAGACCGGCCAGCTGCTCGCCGGGCCGTTCTGCGGCCAGTTGCTCGGCGATCTCGGGGCCGAGGTCATCAAGATCGAGCCGCCGACCGGTGACCCGATGCGGCTGTGGGGCCGGGAGAAGCCGCACGGGCAGTCGCTGTGGTGGCCGGTGGTCGCCCGCAACAAGAAGTCCGTCGTCCTCGACCTCCGCACGGCTGAGGGCCAGGAGGCGGTCCGCCGGCTGGCCGCGGTCAGCGACGTGCTGATCGAGAACTTCCGCCCGGGCACGCTGGAACGCTGGAGCCTCGGCTACGACGTGCTGGCCGGGATCAACCCGCGGATCGTGCTCACCCGCGTCACCGGCTTCGGCCAGACCGGCCCGTACGCGCCCCGGGCCGGGTTCGGCTCGGTCGGCGAGGCGATGGGCGGGCTGCGGTACGTGCTGGGCGAGCCGGACCGGCCACCGGCCCGCGCGGGCATCTCGATCGGCGACTCCCTCGCCGCCTCGTACGCCTGCATCGGCACGCTGGCGGCGCTGCAGGAGCGGGAGCGGTCCGGGCGCGGCCAGGTGGTCGACTCGGCCATCTACGAGGCCGTGCTGGCGATGATGGAGAGCCTGGTCACCGAGTGGCAGGTCGCCGGCTACCAGCGGGAGCGGACCGGCGCGATCCTGCCGAACATCGCACCGTCCAATGTGTACCCGACCCTCGACGGCGGCTCGGTGCTCATCGCCGCCAACCAGGACTCGGTGTTCCGCCGGCTGACCGCGGTGATGGGCGAGCCGGAGCTGGCCGACGACCCCCGGTACGCGACGCACGGCGCCCGCGGTGCCAACATGACCGAGCTGGACGAGCGGATCGGTCGCTGGTCGGCCCGGTTCGACGCCGACACGCTGCTGTCCACACTGGACGCCGCGGGCGTTCCGGCCGGCCGCATCTACCGACCGCGGGACATGCTCGCCGACCCGCACATGATCGAGCGGGAGTCGCTGGTCACCGTGCCCGACCCGACCTTCGGCGAGCTGGCCATGCAGAACGTCGCGCCCCGGCTGTCCCGGACCCCGGGCTCGATCCGGTGGACCGGCCCGGCGCTCGGCGAGCACACCCACGAGGTCCTGCACGACCTGCTCGGCTACTCCGACGCCGAGATCACCGACCTGGCCGGCGCGAGCGGCGCCTGACCCCTCAGCCAAGACGCGGGAGAGCGACATGACCTACCGGCTCGGAGTCGACGTCGGCGGCACCTTCACCGACCTCCTCCTGGTGGACGAAGACACCGGCGACACCCATCGGGCCAAGACGCCCTCGACACCGGCCGACCAGTCCGTCGGCGTGCTGGTCGGCATCGACAAGGTGTGCGCCCTGGCCGGGATCGAGCCGGCTCAGATCGACCACGTCATGCACGGCACCACGATCGCGACCAACGCCGTGCTGGAGGGCAAGGGCGCCAGGGTCGGGCTGATCGTCACCCGCGGCTACCGGCAGGTGCTGCAGGTGGCCCGGTCGTTCGTGCCGGGCGGGCTGGCGGCGTGGATCGTCTGGCCCAAGCCCGAACCGCTGGCCGACCTGGAGAACACCGTCGAGGCGGTCGAGCGGGTCGGCGCCAGGGGCGAGGTGATCGAGGAGCTCGACGAGGCAGACCTGCTGCCGAAGCTGGCCCACCTGCGGGACCTCGGCGTGGACGCGGTCACCGTCGCGCTGATCAACTCCTTCGCCAACCCGGCGCACGAGCGGCGGATCGCCGAGCTGGTCGCCCGGGAGATCCCCGGCGTGCCGATCTCGCTGAGCAGCGTGATCCTGCCGGAGATCAGGGAGTATGAGCGGACGCTGACCACGGTGGCGAACTCGTACGTCCGGCCGACCGTGAGCCGCTACCTGGCGAGCCTGGAGAAGGCCCTGCAGCGCAAGCAGATCAGCGGCACCCTCCACGTGCTGCGTTCGGACGGCGGGCTGGCCGCGGTGGCCGCCGCGACCGAGGCCCCGGTCCAGCTGCTCATGTCCGGCCCGGCCGGCGGGGTGACCGGCGCGCTGTGGGTGGCGCGGCAGAGCGGCTTCGAGAACCTGCTCACCTTCGACATGGGCGGCACCAGCACCGACGTCGCGCTCGTGCAGCACGGCCGGCCGCGGATCGGCCGCGAGACGACGGTGGGCTCGCTCAACGTCCGGGCGTCCTCTGTGGACGTTCGCACGGTCGGCGCCGGTGGCGGGTCGATCGCGCACGTGCCGGAGCTGACCAAGGCGCTTCGGGTCGGACCGCAGTCCGCCGGGGCCGAGCCGGGACCCGCCGCCTACGGCAAGGGCGGCGAGGCGCCGACCGTGACCGACGCCAACGTGGTCCTCGGCTACCTCCCACCCAGCCTGGTCGGCGGCGAGATGACGCTGGACGTGGACGCGGCCAGGGCGTCGGTGCAGACGATCGCCGACGCGATGGGGCTCGCGGACGCCGAGACCGCGGCGGCCGGCATCGTCGACATCGTCAACGAGAACATGTTCGGCGCGCTGCGGCTGGTCTCGGTCCAGCAGGGCTACGACCCGCGTGACTTCGCGCTCGTCGCGTTCGGCGGGGCCGGCCCGCTGCACGCCAACGCGCTGGCCCGGTTGCTCGGGTCCTGGCCGGTGATCGTGCCGCCGAGCCCCGGCGTGCTCTGCGCGTACGGGGACGCCACCACCAGCCTGCGCGACGAGGGCGCCCGCACGTTCATCCGGCGGTTCTCGGAGACCTCCGACGCCGAGGTCAGGACCGAGCTGGCGGACCTCGCCGGCGAGGTGCAGGCACGGCTCGAGGCCGACGGCGTGCCGCGGGACGAGCAGACCGTCGCGTACCAGGTCGACGTCCGCTACCACGGGCAGGGCTTCGAGGTGCCGGTCGACGTCAGCCTCGACCAGTTCGACGGCGACGGGCTGGCCGTCGCCGGGCGCGCCTTCAACGCCGAGCACGACAGGCTGTTCACCTTCGCCCTCGACGCCGAGCACGAGCTGGTCAACCTGCGCGCGGCGGTCACCGGGCGGCCGCCGCAGATCTCCGCGCCGCCGGTGGCGGAGGGCGGCACGGACCCGTCGGCCGCGCACCGCGGCGACACCAAGGTCTACGTCGACGGCGCCTGGACCGAGGCCCAGCTCTACGACCGGACCGCGCTGGCCGCCGGCAACGTCGTGGCCGGTCCCGCCGTGATCACCGAGATGGACTCGACCACGCTGGTGCTGCCCGGCTACGCGGGCACCGTGGACTCCGTCGGCTCGATCCTCATCCGTCCCGCCAGCGCAGGAGCGTAACCATGGCCACCCTCGTCGAGACCGCGACCACCCCACTCGGCCGGGTCGACGTCGACCCGGTCACCGTCGACATCATCGAGAACGCCCTCCGCAACGCCCGGTACGAGATGGACGCCGTGCTGTTCCGCACCGCGATGAGCCCGGGCATCCGCGAGCAGCACGACGAGTTCCCGCTCATCGGCGACCCGTCCGGGAAGATGGTCGTCGGCCAGTTCGGACTGTCCATCCCGGACTTCCTCGCCGGCTTCGACGGCACCGTCGAGGAGGGCGACATCCTGATGACCTCCGACCCGTACGCGTGCGGGGCGGCGATCAGCCACGCCAACGACTGGCTCGTCGTCCTGCCGGTCTTCCACCAGGGCCGGATCGTCGGCTGGGGCGCGATGTTCGGGCACATGACCGACGTCGGCGGCAAGGTGCCCGGCTCGCTGCCGACCGACGCCACCTCGATCTTCGAGGAGGGCGTGCTGGTCCCGCCGTTCAAGCTCTACAAGGCCGGCGAGCTCAACACCGAGATGCTCGGGCTCATCCTCAACCAGGTCCGGATGAAGGACTGGAACCGCAGCGACCTCAACGCGATCGTCGCCGCCTGCCGGACCGCCGCCCGCCGGGTGACCGAGCTCTGCGACCGGTTCGGTCCGGAGACCTACCTGTCCACTTTGGACGCACTGCTGCAGCGCAACTACGACGCGATGAAGCAGCTGATCGCGACGACGATCCCGGCCGAGGAAACGCTGACCTTCACCGACTACGTCTGCGACGACGGGATGGGGTTCGGGCCGTACAAGATCCACTGCTCGATGTACCGGGAGGGTGACGGCGTCGTGCTCGACTTCGCCGGCACCGACCCGCAGTCGCCGGGCTCGATCAACTACTACCTCAACGAGAACCTCTACAAGATGTTCTTCGGGATCTACATGATCATGGTCTTCGACCCGCAGATCCTCTGGAACGACGGCTTCTACCCGCTCGTGGACGTCCGCATCCCGGAAGGCACGCTGCTCAAGCCGACCTACCCGGCGGCGCTGTCCTGCCGCACGCACGGGCTCGGCCGGATCTTCGACATCCTCGGCGGCCTGCTCGGCCAGCGGCAGCCGGAGTTCCTCTGCGCGGCCGGGTTCTCCTCGTCCCCGCACCTGATGTACAGCGGCTACCGCGCGGACGGCGAGTGGTTCCAGCTCTACCAGATCGGGTTCGGCGGCATCCCGGGCCGGCCGTTCGGCGACGGACCGGACGGGCACTCGCTGTGGCCGTCGTTCTCCAACGTCCCCAACGAGTTCCTGGAGTCATACTTCCCGCTGCGCATCGAGTCGTACGAGACCGTGCCGGACTCCGGCGGTCCCGGCTTCTTCCGCGGCGGCAACGGCATCGACGTCGTCTACCGGTTCCTGGAGCCCGGTGTCATCTCCATCCACGACGACCGCTGGTTCACCTATCCCTGGGGCGTGAACGGCGGCGAGCCGGGGATGCGCTCGCGCAAGTGGCTCGAGCGCGGCGACGGCGGTCGGGAGATGCTTCCGAGCAAGTGCGACAACGTCCGGGTGGCGGCCGGGGACGTGCTGCACTACGTGACCTGGGGCGGCGGTGGCTGGGGTGACCCGTACACGCGGGATCCCGAGCTGGTCGCGCTGGAGGTCCGGCGCGGGCTGGTCAGCGCCGACGGCGCCGCCCGGTACGGCGTGGTGCTGGCCGCCGACGGGTCGGTCGACCGGGACGGGACCGAGAGCCTGCGGCGCGACCTGTCCGGGCGGCGCGGCGAGACGCAGATCTTCGTCCGCGGGCCGGACATCGACGAGCTGCGCGAGCGGTGCCTGGACGAGACCGGGTTGCCGGCCCCGCGGCCGCCGGTGTTCCGTACCGCCGGGGCACCGGTATGAGCGAGCCGGAGCGCCCGCAGGGCGAGCGGGAGATGACCGGCGACCTGACGGCCGAGTACGCCGCGCACGGGTTCAGCGGCGAGCTCGGGTTCGGCTCCGCGCCGGCGGTCGTCGCGGTCGACATCGCGATGGCCTACCTGGACGAGTCCTCGCCGCTGTACGCCGGCGTGGAGGATGCGGTCGCCTCGGCCGCGCGGGTGATCGCGGCGGCCAGGGAGGCGGGCGTGCCGGTGCTGCACACCCGGGTGCGATACCAGCCCGGCGGTGCCGACGGCGGCGTGTTCCGGCGCAAGGTGCCCTCGCTGTGGGTCTTCGACGAGGGATGCGCGCTCGGGGAGCCGGCGCCGTCGGTCGCGCCGGCGCCGGGGGAGATCGTCGTCGTGAAGCAGTACGCGTCCGGCTTCTTCGGCACGTCGCTGGCGTCGTCGCTGCGGTCGATGGGCATCGACACCGTGGTCGTCGTCGGCCTGACCACGAGCGGCTGCGTACGGGCGACCACGCTCGACGCGATGCAGCACGGCTTCGTGCCGATCGTGGTCCGGGACGCCGTCGGCGACCGGGATGCACGCCCGCACGAGGCCAACCTCCTCGACCTGCAGGCCAAGTACGCCGACGTCGTCACCGAGGCGCAAGCACTCGCCGGCCTGACCCGGTAGCGCCGGCCGGGTGGCCCGCACGACCGTCTCGCGACGACGGCCGACCGCCGCCGGACCGCCTTGCTCGACTCGGGAACGGGGTCGCTCTTGAGATCCGCGACACCAAGTCGCCGGTTCTGCGTCTCCAGTGGGGCGGCATCCCATCCGTTGGCAAAGCCTGCCGCCCCACCGACCGAGTCGGAAGGGGATCTTCATGAAGGTGCGTTGGGGCCCTGCCGTGGCCGCGACCGCGGTCCTGACCCTCGCGAGCGTGCTGTCGGCGCCGACCGCGTCCGCATCCGCGCAGGCTGTACCGGTCCCGGCCGAGCAGGCGATCTGCGCGGACGTGTTCGACGGCGTCTACTCCGTTCCGAGCTCGGAGCCGCTGGCCCGGTGCCAGTGGGACATGGCGCTGATCAACGCGGACGCGGCGACCCGGGCCAGGGCCACCGGAGCCGGGGTGCGGGTGGGCGTGATCGACAGTGGCGTCGACATCAACCACCCGGACATCGCACCCAACCTCGACCTCGCGACCTCCTGCTCGTTCGTCCGCAGCGACGACCCGGCGATCCTGGCCGGGCTGGCCTCACCGACCGAGGCCGGCAACGGGAACTGCACGAACAAGGCGGCGGTCCAGGACGTGTTCGGGCACGGCACCCACGTGGCCTCCATCATCGCCGCACCGGTCAACGGCATCGGCATCGCGGGCGTCGCCCCGCAGGCCACGATCGTGGCGCTCAAGGCCTGCACCGCGTCGACGTACTGCTTCGGCTATGCCGTCGCCGACGCGCTGCGCTACGCCGGCGACCACGACATCGACGTGGTGAACATGAGCCTGTTCGCCGACCCGTACCTGTACTACTGCGGCAACGACGCCAACCAGCGCGCGCTGATGCGCGAGCTGCAGAGCGCGGCCCGCTATGCCCAGCAGCACGGGGTGCTGCTCGTGGCGGCGGCCGGCAACCAGTCCACCGACCTGCGGCACCCGATCCTCGACACGATCAGCCCGGACGGGCCCGAGGACGTGCCGATCACCCGGGAGGTCGGCAACAACTGCCGGGTCCTGACCGCGGAGCTGCCCGGCGTGCTCACGGTCAGCGGGACCGGGCCGGTCGGCTACCCGGGCTACACCACGAACATCGCGTCCTACTCGACCGTCGGCGGCGACCTGACCGCGCCCGGCGGCGACTACTTCGCGGCCAGCAACACCGTCCAGGACGCGATCCTCGCCGCGGTGCCGCCGAACAGCGCGCTGTTCGGCCAGCTGGACCCGTTGAACGCAGCGTTCCCGGGGATCACGACCGGGTCCGGCGCCGCCACCTACGCCTGGCTCAACGGCACCTCGATGGCCTCGCCGCACGTCGCCGGGGTGGCCGCCCTGGTGATCCAGCTGCACCCGAACTGGAGCCCGTCCGCCGTCGCCGCGGCGGTCCGGCGGACCGCGGCGCCGATGTCCTGCCCGCCGGACTGGGCGCCGCAGTTCCCCGGTGACGAGCGGTTGCGCTGCTACGGCGGTTCCGACGGTCACACGTCGTTCTTCGGCGCCGGCATGGTCGACGCCGCCGCGGCGACCGCCCGCTGAGCTCTGACGGTGCCCGCCGGCGACCCCGGCGGGCACCGTCTCGGCGCGTTCCGGGTCGCTGTCAGCGGACGAGGCCGTGTTCGCGGGCGTAGCTGCTGAGTTCGGCGCGGGTGTGCAGGCCGAGTTTGGTGCGGAGTTGGCCGCGGTGGGCTTCGACGGTGCGGAGGCTGCGGTAGAGCCGGCGGGAGATTTCGGCGTTGGTGTGGCCTTCGGCGAGCAGGCGCAGGACTTGGATCTCGCGGTCGGTCAGGGGTGAGGTGGAGGCTTCGAGTACGGCCATCTGGGCGCCGAGGGTGGGGTGTAGGTAGGTGGCGCCGCGCATGATGGTGCGCAGGGCGAGGAGGAGTTCGTCGGCGGCGGCGTCTTTGAGGACGTAGCCGCTGGCGCCGAGTCGGAGTGCTTCGCGGGCGAAGCCGGGGTCTTCTTGCATGGTGAGTACGACGATCCGTAGGCCGGGGGTGCCGGTGAGCAGGCCGGGGATGGCGTCCAGGCTGGACTGGCCGGCCATGACCAGGTCGAGCACGAGTGCGTCGGGTTTGACGGTGGGGACGCCGGTGACGGTGCGGGGTAGGTCCTCGAACTCGGCGACGACCCGGACCGAGTCGTCGGCTTCGAGCAGCGTCCGCAGCCCGGCCCGGACGACGGGATGGTCGTCGGCCAGCGCGACCGTCAGCGGCCGGCCGTCCGGCCCGGTGGACGCCACCATGGTCGGACGATAGCGCCGGTCCCGGCCGTCGGTGTCCCGCGTGCGGACTGCCCGCACGATCGTACGGCTCAGCCGCACCACCGCAGCCGCGCTCCGGTCATCGGTGCCGGGCGGGCACGACCAGCCGGACCGTGGTGCCGCGGCCGTCGGACCGCGCCGGCGTGACCTCCAGCGTCCCCTCCGCGAGCTCGGCCCGCTCCCGCATGCCGGACAGGCCGAACCCCGTCGCCGGGTCGGCGTCGAAGCCACGGCCGTCGTCGCTGACCTCGGCGACGACGGTCTCGTCGTCCTCGACGACGGTCACCGTCGCACGCCGCGCGGCGGAGTGGCGGCGCACGTTCGTCAGCGCCTCCTGCACCACCCGGTAGACCGCGTGCTGCACCAGGGCCGGGGCGGAGAGTCCGGCCTCGACGGAGAGTTCGACGGCGTGCCCGAGCGCCCGGGACGCGGCCACCAACTCGGTCAGGTCGTCGAGGCCGGTCTGTGGCCGCAGCGGCGCGTCGGCGCCGTCCCGCAACACGCCGACCAGGGTACGCAGCTCGGTCAGCGCCTCCCGACCGATGCCCTGGATCCGGCC
>Ga0207706_10006234_pt1 | contig 11084 bp, 10 predicted proteins | sample KBSC53metaG_FD_184318 | JGI IMG/M metagenome (GOLD analysis project Ga0207706, IMG submission 184318) | Corn rhizosphere microbial communities from Kellogg Biological Station, Michigan, USA - KBS C5-3 metaG (SPAdes) (version 2) | ecosystem: Host-associated > Plants > Roots > Rhizosphere > Soil ... | reverse complement strand
GCGTTTACCGAAGCTCGCGTCCATCTAAAGATCGCCATGATGCGCGATTTCACTCGCCCGGAGCCGTACTACGAATTGGGCAGCCTTGCCGAAGAGGAAGGTCAGGTGAGTCATGCCGTACAGTATTACTACATGGCACTCGAAGCCCAATCGGATTTCGCGCCAGCTCGCGGCGCTCTTACGCGACTGGGACGAATTAGGCAGACGCCCACAGCTTAAGTCGTCGAAAGCATGACCGTGTGTCACACATCACTCGCGCTGGAGCCGGAAAAAAGTGAACGCGGAGCTGGAATTCGCAGCGTCGCAAGTTCCTATGGCGCTAACGTGCCGCCATCATCATTTCTGTAACGACATCACATGCGCCTCTGCGCGTCTTTACGCCGGCGTAATTCTGCTTTTCTTTTGCGCTTCATTCCTCTATCTATGGTGTGCTTGCTAGGGGCAAAGCCCAGGAGCTTCAAGGAAGGCGGCTGAACTGTTCGTCAATGTCTCGAGAACACCGGGAGCAATCTTGTTGGAGACTCTGTTTATACTTTTCTTTGCTCCATGGATGATTCCGGCCTAGCGTTCGCAATTTTGCGGGCTATGACTCACTTACTTTGAGAAAATGAAAAAGTCATTGGCATTCCTCGCGGCAGCGATCATCGCCGTCTTGGTGCTTCTCGGCATCCTGAGTCGCTTCTTCGTTGACTTGCTCTGGTTCGGTTCTTTTGGACTGCGATCGGTATTTACCACCGTTTGGTTGACCGAGATCACCATCTTCGTCATTGCCGCTGCACTGTCATTTGCCGTTTTGTTGGTGAACGGCTTGCTCGCGCTGAAAATCAGTTCGGCCGGCCCGCGTAGCTCCCGCGGGTTTCGAGTCCTGGGGCGCAACGCTCAGGGGCTACCCGAACTGCTCGAGCTGTCCCTGGATCGACTGCCGTGGAAGCTGCTCGTAACCGGAATCGCCTTGGCGCTTGGTGTGATCGTGGGCTCCGCGCAAATCGGCAATTGGGAGATCGTCCTCAAGTGGCTGCATGCTGCTCCGTTTCGACGCACCGAGCCCGTATTTGGTTACGATTTGAGTTTCTATCTTTTCACGCTGCCCGCGTATGACGTACTGCGCGATTGGGGACTCATGATTCTCGTCTTGGCGGCGGTTCTCGTCGCGGCGATTTATTGGGTACGCGGTGAGATCACGCATCAGCCGGGCGCCATGCCCAACTTGAGTCGATCCGCGATCCGGCATCTTTCCGGTCTGCTCGCGATCTATTTCGTCATTAAGGCGGTGAGTTATCTCCTCGATCGCTACGAGCTCTTGATCAGCAATAACGGCGTGGTCTTTGGCGCGACCTATACGGACGTTCACCTTCGTCTCCCATTACTGATAATTCTTGCGGCGGTAGCGCTTGTTGCCGCCGCACTCTGCGCGCTCAACGTTTGGCGCGGACTGTTACGTTTGCCGATCATCGCCGTGGCTTTGCTCTTCGCCTTGTCCTTCCTGCAGGGCATCGTCCCCGGTCTATTTCAGAGTTATTGGGTAAAGCCCGACGAACTTCGACTCGAATCGCGTTACATCGCCAATAATATCGCCGCCACCCGATTCGGCTTCGGCCTCGAGCACATCACCGGCGCGCCCTTTCCTGCCAAGGGAAACCTCACGCGGGAAGTCATCGCCGCCAATGACGTCACGATCCAGAATATTCGCTGGTGGGATCCACGTCCGCTTCTCGATACCTATCGCCAACTCCAAGAGATTCGTCTCTACTATGATTTCAACGACATCGATATCGACCGTTACGTGATCGACGGCGCCTATCGCGAGGTCATGCTTTCGGCCCGCGAATTGAACCAAGCGAAGATACCGGCAGAGGCGCAGACCTGGATCAATCAGCGCTTTAAATTCACTCACGGAAACGGCATTGCAATGAATCCCGTCAACCGCTTCGACGAGGGCGGACTGCCGGTGTTCTACGTGAAGGACATTCCGCCGGTCACGCTGCCGGAGCTGAAGATTAGCCGTCCGGAAATTTATTTCGGCGAGAAGACCACAGATTATGTCGTCGTTGGCGGCGACACCAAGGAATTTGATTACGCTAAGGGCCAGGAGAATGTTTACAACACCTACGCGGGACACGACGGCGTCTCACTGGGAAGCTTCTGGCGGCGTGCTTTGTTCGCCTGGCATTATGGGGATATCAAGCTCTTGATCAGCGACAACGTGACGGGCTCCAGCCGGATTCTATTCCGTCGCTTGATCCAGGATCGTATTCGGCGCATCGCGCCTTTTTTGGTTCTCGACCACGATCCGTACTTGGTGGTGAACGAAGGCCGTTTGATCTGGCTGCAGGATGCCTACACCGTCAGTGATGCGCTGCCTTATTCTCAACGGGTTCAAGGCGGACGGCTCAACTACATACGCAACTCGGTGAAGATTGCGCTTGACGCTTATGATGGCAATCCGGTGTTTTACATTGCCGACCCCAACGATCCGGTTTTGCAAACCTACCAGCGTATTTTCCCAGCGCTCTTTCAGCCCCTGGAGCGCATGCCGGCTTCACTGCGCAGCCATATTCGCTATCCAGAGGACCTTTTTACGCTTCAGGCCAGCGTCTATGGCACCTATCACATGCAAGATCCTGAGGTGTTCTATAACAAGGAAGATCTCTGGAATTTTCCGCGCGAGAGCCATAAGGGGCAAAACGCCGCGATGCAGCCGTACTATACGATCATGCGCTTGCCAGGAGAGCAGCGCGAAGAGTTCATTTTGATGCTACCGATGGTGCCCAACAATCGTGACAACATGATCGCCTGGTTGGCCGCACGGTGCGATGGCGCAAACTACGGGAAAGTGATCGAGTTTGCCTTTTCAAAAGAAAAGCTCATTTATGGTCCGGCACAGATCGAAGCGCGTATCGATCAGGATACCACCATCTCTCAGCAGCTTTCCCTCTGGAACCAGACCGGCTCGCGAGTGATTCGCGGCAATCTTCTGGCGATTCCCATCGAAGACACGCTGCTTTATGTTGAGCCGCTCTACCTCAGCGCTGAAAGCCGGCAATTGCCTGAGCTTAAGCGGCTCATCGCAACCTCCGGCGACCGCGTCGTCATGGCGCCCGATGTGCAAAGCCTCTTTGCGGCTTTGCTGACGGAAGCGCCAAGACAAACGCCAGTCGTCGCCTCATCAACGCCGGCCGGGGCGCCGCGGGCTCAGGCTGCCACAGGGGCAAACTCGGAAGCGCTGAGACACTATCGCCAAGCGCTCGAGGCGCTAAACAAGGGCGATTGGCGTACCTTTGGCGTCGAAATGGACCAACTACAGAAAACGCTGCAGGGCGCGGCGCCGTAGGGCTAGAGGCGTTGTGAGTGGTTCAGAGTTTTAGTTGAACCGCTTGAACTCGGCGAGCTTGATATCGTGTTTTTTGAGCAAATCGTAAAAGTCGGCGCGGTATTTTCCCGCGATTTCAGCGGCCCGGGTCGCTTTACCATTGCAGGAACGCAGCAGCCGCACCAAATAGGCTTTCTCGAATTCCGATCGCGCTTCCTTCAGCGTCTTGAAGGATCCGTTCACCGGCAATAATTGCGCTTGCACCGGATCCTCCGTATGGACCGGAGTCGTCGAAATCTTAGTCTGCAGAACGAGGTCGTCCGTGATGATGTCGCGCTGGGTCATAGTGACAGCGAACTCCAGCGTGTTTTCCAACTCGCGCACGTTGCCCGGCCAATCATGCTGCATGAGCTTTTCCATCGCCTTCGGCGTCAGTCCTTTGACATCTCGCTTCATCTGCTGACAAATCTTTTTGAGTAAGTGGTCCACGAGGTAGGGAATATCCTCGAGCCTGTCTTTGAGCGGCGGAAGGACAATGGGAATGACGTGGATGCGATAAAACAGATCCTCGCGGAAGGAGCTCTTTTTAACTTCTTCGACCAGGTCCTTTTTCGTCGCCACGACCACCCTGACATCCACCTGCACCGGCTTTTCGCCGCCGACGGGATAAAACTGCCTCTCCTCTAAAGCTCGCAGCAGCTTGACCTGGATGGAAAGCGGCATATCGCCGATCTCATCCAGAAACAGCGTTCCGTGGTTCGCCTGAGTAAAAAGACCCTTGGTGCTTTTGACCGCTCCGGTAAACGCGCCCTTTTCATGACCAAAAAGCTCGCTCTCGAGCAGAGTCTCTGGAATTGCGGCGCAGTTGATTGCGACAAATGATTCGTCTTTGCGATCGCTTGCAAGATGGATCGCCTTCGCAATCAGCTCCTTGCCAGTGCCGCTTTCGCCGTTGATGTAAACGGTGGAATCGGTTTTGGCAATGCGCGATACCGCTTCCAGCACTTTTTGCATGCTGTCGCTTTTCGCGACAATATTCGCAAAATCGTATTTTTCCTTTAACAACCCACGTAGCCGTTCGTTTTCGGTGGCCAGCTTGCAACTCTCGAGTGCCCGGCCGATCTGCAGAACTAGCTCGCGCGGATCGAAAGGTTTGGTCAGGTAGGTGTAAGCGCCCCGTTTCATCGCTTCCACCGCGCCTTCTACGCTGGCATGGCCGGTCAGAATGATCACCGGGATACCCGGATAAAGTGCATGTAACTTTTCCATCAAGGTCATGCCGTCCTCGTCCGCGAGCCTGAGGTCGACAATCGCAAGATCGAAATTCTGCACCTTGGCCGCGTCCAGCGCTTCCTCATAGCCGAGAGCCACGGTGACGTCGTAGTTGCTCGCCGTCAAGCGAGTCTTAGCTAGCTCGAGCAGATTTTTATCGTCATCGACAACCAAGATTTTAGCAGCAGGCATATGAGTCACTCTCGTCTCGAGCTTCCTGCAAACCGGAAAGCTCGACTGTGTGGGTCGATTTTTAAGCGGTCAATCTCTGCGGGCCAACTCAGACCAGTCACTTGTGTGCCATCGCATGGCACATTCTTCTATCCTGGAGATGTATTAGGGCCGTGATTTCACCGCTCCGATAATGACCAAAGCAATACCGCCCGCCAGCGCTAAGCCTCCCACCAGTGGCGGAAGTGGGATGGTCTTCTCACGATCGGCGGTCGCTTGGAGGGGGCCGACGTCTAAAATCTTTTCGCGTTTGGTGTAAGTAATCCCCTGATAAGCCAGCGCTAAAACACCGAGTATAATCAGGACTACTCCCAGGATCATTACGGATCGATTTTTCATGATCGGCTCCTCGAGAAGTCGGGTTCTTAGGTGCTTAGTTGCATGATCTCGCTGCATCCACGCGCAAACATCGCCGCATTAAATTCTCACGGCGTGACGCTGTGCGCGCCTCAATCAACGTTGTTTGCTCCCGTCAGTCGATCGCGAACTCAAACGTCCGCCGGCTCAATATATAATCGAACCGGATTCAATCTGCTTCTTTCGGTCTTCGTACTCTCGACGCGAGATTCGCTCGTTCTTGTAATCATCTTCTAACTTGTCCATCTGGCGCTTGGAATTGATCTCGTATCCGGCGCCGGTCGCCAGGGCACCAGTCGCTGCACCACCGAGGAATGCGCAGCCCCACTGGGCCAAGCTCAGGAACGCTAATAGACCCAAGTACTTTTTCATGACGACACCTCCGCAGGAGAGGACACTGATGCCACGTATCAATGACCGTGCCAAATATGTCCGTTTAGATAACCGGTTGATTTTAAGCACGACAGCGACTCTCTCGTAAACCGTTTTGAGCGGCTTCTACTTACATGTAGGAAATTTCCTATAGCTGTGTTGCATCTTGCACATTTATGACTGAGCAGGCTCAGTCATGAGTCTAGCAGTCGCTCCTGGCGGCCAAAATGGCTAACGCACCCTTCGACGTTCGATGAAAGATTTCTCGCCCTCCGCTCGAAATAGGAGCAGATTAACGGAGAAGTTGAGATTGACCGTGAACGTCAGTTTGCTTTCGGTTCTTTGAGCAAAAGAGCAAGACCGACAACACCGATGAACACGGTCATCGCAAGCGTCTGCCAGGCAAGTGTATAAGATCCGGTGCGATCCACGATGTAGCCAAATATCGGCGTGCCTAAAGTAGCAGCGCCCGAATTGATCGCGATCATCATGCCCAACCCGGCACCGGTTCGGGCCCTACCGGCGATTTCACCGATGAGGGCATAGGAAACACCTTGATAACCGACGATCGATACACCGGCAAGGAAGAGAATCGGTAGCAAGATATAGTATGAGGAATTTGGCTGCAGCGTGCCGAGAACAGCGATCAGAAGCGCGGAGAATATCCCGATCCAGATGAGGACAATTTTACGCCGGCCGTGAAACAAGCGATCACTGACCAATCCCCAGCCAACGCGCCCGACCATCGCGCCCGCCTGAGTTAACGCCAGAGCCTGGCTTGCCCAATAGGGCGAAAAGTTCATGGCGTCTTTCAAGTAAAGAGGGACATAGGTAATTAATGCCATTTGCCCAACAAGATAAATCGCGGTCGCACAGCTGATCGGCAGGAGTTGCCATACCTTTAAGCTGGTGGCGTCTGCCGCGGCAAATTCCCGTTCCGTGCCCTGCTCGCTGGTCGCGTCGAACGGCTCGCGCCAGAGCCAGAAGAAAACAAACCCGAACAGGAAATTGATGGCGCCGAGTGCTCCCAATGCGCCGCGCCAGCCGATAATCAGCACAAGCGAAGGCGCCAGCATCGCTGCCAACACGCCACCCGCCGGCACTCCGGTCTGCTTGATTCCCATGGCAGTCGCCCGCTCATCGCGTTCAAACCAGGTCATAACGCCGATAGTCGATGCTGGGTTAAGAAAGCTATAGCCACATCCGGCGAGAAAAAAACTGACGCAGCTCCACTCGAAGGACGGCGATAAGGCGGCAGCAACGATGCAGACCCCCACAAACAAGTGGCCATTCAATGTTGTCCTGCGCACGCCGAACCGGTCGGCAAACCAGCCCGTGGCAAATGACGCTCCCGTCATGGCCAGATAAAAAGCGGAAAAAAACAGACCCACCTGTGCGCGCGATAGCTGCAACTCATCTTTGTAAAAAGGCGCTAGCGTGTTGATGCCGTATTGGGCCGAGGCGCCGATAATATGAGAGATGCTGATCAGCGCCAGGATCGTCCAGCGGAACCGATCGCGCCGCACGGCTGGTAGTGGCATGAATATGGGGTTAGTCGAATACGGTGGCAGAATACGCGGTGGCGTCGATGAACGTCTCGATGACGCTCGGACCGTTGAGCGCAAACGCCCAGTCGAGTGCTGCATCGAACTGCTCGGCATTTTTTGCGGCACGGCAGGGCACACCGAAGTAGTGCGGCGGTGATTCCGGCGGCGCGCCGAGATACACGCCGGAAAGGGGGTAATTTCTCCGCTCTTGCTTGACTTTCATCAGACCGAGCCAGCCGTCGTTCAAAACCACCACTGGGACGTGCAAATTTTCCCGGCGCGCCAAGCTGAGCTCGCCCGCAGTCATCTGAAAACAGCCATCGCCGATGACCGAAACCACAGAGCGGTGAGGATAAACAAGCTTCGCTGCATAAGCCGCGGGCATGCCGTAACCCATCGACGACCAGCCATTGGTGGCCAGCAGCGTGCGCGGCAGATCCGTGCGCCATTGGGTCGCAATCTGATGCGTATGCGCGCCGACATCATAGGCGAGAATCCCGTCGCTCGAGAGCTTGTCACGGAGAATATCCAAGACACGATACGCCGCGAACCCTCCCGTGGCTGGACGCAAGGCGCAATCGAGGTTTCTACGATGCTCCTGAATCTCGGCTAAAGTCCAGTCGTTAGCCGCGGGCTCAACGGTGGCGATTGCGCGAATGGCCGCATCGAGATCGCAGGCTCCGTTCCAAACAAATCGCAACGAGCCGGCGGAGTCGGCCGTTTCCGTATTGACATGCAGGATCGGCCGATTTTCGACCCACTCTTCATAATTGATCTCGATCGGATCGTATCCGATGGCAATGATCAGATCCGCGCGATCGATGAAGCGCTTTACGTCTGTCCGTCGTGCTCGCCCGATCACACCCACGGCGTTGCGGTGATTTTCCGGCAAAAAGCCCTTGGCGTGCATGGTCGTGGCAAAAGGCAATCCTTGGCGCTCGATAAACTTCAGTAGCTCATGTGCCGCCCGGCTGCGCGTGAAGCTAAGCCCCGTGATCACAAGCGGTCTGCGCGAGAGCCTCAGCGAGTCCTGGACGATCTGCACGATCTCAGAGGAGCGATCTTGAATCGGTGCCGGGCTGCTTTCGGTTTTGCTGCATTCGATGGCCTCAGCCAGCGCCACGTCTTCCGGCAAATCGAGATGGACCGGCCCGGGCGGTTCTTGACTGGCGAGCGTCATGGCTCTCTCGATCGTCTGAGCCACAGAGTCACGGCGCAAGCTGAGCGACGCCTTGCTCAAAGGTCTAAATAGCTCGTGATGATCGATGCGCATCTGGATGCGCCGCTCGAGCCACGCGCTTGGAACATTGCAGGTCAACGCAAGCACAGGCAACCGATCCAGCCAAGCGCACCCGACACCGGTTGTTAAGTTGGTGGCGCCGGGACCGACTGTGGATACGCACACACCGGGAATGCCGGTCAGATATCCCACAGCGCTGGCCATGAATCCCGCCGACGTCTCGCTGGCCGTGAGAATAAACTCTACCGAGCTTCGGCGCAGCGCCTCGATCAGCGGCAATACCGGTCCGCTGGGAACACCAAAAACCCAACCTACGCCGGCTTCCTTCAACGCGCGCGCGATTAAATCGCTATTGTTCAATGATTAGGAACCTCGTCGAGAGAAGACCAGGATGGAAGATAGAGATTCTATCTTCGATTCTCTATCCTCCACTTCAATTGCCGATGCGCACCGTGTCGATGGCGTCTTGCAGGGCGCGGATCATCGATAAAGCAGTGAGCTTACCGGTCTTGGGGTTCTCACTGGGAACGTTTTCGATATGCACGTGCAGCTTACCGAACTCCCCTTCGACGTCGATATCGTGACAATTGCGCACCAAACCGGGCACGGCGAGAATCCGTACGCGGGTTTGATCGGCGCCGATGCCCGCCAGGCTCACGGCTGCCGTCACATTGACGTTTGCCGGAAAACCGCGGCAAGCCTCACGTGCCGAGCCGTAAAAGATCTCCTTTTCGTGCTCCAAACCGGCGAGCGAAATGCCACGCTCGATCAAGTAAGGCGCTCCCTCCAGTCCCGCCGGAGGCTTTCGCGTGGTATGCGTCACATGCTCGATCCGGCCGACCGACGCTGATTTAATACCATCCAATCCGGCGATCGCGCCGGACGGAACGTACAGACGGCAGCCGCTCTGGCGCGATTGCTCGATGATCTCAGGATGGTCGAGCAATGCTCCGACGCTGATGACCATAAGGGCTTTTCGTGCCGCGAAAACTTTTTTTGCCAGCTCAGCGACGATCCCGCCGCCCGCCGCTTCGACGACTAAATCCGCGCGACCAATCAGCTCTTCGAGAGACCGATAGGGTGGCGGGTTTTTAAAGGAGGCAAGAAAGTCGCGCGCGGTCTTTTCGCTCCGGCTGGTCACCCCCGCTATGGGCGCCGAAAGCTTGCCGCTCTGCGCGGCTTGAATAAGCGCTTTGCCGATGGCTCCACAGCCAACAATACCGATCTGCGTCATTGAAGTTCTCCCGCTCTCTCCTCTATCGTGAACGGTTTTTCCGGTCAACGCGAAGGCAATAGATGGTAAAGCATCCAGTAAACAATCACTCCGGTGACTGAAACGTAAAGCCAGACGGGAAAAGTCCAGCGCGCGATGCGCCGATGTGCCGAGAAATTCTCGCCCAGCGCGCGACGCAAGGTGATCAGCGCCAATGGAACTACCGCGACAGCGAGAATTGTGTGGCTCAACAGGATCGCAAAATATAAAGGACGCACCCAACCTTGCCCTTTGAACGGCACCGAACCCACCTGGGAATGATAGACGAGATAAGAAATCAAAAACAGGATCGAACAACCGAAAGCGATCAGCATGCAAGCCCGATGGCTCTCGCGCTTGCCGGATCTGATAAACAGAAAACCACTAAAAAGAAAAACGGCGCTGAGACCGTTCAGCGCCGCGTTTAGGCTTGGCAGATCGGAGACAGAAATCAATGAGGAAAGATGTCCGGCATCAGCATGAGAATCAGAAAAACGCACAGAACAAAGGGCGTCAACGCCACCACCGCCAGGGTCCGTTTCTCGAATTTTAGATGCATGAAATGCATCGCCACCAAACTGGCCTTCCATACGGCAAAAATCACCAGCAGCGCCACGAGAAGCATTCTCGGTAACCCTAGATAAACGATCGCGACTTCCACGATCGTAAGCACCAGGAGAACGTAAAACACCTTGATATAGGCAGACGTGGAATGAGCAGTTGAGGTCATCTCTGTCCCTTACGGCTTACGTTATATGAGATAGACAAACGTGAAAATCAAAATCCAGACGAGATCGACAAAGTGCCAGTACAAACCCGCGATCTCTACATGCTTGGCTTCATAGCGGCCGCGATTGACGGCGGCGAGCACGCAGCTGTTATAAATAACCCCGCCGCTGACGTGCATGCCGTGAAACCCCGTCAGAATAAAAAATGTCGTGGCAAAAAGATTATTGGAAAAAGAGATACCCGCCTCCGGCAAGCGATGCGTCAGCAGATGGGTCCATTCGTACGCCTGACAGCCCAGGAACATGAGTCCGCCTAAAATCACCAGTCCGAGAAATTTATTGAACTTCGGTTTGTTGTTTTCCTGAATCGCCGCCAACGCCAAAACCATCCAGACACTGCTGACGATCAGGAGAAAGGTCATGAAGGCGGTCAGATTAATGCCGAGAACGTCTTTGGGTACCGGCCAACTACTGCTCGCATGGCGCAAAATTCCATAGCCGACAATCAAACAGCCGAAGGACATAGCGTCGCCGGCAAGAAACAACCACATGCCGAGCTTGCCCCAATTCTCGGGTGTGAGCGGTGACTCTTGGGGTTCCACCACCGCATGCATCACAGCCGCTTCGCTCATCGTCCGCTCTCCTCAGGATTCCAACTCAAGTGAACCAGGGATTCGACACCGTCGCTTTTTTCTCGCGTCGCAGCCGAGCGCCGATACGTGTAAAAGAGCCACGCCGCGATCGAACCCATCACAGCATAAGGCGCCGTCATGAG
>Ga0207706_10006231_pt1 | contig 11085 bp, 7 predicted proteins | sample KBSC53metaG_FD_184318 | JGI IMG/M metagenome (GOLD analysis project Ga0207706, IMG submission 184318) | Corn rhizosphere microbial communities from Kellogg Biological Station, Michigan, USA - KBS C5-3 metaG (SPAdes) (version 2) | ecosystem: Host-associated > Plants > Roots > Rhizosphere > Soil ... | reverse complement strand
CGAGATCGGCGGCTGGCCGCCGCCCGGCGTCGCCGAGCAGCGCTGGTACCTGGGCCCCAGCGGTTCGCTCCGCCCCGTTGGGCCGGCCGGGGCGGAACCGGCCGGGGGCGGGCCGGCCGCCAGCTTCCGCTACGACCCGGCCGACCCCACGCCGTCGCCCGGCGGCGCGACCATGGCGATGAACGCGGGGAGCCGGGACAACCGGCCCGTCGAGCGCCGGCTGGACGTGCTGGTGTTCAGTAGCGATCCGCTGGGCGAGCCGGTCGAGATCCTCGGCGAGGTCGCCGCCGAGATCTTCCTCACCCGCGACAACCCGTACGCCGACCTGTTCGTGCGGCTGTGCGACGTGGACCCGCGCGGCCGGTCGCTGAACGTCTGCGACGGCATCGTGCGGCTCACCGACGCCGACCCGCTGACCGGGACCGTCCGGGTGAGCCTGATCGGCGCGGCGCACCGGTTCGGCCGCGGGCACCGGATCAGGCTGCAGGTCGCCGGGGGAGCGTTCCCGCGCTTCGCGCGCAATCCCGGCAACGGGCAGGTCGACGCGACCGCCGCCGACCTCGTGCCGACCCAGTACGACATCGGCCTGGACGCGGCGCACCCGTCGGCGCTGCTGCTGCCGGTGGCGGGGACGTAACAGCCCGGCCCGTTCGGGATAAATTTTCTGCCGAACGGGCGGGAGAGCGGACGCTAGCCCTTGAAGTACCGCACCTGCTCTTCGTGCATGGCCCGCATCCACTCCGGGCTGTCCGGCGTCAGCCTTGGATCGTCGTACGGCCGGCCCGCCGATACGGCATCTAGGTAGGCGGCGTCCAGGGCGAGCCGCCTGCGGAGCTCGGCTGCGTCCCCGATATGCCCGTGGCCGGGCACTACCTGGCGGACGCCGGGTGCGGACGCCAGCCGCTCCATCCCGGTGCGATAGTCGCCGAGCGGGTCCGCCGCGTCGGTGTCGAGCAGCGGTATCTCCACGTCGGAGCACATATCGCCGGCGATCAGGACACCGCTCTCCGGCAGGAACACCGCGCCGTGACCGGGCGCATGCCCGTCGTGCACGATAAGCCGGGCCTCCGGCCCGTCCCACGGGATGGCGGAGGCGTCCAGCGATCTCATCCGCCCGACCAGTTCCGGGTCCAGATCGGGCACGGCCTGCCACGCCCCGTCGAGGATGCTGTCCCGTTCGGCCTCGGCGCTGGTGATGGCGGCCGGCGCGGCGTACCTCGGCGCGTCCCCGAGTTCCCGGCTCCACAGCACGTGATCCCAGTGCGGGTGGGTCGACCAGCCGACCGCGGGCCGTAGGCCCCTCGCGGCCAGCTCGGCGGCCAGTCCGGCCAGGTCGGCCGTTGTCACGGCCGGGTCGATGACCAGGCAGCCCCCCGAGGAGCCGACCACCACCGTGCTCGTGGTCATCGCGTAGGAACTGGTCGCGACCAGCACCCCGGGCGCGACCTCAGTCAAGCTCCGCACCGAACCGATCAGCTGCACTTCGAGTTGGACGCGTCCACGAAGCTCTTCACCGAGCTCACCACGCTCGCCGCGTTCCTGGTGGCGGTGGCGATCTGCGCGGCCGACGGACTCGACGGCAGCGCCGTGACGGAGGTCTTGAGTGCGCTGACCGAGGACGTGATGGCGCTGGTTTCGCTCGGGAAGTCGCCCTTGGCCGAGTTGACCAGCGTGGTGGCGTCAGTCTGGATCTGCTTGAGCTGTGATTTCAGGCCGCTGACCCCGCTGCTGGTCAGCCCCTTGACGGAATTCTCGAGGTTGGTCCGGTCCGTGCAGTAGGCAGGCTTGCTGCTACTGCAGCCGGCCAGGGTAACGGCCGTCGCCGCGGCGGCAAGGACCAGGGGAACCCGGACCCAGGCGCTATCCTGGCGGGCTCGCGACCTCTCGTGCCCTGGAGTCATCTTCATAATGACAAAGACCTACCAGCGCCCCGAGGGCGCGTCCTCACCCCGGGCAGGTGATATACGGGCAGGCACTCCAGCCCTGGCCGGTCACGGGGCGAGCCGCACCGGCAGCGCCTCCAGGCCGTGGATGAGCGTGCTCGGCCGCCAGCGCAGCGAGGCCGCCGGGACCGCAAGGCTGATCGAGCCGAACCTCGCCAGCAGGCCGGAGACGGCGATCCCGGCCTCCAGCCGGGCCAGCGGCGCGCCCAGGCAGTAGTGGATGCCGTGGCCGAACGCCAGGTGCCCGGAGCTGTCCCGGCCCAGGTCCAGCTGGTCCGGGCCACCGAACCGCGCCGGGTCCCGGTTGGCGCCGCTCAGCGAGACGAGCACGGGATCGCCCCGGCCGATGGACACGCCGCCGAGCTCGACCGGCTCGGTGGCGCACCGGAAGGTCGCGTTGCTGACCGGGTTCACGTACCGCAGCAGTTCCTCCACCGCGTGGGTGATGAGAGCCGGGTCGGCGCGCAGCCGGGCGAGTTCGGCCGGGTTGAGCAGCAGCGCGAGCACGCCGCTGGCGATCAAGTTGACCGTGGTCTCGTGCCCGGCCACCAGGAGAAGGAACGCCATCGACACCAGCTCGTCCTCGCTGAGCCTGTCCTCGTCGTCCCGGGCCGCGAGCAGCGCCGACAGCAGGTCGTCGCCGGGCTGCTGCCGCTTGGCCGCCAGCAGCGCCATGAAGTAGCGGGCCATCGCGGTGGCGTGCGCCTGGAACACGTCGGGCGCGGGGGTGTCTGACACGATAGTGGCGGACCAGGCGCGGAAGTCGTCCCGGTCGGCGGGCGGCACGCCGAGCAGCTCGCAGATCACGGTGATCGGCAGCGGGAACGCGAACGACCCGAGCAGATCCACCTCGGGCTGGGCCCCTTGGACCCCTTGGCCCCCTTGTGCCCCTTGATCCGCCATGTCGTCGAGCAGCCCCGTGGTGATCGCGGTGATCCGCGGCCTGAGCCGCTCGACCTGGCGCACGGTGAAGGCCTTGTTCACCAGCCTGCGGAGCCGGCCGTGGTCCGGCGGGTCGCTGTTGAGCATGTGCAGGTCCATCGTGGCGATGACGGAGCCTGGCTCCGGGTGCCAGCCGGGCATGCGCTTGCTCATCCGCGGGTCGGCCAGCGCGGCCCGTGCCTCGGCGTACCCGGTTATCAGCCACACGGCCGCCCCGCCCGGCATGATCACCGGAGTGACCGGGCGCTGCGCTCGCAACCGGGCGTGCACGGAGTACGGGTCCTGGAAGTAGTCGGCGCCCAGGCGCTCGGCGGCGATGTGCGGCGCGCTCATGCGTGTCCTTCGTCGGCTCGGCGAGCCCCCCGGCCCCCGTGGCCCTCGCGCCCTCTCAGTCCGCAGCTTAAGTAATAACTCGACTGTTGTAAAGACGGCGCTGGGGCCGGAGTCCGGCGGGGCGGCCGGCGTGACGGCCGGCCGCGCCCGGTACAGCGCGGACGGCCACCAGTTCCACCGTCCGATCAGCACCACCGCCGACGGCACCAGCAGCGTCCTGACCAGGAACGTGTCCATGAGCACGCCGAGCGCGAGGCCCACGCCGACGTTCACGATCGTCCGGACGTTCTGCGCCCCGGCGCTGCCGGACCCCACGATGGCCAGCACCCCGAACGTCCCGGCCAGCACCAGCCCGGCCGAGGTCACCGTGGTCCCGGTGACGCTCAGCGCCCGGCCCACGGCCTCGCGCAGCGGGAGCTGCCGGGCTTCTTCCCTGATCCGCGTCATGACCAGGATGTTGTAGTCCTCGCCCAGCGCTAGCAGGAACACGAACAGCAGGAACGGCAGGATGAACGTCAGCCCGGGCTGGCCCGCGACGTTGACGAACACCAGCACGGTCAGCCCGAGGGCGGCGAAGTAGGAGAGCACCACGGAGGCGATCAGGTACAGCGGCGCGATCAGCGAGCGCATCACCAGCGCGAGGAGCACCGCGATGACCGCGATGGCGATCGGGATGACCGTCCACAGGTCGCCGTTGGACAGCTGGGCGACGTCGTAGGTGAACGCCGCCTGCCCGGTCACCCCGACGGCCTCGGCGCCGGCCGCCTGGGCCGCGCGGGCGGCGGCGGCCCGGACGGCGGGCACCGCCTCTGCGGCCGCGGTGGTGGTCGCGTTTCCCGCCGCGAGCGTGGTGGCGAACGAGATCGTGCGGCCGTCCGCGCTGACGTAGGAGCCGCTGGCCCGGTAGGACTGGTACGCGGCCAGCCTGGCCGGGGGGACCCGGGTCGCGGCTGGGCCCTGGGTGTCCCGCGGCGGCCCGTAAGCGGCGTACAGCGCGGTGTACTGGGCCGCGGTCAGCGCCGTCCCGTTGGCGTTCAGGGGTCCGGTCACCGAGGTGAACACGGGATCGGTGGCCAGCTGCCGCTCCGCGGCGGCCGCCGCGCGCGTGGCGGCCCAGGCGGGCTGGCGCAGGCGCAGCACGATGACGGTCGGGTTGGCCGCCGTCTGCGGGAAGTGCCTGCTGAGCAGGCTATTGCCGGCGGCGGAATCGCTGCCCGCCGGACCGGTTGCCGCGCCGCCGAACCCCGCGGCCAGATAGCCCGCCGCCGCCACCGCGAGCGCGCCGAACACGACCAGGCCGATGACCAGGGTGAGCACCGGCCGCCGCACGATCCGCGAGCAGGTCGGCCCCCACCACCCGGGCCGTCCGGCCCCTGGCCGGACCGAGGAGGGCCAGAACGCCACCGGCCCGCAGATCGCGAGCAGCGCGGGCAGCAGGGTGAGCCCGGCCACGAGCATCAGCCCGATGGCGATGGCCAGCGGCACCGCCAGCCCGGAGTAGAGGCTGAAGGTGGCGGTGGCCAGCGACAGCAGCGCGGCGATGAGGACACATGCGGAGAACGTGATCGTCTCGCCGACCCGCGCGACCGAGAGCACGATCGCCTCGTGGCAGTGTTGCCTCGGGGGGACTACCCCCCCAGACCCCCCCGCGGGCAAACCTTCCCGCATCTCCTCCCGTACCCGGAACATCAGGAACAGCGCGTAGTCCGTGCCCGCCCCGAGCACCAGCACGATCAGCAGCAGCGAGGCGATCTGGGACACGCCCAGGCCGTGCACCGCGGCCTCGGCGGTGAGCCGCTCGGCTACCAGTACCACCACCACCGCGGGCAGCACCGCGATCAGCGGCGCCAGCGCGGACCTGAACACCGCCACGAGCAGCGCGATCACGAAGGCGATGGAGAACCACTGGACCTGGCCGCCGGTCTTGCCCGAGGTGGCGTTGGTGTCTGTCCGGGTGGCTACCGTGCCCGCGGTGTGCACCGAGAACCCGGACGGGGGCGCGGCCGTGCGTATCGCGTCGCGCACCCGTCCGACCAGGGTGGCCTGCTGGGAGGTGGCCAATCCGCCGGACTGGGCCAGCGCGGCCAGCACCGTGAGCTGCTCGGCCTGCCCGTCGGCCGACTGCCCGGCGTCCCGTACCGAGACGACGCGGGGGATCCGGGCCAGCGACCCCTTGAGCCGGTCTACGAAGGCCTCGTCCGGGCCGGTCAGTGCCCCGCTGGACCGGGCGGCGACCACCGTGACGGCGGTCAGCGCGGCCCCCTGCAGCGGCGAGGCCAGCTGGGCCGCCTGCTGGCTGGGCGCGCTGGCCGGCAGGAACGAGGTGTTGTCGCTCTGCGTCACGCTGGACAGTGACGGCAGCAGCGCCATGGCCGCGGCCGCGCCCGCCACCCAGGCCAGCACGATGGCCCAGCGGAAGCGGACGGCCAGCCGCCCGGTCGCGGCGAAGAAGGTACCCACGAAGGCCATCGTGGCCGGCCGTGGTGCGGCTCCGTTAGACCCGGGGGAGCGTAAAGTTGCTTCGTGGCTGATCCGTACGGAACCGTTGCCTTCCGGCCGGCGCCGGGCGAGATTCCCGAATCCCCAGGGGTTTACAGGTTCCGCGACCAGCGCGGCCGGGTGATCTACGTCGGCAAGGCGAAGTCGCTGCGCCAGCGGCTGAATCAGTACTTCGCCGACTTCGCCGGCCTGCACCCGCGCACCCAGATGATGCTGCAGACCGCGGCCGGCGTCGAGTGGACCGTGGTCGGCACCGAGGTCGAGGCCCTGCAGCTCGAATACTCCTGGATCAAGGAGTTCGACCCCAGGTTCAACATCAAGTACCGGGACGACAAGAGCTATCCGTACCTGGCCGTCACCATGAGCGATGAGTACCCCCGGGTCATGGTCATGCGCGGGGCCAAGCGGAAGGGCACCAGGTACTTCGGCCCGTACAGCCACGCCTGGGCCATCCGCGACACGGTGGACACGCTGCTCCGGGTGTTCCCGGTGCGCACCTGCTCGGCCGGGGTGTTCAAGCGGTCCGGGCAGATCGGCCGCCCCTGCCTGCTCGGTTACATCGGCAAGTGCTCCGCGCCGTGCGTCAAGCGGATCAGCGCCGACGAGCACCGCCAGCTGGCCGAGGACTTCTGCGACTTCATGGCCGGGCAGACCAGCCGGTTCGCCAGCCGCCTCGAGGCCGAGATGAAGCAGGCCGCGCGCGAGGAGGAATTCGAGCGCGCCGCGCGGCTCCGCGACGACCTGCGGGCGCTGGAGCGCGCGATCGAGAAGCAGGCGGTGGTGCTGGGCGACGGCACCGACTGCGATGTCATCGCGCTGGCCGAGGACCAGCTCGAGGCGGCCGTCCAGGTGTTCTACGTGCGCGGCGGCCGGGTCCGCGGCCAGCGCGGGTGGGTCCTGGACAAGATCGAGGAAGTGACGCCGGCCGGCCTGGTGGAGCAGTTCCTCGGCCAGGTCTACGCGGACAGCCCGGCGGGGGCCGAGGCGATCAACGCCGGCATCCCGCGCGAGGTCCTGGTGCCCGAGCTGCCGCCGGACCCGGACACCATGAGCCAGTGGCTGGCCGAGCGCCGCGGCGGCCCGGTCAGCCTGCGGGTGCCGCGGCGCGGAGACAAGAAGGCCCTGCTCGAGACCGTGGCCAGGAACGCGGGCGAGTCGCTGGCGCTGCACAAGACCCGCCGTGCCAGCGACCTGACCACCCGGAGCAAGGCGCTCAACGAGATCCAGGAGGCCCTCGGCCTCGACGACGCGCCGCTGCGGATCGAGTGTTACGACGTGTCGAACCTCCAGGGCACCCACGTGGTCGCGTCGATGGTCGTGTTCGAGGACGGCCTGGCCCGCAAGAGCGAGTACCGCCGGTTCGCGATCAAGGGCCACGACGGCACCGACGACATTTCCTCGATCCACGAGGTGATCACCCGGAGGTTCCGCCGCTACCTGGCCGAGCGGGAGAAGACCGGCGAGCTGGACACGCTCGGCGACCCCGAGGCCGGCGAGGACTCAGACGATGGGGCCGAACGGGCCGATGTGACGGCCCAGAAGAAGTTCTCGTACCCGCCCAACCTGGTCGTTGTCGACGGCGGCCCGCTGCAGGCCGAGGCGGCGGCGCGTGCCCTGGCCGAGCTCGGCATCGACGACGTGGCCGTGTGCGGCCTGGCCAAGCGGCTGGAGGAGGTCTGGATTCCCGGCGAGGAGTACCCGGTCATCCTGCCGCGCAGCAGCGAGGGGCTGTACCTGCTGCAGCGGGTGCGGGACGAGGCGCACAGGTTCGCGATCGCCTACCACCGGGCCAAGCGCGGCAAGGCCGCCACCACCAGCGCCCTGGACGACGTGCCCGGGCTCGGCCCGGCGCGCCGCAAGGCGCTGCTCAAGCAGTTCGGCTCGGTGCGCAAGCTCGGCTCGGCCAGCATCGAGGAGATTGCCGTGGTCCCGGGCATCGGGCCTCGGCTGGCCGCCACGATCTCGGCCGCCCTAGGCACCAACCAAGCGGGGGAGCACGATGAGAACGGCTGACGACCCGGCGGACATCGTCGTCATCACCGGCCTGTCCGGGGCGGGGCGGTCGACGGCGGCCAAATCGCTCGAGGACCTGGGCTGGTTCGTGGTCGACAACCTGCCGCCCGGGCTGTTGCCGACCATGGTGGACCTCGCGGCCAGGTCGAACGGCGCGGTCAGCCGGATGGCGGCGGTGGTCGACGTGCGCAGCCGGGCGTTCAGCACCGACCTGAAGTCGGCGATCAGCGACCTCGGCGCGCGCGGCGCGACCGCGCGCGTGGTCTACCTGGAGGCCGCGGAGGACACGCTGGTGCGCCGGTTCGACAGCGAGCGGCGGCCGCATCCGCTCCAGGGCACCGGTCGGGTTACCGACGGCATCGCGGCCGAGCGCGAACTGCTCCACGGGGCCCGCGGCGACGCGGACCTGGTACTGGACACGACCCGGCTCAACGTGCACGAGCTGCGGGCCAGGATGCGCGACTTCTTCGGCGGCGGCGCGGCGGCCGGGCTGAGGCTGTCCGTCGTCTCGTTCGGCTACAAATACGGCCTCCCGGTGGACGCTGACCAGGTGGCCGACTGCCGGTTCCTGCCCAACCCGCACTGGATTCCCGAGCTGGCCCCGATGACGGGGCTGGACGCGCCGGTACGGGATTACGTCCTGGCCCAGCCCGGCGCCACGCAGTTCCTTGAGCATTACGCCGAGCTGCTGCGGGTGATGCTGGCGGGCTACGAACGCGAGGGCAAGCGGTTCGTCACGCTCGCGGTGGGCTGCACGGGCGGCAAGCACCGGAGCGTGGCGATCGCCGCCGAACTGGCGGCGCGGGTCGCAGATGCCGGAACGGACGTGCAGGTGGTGCACCGGGATCTTGGTCGGGAGTGAGCAGTTGGGGACTGGCCCGAGGGCGGTAGCGCTCGGCGGCGGGCACGGGCTGGCGGCGTCACTGTCGGCCCTGCGCCGGGTAACCGGTGATCTCACCGCGATCGTGACGGTCGCGGACGACGGCGGGTCGAGCGGGCGGCTGCGCCGGGACTACGGCGTCCTGCCCCCGGGCGACCTGCGGATGGCGCTGGCCGCGCTGTGCGGTGACGACGAGTGGGGCACCACCTGGAGCAAGGTGGTGCAGCATCGGTTCGGCGGCGACCACGAGCTGGCCGGCCACGCCGTCGGCAACCTGCTCATCGTGGCGCTGTGGGATCTGCTCGGTGACACGGTCGCGGGCCTGGAATGGGTGGGCAGGCTGCTCGGCACCGGCGGCCGGGTGCTCCCCATGGCCGCGGTGCCGCTGGACATCGTGGCCGAGGTAGTCGGCGCCAACCCGGACCGGCCCGAGGAGATCAGCACGGTCCGCGGCCAGGCGGAGTGCGCCAGCACGCCGGGCCAGGTGCGGTCGATCACGCTGCTGCCGCCCGACCCGCCCGCGGTGCCCGAGGCGGTGCGCGCGGTGCTCGACGCGGAATGGGTGGTGTTCGGCCCGGGCTCGTGGTTCACCAGCGTGCTGCCGCACCTGCTGGTGCCCGGGCTCGCCTCCGCGCTGCACGGCACCGCGGCCCGGCGGCTGGTCGTCCTCAACCTGGCGCCGCAGCCGGGGGAGACCGAGGGATTTTCACCACACAAGCACCTCGAGGTCCTCGCCGGGCACGCGCCTGCGCTTACTGTGGACGTAGTCCTCGCGGACACTAACGCCGCCGGAGCGGGTAGCCTGGCCGACCTGGAGAAAGCAGCCGCGATGCTCGGCGCCCGGCTGGTAATGGCGGACGTGGCCGCGGCCGACGGCACGCCCCGGCATGACCCGAGGCTGCTGGCGGGGATGTACGCGCAGATATTCCAAGGGGGGTCTGGGGGGATGGGTCCCCCCAGACAAGGAGGGGAGTGAAGCCGCGTGGCCATGACCAGCGTGGTGAAGGACGAGCTCAGCCGGGTGCAGGTGATCAAGCCCTGCTGCCGCAAGGCCGAGGTCTCCACGCTGCTCAGATTCGCCGGCGGCTTGCACCTGTCCGAGGGCCGCGTGGTCATCGAGGCCGAACTCGACACCGGCGCGGCGGCCCGGCGGCTGCGCGCGAGCATCACCGAGGTGTTCGGGCACCCGGCGGAGTTCCTCGTGCTGTCCCCGGGCGGCCTGCGCAAGGGCAACCGCTACCTGGTCCGGGTGAGCAAGGGTCAGGCCGGCGAGAGCCTGGCCCGCCAGGCCGGCCTGATCGACAGCTTCGGCCGCCCGGTGCGCGGCCTGCCCAGGCAGGTGGTGTCGGGCTCGGCCTGTGACTGCGAGGCGGCCTGGCGGGGGGCGTTCCTGGCCCACGGGTCGCTGACCGAGCCGGGCCGGTCGATGGCCCTGGAGATCACCTGCCCCGGCTCTGAGGCGGCGCTCGCCCTGGTCGGCGCGGCGCGCCGGCTGAAGGTACACGCCAAGGCCCGTGACGTGCGCGGCGTGGACCGCGTGGTGATCAGGGACGGCGAGGCGATCGCTGCCATGCTGACCCGGCTCGGCGCGCACCAGGCCGTGCTGGCCTGGGAGGAGCGCCGGATGCGCCGCGAGGTCCGGGCCACCGCCAACCGGCTCGCCAACTTCGACGACGCCAACCTGCGCCGCAGCGCCCGCGCCGCGGTGGCCGCGGGCGCGCGGGTGGAGCGCGCCCTGGAGATCCTCGGCCCGGACGCGCCGCAGCACCTGACCATGGCGGGCAAGCTGCGGATGGCGCACCGGCAGGCCAGCCTGGAGGAACTCGGCCAGCTCGCCAGCCCTCCGCTGACCAAAGACGCCATCGCGGGCCGCATCCGCCGCCTGCTGGCCATGGCCGACCGGCGGGCCATGGAACAGGGCATCCCCAACACCGAGGCCAGCCTCACCGTCGACATGCTCCCCTGACCCGCTTCAGCCGCCGCTATCCGGCGGGGACAGGTGTTGCTTCGCCAGCGCCAGGTGAGCGCGCTCGGCCGCGTTGCCGGTCCGTGCGATCGCGGTGCCGTAGGCGGCGTCCGCCTCGGCCCGGCGGCCCAGCCGCCGCAGCAGGTCGGCGCGGATCGCGTGGAACAGGTAGTACCGGTCCAGGTCCAGCTCGTCCACGAGGGCCAGCGCGGCGGCGGGGCCGTCCAGCTCGGCCACCGCGACCGCCCGGTTGAGTGCCACCACCGGGCTCGGCGCGACGACCAGCAGCTGGTCGTAGAGGCGCAGGATCTGGTCCCAGTCGGTGGCGGCCGCGATGGGCGCGTCGCTGTGCACGGCGCTGATCGCGGCCTGGATCTGGTACGGGCCAGGCTGGCCGCGGCGCAGGCACTGCCGGACCAGGGCCTGGCCCTCGGCGATCAGCGCGCCGTCCCAGCGCGACCTGTCCTGGTCGGCGAGCAGCACCAGCACGCCGTCCGCGGACGTGCGAG
>Ga0207706_10006228_pt1 | contig 11088 bp, 10 predicted proteins | sample KBSC53metaG_FD_184318 | JGI IMG/M metagenome (GOLD analysis project Ga0207706, IMG submission 184318) | Corn rhizosphere microbial communities from Kellogg Biological Station, Michigan, USA - KBS C5-3 metaG (SPAdes) (version 2) | ecosystem: Host-associated > Plants > Roots > Rhizosphere > Soil ... | reverse complement strand
AGAGCGAATAAAATCCTACCTAATGCGTATTGAGATGGCACATAGGTCACGATAAGTATCGTTCCAAATTCAAATCGATTTTGAGTTACGGAGGTACAATGAAGAATCCGTTTTCCATGACTGGAGTAGGAGCCGCATCCTTGATGCTGGTTTTGTCCGCATGCTCGAGCCAGGAGGAGATGGCGGCCAAACCTGCCCCGGCCCCAGCCCCTGCAGCAAAAGCGGAAGCCAAGGCGCCGACCGAGAACGCCGAAGGTAAAGCGCCAGCGGAAAAATCGGCCGAGAAGGCGAAAGCCACTAAGCTCGCTGGCGATGTGGGGCTGCTGGACACCGAAAAGAATTACATGATCCTTGTCACGAAGGAAGGCAAGCTCGTGACGCTCGATTTCGATCCAAAGTTGCAAGCGATTCAGAAAGAACCGGTCCCGAGCAAAGTCGCCGATATTGGTCTCGGCTCTTCAGCAGTTGTGCAGTATACGAAAGAGGGCGAAAAGAACGTCGCGACAAATATCGAATACGTGCCGGCCAAGGGCGAATAAGGAGTCCGCTGGCGTCTAAACATACGATTAGGAGGAAAACAGATGAGAGCGAATACTATGGCGGTGGGCGGACTGGCGATCCTGCTGGCGTCAGCTTGGGTACTGCCGGTTATTGCCCAGGAGGAAAAAAAGGCTGAGAAATCTGAGAAGGCTGAGAAAAAGTCCGAAGAGCCGGCAAAGGCGAAGGCCGAGAAGGTCTCCGGCGATATCGGCCTACTCGACACCGAAAAAAACTATATGATCGTCGTAACTAAAGAAGGCAAATTGATCACCCTCGATTTCAATTCAAAGACCAAGGCGCAAGAAATCAAGGAAACCAAGGTGAAGATGGGCGACGTCGGATTGGGATCTTCGGCGGTTGTGGAGTACACCACCAAAGGCGACAAAAATTACCTCAGCAAGATGGAATTCACGCCTGCCAAAGGCGAATAGAGTTTAAACTGCGAAAATGAAAATGGGCAACGGCGAACGCCGCTGCCCATTTTTTTGTCTCAAGCTTAAGAGCAGGAAAGAGATTCAAACCGGAATGGAGATCTAGAAACCCTCCTCTTCGGTATCGGCGAGGTCGAGCTTACGGTAGCTTCGTTCGTTCTCAAGAGTTTTTTGCCGTTTGGCTTCCTTCTCGTTTTCTTCCTGACATTTGACACATAGTCGAGTGAACGGAAGAATCTTTAGCCGGCCAAGCTGAATCTCGCCTTCACAGCTTTCGCAGATTCCATAGGTCTTATCCGCAATACGCTGTAGCGCGTCATCGATGGCTACGAGCTTTTCCCGTTCTCGGTCGTTAAGAATGAAATTGATTTCTCGATCGCGCTCGTCGCTGGCAAGATCGTAGGTGTCACGGCCATCATCCTTGATGCCTTCGGTCTCGCCTTTGACGCGGCTCTGCATTTCTCTCATCAGTTGCCGCTTCATCTCTTCGAGCATTTCCGAAGCTTGCTTCAGAAAATCTTTTCGCTGCTTCTTCTCTTTGTCAGGATCCGTTTTAGGCATTGATGGTCTCGCTTATCAGGTCGTAATCAAGAGCCCCGGTGATCTTGACATCGATCATATCGCCGGGTCGAACAGGTACGCGCTTCGGTCGTGAATCGTCACTCTCCACAAACACCACACCGTCTACTTCCGGCGCGTGGCCCTGTGTGCGGCCTGTTACTCTTTCGGAATTAAGAGCAACGTCGTCAATCATAACGCGCTGTATAGTACCAATCAAGCCCTCGTTCTTTTTTCGCGAGATCACCGACTGCAGATCCATGACTTCTTGCCAGCGGCGCTCCTTCACCTGCTCCGAAACTTGAGCTCCCATCCGCGCTGCCGCCGTGCCTTCTTCTGGAGAATACTTGAAAACCCCGAGCCGCTCGAACTCGGCTTCTTCGACGAAGTCTAAGAGTTCACTGAAATCAGTGTCGGTTTCACCGGGAAACCCGACGATCAATGATGTTCGAAGGGTCAATCCTGGAATGAATTTCCTGAGCTTTTGCGTGGCCTCGCGCACCGAGCTGCCGCTCTTTCCACGGCGCATGCGCTGCAAAATCGATTGACTGATATGCTGAAACGGTATGTCGATATATTTGCAAATTTTCTCGCTATCCCGGATGACCTCCAGGAGGGCGTCGTCGAGAAAGTTGGGATAAGCATAAAGAAGCCGAAGCCAATGAAGCTGCGGAACATTTGCCAACTCGCGAAGCAAGCCTTCGAGGGTGGTGCCGTCTTTTCGGTCTCGGCCGTAGGCGGTGAGATCCTGAGCGATCAGGTTGATCTCCTTGACGCCCTTCTCGGTGAGGTTGCATGCTTCGTTGAAGATCGAGTCGATCGATCGGCTGCGGTGCGGACCGCGCATTTGCGGAATGATGCAGAAGGCGCATTTGTGATCGCATCCTTCGGAGACCTTGACGAAAGCCGTGTAAGAGGGAGTCGATCGGATGCGTGGCGTGCTGTGATCGTAGAGATAGCTGGGGAGGCCGACGTATTGGCGGCGAGCCTGCGCCTCGTGCTCTTTTAAGATTTCCGCGATTCGAGGTACTTCGCCGGTGCCGATGAAAAAGTCGACTTCGGGCAACTCCTTGGCCAGCTCGTTCGGATAGCGCTGCGACAGACAGCCGGCGACGATCAGTTTCTTTACTTTTCCCTCTTCTTTGAGGCGCGCGACATCAAGAATCGTGTCGATCGATTCTTCTTTGGCTGCCGCGATAAACCCGCAAGTATTGATCAGAACGATATCGGCTGTTTCGGGCTCTGGCACCAACTCGTAATCGTTCTGGTGCAGCACTCCGGCCATGACCTCCGAGTCCACGAGATTTCGGGCACAGCCCAAGCTGATGATGTTGAATTTCTGCCTTTGACCCATTTAAGTTCCCAGTTCAACAACATCGGCGCCGTTGGGAATTTGTACCTGAAACAGCGAGTCTTTGACACCGACGCCTTTGCGCATGTTGGCAAAACGCAGGGTGGTGACGTTGTTCGCGGCATCATGCACGCTCACCCACATGATATCAAAGGATCCTTTGTTGACCGCGAGCAAGATCTCGCTAAAGCCGCCGGCCTCGCCCTTGGGTTCCAATCGTAAAACGTAAAGATTACCGTCGCTCGATTGGAGTGTGGCAGTGAAATCTTTTTTCAAGTTGCCGAGCCCGAGAAGAAAAGATAGTGGAATATCGCCGCGGAAGGCGTTTTTCAGTGGACTTTTGATCACTTGATTTTGATCCGGTTGATAAAAATAAAGGAATTTTCCGTCGGCGATCACGAACTGCCCTTTGGGCTCGTCATAATTCCAGAGCATTTTTCCCGGGCGTTTGAAGGAGAGCTTCCCCGACGCCTTGAGGGTGCGATTAATATTCTTAACTTCAGTTTCCTGCTGAAAATCGGCGGTGAAATCCGTCGTCGTATCATAGTTTTTTTGCAGGCTATCGACGATCGCTTCAGCGTTCTTGCCATCCGCTGCAACCGATGCTTTTGCGGCGAGGCCTAGAGCCAGGACAAAAACGGAGGCAATGAGCCCGATCGCACGGCTAAGGTTCAATCTTTCGCGCATAAACTTCCCGAGGCTTTGCGCCATCGGCGGGGCCAACGACGCGATCCCTTTCCATTTGCTCGATCATTCGAGCCGCACGGTTGTACCCTACCCGCAATCGGCGCTGAATCATAGAGATCGATGCCTGCTGAGTCTCCGTGACAATAGTCACGGCCTGATCGTACATCTCGTCGTATTCATCTTCAGCGGCCGCAGCGGCCTCGGTTTCGCGCTTGGCCTCGAGAACTTCAGGCCGGTAGTTCGGCCGACCCTGCTGCTTGATAAATTTCATCACGCGGCGAACTTCTTGATCGGAGACGAAAGCACCGTGCACGCGGATCAAACGAGCGGTCCCGGGGGGAAGAAAAAGCAAATCGCCGTTGCCCAAGAGTTTTTCGCCGCCCATGGAATCCAGAATCGTTCGTGAATCGACCCGCGAGGTGACCTGAAACGATATCCGGGCTGGAAAGTTCGCCTTGATCAATCCGGTAATGACATCGACCGACGGTCTTTGCGTTGCGAGAATCAAGTGAATTCCGGCGGCTCGCGCCTTTTGCGCCAACCGGGTGATGTATTCCTCAATATCGCGTCCAACCGTCATCATGAGGTCCGCAAGCTCGTCAATAATAATGACGATCCTCGGGAGCCTTTCGTGGACGAGAGGCGCGTCCTGAGACAGACTGCCGCCGGGGCTCAGGTTTTCTGCAGCGGACTCTGGTTCGGTCAGGTCAATAACTGCTTTTCTTCCGGCTTCTCTTTCCAGGGTCCGATTGTAATTGTCTATATTGCGCGCGCCCTTATCTCGCATGAGCCGGTAGCGCCGGTCCATTTCATCCATCGCCCAAAACAGCGCAGCGGCGGCTTTTTTTGGATCGGTGACGACCGGCACCAAGAGGTGCGGAATTTCCTCATAAACCGTCAGTTCGAGCATCTTCGGATCGACCATGATGAATTTGACGTCCTGCGGAGTCGATTTGAAAAGAATGCTCAGAATCATCGCATTGATCGAAACCGATTTGCCTGTTCCCGTCGCGCCCGCGACCAAAAGATGGGGCATCCTGCCAAGATCCGTGGCGAACGGAGTGCCGCCAATGTCCTTGCCGAGAGCGAGGGCAATTTTGGAATCGGTGATACGGTAGGCTTCGCTCTCAATCACCTCGCGAAGATAAACGGTTTCGCGGCGTGGATTGGGAATTTCGATACCGACCACCGACTCGCCGGGAATCGGCGCTAAAATGCGCACGCTCACCGCGCGCAGCGCCATCGCCAGATCATCAGCAAGCATGACGATACGGCGAACTTTGACACCCGGGGCCGGCTTGAATTCGTACATCGTGATGACCGGCCCCGGACGAACCGCGACGACTTCCCCCTCGACGCCGAAATCTTCGAGTTTCTTTTGCAAAATAAGTGAATTGGCGTGAAGGGTTTCCTTGTCGATCTTGAATTGCTGGCCCTCCGGCGGATCCAAGAGCTCGAGGGGCGGGAGCTTGTATCCCTCGCCAACCTCCGGCAGCTTGAATTGCTCGGGCGGCGTTGGTTTTTTTGGCAATTTTCTCGCGACCGGATCATCTTTGACTTCTTCTTTCAGAACGATCGGCGGCGGAACGTAGTCCTTTCTGTCCTTCTTGGTGTTTTCACCTTTGCGCTTGTCGGATTTTTCTTTGAGTTCTTTCAGCCGGTTGCTCACCGCGGGCACAAAAGCTTTCCTGAACTCGACGAAACTTTTCTTGGTATGTCCGAAAAGGTCGAGCAATGAGTGTTGCGTCAGCACCATCACGGACAAGAGCATCGTGAAACAGGCGATCAAAATCGCACTCAGCCTGCCAAAAAGAGGAACCAAAACTCGTTCGTTGAGGAAACCGCCGATGATGCCGCCGGCGTCGCGCGCGCTCTCGGTGTCGATCGCAACGCTCAGAATGATCCCAAGGCTCAAAAGCAGGACCGCGTAAGCCAGCGCTTTTGTGAGCTGAACGCCATTATAGTTCGTGCGAAACATTCGAATCGCTGCCAGACAGAGCAAAATCGGAATTAGATAAGCCGTCATGCCGAGGCTTTGTAGCAGGAGATCGGCGAGAAATGCGCCGATGAAGCCGCCCCAGTTATGAGTATTGATGGCGCCGGATGGAGTGTTGAGTGATCGGTCGCTCGGGTCGTAGGAGAGCAAGCTGAGCGTGATCAGCAAAGCAACGAGGCAAATGACCACGCCCCAAATTTCGCGCTGGAGCCGGTTTTTTTCCGGAGCACTGGACATGGCGAATAACCCTCAGGTTTCCATAATGTAAGGGAGCACCACCGGATGGCGCTCGAGTTTTTTCCTAAAAAAGCGTCGCAGAGACTTCCGCACTTCTTCCTTTAACTCCGCCGGATCCGTGCGAGTTTCCCTATTGCTAGCGGCCAAAGTCTCGAGCACCACCTTCTTGGCATTCTCTAAAACCTCTTCGCTTCCTTCCGCGCCCATGAAGCCCCGGGAGATCAAATCGGGACCCGCGACCAATTCGCCGGACTGCTGATGAATCGCCATGACGACGAGCACCATGCCATCTTCCGACAAGTGGCGGCGGTCGCGGATGACGACATCGCCGACATCTCCAACGCTTCGGCCATCGACAAACACTTTGCCCACCTGAACGGGGGAGGTTTTTTGCGCGGAATGGGCGCCGATCTCCAAGACATCCCCGTCTTCCAGAATGAAGCAATTGGACGGCGGGATGCCAACATCTTGAGCCAGCCGGCGGTGTCGCACGAGGTGCCGATATTCGCCGTGGATGGGCACGAAATAGCGCGGCCGGGTGAGCTGAAGCATGGTCTTTAGCTCTTCCTGACTGGCGTGACCCGAGACGTGAATCTCTGAAACTTTCTCGTAGTGGACGTCGGCGCCGCGCCGGTAGAGGTGATTGATCATGTTCGAGATCGTTTTCTCGTTGCCCGGAATGAACTTCGAGGAGAGAATAACGGTGTCACCCGTTTCGAGCTTGATTGTCTTATGATCGTCGAGAGCGATCCGATGGAGCACCGAGAGGGGCTCGCCTTGGCTGCCGGTCGTTAGAAAAGTGAGTTGGTCGGCAGGCAAATCGTGCCAGCGTTCGCTTTCGGTCAAAAAATTCCGTGGCAAATGCAAATAGCCCAGCTCCGCGGCAACCTGACCATTTCGAATCATGCTGCGGCCGCTCAAGACCACGCGGCGGCCGCAGCGCTCGGCAATATCGATGACCTGTTGAATGCGCGGAATACTCGAGGCAAATGTCGAGACCAGCACTTTGCCCGTACTGTGCTGCATGATCTGCTCGAGATTGGTGGCGACCTCGCGCTCTGACGGCGTGTATCCCGGCCGTTCGACGTTGGTCGAATCGGAGAGCAGCAGCAATACACCCTTCTCGCCGTAGGCGGCGAGTGTTTGGAAATCGAACATCTCGCCTTCCATCGGGGTGTTGTCGATTTTAAAATCGCCTGTATGAATCACGGTGCCCACCGGCGTCTCGATGGCGAGCGCGAGGCAATCCATCAGGCTGTGGGTCACGCGGATGCCTTCGATCCGAAATGGCGCGATTTCCCATGGCGCGCCGGCGGTGATTTCCCGAACGTCAGCAGTATCGTCCAGCTCGTGTTCGGCGAGTTTACTGGCTAATAGGCCGAGCGTTAGCCGAGTGCCAAAGATCGGCACATCAAAATGCTCGAGAATATATGGCAAAGCGCCGACGTGATCCTCGTGCGCATGGGTGAGGACAATGCCCTTTAATTTGTCGCGCCGCTCCAATAAGTAGCTCACGTCAGGAATCACCAGATCGATTCCAAGCAGGTCGGCGGTCGGGAACATAACACCGCAGTCGACTGCAATGGCGGCATCGCCATATTCGACGAGCATCATATTGAGACCGAACTCGCCCAAGCCGCCGAGCGGTATTATTTTCAGGTTTTCCATTAGAGGTTCAGAGTTGGTGTTTCTCCAATGCGGGGCTGATACTCGGAGTGACCATAGGTTCGCCGTCGCGAGCAGCTACGGTTCCTACGGGGCGCAAATGAGCGGCAATCGCTTGACGGACTCGATCCGACAGCAATCGAATACTTCCCGCACGGTACGTCTCAGTAGTGATTGGCTTCTCGACAATCACTTCAACGTTGCCGGAACGTAATCGCCAGTCGCCAGAAGGCAAGAGTTGGCCGCTGCCATTGATTGTGACCGGCACGATGTTTTTACCGGTTTTGAGAGCGAGTAAAAATCCACCCTTTTTAAAAGGTAAGAGCTTGCCGTTACGGCTGCGCGTGCCTTCTGGAAAAACGACCACTGATATTCCGGCGGCAATCCGCCGCTTGGCGCGCTCCAAACTCTTCACCGCATCGGTCGGGTCACTGCGGTTCACGATGATATGCTTGGTCGCCCACATCGCCCAGCCAAAGAGTGGCACCCACAAGAGCTCTTTCTTGGCGATCCAACGGAGCTGAAACTGAGTCAAGCTTTGAACCAGGACCGGAATATCGATGTTGCTCTGATGATTCACCATAAAGACATACTGCTCGCTGGGATCCAGGTTCTCGAGCCCGCGAACCGTTAGCGAAATCCGCGCGATCCGCAGGATTGACCAGGTCCAGAACTGATTAATGAAATAGACCCGCTTGCCATCGGGGTCGAAAACCCCCAGCAAAATCGTGAACGTCGACAAAATAGTTGTGATCAATAGAACAAGCGTGAGCCGGAGGAAATAAAAAATCAAGATTGAAGTCAGCTTCTTCTGCTAAATGTTTGGAAAGAACAAGTAATATTAGAAGAGGAACCGCGAAAAATCAACGTGAGTCAATCCGGGCGGTCACCGTCCAATAACATCGAAGTCGACGATCGGGGTGACATTTACGTCGTAGATCGCGCACACAGAGGTATGCACGGTTTGGAATTAACCGAAGCGGAGCGCGCGATCGCGAATCTGCCACAACCACATAATTCGTTGTTGACTCCGTAGGAGGCGGGCGCTAAGTTGGCTCAACTTTCGCGCCAATCGCGCCGCAGGTGGAGATTCACATGTCTGTGAACAAAGTGATCTTGGTGGGTAATCTAGGCAAAGACCCCGATGTCCGTTACACACAAACCGGCAGTGCCGTGGCCAATTTTTCGATCGCCACCTCTGAGCAATGGAACGACCGAGACGGAAAACGGCAGGAACGAACCGAGTGGCATAATATTGTCGTTTGGGGCAAACAGGCCGAGTCATGCGGTCAGTACCTCGCCAAGGGAAGGCAAGTTTATGTTGAAGGAAGCATTCGAACGCGCAGCTATGATGATAAGACCGGCACTAAGCGCTACGTGACGGAAATTGTCGCGCAGCGCATCCAATTCCTCGGTGGCGGCGGAGGAACTCGGCTGCCGTCCCAGATGGATGCGAGTCCAGGAGACGAGAGCGGTGTGGGCGGCCAACCGCCAATGGATGACGATATTCCCTTTTGACCTTTCCTAGTTTCGAACCGCGTTTTGGAGCAATTCCGGCGACCGCGGTTTTTATTCGACGATTCTCTTGATCATCATTGGTGATGCCCTAGGCGGTGACCATGGAACACCTACCCCTTCAGGACATTGACCTCGATGTCGCGCTCAGAAAAATTCTCGAAGGCACCGCCACCGAAACGGGTGAACAGTTTTTCAAAGCACTGGTCGAGAATTTAGCGGCCGCTTTGAACACCCATGGCGCATGGGTGACGGAGTATTTCCCCGAATCGCGCCGGCTGAAAGCGCTGGCTTTCTGGATGGGCGGTCAATGGCTGAAAGATTGGGAAATGGTGGTGAACGGAACCCCATGCGAGCGAGTCATCGACGAGCGCTGTTTGATCCATATTCCCGATAACCTCCTTGAGATCTACGCTGAAGATCCTGATGTCCAAGCGGTGGGCGCGGCGAGTTACATGGGCATGCCGTTGCTGGATCTGGATGGCAAGATTTTAGGCCATCTGGCGGTTCTCGACCTGCGGCCCATGCCTCCCGAGCCAAGGGCGCAAGCTCTTTTCCAAATTTTTGCCGCGCGCGCCGCTGCCGAATTGCGCCGTATGAGGGCCGAAGCCCAGGTGCGCGAGCGGGAGCAGAAACTTGGCCGGTTGGTAGGGAGCGCGATGGATGCGATCATCGAGCTCGATCAGCATCTCAAAATCAATCAGGTCAATCCGGCGGCCGAAAAAGTTCTCGGCGCTTCCGCTATGGCATTGACCGGACAAACGTTCACTCACTTTCTTGCGCCGGATTCCCGCGAGAAGCTCGCGCGGCTGATCATCGATCTCGATACCCGTCCGGAAGGACAGCGTTCGCTTTGGATTGGCGGCGGGCTGACGGCAACGGTTCACGGAGGCGAGAGCTTTCAAGCCGAGGCGACGCTGTCGCGCTTTGATGTAAAGCGCGAGCCTTTTTACACATTGGTATTGAGGAACGTCAACGACCGCCTGCAGGCTGAGCGCAAAATCGAGTCGTTGACCATCGAAGCCGAATACTTGCGCGAAGAATTGAACGAGCTGATTGGCGCCGACGAGATTATTGGCCGCAGTGATGCACTGCTGCGGGTTCTCGACGACGTTAAGGAGGTCGCCGGAACCGATGCCACCGTGCTGATCTTAGGAGAGACTGGCACCGGCAAGGAATTGGTTGCCCGGGCGATCCATCTTGCGAGCGGGCGCCGTGACAAACCGCTGATCAAGGTCAACTGTGCGGCGATTCCCGCGACGCTCATGGAAAGCGAATTTTTCGGCCATGAGCAAGGCGCATTTACTGGCGCGACCAAGAAACGAGATGGCCGTTTCGCTCTCGCGCACGGCGGCACGATTTTTCTCGATGAAATCGGCGAACTGCCCCTCGATCTCCAAGCGAAGCTCCTGCGCATCATTCAGGAGGGCGAATTTGAGCCGGTCGGCAGCTCGCAGACGCGCAAAGTCGATGTGCGTGTGATCGCTGCGACCAACCGCGATTTGGAAAAATTGCTCCGTACTGGGCAATTTCGCGAGGATCTGTTTTATCGATTAAACGTCTACCCGATCAAACTCCCACCGTTGCGCAAGCGCCCGGACGATATCGGCATGCTTGCCACGGCCTTCGCGCGAAACTTCGCGCGCCGGATGGGGCGGCGGCTCGTGCCACTGTCCGATGACTGCGTGAGACGCCTGCAGGCATATAACTGGCCGGGGAACGTGCGCGAACTACAGAATATCATCGAACGGGCGGTGATTACGTCGCGTGACGGACATCTCAATCTCGACCGCGCCTTGCCCGAGAGCGTTAACGCGGCGGCGGCTGCGCTGGGGCCCGTGGTGGCCGACAAGCCGACGGCCCAACACGTTCGCACCGCCAGGGAGCTCGAAGAGCTGGAGCGTAGTAACATCATTGCTGCCCTCAAGGCCGCCGAATGGAGAGTTGCCGGGGAAAAAGGCGCGGCGCAGCTCCTGGGCGTCAAACCCACGACGCTCAGTTCGCGCATGAAGGCGCTCAACATCGAACGCAAGCGCTGAGCTCCCGAAATCTTGCATGGAATGCTGCCGAGATCTCGGCGGTTACGAATTCTCGTGATCGGCTTTTGA
>Ga0207706_10006227_pt1 | contig 11089 bp, 9 predicted proteins | sample KBSC53metaG_FD_184318 | JGI IMG/M metagenome (GOLD analysis project Ga0207706, IMG submission 184318) | Corn rhizosphere microbial communities from Kellogg Biological Station, Michigan, USA - KBS C5-3 metaG (SPAdes) (version 2) | ecosystem: Host-associated > Plants > Roots > Rhizosphere > Soil ... | reverse complement strand
GCTCTACTTCGCCGTGACGCAATCGTGGCAGCGCCCGGAATTAGCCGGGGCGGTTAGAACTTTGCTTTCGCTCGGTGCGGACCCGAACTACACCAATGGCAAGCGAGACTCCTTCGCAATGGCCAACGCGGTGCATGCGTCGGCGCCCGTTCTCCGCGCGATGCTTGAGGCGGGTGGAAATCCGAACGCTCGCAATGAGTTCGGTGAGCCGATGATTCTCAAGAACTGGTATTTGGGTTACTACCCGGATCAGGCGAGATCGCGATTTGACCTGCTCCTCGACCACGGCGCTGATGTCAATTCCGCTATGCCGGAGAGTGAGTCGGATTCTGGCGGTTACACGTTGCTTCTTTACCGCACGAAAATGGGACCCGACGACAAGCTCGCTTACGCGGATGCGCTAGCCCTGCTCGAGCGCGGCGCCGATCCGAATCGTGCCGGGGCTGACGGAATGACGTTTGGAAAGATGCTAATGGAACACCGGGCGCATTTCGGACGAACGAACAGACAGCCGGCAGAGTTCAGCGCGCTTTGGGACTGGGCCGAGAGACATGGCGTTGTTCACTAATCACTGTGACACCGGCAGTGCTCGTTTCGACACTTATGCCCAACGGCCCTGCATCATAGATGTATATATATTCCTCATTGATGGTGAATGTCGCGTTGAATCCGGCACAGAGCTTCGTCGTTGATGGCTTCTTCGGGGCGCAGTTCGATCACAGCGTCGCGTTGTGTTTGTAACACCGCGGGCTCCAGGGGCAAAGTTCGCGATCGCAAGGCGCTATCGCCAACACGCGGGGCGCGTGCGCTCCCCGAATCGAAACGTCGCCACAGCCCCTCAATTACTGCCAAATTTCCAAATCATCACCGCACAATTGTGGCGGATTTAGAAGCTGCGCTCTCCCTTGTTTTGTTACAAGTCAGGCGCGTTAAAGGTGTCGCCCTGGCGGAGATCGCCGGTCTCGTAACCGCGGCGGAACCAGCGAACGCGTTGTTCGGAAGTGCCGTGCGTAAATGAGTCGGGGACGACATAACCGCGCGAGCTGTGTTGGAGTCTGTCATCGCCAACCGCGCTGGCCGCGCGCATCGCTTCTTCGATATCGCCGGCTTCGACCACGTGCTTGACCCGGTCGGCATAACGGGCCCAAACGCCGGCCAGAAAATCTGCCTGCAGCTCGAGCCGGACAGAGAGCCGATTGTATTCGGATTGATTGACCCGACCGCGCATCGCCTGCACGCGATCGGTTATACCGAGCAGGTTCTGCACGTGGTGTCCAACTTCGTGGGCGATGACGTAGGCCTGTGCGAAATCGCCTCCTGCACCCAAGCGTTCCTGGAGTAGACGGTAAAAACCGAGATCGATGTAAACGCGGCGATCTTCCGGGCAATAGAACGGACCGCTCGCGCCACTGGCGAACCCGCACCCGGACCGGGTTTCGTCCGTGAAGAGCACGAGCTTCGGCTCCTCGTACTGTCGGCCCATTTGCCGGAAGAGCTCGTGCCAGGCGTCTTCGGTATCGGCGAGAACGACAGCAACGAACTTCGATGCATTATCGCGCGGCGCTTGATTGTCGTTCTCCCGAGGTTGCGATAATTGCACCCCCTGCTGCGAATCAAGGAGCGCCATTGGATCGCCGCCAAGCAGGAGATAAACAGCCACGAGAACGACGGTGCCAATTCCGCCGCCCACGGCAATGCGTCGGCCGCCGGATCCGCGAACATCTTCAACGTTCTCGCTTTCTCTTCTTCCTTGCCAGAGCATCCGTTTCGTAATCGTAGCGCGCCACTTATTCGCGTTTACAATCTAAGAAGCGGCCAGTGACACTGTGACGAGTGACAAAGGACGAGGGTTTGATAATTGATTTGAATATTACAACCTTGCGTCGCCCGAGCAGCGAATCCTTATGCTATGGACAGACTGTCATTCAAAGGGAATTGGGATGAGATCAAGGGTAAACTGAAGCAGAAATACGCCGACCTTACCGACGACGATCTCACGTTCATCGAAGGCAAGGAAGATGAGTTGCTCGGTCGCCTGGAAAAACGGACCGGCAAAGCGAGAGAGCAACTGCGCAAAGAGATCGAAACACTCTGAGCTGCCGCGACTTTCTGCGCGCTTATTCTGATCCTCGCCGCAGCGAGTAAACTCGGACGCTAACCGCCTGCACGCCGGTTACGGCGTGGCAGGCTTTTTATCCAAAAGCGGCAGGAACGTTTCGTAACCATCGCTTTTCATTCGTTCGATTGGAATGAAATGAAAGGCGGCCGAGTAAACGGTGTAACTTTGTCCGGTGGGCGATTTCGGATCGGGAAAGAGATAGCCAAGGTGTGCGTTACTTCGTTTTGCGCGCACCTCGGTGCGTTGCATATCGCGCGATGTGTCCACCTTCTCGACGAGGAGATCTTTCGAGATCGGTTTGCTAAATGTGGGCGTGCCAAGGCCGCTGTCGAATTTGTCGAGCGAAGTGAAGAGTGGTTCGCCGGTAATGACATCCACGTAGAGGCCGGTGCGCTGGTTCTCCCAGAACTCGTTTTGAAAAGGCGTTTGGGTGCCACCTTCACGCACGACGGAATATTCCTCGGCCTTTAATCGGTGTTTCAAAACAGCGTCGCTTGGGACGGGCCGGTTCGGATCGAAACCTGTGGTCTCCCTTTTCTCTTTCTGCGCGAGAAAGAAGAAGTAGAGCGCCCCGGCGATGAGCACGACCGCGATGCTGACACCGACGTACATGCTGATGCTCGTTTTTTCTTCGCTGGTGACTCGGCCGCCGTACATAAGATCGCGATCAACACTATTGAATCAGAGATTGGCCACGTCCGTCACTCATTTTTTAAGAACGTTTCCACGTTACAGGTCGGGCGCGTTAAACGTGTCGCCCTGGCGGACGTGAAGCGCTGAGCCGACTCGCCCAAGCTACGCAAAATGGGCGCGGCCGCCTGGCTTGTCCGCAGCGGCGGAGCGACGGCAAAAGGAGAACGGCGTTGAAAGAGCTGATTAGACGCGAACTGCTTCGGCTGCCCTCAGCCCTCTGGGTTCACCGCCAATGACGATGGTGTCCTGGGAAAAATCGGTGGTGGCGGAAACCGAACCACGGCCCGTAAAAGCGAGGAAAGGGCGGGTAGAAGAACACACCCACCCGTGGTGGAGCATAATAGACCGGCCGGGGCGGTGGTGCGTAGTTGTATCTCGGTGCGGGGGCGCGGTAAGGCTCCACTACCTCGGTGCCTGCGCTCGAGCTCTGAGCCGAAGCAAACCCGAATGCGAGGACCGCCAATGCGATCACATTAAATTTCTTCCACATGATAGTTATCCCTCCTGTTGTCTCGCGGATTGAAACCGCGACTGGCCACGAAAGTTGCAAGAAAATTGGCGGCGTCGCGTTGCCACGGTCGCGGCCACAAGGAAATGTTTCCCAATCGGCGCGACAAGAAGCCTCTAAGATAAGCTGCTTCCGATGCGGTCTAACATTCGAGCTGGCTGGCGCCAGCAATAATCATATAGGGTTTGTTTCCCCGAGTCATGGCCAGACAATTCAAACCGGTGCGTTTTTTTGTGATGATGGCAGTGGCGGCGTTCGTCGTGTGCGGTGTGACTGCGTTCTATACTCATCGCGCAGCGCACGGCCGAACGCCGGAAGAACGCGCGGCGTATGCGATCGGCGAGAGAGCGGGAGAGCAAGCCCCGCATGATGCAAGGCTGCCGGCGGCCGCGGAGTTAAACATGATCGCCCAGAGGTATTTCGAGGAGCAGGGATCTGGCAATAAACAAAATTGGGATCTTGCGTTTGAAAACGGTTACGAGGGCGGCTTTAAGAAGACGCATCCGCAGTGAGCCGCTCAATGAACCCGCCCCCTTTTACCGGTTCGGAAGCGTTTCCCATGGATTCCATATTGGATCGTTCTCGTTCTTATCGACATGATCGCTGCCGAAATCCGTCGAAGTTGTAACCAAAAACATCTTGACGCGGCGACCAACGCCAGTTGAAATAATCTCCATGAAATCGTCGATTTATTTTCGGATCAGAGGCGTTGCGGCGACTGCGGTTTTTGCCCTCTCACTGGCCACGGTCACGGCAGCAACGACGGACGTGATCTATAGCTTTGAAGAGGATGCAGGCGAATACGCTGATACCGATTTGGAGACGGACAGCGCAGGTAATATTTATGGCACAACGGTACTGGGCGGGGATTTTGGAAGTGGCACAGTTTTTCAGCTCAGCCGCACACCTGATGGCTGGGTGCACACCGTGCTCTACAGCTTCACGGGCGGCGTCGACGGGGGCGAGCCGTACAAAGGCGTGACAGTCGATCGCGAAGGTAACCTCTACGGCACGGCGGTTACGGGCGGGTCAGGCAGCTGTGAAGGCGGCTGCGGCGTGGCTTACAAGCTAACGAACTCCGGGGGAACTTGGACCCAGACAGTGATTCATGCTTTCACCGGCGGAGACGATGGTTATGGCCCCGGCGCAAGGGTAACAGTGGATCAGGCCGGCAACGTCTATGGAATGGCCCCGACCGGTGGCGCGAACGGCTTGGGCACCATTTACAAAATCCACCAGGGACAAGACGGAACTTGGGTCCTCAAGGTCATTCACACTTTCACGGGTGGCGCGGACGGATCGACAGGCTCGGCTGGAAGAATGATTCTGCGCCATGGCCACCTCTATGGCGCGGCTACCACCGGCGGCACTTATGGCAGCGGAGTTGTTTTCGAGCTCACCCCGACGCAAGTCGGAGAGTGGGATTTCAAGACGCTTTATTCATTCAGAGGCCAACCGGACGGCAGTTTTCCTTATGGCGCGCTGCTCTTCGATGCTTCGGGTAATATCTATGGAACCACTTATTACGGCGGGGCTAATGATATCGGCGCTGTCTACCAGCTGGCTCCTCGGGCTAACGGCGAATGGAAGGAGAGGGTACTCTATGGCTTCCAAGGCGGAACCGACGGCAATTACCCCATCAGCAATCTTGTTTTTGACAGGACTGGCAATCTCTATGGGACTACGAGTGAGGGTGGTTTGGGCACCGGCACCATCTTTAAGCTGAGCCCCGTTGGCGGCGGTCAGTGGATGGAGACTGTAGTTCACATGTTCGAGGGCCCCCCAGATGGCTCGTTTTCCTATAACGGGCTGGTCGTCGATCGGCTCGGAAACTTTTACGGCGCCACCGTTCATGGGGGCGTTGACGACGACGGATCCATCTACAAGTTCACTCCCTGAATGCGTAGAGGGCTAGGTTAGAAACTGCATTTGGAAAGTCGGCAGCTTCTTTTTCAGCAGGAAAAAGAATGGGGTGGTATCTTGCATTGCAGCATCAGTCGCGTGGTCAAGCACTCAGTCGCCGGCTTCGGGCGCCATGCGCTCCGTCTCGACGCCGGCTTGTCTGCCGAAAGAGTCGCGTTTGAGCTTATTCGTTAAATAGCCATCTCCTCAGCAGTCCCGCGTTTGAGCGGGCAAATGCCGCGCTTTTTTGCGTTCGCGACGAAGTCCAGGAATTCCCGCGCTGGCGCGCCGAAGTTCATTGTCGCTGCTTGTTCGAGCGCCTGCGAAATGTTTAGTCCACTTGTGTAAAGTAATTTGAATGCAGCCTTGATTTCATCTCGATCGCGTCCGCTAAAACCAGCGCGCCGGAGGCCGATTATGTTCACGCCAAAGACATAGTTTATTTCAGCGGCGATCAGGAACGGCGGAATGTCTTTGCTGAAACCAGACGCGCCCTGAGTCAGGGCCAGTCGTCCAATGCGCATATGCTGATGAAAGACGCCACCGCCGCCGAGAAATGCCCCGTCATCCACGTGAACGTAACCGCCGAGCAAACAATTGTTGGCGACGATCACGTTGTTTCCGATTGTGCAATTGTGGCCAACGTGGGCGGCGGTCATCAGAAAATTCTTGTCCCCAATTTTGGTTGCGCTTCCCTCTGCGCTGCCGCGATGGATCGTGCAATGTTCGCGAATGACATTCTCACTACCAATCTCGACTCTCGTTTTTCGTTCGGGCGAGAATGAAAGGTCCTGCGGCGGCGCGCCAATAATGGCGCCGTGCCCGATGAAATTGCGGATACCGATGGCAACTTCTCCCTCAATCACGACATGTGATTGCACGATCGTATCGTCGCCGATGAGCACGTCCGATCCGATCACCGAAAATGGTCCGATCTCGACATCGGCTCCGAGGCGTGCGCCTGGATCGACCAGAGCTGTTGGATGAATCTTCGCGTTGCTCATCGTTTCGGACTTCGAAATTCGAATTTCGGATTTTCCGTTCTTACAACACGCCTGCCTCCTTAAAGCTGAAGTAGCCGGGGCTGCCTTCGCTGGGCGCGCCGATGATGATGTGATCAAGCAGCTTAATTTGCATGAGCTCGGCGGCTTCAGACAACCGGCGCGTGAGGCTGTGGTCCGTCTGGCTCGGGGACGCATCGCCGGAAGGATGATTGTGCACGACGATGACGGCGTAGGCCGAGGAAATGACAGCGGGCCGAAATATGTCGCGCGGATGTGCGATGCTTTCGTTGACGCTCCCAGTCGAGACTTCCTGGATTGGGTGGACTCGAATCAGGCGATAACGCGTATCGAGCAAAATAACGCGTAATGATTCGGTGCGCAGTCGCCGCATCTCCGCACCGATGAGTTCGTTCACGAGTTCGGGCGAATCGATCTTTTGTTTCGATAACGTCTCGCGCGCCAGACGATCCCCTAGATCAAAGGCCGCGGCGAGCTGCACGGCTTTGGCAGGTCCAATGCCGGGAATTTTCTTCAATTCATGCACGCCGCAGCGACTGAGGCCGCGCAGCGAACCGTATTCTTTCAATAACTCGCGCGCGACTTCGATCGCGTTGGCGCCCGGAACTCCCGTGCGGAGCAAGATCGCGATTAACTCGGGATCGGATAGAGCTGACGCCCCGCGGGCAGCAAGTTTCTCGCGTGGCCGATCTTCCCGCGGCATTTCGCGGATTTTAAGCTGCGACATGGATTCGAAGTAGAAGCGGCGCCCTCGCCGCATGCCGTCACACGCGAAGTTGATCGAACATTTCACACAACGCGTCACCGAGAGAGAACAACGCATCCGCGTAGGGATTCGAGGCGATTCTATCCAGCGTGCATTGCGCCTCGCGAATCAAATCGCTGCCCGCTGTGATTGATTCGTTGATCGCGCCGTTGGTCGCGCCATTCTTCAACAACTCAATCATTTCTTCGATTCGTTCTTCGAGCACTAGTTGGCAACAGCGTTCCCGTTCAAACTCGGAGGCCGAACGCAGGAAAATTAAGACTGGCAACGTAAACTTCCCCTTGCGCAGGTCGGTCCCGAGGGTCTTGCCGGTCACGCTCTCGCTGCCAGCAAGATCCACGCAGTCATCGTAAATTTGATACGCTGTCCCGATTTGAATTCCGAAATTCTTGAAAATTTCGATCACATTCGGGTCGGCTTCGCTGATAAGCGCGGCCAATTCCGCTGCGGTCGAGAAGAGCGAGCCGGTTTTCATTCTTACAATTCGCAAATAGTCCTGCACGCCCAGGTTTAGATCGAACCGGCGCTGAGTCTGGATCATTTCACCAGAGCAGACGGTAGCGGCTGTGCGCGCGATCGCGCGGCCGATATCAGCGTTTTCGAAATTTGTCGATAACGTGAGCGCGTGCGCAAAAAGGCAATCGCCTAGCAACACGCTGAGCGAATTTCCCCAGCGCGCATTGGCAGTGGGTTGTGCCCGACGGCGCTGCGCTTCGTCCATGACATCGTCGTGCACGAGTGTGGCGAGGTGGATGAGTTCTACAATGACAGCAAGATCGACGTGTCCAGAATTGATCCTGCCAGCGGCGCCGCCAGCAAGAAGTGCCAAAAGTGGGCGAAGACGTTTGCCGCGGCTGCCTATTGCATACAGAACGTAACTTTCAATTGCCGGATCAAAAGCGGTCGCCTGTCGCGCAATCCGCGTCTCTACTTCTTCGAGATGGGGCTGGACCAGCTTCGCCAGGCGAGCGAGCGAGGTGGCGGGAGAAGGCGTCGCCGCAATACTAGTTCGCTTCGGGCCCGAGCGTGCGAAGAGTTCCACGAGCCGAGCATAGAGGGGCGGCTAACAGGTTGTCAAAACAACACGTGCGTAAATTTTCGAGGGAGTGCCCCAAAGCTTTTGGAGTGGCCTTCGGCAGCTTGCCGAAGACCGCTCAACGCTTACGCAACCATGCGTCGGTTCCGTACTTTTGCTCCGCCAGTTCACGCGCCCGCTTCAAAGCATCATGGTCGATCCTGCGTTCGCCATACTTCTCGCACAACGCCCGCGCAAATCGTTCCGCCAAATCACTTCCAGGATCGACATGCTGAATGCTGCCCTGATGCAACAAGCCATTGCGCGTGCGGCGCTGTGCAGCGCCGGCGATCTTCCGTCCATTTAACATCACGTCTGCGCGAACTGGATTGGCAAAGCAATTGTAGCCGCTGGCGCTGACAGCTGTTCGCATGCCGGCGGCAGTACCGCCGGGGTCAACGCCCCCGGCTACAACTGCGTGGCGGCCCATCTCAGCCAGCGCATCGACTAAAGCGGAATGGACATTTTCGTAGATCGACATCGATGATTCGCCAAAGACTGGATCAGTCGCGGGAATCACGATGGAATACGTGAGATCGTCGCCGTGAAAGACAACGCCGCCGCCGGTCCATCGACGGACCAGATCGCGTCCAGAAGCATTACCAGCGACATCGGCAAATCTTCCGAAGTATCCAAACGAAAAGGCAGGGGACTCCCAGCGATAGAAGCGAATCGACGGGGCTGTTGCCGACTCGAGCAGCGCTTCATCGATCGCCATGTTCATCGCCGCCGGGCGCGGCATGAAATCGTTATAGACTTCAACACGCTCAAACAATTTCATGAAGATCTTGCGTGGGCACACACCCAAACTTATGGGCTGTGAAAACGGGATGCGAGTTTCAACTTGGATTCCCAACCAAAACCACCACGCCTCAGAGCAAATCCAATTGCGGCTTTTGCGCGTCGGGCATCGTCTTTGCGGATTTTTTTCCTCGCGGTTTTGCTTCCTCGGTTGCGCGGCTTGAATTTTCCAGGTGAGAGAGAATGTCCTTGGCCCGATCAAGAATTTCCTTTGGCAAGCCGGCCAGGCGCGCCACTTGGATGCCGTAACTTTTGTCCGCGCCGCCCGGAATGATCTTGCGGAGAAAAATGATTTGATCGTTCCATTCGCGCACAGCTACGTTGAAATTGCACGCGCCGCTGCGTTCCTCGGCGAGTTTGGTCAGCTCATGGTAATGCGTCGCGAAAAGTGTCCGTGCCTTGACTTTGTCATGCAGAAATTCGGCTACGCTCCAAGCAATTGAGAGTCCGTCGAACGTCGATGTCCCGCGACCGATCTCGTCCAGTATGACGAGGCTGCGCTCGGTGGCGTTATTGACGATGTTCGAAGTCTCGTTCATCTCGACCATGAAGGTTGATTGGCCGCGCGCGAGATCGTCGTTCGCGCCAACGCGGGTGAAAATGCGATCAACCAGACCAATCTCTGCGCTCTCGGCCGGAACAAAACTGCCGATCTGTGCCATCAACACAATCAACGCAACCTGGCGGATATAAGTGGATTTCCCCGCCATGTTCGGCCCGGTGACGATGGCAAGCCGCATGTTGTCGCCATCTAGCGACGTGTCGTTCGGCACAAACTTTTCTTCCACCAGGTTTTGATCGAGCACGGGATGCCGCCCATCTTTAATCACGAGCTGCAGTGTGTTGTTTAGCTTGGGTTGGCAATAACGGAAGACTCGCGCCGTTTCTGCCAGTGCGCAGATAACGTCGAGGACCGCAATGGCTGCCGCAGTTTGCTGGATTGGCTCTAGCTCGCGCAACGTCTCGTCGCGCAGTCTTTGGAAAAGCTGGTACTCGAGTTGGCGCGCCCGCTCGTCTGCCCCGAGGATTTTTGCCTCCATTTCCTTTAGTTCCGGGGTGATGAAGCGTTCGCCGCCCACGGTTGTCTGCTTGCGCGTGTAGTGCGTGGGAACGCTGGCCAAATTCGATTTCGTCACTTCGATGAAATAACCGAAGACGGAGTTGTAACGGACCTTGAGCGATTTGATTCCGGTGGCGGCGATCTCGCGTTCCTGCAAGTGGCTGATCCAACTTTTCCCGTCGCGCGAGCCCTGCCGAAGCTGGTCAAGACCGGCATCGTATCCATCGCGAAAGATTCCGCCTTCCTTCAGCGCGAATGGCGGATCATCCACGAGCGCTTTCGCGAGCTTCTCCGCTAACTCTGGCATTTCCTGGATTTCGTTTTGCAGACGCTGCGCCAATAATTCGACTTCGGCTTGTTCGTTTACGCGACTGGCGCCGAAAGCGAGGCGGTCGAGCAGGTTTTGTAATTCAGCTTTCAGCCGCGGAAGCTGTTGCAGTGACGTTTTCAACGCGACGAGATCGCGCGCGTTGCCTGAGGCCTGGCTCAAGCGCCCGGCTGCGCGCTCGATATCGCGAATCGATTTCAAGTCGCCGCGAATACTCGCGAGCAGATCTGGCTCTTGCAAAAAATCGGCGATCATTTGCTGCCGGCGTTCCAGCTCTGTCAGATTGCGCAACGGTTGCAAAATCCAGGCGCGAAGTTTCCGTCCGCCCATCGGCGTGACGGTGCGATCCAGCACCGCGAGCAAGCTCGTATCCCGCGCGCTGCGGGATTCAACCAGCTCGAGGTTGGTCTGCGTAGCGGCATCGAGCACGACATAATGCGTCGGCGCATCGCAGCGCAATGAGGTGAGGTGATCGATTCTGCGCCGAAGCTGATGTTTCAGATAATGAACGATTGCCCCGGCGGCGGCGACTGCCTGGGGCATTTGCGCGCAGCCGAAGCCGTCGAGTGACTTGGTCTTAAAATGCTCGCCCAGAGTAAAGGCCGCTTGTTCGGGAAGAAATGCGTAGGTGTCGTAGCCAAGTACACCGGCAATGTCGGCGAACTGCCGTTTCTGCTCATCGCTAACCAGAAGTTCTGACGGCGAGACGCGCGCCAACTGATCGAGGAGAGATTGCCGATCTTGCGCTTGCGTCAGTCGGAACTCGCCTGTGCTGAGATCGGCGTATGCAAAGCCAAACCCGCCGCCGTCGGTGT
>Ga0207706_10006224_pt1 | contig 11092 bp, 6 predicted proteins | sample KBSC53metaG_FD_184318 | JGI IMG/M metagenome (GOLD analysis project Ga0207706, IMG submission 184318) | Corn rhizosphere microbial communities from Kellogg Biological Station, Michigan, USA - KBS C5-3 metaG (SPAdes) (version 2) | ecosystem: Host-associated > Plants > Roots > Rhizosphere > Soil ... | reverse complement strand
TTTCAGTGGTTACCCCGCCGTATTGAAGTGAAACAAAATGCGCATCCGCCGTCGCCAGTACCGGCAGCAATGCTGCGAGCGGCATGGACCGCATCGCCTGGCCGGTTCCGGGGGTCCCGCCGCGCCACGAGATGCCGACCTTGAGACCAGCACCCAATCCAGACAGGCGCTCGCGCCAGGCGGCCACGCGGGCGGGGTCGGCGAGCAGATAGCCGGAGTGCATCGGAAATTCGGCGTCACGGTTGCGCAGCATGCGCGGGAGGTCGCCGTAGCGGGTGCGAAAATCGGGCGCCGGTTCGTGCGCCCAGGCCGGCTCGCCCGTGACCCGATGGCGATATACCGCGGCGCGCGGGAATGACCGGGCGAATAATTTTGCGAGGCGCGGGTCGCACTCGAGCACCGTGTATTGCGCGTTGGCAAGCACGTCGGGCAGGCATGATGCGAACATGATTTGGTCGCCCAACCCCTGCTCGGCCTGCACGAGCAGGCGCTTGCCGGATAATGCCTCGCCCTGCCACATTGGATAGTCGTAATCGCGCCAGTGATCGACTTCCGGTATCCGCACGCGCCACGCGTATTCACGCCATCCCGCCGCAAACTCGCGGCGCTTCAGCAGCATGAAAGCGTGCTGCAAATGCGCCTGCGCAAAATCAGGATCGGCCATTAGCACGTGCTCGAGCACGCTTTCCGCGGCCGTGCTTTCACCCATGTCGCCAAGGGCAAGCGCCTTGTTGAACAGCGCGTCCACGTGCGCGGGCTCGAGTACGAGCGCGCGTTCGAGCACGACCAACGCTTGCGCAGGTTCTCCCCGATCCCGCAGGGTAAGCCCAAGATTGGCCAGTGCAGCGAGATGGTTTTCGTCGAGTTCCAGTGCTCGCCTATAGCTCGCGGCAGCAGCGTCTAGATTATCCTGCAGCCGATACACGTTGCCGAGCGCATTGTCGACGTCGGCAGTGGCATGCCGGCCGCGCATTGTTTCCAACAGCTTCTGCGCCGGCTCAAGCCGTCCGCTGCGTGCTTCGGCCAATGCGAGATGGTACGCCGCCTCCCGGTCATGCGGATCTGCTGCGAGTGCGGCATGCAAATGCTGGCGCGCCATCTTGAAGTCGCCGGCATTGAAACTCGCAATGCCCGCCTGTAAAGAGTCCACTGCGGCAGCCTCGGGCGCAGCCGCGTTGCGCGCAAAGCTTTTGATCAGCGTCCACAACATGGTCACGATGCCGCCAGGCGCTCTATATCCTGTGCGATGCGCGCCATTACCGAACGCCACTCGCCAGGCTGCGGCTGCCTGAAGAGCCGCACACTCGGATACCACGGCATCGTTTCGCCCGCTTCGCCATACCGCCATTCACAAGGCGTTTGCAGCACCACCCATGTCGGCTTACCCAGGGCGCCGGCCAGATGCACGAGCGCGGTTTGCACCGTGATCACGAGGTCCAGCGCCGTAACCAGCGCGGCCGTCTCGTCGTAGTCTTCGATCGCATCGCGCCAATCGTGTATGGATACGCCGTGCGCCCGCGAAAAATCGCCGAGCTCGGCGGCTGCATTACCGTATTGCAAGTTCACAAAATGGCAATTCGCCTGGCGCAGGACAGGTTGCCAATCCGCAAGCTGCGTTGAACGGGCGGAGCCACCCGTCGACGGCGCACCGCCAACCCATGAAATTCCGACTTTCAAGCCGGGGCCCAGCGCGGCAAGCCGGTTTTTCCAGTAGTCCGTGCGCGCGGAATCGGCGCGCAAGTATCCGCCATGAACGGGGAAGTCACTGCGATGGCGGCGAAAGAGCGCCGGCAGGCTCCCGATTGCCACCTGACGGATGACGCCTGCAGCGCGCGCCGTTCGAACCAGGCTGGCATCGTCCGGCGGTCGCGCAGTGACAATTGCATGTGCGAACGAGCGGGAAAAAAGTTTCAATAGCGATGGAGCGCATTCGATCAGGCAACCGCCGGCGTGCGCGAGTGCGTCCGGCACGCACGATCCAAACATGATTTGATCGCCCAGGCCCTGCTCCGCATAAATGAGCAGCTTGCCGCCACCCGAAGCCTCGCCGTCCCATTCCGGAAATGGCAATGCACGCGGACTGTAATTGCCCAGCGAAAACTTACGGGCCTCGTAATCGGCCCATGCCAGGTCAAAACGGCCGAGCTTCAATTGCGCGAACGACCGGTTCAGCCGTGCCTCGTGCATTTCGGGATGCCGGGCCAGCAGTGTTTCGCACAAATCGAGCGCCTCGGCCGCGCGACCTTCCTGCGTGAGTACTGCACAGTAGTTGCACATCACTTCCGGATCTTCCGGGGTTAACTCCAGCGCTCTTCTGACATGGTCGGCGCCTTTCCGAAATTCGTCGGTCTGGTGAGTGAGCACATACCCGAGCGTATTGTGGGCGGCGGCAAATTCCGGGCGCTGCTCTAGCGCCCGCTCGAGACAGCACACGGCTTGCGCGAACTCGCGCCGCTGCAGCGCGGCCAGAGCCTGGTTGTGCAAGGCCTCGGGAAAACGCGGCCGAAAGTGAATCGCCAGCACGAACGAGTCGATGGCGTCCTCAAAGCGGCCTGTCTGCAGATAACTCATGCCAAGATTGTTGTGCGCGTCCGCATCGTCGTGCCTGAGTTCGAGCACCCGGCTGAAGCACGCGATGGCATTGACGTAGTCTTTGCCTGAATAAGCCGCGAGGCCGGCTTCGAAGGGGATACGTACAGCGCCGTCGGCGTTGAATGCGGGCTCAGGCGGTCGCGCATCCGCCGCCGCACTACCGGTGCGCGAGGTTGGCCGCGGCCGCAGCGATTCCAGCCAGGCAAGAATACTCATGGGAGAGCTAACACCGCGCGTTTTTTCACGCTCGATTCCTTACCCGGCCGGCTGTCGCCGCAAGTTCGCTGGCCACCCGCTCAAGCACAGCTTCCCAGCCTTCGGCGGCCGACCGGTGAAACAAGCGCATTGACGGGTACCATGACATCTGTGTGCCACTTCGCGGGTAACGCCATTCGGGGCTCGCCGGCAATAGTGTCCACACGGCTTTGCCGAGCGAACCCGCAAGGTGCGAAACGGTATTGTCGACGCTGATCACGAGATCGAGCGCCCCGATTATCGCCGCGAGTTCGTCAAGATCGTCAATTGCGTTGCCGAGCCGCGCGAGCGTGAGCCCCGATTGAATACGCAATTCCTCGACATCCGCGGCGATATTGCCATATTGCAGCGCATAAAATGCGGCGCCTTTGCTGCGCAACAAGCGCGCCCACAATGGCAATGCAATCGAGCGCACGAACTGGCGCGACCGCAACGTGCCGCCGCGCCAGGCGATACCCACCCGCAGCGGGCTATCCGCTTGGAGTTGGCCCGACCAGTGCTCGACGCGCCGGGGGTCGGCCTTAAGGTATGCCGGTCGCACGGCAAAATCGGCGGATGCCCGCCTGAAATAATGCGGCAGCGAGCCGATCGCCACCTGGCAGTCGACCGGCGGCAATTTCGCCAGCCAATTTTTATCGTTTTGCTTCGTTCCGCCGTGAACGTGCGCTTGCGGAAACGAGCGCCGGAACAAGGGCGCCAGACGGGTGTTGCATTCGACGACACACTGCGCAGACTGCGCGAGCACATCCGGTATACACGAGGCAAACATGAGCTCGTCGCCCAGCCCCTGCTCCGCATAAACCAGGATACGCTTTCCCGTCAGCGCTTCGCCCTGCCAGGGTGGATACGGAAAATCACGGCCGACCTGTCCGCCGGTCGTGAACCGCTGCTCATAGGCAGCCCAACCTTTGGCGTAATCGCCTCGCATCAGCAGCGCGTAGCTGCGATTGATCACCGCGTCGGCAAAACGGGGGTCCGCCGCGAGCACTTCATCGTAGCGGCTAATCGCTTCGTCGAATCGGCCCAGGTCCCGCAGCGCATGTGCGACGCACGCCCGTGTTTCGAGTATCTGCGGATCGATTTCAAGCGCCTGCTGAAAACACGCGAGGGCCTGCGCAGCCTGTCCTGTCTCAGACAACAACAGCCCGAGATTGTGGTGGGCCTGCACCATGCGGGGATTCAGCGCGAGCGAAGCGTCAAACGCCGAGCGGGATTCTGCATAACGGCCCACCATATACAGCGCATACCCGAGGCGGCAATGGGCTTCCGCCGATTGCGCGTCGCTCGCCGCAGCAGTGCGATAGCAATCGATTGCGCCGTTCCAGTCGCCGCCGGCCTTGAGCAGGTTCCCCAGCGTGAGCCACGCAGTGCAATTTCGCGGCTCGAGTGCCGTCGCCCTGCGCGCAGCCACCAGCGCGTCTTTCTGTCGTCCGAGGCTGGCAAGCCCCGCGCCCAGCTCCAGCCAACCGACTACGAGCGCGGGAGCAAAGTGCACCGCGAGCTGAAAATAATCGACGGCATCCTCCATGCGCGCCTGATCGCGATAGGTGAGCCCCAGCTCCAGGTGTGCCGCGGCGCAATCGTGCTCGAGTTCGAGCGCCTGCAGCAAGCGCCGCTCCGCCTCCGCGTAATTGGCGTCCTGCCGCAGCTGCGCTGCCTGCCGATAAAGTTCAGCGGCCGCGCCGGTTGGCGCATCACGCATTTGCCGGCTCGACCAGGTAATTCACCGCGTGCACATAATCGAACTGCTGCCTGACGACATAGCGGTATTGCCGCAGCCACGCATCGAAACGCGGGATCTGCGATCTGAATACTTCGATCATGATCTTGGGCCGCAACGCGGCAATAATCCGCGCGGCGCCATCGAGCACCTCCAGCTCCATGCCTTCGACGTCGATTTTGATAAAATCCACGGTGCCCGCAATCAATTCATCGAGCGGCGCCGTTTTCACGGCGCCGGCCGCAGCCTGCACGAGACGGGTGGCGCCGCGATTGGCGGCGGCTTCGCACACGAGATCGTAAGTCGAGACCGCCGCCGCGGCGCCGATGCCGAGCCGGGAAAGATCGGCGGTCGCGACCTTGTTTGTTTCGAGATTGCGCCGCAGCAAGGCTATGGCTTCGGGATTGGGCTCCAGCACGAGTATGCTGCGGGGCTGCATGAAACGCGCGTAGTACACAACGTGGTTGCCGACATAGGCGCCCACCTCCACGATCGCGGCCCCGGTGCCGACCCACTGCTCAACGGCCGCGAGCTCGCGCAGTTCGAAAAACCTGCCTTTCAGGAAATTTCCCTGAATAAGATCGAACGGGTTTGTGATGCAGAACTGGAAATTCTCGCCGCGATGCGCGAAATCCGCGTGATAGTCGAGCGCAACGCATTTATCGCAAATGACTTTTTCCGCCGCGGCGCGCCGTTTCGCCTGCTGCACAACGTGAGCTTCGCCGACCGCCGCGGCGCGGCGGTGATAGTAGAACGGCCGCTCGATCTTGACGCACCGGTATTTCGACCAGAGGCGCAGGTAATAATCGAACTCCGCAGCATCCAAGCCTGGATCGAAGGGCATCGCCGACGCCACCGCGGTGCGCACAAAATGCCCGATCTGCAGGGTATTGAACGGGGCGTTGCCGAGCACCTCGTCTATGCGCGTGATCTGCAGCAGTTGGCCCGCGCGCGGCGCGCCGTGCAACTCGTCGTCGTCGAGCTCGTGAATTGCGCCCCAGATAGCATCGTAAGCATGCAGCTTGTCCGCCACATGCGCGAACGCTTCGACAGCCAGCACATGGCGCGCATCCAGAAAAAATACCCACTCGGCGCCGACTTCGCGCGCAAGCCCGACGCCATGGTTACGCGCCGCGGCGGATCCCATTTTGCCGAGACCATCGTCAACCTTGATGAATACGATTTCGGCGAACGGTCCGCGCGCTGCCGCCGTGGCGCGCTTGACCGAATCTTCGGCATCCAGCGCATACAGGTCGTGGCCTGGACCGACCGGGGTGATTACGGCGCACTTCATTGGCGCTCAGCCGCCCGGCCATGCGAAGCAAGCGATAGTGGCATCGCTAAATCATACTCGATGCGGCAGTGCATGACTGGGCCGCCGCTGCCTGCAGCCGGCACCAACATCAGCAAGCGGCAGTTTTACCGGCATTGCAATAGGCTGCTGCAATGATGCGCGCCACGTCGTCGGGCGAACACCGGGTCGCCCACCCGCTGATCCGGCCAGCTTCAGCGGCGGGCGCCATCGCTTGGTTGGCAACAATACTGGAATCACTTTCGTCCACAAGGTAGAACCGGTAGCCATGCTGCCGCAATTCGCCGTCCAGCCGCAATATATGTCCGGCATCAATGCTGCTGAAAAGCAGGTCGGGCGAAGCAGCACGAATAGTTTGAACCATTCCAGCGACGATATCGCCGGCAATTCCTTCCGCCGCTATGCGAACGAGGCTGGCGCCTGACCTGGCGCGGCCCGCGACAACACTGTCGATGCTCACGGCTTCGACGTGCTCGCAGCGAACGGACGAGCGTCCGTCATCGAGCAAAGTTGCGTGCAAAGGCAGCATTCCGCTATCGCTTGGCACCCGCAAAATCATTACCGCATCCGCGCCGGCTACGGCAGCTTTCATTGCACGAACATTGTGCGCATGGTTCAGCGCAAGGTTCATTTCCAGGCGGGCAAAATTCGCCGCCACCGGCTCGAAACAAACAATGTCGGCAGTCGCGGCGGCGCGCGCAGCCAACAATCCGAAATAGCCGGTATACGCGCCGACATCGAGGATCAACTGCGCATCCGCAGCCAGCACCTGCCACAAACGGCTCGCAACCGGCCAATATTCCCCGGTCCAGGCCACGCTCAAAGCCACCATATCGTCATTGTCGCTGACGAACTCGAATATTCCGCCGACGCAATCGGTGACTTCGACCCGTCCGCGGTAAGGCAGCCGCTCCGCCAACAGCATGAGGCTGTCGGCGCCAGCATCGTGGCGCGCTCGATTGAACGCCTGCGCCTCCTGGCTGCAGCGGTTTACCGCGGCGACCGCGCGATCCGAATCGCGCTGCAGATTTCTTTTGTCGAGCGCAGCCGCCAGCCGCGCGCTCGCCGACACGCGCCATTGGTCGGCGGTAGCCGCACGGGGCCCGGAAGAATGCTGGTCGCTGCGGTTGACCGACAGCACTTGCGCGACTTTCGTGCAGCGATATTTCTCCCACGCCCGGATGTAGTAGTCGAAATCCTCACCGGCATCCAGCGTTTCGTCGAACGGCAGATCGACGGCGACACCCGTTCGGACAAAATGGCCCATCAGTAACGTCATGAACGGGTCGAGCAGCAATAATTCGTCGACCGATCGCAGTGTCAACGCCTGCGGGAACCGCACGTGGTAATCCGCGCTGTCCGGCGGCTTGATTGCCATCAGCCCCCAGACCGCGTCGAACCGGTCGGCATACTCGCCGAATATCGAAAATGCGCGCGGCGTCATGAAGTCGTCCGCGTCGAGGAAAAATATCCAGTCGGCTCCGGTTTGGCGCGCGGCTTCGACGCCGACGTTGCGCGCCCTACTGCGCCCGAGCTCACCGCGGCCGTCGTCGATAAAATGAAACTGCAGCCCGGAAAAGGGGCCGGGATGTTCGCGCCACGCCGCTTCGATCGAAGCCCTGCATTCGCGTGCGCGCTGCGCGTGCCCCGGCCCCACCGGCGTGACCGCCGCGCATTTGAGGCGCGAGCCCCGAAGCCAGTTTTTAAGGCTGAACATCGCGGGTCACGCCAGGCGCTTGAGGTCGTGTGCGATCTCGCTGACCACGCCTGCCCACTGCCGTGACGCAGCCTGCCGGTACAGCTTGACCCCCGGGTACCAGGGACTCGCGGATTGCGCACGCAACCAACGCCAGTCGGCGCTGCGACTCAACATGATGGAAGTACTGCAGCCGAGCGCGCCTGCGAGATGCGCGACCGTATTGTCGACGGTTACAACGTAATCGAGTACCGTCATCAAAGCAGCCAGCTCCTCTAGGTCGTTCAATGTCTCGGGAAAATTCACCGTGGAGGCGGTCGCACGGACGGCGGCGGTCGCCAACGCGTCAGCTCCATCGCGCTGTAAATTGACGAAAGTGACGCCCCGGATGTCGAGGATGGGCGCCAGCTCAGACAGTGAAATCGAACGCAAATCGCCCCGCGTGCTCAGGCCGCCGCCGCGCCACGTAACGCCGATTTTTGGGCCCGGCGACAAACGCGCGAGCTGCGTCTGCCAGCGCTGCACGCGCTCGCGGTCGGCCTTAAGATAACCGGCGTGCGTTGGAAAATCAGCCGCGCTCCGGCGCAGCCATCGCGGCAGGCTGCCGATCGCGCATTGCGCTTCGATGTGCGGATAACCTGCCAGCCAGCGGCGATCGCCGTCCCGCGGCGCGCCGTGAACCTTGGATCCGGGAAACGACCGTGCAAATAAGCTGGCCAGCCGCACATCGCACTCGACCACGCAGTCAATTCCGCGCGCGAGCAAATCCGGCACGCAGGACGCGAACATGATTTCGTCGCCCAAACCCTGCTCGGCGAACACCAGGAGTGCCGTCCCGGGACGCAATTGAGCGCCATCCCACGCCGGAAATGGAAATGCCCGTTCGGCAGTGCCCCGGCCCCGCGCGTTACGCATTTCATAGTCATCCCAGCCATGCGCGTAATCGCCAGTGGCGAGCAGTGCAAGTCCGCGATTCCAGCGATACTCGTTGACCGTGGGATAAGCAGCAATAAGCTTTGCATAATGGGCCAGCGCTTCGTCGACGCGACCCTGCTCTTCCAGTGCAAGACCCACGTTGGCCTGAACCTCGACGCTGCCGGCATCGAGCGCCAGCGCGCGCTCAAAATAACGCTGCGCGGCCAGCGGGTCGCCGACTCGGGTCAAGTACAGCAAACCGCAATTCGCGCACGCCGCAAAGTTACCGGGCTCCAGGCGCAGACCCTGCTCGTACGCTGCAATCGCACCGGCCAGATCGTTGCAGCGGCCATGGAGCAGCGCGGATTCGAAATGAAGTTCCGCGTCCAGCGGCGAAGCCCGCAACGCATGGCGTATCTGCTCGAGCGCGGCGCGCGCATCCCCGCCCTCGCGCAGCATGCGCGCCAGGCCCAGCCGGGCCGCCGCGTAATCGGGTGCATGCGCGACCGCAAGCTGATAGCAGTCGAACGCCTCGACACGTTCGTTTAACGCGAGGTGCGCGTGCGCCTGCTCAGTAAGCGTTTGCGCGTCGTCGGGAGCCAGATCGTTCGCCCGTTCGAAATCCGCCAGCGCTGCGCGGTAGTCGCCGCGAGCGTGGAGCGCCCGCGCGCGCTCCACGTACGCGTGCGCAAAATCCGGCCGCGCCGCGAGCGCTGTGGTCGCATGCGCTGCGGCAGCGGGGAGGTCGCCGCGCAGATTGCTGATTCCTGCGTTCAGGCACTCGAGCTCGGCATGATCCCGCGCGCTCGGCGTGTCAGGCGCCGGCAGCTCGAGTGCCTGCGGCCGACGTTCTCTCAATAGTTGCCAGTTTCGGTGAAACCAGGGCGACGGCTTATACGCTGCCGGCTGCGCCGCTGCCACAGCCGGCGCGTCAGTATCAGCGCCCGTGCGGCCCGCCCATGACAGATACCAGTTCCGGAGCGATTTTTTCAGCACGCCGCGGGATCAGAGCGGCCGCCTGCCGCGCGGGGCGCCGGTCGCCGCCCGGTCATTTGCGTTGATCGACGCGCAGCATCGCCTGTAATTCGTCGCGCCATTCCTGCGCATATTCGCAATCCCGGAATTCGTCGAAATACGGGCCGCCCAGCGTGAAGTGCACGAGCGCCGCATCGGGGTTGCGTTCGCTGTAGCCAACCAGATGGTTCCAGCGCGCCGGAATCTGGCCGATCAAGTCGTCGTCGGCCAGCCACTTGAACTGGTGCAGCTCCAGCCCCGACGCGGCATTCACATATTCCGGCGTCAGCGCGCGGCAGCGGGCATTGTTGAAGAGCATTACGCTCGACCAGTTTTTCTTCTGGTAAGGGGTTTGCGGCTGGCCGAGAAATTTCGTGGACTCCTTCGGCACGTGCTCGTGCTTGACTACCATGACGGCATAGCGCTCGTCGCGCAGCGCATACAGGCGCGCGATGTCGTCGCGCACGAGCATGTCGCAGTCCGTGAAAATCGACCAGCCCGCATAATCCGACAGAAACGGAGTCAAAAACCGCGAAAACGAAAAATCGGTCGATTGCAGCGGATGACGTTCGCGGGTAAGTATGCCGGAGAGCTCGCTCAAGACGAGCGGGGTAATGGACACCGGCACCGACGCCCGCGCATGTATGCTGTGCGCGAGCACGCTGAATGCGACAGTTTCACGCGGGTCGTAGCCGATGAAAACCTTGATCATTCCTGTCCACCCCGTATAGACCGGCGTTCCGCCGGCGCTTGCGTATCCGTCACGCTGGCGCGCGAACCGGTGAAAAGCCGTTCAGCGACTGCGCCACCCGCTCGACGACGGCGTCCCACTCGCCAAATGCGGCCTGCCGAAACACGCGCACCGAAGGATACCAAGGCATCTCTTCCCCAGCAATTCCATAGCGCCACTCAGGACTGTAGGGCGCCATCACCCACACCGGCCGGCCGAGCGCGCCACCGAGATGGATGACGGCGGTGCATACGCTGATTACCAGATCGAGCGCACTGACAAGCGCCACGGTCTCCTCGTAGTCCGTGCGCACTTCGTCCCAACTGTGAATTTGGATCCCCGTGTCCTTGCGCAACGCGGCGAGCTCGGCGCTGCAGTCGGTGTACTGCAGGTCGACAAAGTGCGCGTTGGTTTGGCGCAAAATCGGCTGCCAGCGCTCGAGTGCCATGGAACGCACCGGCCGGCGGGATTTGTGCGTTCCACCCTGCCACGAGACGCCGATCTTGAGACCGGGTCCCAGCGCTGCAAGTCGTTTGCGCCACGCGTCTATGCGCGCAGGATCGCCTTTTAAATACCCGCTATGCCGCGGAAATTCCGCGCGACTGCGCCGGAAGTGCAGAGGCAGGCTGCCGATCGGGATCTGCATATCGATCGGCGCCTTTTGCGCGTCCGCCGGCGGCGCACGATCGGCGTTCGTCGCATACACGCGGGCGGCGGGAAACGAGCGCCGGAACAGCGTCTCGAGCTTGGGCGAACACTCGATCACGGGGTGCGCACCCGCGGCCACCACGTCCGGTATGCACGATGCGAACATGATTTCGTCGCCCAGGCCCTGCTCCGCATAAACGAGCAGCGTCT
>Ga0207706_10006223_pt1 | contig 11093 bp, 4 predicted proteins | sample KBSC53metaG_FD_184318 | JGI IMG/M metagenome (GOLD analysis project Ga0207706, IMG submission 184318) | Corn rhizosphere microbial communities from Kellogg Biological Station, Michigan, USA - KBS C5-3 metaG (SPAdes) (version 2) | ecosystem: Host-associated > Plants > Roots > Rhizosphere > Soil ... | reverse complement strand
GGCCGCCAGGCGGTGCAGAACACGATCGGCGGTATGAACTCCATCCGCGAGCAGATCCAGGAGACCTCCAAGCGGATCAAGCGGCTGGGCGAGTCGTCGCAGGAGATTGGTGAAATCACCGAGCTGATTTCCGACATTACCGAACAGACCAACGTGCTGGCCTTGAATGCCGCCATCCAGGCCGCGTCGGCCGGTGAAGCGGGCCGGGGCTTCTCGGTGGTGGCGGAAGAAGTGCAGCGGCTGGCCGAACGCTCCGGCGATGCAACCCGTCAGATCGCGGCGCTGGTGAAGACCATTCAGACCGACACGCAGGACGCGGTGGCCGCGATGGAGCGCTCCACGCAGGGTGTGGTCGAGGGAACGAAGCTGTCCGATGCGGCAGGTTCGGCGCTGAACGACATCGACCGAGTCACGCGCGAACTGTCGAACCTGATTGCGCAGATTTCCTCGCAGGCCTCGCACGAAGCCGAATCGGCGAACGTGGTGGCCGCCAACATCCAGCACATCTTCGCAGTGACCGAGCAGACCGGCGAGGGCACGCGCTCCACCGCTCAGATGGTGCGCGAGCTGTCGAAGACCGCTGAAGAACTGAAGCAGTCGGTCGCACGATTCAAGATCGCTTGACGTCGAGCGTCTGCCGTCGATTTCGTCCGCTTCAGCCGCGCTGACCAGCGCCTGAAGCGGACTTTGCATGTCATACGAGCCCCACGATGGATGCACGCGACACCGAAACCACCGATGACCTGAGCTCACTGGCTTGGGTTCACGAGGAGCTGCGCAAGTCGCTCGAGGCGGCGCACAAGTCGCTGCGCCGATACCTGAAGGAGTCGGAGGCCGCCAGCGGCTCGGACGTCGACGTGGTCGACCCGAGCGTGCTGCGCCACGCGCGGCAGCAGCTGCACCAGGGGGTGGGTGCGCTCGAACTCGTCGGCCTGCCGGCGGCGGCCCAGCTGCTGCGCGCGAGCGAATCGGCGCTGCAGCGGCTGTCGCAGCGCGCCAAGAAGATCGATGTCCGCGCGGTCGAGACCCTCGAGCGCGCCTCGTTCGCGCTGTTGGACTATGTGTCGCGCCTGCTGTCGGGCAAGTCGGTCTCGTCGCTCGCGCTCTTCCCGTCCTATCGGGGCGTGCAGGAGTTGGCCGGGGCCGAGCGCGTGCACCCTGCCGACCTGTGGATGCACGACTGGCGCTGGCGCGACATCCCGGTGCCGGCCGGCGTGACGCCGCGGCAGCCGGATGCGACCACCCGCTCGGCGCTCGAGAGCCAGCTGCTGCTGCTGATGCGCCAGTCGCCCAAGGCGGCCGCCGCGCGCATGAGCGAAACCTTCGCCGGCTTGGCCGCGGGCGCTTCCGAGCGTCGCCTCGCCACGCTGTGGGAGCTGGCCGCCGCCTTCTTCGAAGCGCAGGCCCAGGGCCTGCTGAAGCCCGACGTCTACAGCAAGCGTGTGGCCTCGCGCCTGCTGGCCCAGCTGCGCATCTGCGAAGCGGGGGGCGCCGATGTGTCCGAGCGCCTCGCGCAGGACCTGCTCTTTTTCTGTGCCCAGGCCGGTGATGTCGGCGCGGGTGCTCCGCATCTGGCCGCCGTGCGCCGGGCCTATGGGCTGACGCAGCGCGCGCCGGTCGACTATGAAGACGCCCGCCTCGGCCGCTTCGATCCGGCCTGGATTGCGCAGGCGCGAAAGCGCGTCGCCGGCGCCAAGGATGCCTGGTCGGCGGTTGCCGGCGGCGAACTGCATCGCCTGAACGGCTTGGCCGAGCAGTTCGCTCTCGTCAGCGAATCGCTGAAGCGGCTGTACCCGTCCGGCGATCGCCTGGCGGAAGTGCTGCACACGGCCGTGCAGCAGACCGTTCAATCCGGTGAGGCGCCGTCGGCCGAGCTGGCGATGGAAGTCGCCACCGCCGTGCTGTATGTGGACGCGTCGCTCGAAGACGGCGAGTTCGACCATCCGGACGAGGCCGCGCGCGTGCAGCGCCTGGCCGAGCGCATCGAGAGCGTGCGCAGCGGTGCGCCGTCGCAGCCGCTCGAGCCGTGGATGGAGGAGCTGTACCGCCGCGTCTCCGACCGCCAGACCATGGGCAGCGTCGTGCAGGAACTGCGCGCCTCGCTGTCCGAGGCCGAGAAGCTGATCGACCAGTATTTCCGAGATCCTTCGCAACGCGAGGTGTTGATCCCGGTGCCCGGCCAGCTGCAGGCGATGCGTGGCGTGCTGTCGGTGCTGGGCATGGACCAGGCCTCGCACGCCGTGGTGCGCATGCGCGACGACGTCGACGCGCTGGCCTCGACCGAAGTCGATCCGCAGCGTGCTGCGCAGACCGGCAGCTTCGACCGCCTGGCCGGCAACCTGGGGGCCCTGGGCTTCCTGATCGACATGCTGAGCGTGCAGCCGCAGATGGCAAAGTCGCTCTTCGTGTTCGACGCCGAGGCCGGTACGCTGCGCTCGGTGATGGGTGGCGAGCGCCGCTCGTCCGGCTTCGTGCCGCTGGAGCCGGAACCGCCCGCCGTCGATTCGCGCCTGATCGAGCAGGCCCGCGACCTGGCCCTGGCCGCCGCCCACCCCGAGGTGAGCGCCGAGCAGGTGTCGCGCGACCTCGAGCGCCTCTCGCACGAGGCGCTGGTCGCCGACCAGTCGGTGCTGGCCGAGACCGCGAGCACCGCCGCTGCTGCGCTCGAGCATGCCGACAACCAGGAGCAGGTGCAGGCTGTGCGCGAGGAGCTCGCGCAGGTGATGGCCGATTTCGTCGCCACCGCGTCCGATGCCGCGACGCTGGCCCCCGAGCTGCCGCCCGCGCCCCCGGCGCCGGTGCCGCCGCCGGTGCAGGCCGCGCCGGGCCAGACCGGCCTCGAAGACGACGCCGAGATGCGCGAGATCTTCCTCGAGGAGGCGCGCGAGGTCATGCAGGGCGCGCACGACGCGCTCGCTGCGCTGGCCGAGGATCCCGAGAACCTCGGCGAGCTCACCACCGTGCGCCGGGCCTTCCACACGCTGAAGGGCAGCTCGCGCATGGTCGGTCTCACCGACTTCGGCGAGGCTGGCTGGGCCTGCGAGCAGCTCTACAACGCCCGCCTGGCCGAAGCGCCGCGCGCCGACGACGCGCTGCAAGGCTTCACCGCCGAAGCGCTGACCTACCTGGGCGACTGGATCGAAGCCATCGCCGCCGGCCAGCTGCGCGGCCATGACCCGCAGGCCGTGCGCCGCGCGGCGGATGCGCTGCGCCTCGAAGGCCGTCGCGAACCGCTGCCGCTGCCTGGCGCTGCGCCGCTGGCAGCCGCGCCGCTCGCTGTCGCGGTGCCCGAGCTGCCGGCCGCGGCCGACCTGGACCTGAGCATCCCCGAGATCGCGGAGCCGGTCGTCGAGGATGTGCCCGCCGAGCCGCCGCTGGAGGTGAGCTTCAGCTTCGAGGAGCCGCCGCTGCTGCCGCAGTCGCAGCCCGAGGCCGAGGCTGCACCCGAAGTGCCGTCTCTGCCCGAGGTCTCGTTCGATCTCGACCTGCAGTCGATGGAAGAGACCACCGCCGTACTGCGGCATGGCCAGACGCCTGATGTGGCCGCGGCGCCGCCGGCGGTGGAAGAGTCGCTCGATCTGCTGCAGCTCGACCTCTCGCCCGAAGAGGAAGCGCCGGCTGCCGAGCCGGCGACCCAGCTCGACGCCGCCGATGTGGGCTTCGTCGATGAGGTCGACCTCAGCTTGCCCGACGTGGGCGAAGAGCCGTCTGCCGCCGTGATCGAGTCGGTGGAGGCGACGCCCGTGTCGGCCGAGGAAGCGCTGGCCGAGAGTCCCGCCGCCGAAGCGCCGGCCCCCGCCGAAGCGGTCGATCCCGACCAGGTCAAGATCGTCGGGCCGCTGCGCATCAGCATCCCGCTGTTCAACATCTACCTCAACGAAGCCGACGAGCTGTCGCGCCGCCTCACCACCGAGCTGGCCGAGTGGTCGCTCGAGCTGCACCGTCCGGTGGGCGAGACCGCGATCGCGCTGGCGCATTCGCTGGCCGGCAATTCCGCGACCGTGGGGTTCACCGATCTGTCGCAGCTGGCGCGTTCGCTGGAGCATGCGCTGATGCGCTCCAACGCGATCGGCAGCGGCAATGCCGAGGAAGCGCAGCTGTTCGTCGACGCAGGCGAGGAGATCCGCCGCCTGCTGCATCAGTTCGCCGCCGGCTTCCTGAAGGAGGTGCCGGTCGAGCTGACGGAGCGCCTGGCCGCCCACGAGATCGAGTCGGCCCAGCGCATGCAGGCGCTGAGCACGATGCCTGAGGCAGAAGAGCCCGAGGCGGCCCTCGAGCCGGCGCCGGAAGTGGTCGAGGCGGTCGAGGTCCTGCTGCCCGTCGATGAGGCACCGGTCGAAGCGGCCCCGATCGAGGAGGCCCCGGTGGAGGCCTCCGCGGCCGACGAGGTGCCGGCCGAGCCCGTCGCCATCGCGCCCGAAGCGGTCGAAGAGCCGGCGCCCGGCGCGCTGGCCGCCGAGCTGGGCCAGCCGGAGCTGAAGACGCTGGAAGCGCTGCCCGACGTGGAGCGCGTCAGCGTGACCGCCCGGTCCGATGCGCTGGACGACGAAGACGATATCGATGCGGTCGACGCGATCGATGCCGAGCTATTCCCGATCTTCGAGGAAGAAGGCCAGGAGCTGCTGCCGCAGCTGGCCTCGCGGATGCGCGAATGGACGCAGCGACCCGGCGATGCCGGCGCCGCGGCGGCCTGCATGCGCACGCTGCACACCCTCAAGGGCGGTGCACGCCTCGCCGGCGCGATGCGCCTGGGCGAGATGGCGCACCGCCTCGAAACCGCGATCGAGCACCTGCTCGCCCGTGGCGGCGTGACCCCGGCCGATCTCGATCCGCTGGAAGCGCGGGTCGATGCGCTGTCTGCCCGTTTCGACGCGTTGCGCTCGAACGACGCAGCCGCCTATGCCGAAGCCACGGCGGCCGTCGAGGAGGCGCTGCGCACGCAGCCGGCGCCGCTGCCGCTGGTCGCCGAGGTGGTGTCGGTGCCGCTCGCGCCGATCGAGGTTCCCGCCGAGCCGATGCCGGCAGCCGAGGCGCCGGTCGCCGAAACCCCGATCGCCGAGGCTCCGGTGGCTGCGCCGGCGGCTCCGGCCCCGGGCGCGGCCGAGCTGGCGCCGATCGACTGGAGCCGCTTCAGTCGTGCCGGCACCGCGCGCGTCGCTCAGCCGGAGCGCGCTTCGCTGGGCGGCAGCCACGCCGCCGTGCGCGTGCGCGCCCCGCTGCTCGACCGCCTGGTGAACCACGCCGGCGAGGTGTCGATCACGCGCTCGCGCATCGAGTCCGATGTGTCGCAGCTGAAGGGCTCGCTGAACGACCTGACCGACAACCTGGAGCGTCTGCGTCGCCAGCTGCGCGACATCGAGCTGCAGGCCGAGACGCAGATCACCTCGCGGATGGAGCAGGCCAAGCAGCAGGCCCAGGCCTTCGATCCGCTGGAGTTCGACCGCTTCACGCGCTTCCAGGAACTGACGCGGATGATGGCCGAGTCGGTCAACGACGTGGCCACCGTGCAGCGCAGTCTGCAGCGCACGCTGCAGTCGGCCGAAGACGAGCTCGCCGCCCAGGCCCGCCTGACGCGCGACCTGCAGGACGACCTGCTGCGCACGCGCATGGTGGAGTTCGAGGGCCTCTCGGAGCGCCTGTACCGCGTGGTGCGGCAGGCCGCCAAGGAAACCGGCAAGCAGGTCCGCCTGGACATCGTCGGCGGCTCGATCGAAGTCGACCGCGGCGTGCTGGAGCGGATGACGGGTGCCTTCGAGCACCTGCTGCGCAACTGCGTGACCCACGGCATCGAGACGCCCGAGACGCGCCAGGCGAACGGCAAGGACCCGGCCGGCCAGATCACAGTGGTGCTGACACAGGAAGGCAACGAAGTCGGCGTGGAGTTCCGTGACGACGGCGCCGGCCTGAACCTGCCCCGCATCCGCGAGCGCGGCCAGCAGATGGGCCTGCTCACCGCCGAGGCCGAGCCGAGCGAGGCGGAGCTGGCCAACCTGATCTTCACGCCGGGCTTCTCCACCGCCGACACGGTGACCGAGCTCGCCGGCCGCGGCATCGGCATGGACGTGGTCCGTTCCGACGTCAACGCGATGGGCGGCCGCATCGAGACCGCCACCGCCGCCGGCCAGGGCACCAGCTTCAAGCTCGTGCTGCCGCTGACCACCGCGGTGACGCAGGTGGTGATGGTGCGTTGTGGCGAGACCACGGTGGCCGTCCCGTCGACGCTGGTCGAGATCGTGCGCCGTGCGAAGCCGTCGGAAGTGGATGAAGCGTATGCGAGCGGTCACTACGCACTGGGCGACCGCAACCTGCCGTTCTTCTGGCTCGGCGCGTTGCTGCAATCCAGCCCGCGCGGTACCGAGACGGGCCGCACGCTCCCGGTGATCGTGGTGCGAAGCGCGCAGCAGCGCATCGCGCTGCACGTCGACGAAGTGCTGGGCAACCAGGAAGTGGTCGTGAAGAACCTGGGGTCGCAACTGTCGCGGTTGCCGGGCCTCGCGGGCATGACGCTGCTGGCCTCCGGCGCCGTCGCGCTGATCTACAACCCGGTGGCGCTGGCCACGCTGTACGGCGACGCGGCCTGGCACGCGATGCGCGAGTCGCTGCTGAAGCCGCAGCTCGTGGCCGAAACGCTGCCCAAGGCCGATGAGCCGGCGCTGGCGCCGCTGGTGCTGGTGGTCGACGATTCGCTCACCGTGCGCCGCGTCACCCAGCGCCTGCTGGTGCGCGAGGGCTACCGCGTCTCGCTCGCGAAGGACGGCCTCGAAGGCCTGGAGCGCCTGGCCGAGGAACGGCCGGCGGTGGTGCTCTCGGACATCGAAATGCCGCGGATGGACGGCTTCGACCTCGTGCGCAACATGCGGGGTGACGAGCGCTGGCGCGACCTGCCGGTGATCATGATCACCTCGCGGATCGCACAGAAGCATCGCGACTATGCAGCCGAACTGGGCGTGGACCACTACCTGGGCAAGCCCTATGCTGAAGAGGACTTGCTCGCGCTGGTGAGCCGTTATGCTTCTGCCATAGTGCCGGCATGAGTCCTGCCGCCGGCGAGGTACCACTCTCCGGCGGCCCGTGCCGTTGTTTCATGTTGTGAATCCGATGTCCGAACTGGTTGATCATCTTGCCCATCTCACCGGCTTCCGCGACCGGGATGTGCTGGACGTCACCCTGGTCGGTGCCTTCAAGGATTTGCTGCAGCCGCGCTCGGTCGCGATCTATCGCCTGGTGGCCGAGCCCACCGGTGATCGCTGGCTGACCCGGGCTCGCCTGTGCTCGGACGACGTGGCCGCCACGGCCGATTCGGCCTGGATCGAGCTCGACCAGCTGCCCAAGATGGACGACTTCCCGATGCGCCGCGATTGCCTGCGCACCCAGGAAGTCCTCAAGACCGACACCGCGCCATACATGAGCTTGTTCCCGGTGTCGACCGACCGCGAGGTCGTGGGCGTGCTCGAGATCGAGACCGACCTGCCGATGCCGGCCGAAGACCAGCGCCTCGTCAACAGCATCCTGCGCATCTACCGCAACTTCCAGGGCCTGCTCGACTACAGCGAGCGCGACACCCTGACCGGCCTGCTGAACCGCAAGACCTTCGACGAGACCTTCATGAAGACGGCGGTGCAGGTCCCCGGGGTGCCGGGCGGCGACCTGCGGCGCGCCAGCGCTTCCGGCCAGAGCTACTGGTTGGGCGTGATCGACATCGATCACTTCAAGCATGTGAACGACACCTATGGCCACCTGATCGGTGACGAGGTGCTGCTGCTGCTGTCGCGCCTGATGCGCAGCAGTTTCCGGTTCCATGACCGGCTTTACCGGTTCGGCGGCGAGGAGTTCGTCGTGCTGATGCGTTGCGGTACCGACCACGACGCCTCCAATGCCTTCGAGCGGCTGCGCTCCAACGCCGAGCAGTACGCGTTTCCGCAGGTCGGCCACATCACGGTGAGCGTCGGGTTCACCGAGATCAAGTCGACCGACACGCCCAGCGCCTGCTTCGAGCGGGCCGACAAGGCCGTCTATTACGCCAAGACCCATGGCCGCAACATGGTCTGCAGCCATGCCGACCTGGTGGCACGCGGCGAGCTCGAGGACGCCTCCAAGGTCGGCGACGTCGAGCTGTTCTGAACCGTTTCAGAAAAGAAACGAAACACGCCGATACCGCCGCGAGACGCGGTGGCCGCGCGGCTCGCGCAGGATGTCGCCCGGGCATCTCAATCCCTAAACCGTAACCCGGCTGTGCTTCTGGCGCGGTCGGGTTTCGGTACGATGCCCTGTTGAACTCCCGGAAGCCCGCTGCAACGGCCGTATCACGGCCGTGTGCCCGCGCATGGGCTTCTCCTCATCGCACAACCATGAGCCCTTCGATACGGATAGGCGTTCCGCTGGCCTTTGCCCTGCTGCTGGGCGCATGCGCCAGCCCCCCGTCGCAGCCGCCGGCCGCCGCGACCCTGCCGGCCCACTGGAGCTCGACACTGCCGCACGGCGGTGATCCCGCTCAGCTGAAGGACTGGTGGAGCCGCTTCGACGATCCGCTGTTGCCCGAGCTGGTGCAGAGCGCCGAGGCCAGCAACCCGACGCTGGCGCAGGCGCTGGCGCGCATCACCCAGGCGCGGGCCGGCCTCGCGCAGGCGCGCTCCGCGCTGTGGCCGCAGTTGAATGCCACCGGCTCGCTCAGCCGTGCCGGCACCCGGCTGCCGCCGCCTCCCATCGTGCAGACGCAGGCGAGCGCCGGGCTCGATGCGGCATGGGAGCTCGACCTCTTCGGCGCCAACCGCAAGGCCACCGACGCTGCGCAGGCGCGGGCCCGCGGCAGCGCGCTGCAATGGCACGGTGCCCGGGTCAGCCTGGCGGCCGAGGTGGCCCAGGCCTACCTCTCGCTGCGCGCCTGCGAGGCACTGGCCGCGGTGTATGAGCAGGAGGCGCAGTCGCAGGGCAAGACGGCGGAGCTGACACGCTCGAAGGTGAAGGTGGGCTTCGAATCGCCGTCCAACGGGGCATTGGCCGAGGCCGGTGCGGCCGACGCCGCAAATCGCCTGGCAGGACAGCGCGCCGAGTGTGGTGCGATCGTGCAGACCTTGGTGGCGCTCACCGGCGTGCCCACGGAGGCGCTGCGCGCCAAGTTGCAGGGGCGCACCGCGCGTCTGCCGCAGGCGGCGCCGTTCGAAGTCGATGCGGTGCCGGCGCAGGTGCTGACGCAGCGGCCTGATCTTGCGGCCGCGCAGCAGGAGGTGGCGGCGGCCGCCGCGGAGGTCGGGGCAGCGCAAGCCCAGCGCTTCCCGGTGCTCAGCCTGGCCGGCAGCATCGCCGCCGCGGCGGTGCGCCTGGGCGGCGTCACCAGCACCGGGCCGAGCTGGTCGATCGGGCCGGCGCTCAGCGTGCCGCTGTTCGATGGCGGCCGGCGCGCCGCCGTCGTCGATGCCGCGCAGGGCCGCTACGACGAGGCGCGGGCGCTTTTCGAGCAGCAGGCCCGCAATGCGGTGCGCGAGGTCGAGGAGGCCTTGCTCCGGCTCGAGGCCGCGCGCCAGCGCGAGGCCGATGCCGAGCGCGCCGCGGCCGGCTATCGCGATTACTTCGCCGCGGCCGAGCAGCGCTGGCGCGTCGGTGCCGGCAGCCTGATCGAAATGGAAGACGCGCGCCGCTTCGCGCTCACTGCCCAGGCGGCGTTGATCGCCGTGCAACGCGAGCGCGTGGCCGCATGGATCACGCTCTACAAGGCCACCGGCGGCGGTTGGGATGCCCAAGCCGCCGAGCCGGTCGCTTCAAGGTGAATCGGATGAGACAGCTTCTACTTTCCAGGCCCGCGATGGGCATGCTGGCCGCCGCGGTGGCGGCCGTTCTCGCCGCCAGCACGGTGTGGGTGCAAGCGGCCGACGACAAGGCCAAGACCGCGGCCGCACCGAAGGCGGCGCTCACCGTCACCACCACATCGCCCGAGTCGGGCGACTGGCCGCAGACGCTGCCGGCCACCGGCAACATCGCCGCCTGGCAGGAGGCCATCATCGGCTCCGAGATCGGCGGGCTCCGGCTGGCCGAGGTGCGTGTCAACGTGGGCGACCGCGTGAAGCGCGGCCAGGTGCTCGCCCGCATGCAGAGCGACACCGTGAACGCCGAGCTCGCGCAGACCCGCGCCACGCTGGCCGAGGCCGAGGCCAACGTCGCCGAGGCGCAGGCCAATGCGGAGCGCGCGCGCCAGCTGCAGGCCACCGGCGCCATCAGCGCCCAGCAGATCAACCAGTACCTGACCGCCGAGCAGACCGCGCGCGCCCGGGCGCAGGCCCTGAAGGCGCGCCTGCAGGCCGACCAGCTGCGCCTGTCGCAGACGCAGGTTCTCGCGCCGGACGACGGCGTGATCTCGGCGCGCGTCGCGAGCGTCGGCTCGGTCGTGCAGCCGGGGCAGGAACTGTTCCGCCTGATCCGCCAGCAGCGGCTCGAGTGGCGCGCCGAGGTCACGGCGGCCGACCTCGCCCGCATCCGCCCCGGCATGGCGGTCACGGTGACCACCGCCTCGGGCGCCGCGGTGCCGGGCAAGGTGCGCATGGTGGCGCCCACCGTCGACGCGCAGACGCGCAACGGCCTGGTCTACGTCGACCTGCAGGCGGCGGGCGATGCCAAGGCCGGCATGTTCGCGCGCGGCGAGTTCGAGCTCGGCAAGGCGCACGGCGTGACGCTGCCGCAGAGCGCGGTGCTGGTGCGAGAAGGCTTCGCGTATGTGTTCCGCGTCGGGCCGGACAACAAGGTCGCGCAGACCAAGGTCTCGCTCGGCAAGCGCGTGGGCGACCGTGTCGAGGTCACCGCAGGCCTGGATGCCGCGGCGCGCGTGGTCGCCAGCGGTGCCGGTTTCCTGAGCGACGGCGACACCGTGCGCGTGGTCGCGGCACCGGCCGCTGCGGCTTCGGGCGGCGGCGCCTCCAGGCCGGCAGCCGCCGCGCCGGCGAAGTGACGGGGAGTCCATCATGCGATTGAACGTTTCGGCCTGGTCGATCCGCAACCCCATTCCCTCGGTGCTGCTGTTCATCATGCTCACGCTGGTGGGCCTGATGAGCTTCTCGCGGATGAAGATCCAGAACTTCCCCGACATCGACCTGCCGACCGTCACG
>Ga0207706_10006217_pt1 | contig 11096 bp, 10 predicted proteins | sample KBSC53metaG_FD_184318 | JGI IMG/M metagenome (GOLD analysis project Ga0207706, IMG submission 184318) | Corn rhizosphere microbial communities from Kellogg Biological Station, Michigan, USA - KBS C5-3 metaG (SPAdes) (version 2) | ecosystem: Host-associated > Plants > Roots > Rhizosphere > Soil ... | reverse complement strand
GCGCGGACCCTCCGCAATCGCTTCATAGGAACCCCACGGGCGCGCGACCTTGGCGGGCAATACGACGCAGTCGCGCTCCTCCGCCTTGAGACCTTCCACGAGGTCCTTGACCTCGGACACCCGATCCATCGGGGCGACGAACACCGCATCGCGCACCGCGATGACCGCCATCTTGTCGAGGCCGATGGCGGCGAGCGTCGCGCTGCCGTCGCTGCGCAGCAGGGAATTGCGGGTGTCGAGCGCGACAACGTCCCCTTGCGCGACATTGTTGGCGGAATCCTTCGGACCTAGCTTCCACACAGCATCCCACGCCCCGACGTCCGACCAGTCCATCTGGACGGGAACCACGGCGCCTCGCGACGTCTTCTCCATGATGCCGTGGTCGATAGAGATGCTCTCGGCCTTGCCGAACGCCGCGGCTGATGGACGAACGAACAGGCCGTCGGTGGTGGCTTCTGCGACGGATTTTGTGATGGCCTCGAGGCTCGACGGGAGGAACTGCCGCATCTCGTCGAGCAAGGTGCTCGCCTTCATGAGGAAGATGCCGGAGTTCCAGAAGAAGCGGCCGCTGGCGAGATATTCGGCAGCGGTCTCTGCGTTCGGCTTTTCGACGAACCTGGCGATGGGGAAGACGCCGCCCGACGACTGATCGGTTCTGGCTTCGATATAGCCATATTGCGTGTTCGGCTCGGTCGGCTGGGCGCCGAAGGTGACGATCGCGCCCCGCTCGGCCTCGGGAAGGCCGGTCTCGACGGCTTTGATGAATGCGTCGCGGTCGCCGATCACATGATCGGACGGCATGAGCAGCATGATCTCGTCCCGGCCGCTGGAGCTGAGCCAGCTCGCCGCCAGCGCAGCGGCGGGGGCCGTGTTCCGTCCGGCCGGCTCGAGCAGGATGGTGTCGAGCGGCGCGCCGGCCAGCTGCAGCTGGCGCTTGATGAAGAACCGTTGGTCTTCGCCGCTCACCACGACCGCCGGCGCGAACTGCTTCCCCGACAGGCGCTTCGCGGTCTGCTGAAGAAGCGACTGCTCGCCCATCAACGGCAGCAGCTGCTTGGGAAACTGTTGACGCGAAACTGGCCACAAACGGGTTCCCGCACCGCCACAAAGGATCACCGGCCGAATGATGTTGAGCCTCCCGAGGGTCATTCACAGAAGCGACAGCTTTACTGTCAAAAATTGAGCCAGCCTATTCGCTGTTTTGCCGTTTAATTCGCGTTAAAAATAGGCGGGCACTGCGACGAACTGTTTATCCACAACTTTTATTCACAAAATTGGCCGCCGAACCCGGGTCGGCGCTCCGTCTATCGTAAATAATAATTAACTATCTCGCGCGATCCTTCGCGCCTGTGCAAAAAGACCTACGTACCCCGGGGGGTGGCGGATATTGTTTCTTGAATTCTCGCTGCAATCAGCAGCTCGACGTACCGTTTGGCGTAGCTGGCGCCTACGCGCGGCCGCCACAGGCGTTGCCGCGGCCTTTGTTGCGTTCCCAGCTCAGGCCCAGGTGATGGACATCTCCCCTGACGGCACGGTTTCGGTTCGTCAGGGCTCAGGAGCCGCGAACTTTGAAATCGTCACTGCCGCGTCCGACCGCACGGTCGAACTCGATAGTGCCGGAGAGGTCCCTGCCGCCGCCATCACGACCGTCAATCCCGTCCTTGTGCCCCAGCAATTCACTGCTGCCGTCAATTATGCGGCGGCGTCCGCCAACATCTCCCCCAACCTGCTCGCCGCGTTGGTGTGGCAGGAGAGCCGCTGGAACGCGCAGGCTGTGTCGCCCAAGGGTGCCGTTGGACTTGCCCAGCTGATGCCCGGGACCGCTCGCGATCTCGGCGTCAATCCGGCCGATCCGGTTGCGAACCTCGTCGGCGGCGCCCGTTACCTGCGTCAGCTGCTCGACCAGTTTGACGGCGACGTCGAGAAGGCCCTCGCGGCTTATAACGCCGGACCTGCGCGGGTGCGCAGCGCTGGCGGCATCCCGGCGATTGCCGAAACCAGATCCTATGTGGCGTCGATCGTGCGGCGGATCGCGTCCATTTCCACCGGAGGAACTCCATGAACATTCCGCGCGGCCTTGCCGCACTCTCGATGATCGCGCTTAGCGCGCCGGCCGCGGCGGCGCAGGCGAACCCGCAAGGTTCCGGGCCGATCGTCGCTGCACTGATGTGGCTGCAGGGCACATTACTCGGCAATGTCGCGACCGCGGTCGCCGTCATCGCCGTGGCGATGGTCGGCTTCATGATGCTGACCGGGCGGATGAACTGGCGTTTCGGCGCGACCGTCATCATCGGCTGCTTCATCCTGTTCGGCGCCGGGGCGATCGTCAGCGGCATCCAGTCGGCGGCAGCGGCGGGCTAGGGCGAATGTCGCTCAGCCGATCCCCCGTGTTCCGAGCCCTTACCCGGCCGCAGATGTTTGCGGGCGTGACCTACAGCTATTTCATCATCAATGCCGCGGTGACCACCGAGGCATTCCTGATCACGCGCAGCTTTATCGCGCTTCCCGTGGCGCTGGCGGTGCACGTGATCGGTTACTTCGCCTGCCTCCGCGAACCCCGAATCTTCGACCTGTGGATCACCAAGGTCAGCCGCTGCCCACGCGTCCGCAACTGGAAGCGCTGGGGCTGCAACAGCTACGCGCCGTGACCGGCAAAATTTGAGGATGAAAGCTTCAAGCATGGCCAAATGGTTGGGACCGGCAGCCTGGAACAAGAAGGAAGCCCGAGCGGGCGACCGGCTTCCGTATGCGTGCCACATCGACGCTTCGACCCTTCGCCTGCGCGACGGGTCGCTGATGCGCAGCATGCGGCTGGCCGGCTTTCCGTTCGAGACCGAGGACGATGACGTCCTCAACCATCTTCTCGCCGTTCGCGACGTGGTGCTGCGCAGCGCCCTCAATTCGAAAGCCGTGCTCTACCACCACCTGATCCGTCGCCGCGTGGAGGTCGATCTAGGCGCCCGGGCGCCCGACGCCTTCTCGGACGAGATCGACCGTCGCTGGGCGGCCCAGCTCAACCAGGGGCGGCTGTTCCTCAACGAACAGTTCCTGACGATCGTGATCCGCCCGCCGCGCGGCAAGGCCGGACTTCCGGAGCGTCTGAGCAAGATCGGCGCGAAGGCCGGGAATGCCCCGACCGGCGCCGAAGTGCTCGAGCTCGATTCCGCGACTGCGGCGCTTAGCGCAGCGCTTCAGCCCTACGGGGTGCGCGTTCTCGGCACCTACGAGAACGAAACCGGCATCTATTCGGAGCCGCTCGAGCTCCTTTCGGCGCTCTACAATGGCGAGACCCGTCCGGTGCTGCTGCCGCGCCCCGAACAGGACCTCGGCCAGCATCTCCCTTATTGCCGGGTCAGCTTCGGGCTCGACGCGCTGGAGGTTCGCGGCCCCGCGAGACGCGGCTTCGCCAGCATTCTCGGGATCAAGGAATATCCCGACGCTAGCCGTGCCGGCCTGCTCGACTCGCTGCTTCGCGTTCCTCACGAGCTGGTGATCACCGAGAGCTTTGCGCCGATCGAGCGCCAGACGGCGCGTGAACGGATTGACCTGTCGTTGCGCCGGCTCAAGAGCGCCGATGAGGGCGCGGCAACCGAGCGGGCGGAAATGCTTGCGGCGCGCGATGCGGTTGGCGCTGGTCAGCTCAGCTTTGGCGATCATCACCTCAGCCTGCTGGTGCGCAGCGGCTCGCCAGAGATGCTCGAGGCCGCGACGGCCGACGCTGCCGCGGCGCTTGCCGACATCGGCGCTGTCGCCGTGCGCGAAGACGTCAATCTCGAACCCGCCTTCTGGGGCCAGTTCCCGGGCAACGAGCAATATGTCGTCCGCCGGGCGCTGATCTCCAGTTCCAACGCCGCGGGCTTCATCTCCCTCCACGGTTTTCCGATGGGGCGCGCTACGGGCAATCACTGGGGCGAGGCGGTCACGGTGTTCGAAACCACCAGCGCCACGCCCTATTTCTTCAACTTCCACGAGGGCGACCTCGGCAATTTCACGATCATCGGCCCGTCCGGGTCCGGCAAGACCGTCGTCCTCAACTTCCTCGCCGCGCAGGCGCAGAAGTTCGCGCCGCGAACGATCCTGTTCGACAAGGATCGCGGATCGGAGATTTTCCTTCGTGCGCTCGGCGGCCGCTATGAGCGGCTGACGCGCGGCGCGCCGACCGGCTTCAATCCGCTCCGGCTGCCGGACACGCCCGTCAACCGCGCTTTCATTCGCGACTGGCTCTCCGTCCTGCTTGAGGCGAACGGTGGTGAGGAAGAGACCGCGATCGCCAAGGCTGTCGACGAGATCTTCGCCCACGGGCCGGAGCTTCGCCGCCTGCGCTTCCTGCGCGATCTTCTTGGCGGCGGCCGCCGTCCGCAGCCGGGAGACCTGCCTTCACGCCTCGACCCGTGGATCTTCGAGGGCGAGCGCGCGTGGCTGTTCGACAACCGGGAGGACGAGCTCGATTTCGACAATCGCGTGCTCGGCTTCGACATGACCGAGCTGCTCGAGGATCGCCGCCTGCGCACGCCCGTGCTGCTTTACCTGTTCCACCGGATCGAGGACCGCCTCGACGGTTCGCCGACGATGATCCTGATCGACGAGGCATGGAAGGCGCTCGACGATCCGATGTTCGCCGCGCGCATCCGCAACTGGATGAAGACGCTGCGCAAGCGCAACGCGATGATCGGCTTCGCCACCCAGTCCGCGGCCGACGCCCTCGACAGCTCGATCTCCTCGGCGATCGTCGAGCAGACCGCGGCCGCGATCTTCATGCCCAACACCAAGGCGCGTGAAGAGCATTATTGCAAAGGCTTCGGCCTTAGCGCCCAGGAGTTCGAGTTCATTCGAAGCCTGCCGGTGCACAGCCGTTGCTTCCTCGTTCGCCAGGCAAATCGCTCCGTGGTGGTGCGGCTCGATCTCAACGGCATGCCGGAGCTGCTGACGGTCCTCTCGGGCCGCGAGTCCAGCGTCCGCCGGCTTGATGAGCTGCGGGCGGCGGTCGGCGACGATCCCGCGCACTGGTATCCGCTGCTGACCCGCGCGCCATGGCCGGGGACGCCTGCGGGCAGTGATGACGACTTCTGGCTGGAAGCGGCCGAATGAACCAGTGCGAGCCTTTTGGCGCCGGCGGCCCTGCGGGTGTCGCCGATGCGTTGAATAAGGTCGATTGCCTTGCGACCGAAGCGACCAGCGTATCGTTCGGCCGGCTGTTCGGCGCGCACGGGAGCTTCCAGACCGCGCTGACGATCGTGCTGACGTTGTACATAGCGTTGCTCGCCTTCAATCTGCTGACGGGCCGCTCCGCGCTTCGCGTGTCCGTCCTCACGCCGAAGATGATGACGCTCGGCCTGGTGCTGACCTTTGCGACCTCATGGATTGCCTACCAGTCGGTGGTTTGGAACCTCGCAACAGGCGCTCCCGACGAGATCGCTAGCGTGCTGGTCGGGAGCAAGGGCTCCGCAACCGTGCTGTTCGCGCAGCAGCTCGACGGCGTCTTCGCCGCGATCACCGATGCGGCGAGCGCCATTCCGGCCAATCCCGCTGTTGCTGCTGCAACGCCAAGCCTGGCCTCGGCCGCGAACATCCTGTCGATCGCTGGTCTCCTCTTGCTTCTGGGGACGGTCGGCGTGCTCGTCGTCTGTCGTCTCGCTCTGGCCGCACTGCTGATCATCGGCCCTGTGTTCATCGTGCTGGCGCTGTTCGAGGGCACGCGCGGGCTGTTCGAGGGATGGCTCAAGAGCGTCGCTATGTTCGCGTTCGTTCCGCTGCTGACCGTGGTCATGGGAAGCGGCGCGCTCGTTGCGATCGCTCCGATGGTTGCCGCGCTGGGCGAGGGGGGTGCCGAGATTCCGCTGCGATCAGCAGTGTCGATCCTCGTCGCGGCGATCATCTACCTCACGCTGATGATCGTGGTGTTCAAGGTCGCCGGGACGCTGACTCGTGGCTGGCGACTTGGGCGTGCTCGGTCTGTTGGCAGCGCCGCGGGCCATGGTGTCGGCGGCGGTCATCAGGAACGGCCGCTCAATCCGGCGCCGGTGCCTGCTGTGGCTGCGCTTGTCGGTTCGGACCGCGTCCGCAGCACGGTCGCAAGCCTGGAGACGATGTCCACGAGCCACCGGTTCGCGCTCCATTCGGCGGCGCCGCTGGCGATGCCCGCGCCCGCGCCGCAGCTCGCGCTTGCAGGTCCCAAGGATGCGCGCGAGCAGCTTCGTTATCTTCACCACCGGGTCGCCGGGGTTTCCAATACTCATTCGCGAGAAATGCTACGATGATGTGCAGGTTAAGTTTCGCCGCTTGGATGCTTCTGGGCTGCACGAGCGTCGCCTCGGCAGCTGCGGATAATCGCATCCGCACGCAGGCGTACGAGCCGGACCAGATCGTCCGGGTCGTCGGCCGCTCCGGAATCCAGTCGACGATCGAATTCGCAGCCGACGAGCGGATCGAAAATGTCGCGATCGGCGATTCATCGGCCTGGCAGATCACGCCGAACCGGCGGGCGAGCCTGCTGTTCGTCAAGCCGTTGGCTGCCCACAGCCGGACCAACATGACGGTCGTCACGGACCGCCGCACCTATATGTTCGACCTCGTGAGCGACAAGTCGAGCACTCCGCTCTACGCGCTCAAGTTCAGCTATCCGCATGACAAGGAGGCCGGGCTTGCCGCGAAGCCCGCGCAGCCCGTCGTCGCGACTGCGGCTCCGGCTTCGGCGACGATGACCGCCGACAAGCTCCACTTTGATTGGAACACCAAGGGCTATGGCAAGCTGCTGCCTGCGCGCGTGTTCGACGATGGATCGTCGCTCTATTTGGCGTGGAACCGCGAGACGCCGCTGCCGGCGATCCTGACGGTCTCGGAAGACCGCAAGGAAGGCCCGGTCAGCTACCGCATGAATGGCGATTATATCGTCGTCAGCCCAATTCCGGCCAATCTCGTCCTGCGCTACGGAAGCAAGAGCGCAACGCTATGGCCTTCACGCCGGATCACGCCGATGCGGCCGTCGTCCGCGCCAGTCCAGCAGGCATTGATCCAGCCGCCAGCGCCCCAGCCGGCGCCGATCCAGACCGCTCCAGCGCCTGCGCCGCAGCCGAATTCGGCGAGCAGTGCGGTGCGGCTTGCGAACATGACTGCCCTTTACAGCGACAAGCTCACGGATACCGACCATGAAAAATGATCGAGTCACCATCGATACGACCGGCACGCCCATTCGCGGCCCGTGGCAGGAGCCGGTTCGATCAGCTCTTCCGGCGACCGTGCCAGCGACCGATCCTCGGGTCGAACTCAGCGATCATGCGCTGGTCGTTGCCAGCCAGAATGCATTCCCGATCGTGGCGACGCAGAAGTCGCGCCGCGACAATCTGGGCCTTGCGGCTGGCGGTGCGGTTGCTCTCGTCCTCGGCTGCGCAACCTTCGTCTCGCTGAGCTCGAGCCGTCACGCGCCGGCCCCAGTCGCGGCAGCGACCGCCGTTCCGCAAACGCAGGGCCAGCAGGCGCTGCCGATGCCGGCGGCCGTTCCCGGCAAGCCGATGGCGGTGCCGCCGGCGAGCATGCCGATGGCTGCCCAGCCCGATGCCATGCCGGGGATGGCGCATGCGCCCGGCATGATGATCCAACCGGGCATGCCTCCGGCGACGTCGCCGGTGCTGGTCTACGACGGCAGCTCTCCGCCGACCACGACGGTAACCGCTGGTCCCAACATCGCGCGCGATGCGGATGGCGCGCCGGCGATGCTTGCCGGCGCGAATCCCGGACGGGCATTTGCGAGCGACAGTTCGGCGGCGCGCTCGACACGGCTTGCCGAGCCCGCGAGCACAGTGGCGATGGGAACGTTGATCCCGGCGGTCCTGGAGACTGCAATCGATAGTGACGTGCCAGGCTACGTCCGCGCGGTCGTCAGCCAGGATGTCCGCTCGTTCGACGGAAGCCGGGTTCTGATCCCGCGTTCGTCGCGCCTGATCGGCGAATATAAGGCCGCGGCAACAGCCGGCCAGAAGCGCGCCTATTTGATGTGGACTCGCCTGATTCGTCCCGACGGCGTCTCGGTCGCTTTGGCATCGCCGGCGGTCGACTTCTCCGGCCAGGCGGGCGTTGGCGGCCAGGTCAACAACCACTTCTTCTCGCGTTTCGGCTCGGCGATCCTGCTGTCGATCCTCGGCGGCGCTGGTGCGCTTGCCACCGGCGGCGCCTCGACTGTCGTCGTGTCCGGCGGCCAGAGCGCCGCGTCGGTCGCGGCCCAGCGCGATTCGACCCGCCCGCCGACGATCAGAGTCCGCCAGGGCGAGCCGATCCGGGTGTTCACGGCCCGCGACCTGATCTTTTCGTCCGACGGAGCGAATGGGTGAGCGTTGACGGCCCGTTGCCGTCCAACGACGGCCTGGATCCGTTTCTCGAGGCTTATCTCGAACCCTTTCGCTCGTGGCTTGCGCAGCCTGATGTCACCGAGCTGCTCGTGAACCGCCCGGGTGAGGTGTGGATCGAGCAGCGCGGCGCCATGACCCGGCACGAAGCGCCCGCCGTCGACGACGCTCTGCTGCAGCGGCTGGCCGAGCAGGTCGCGCGGGTCAGCAACCAAGGCATCAGCCGAGAGCGTCCCTTGCTAGCGGCGATGCTTCCGAACGGCGAGCGCGTTCAGTTCGTCGCCCCGACGGCGACGCGGGCGCACTGGGCCCTCGCGGTCCGCCGTCATTGCCTTCTGGACCTGCCGCTGGAGGCTTATTCGCACGGGCCCCTGCAGCCGGCGCACGCCGCGACTGCAATCTCGCCCGAAGCAAACCCGATCGGCTTCCTTCGCGAGGCTGTTTCGCAACGGAAGACCATCCTGATTAGCGGCGGCACGTCGACCGGCAAGACGACTTTCCTCAACGCCCTCCTGCGCGAGGTTCCGGTCGAGGAGCGCGTGATCGTCGTCGAGGACACTGCGGAAGTGCAGCTGCACGGTCCCAACGACCTCGGCCTGATCGCCGTGAAGGGTGAGCTTGGCGAAGCCCTGATCAACACCGACGACCTTCTCCAGGCGGCCCTGCGCCTTCGGCCCGACCGGATCCTTCTCGGCGAGCTGCGCGGCAAGGAAGCCGTCAGCTTCCTTCGCGCTGTCAATACCGGTCATCCGGGCTCGTTCAGCACGATCCACGCCAATTCGACGGCCGGCGCGCTGGAGCAGCTTGCGCTGATGGTCATGCAATCGGGTCTCGGGCTCTCGCGAACCGAAACGATCGATTATGCGCGTTCGGTGATCGACGTCGTCGTCCAGCTCGGGCGCGAAGGGGCGGAGCGAAAGATCGTCGCGATCGAGCAATTGTCGGCGGATCCGGGCGTTGTTGGCGCCACGGTCCGCAAGATCATGAGCCGGTCGGCCGCCTAACCGTCCCTGCCGACCTTTCGCCGAACTACCCGCGCCGGCACCCCGATGGCCGTGCATCCGGCGGGCACATCATGCGTCACCACCGCGTTGGCGCCGACCCGCGCCCCATCGCCGACACTCACCTTTCCGATGATCTTGGCCCCGGCGCCGACATAGACCTTGTTGCCCAGTCGAGGCACAGCGCCTTCTTCGATCATTCCAATCGTGACCTGCTGCATGATCATGCAGTCGTCACCCACGATCGCGTCTTCATGGATAACGACCCCGTTCGGATGGGGAAGCATCAAGCGGCGCCCCAGCGTGGCCTGGGGTGCGATGTCCGACTGGGTGAGAACGCTCCAGGCGAGGTGGCGCACTCGGGCGACCTTCCGCATTGCCTTATGCCAGATTCCGGGGCGTGCATCGTGGTACTGAAACGCCTCGATGCTGGCGAGAAGTCGGGAGCTGAAACCGATCACGATGCGTCGAACTGCATGCGTTCCGCCAAGGCGAGATCGGCCGGAATCAAGTCCGCAATCTCATCCAGCATTTGGTATCGACGCCGGTACATGGAACGCTTCTTCGGTGAGACGTCCTCGAGATCGCGCCGCGAGCCGCCGAGCGGAAGCTCGAAATGGGTGTCGGCGAGGCGCGCTCCTCCGCGCTCCTCCCAGATTTCATCGTAATAGAGACCCGGCGCGCCGGTCCCTTTGAAATAGCGATGACGCGAGATTTTATGCTCATCCGCAACCGCAAAAATGTGCCGCGCGCCGATCTTGCAGGCAAAAAGCCGAAGCGCCTCCAGCATGAAGTCCCTCGGCCGGATGCCATGAAACTCCTTGGTCAGGTCGCGGTACAAGGCCAGGACATCGTCGCTCTGCCGGCCTTGAATTCCCCCGACGAAAATTTCCGTTTGCGGGTGATCCGACAGCGAAAAGGACAAGGTGAAGGCGCGAAACTGGCCTTTGAACAGGCTGAGTGTCAGGTGGCCCTCACGCGAAAGCCACTTGGCGCGGTCAAGGATCACTCTGGTGTCCGGACTGATCGCCGAAAGGTCGGCCAGGGCCAACTTATCGTCCGGTGACAGTCGCAAGCCGGCTATGGCTTCCACGGCATTCTGATGGGCGTCGATGCGCGCGAAACGGGTGGGCGCGTCCCACGCGGCGCACTGATAAGGCGAAACAAGGTAGACGAGCGTATCCGGCCATTCGGACAGGAGCCGTCCCATTGGCGAGTTCAAGTCAACGTCTTGCAGCCGCTTGGCCAAAGCCGGATTGCGCAGCGCCGCGAGCACGAATTTCGTCCGAAGCTTCACGCTCGAATCCACGCTCGCGCTAGCGCGCCACGCCCAAGCCAGCACGGACTCACGCCCGGCAGCGCGCGCTGAGGGACTTTGATCGGTAGCGTCAATCGGAGAAGAGATTGATTTCATCCCAGCAGCCGGTGTGCCAGCCGCTGGAGCTTGGGCGGCACCCAGTCATTCACGAAGTGAAAGCGCCTGATCTGCCAATCCTGCTTATCGCCGCTCGCGGGTCGCGGGCGGAAGTTTGTCGTACGCCGTGGTAGCAGCGCAAGGCCCTCCTCCGCGCTCGAGTAATAATAGGTGGCAATTGAGCGTCGTGAGCGATCGGGCGGGCAATTCAGCGGATCGGGATGCCCATGGAAGCTGTCGAGATCCGTATTAAAGATGACCGCACGGCCGAAGACGGGCGCGACCCGAAGCGCGCATTCGCTCATGCCCTTGTCCCAGAGCTCGAGCTCGCCGCCGTATTCC
>Ga0207706_10006215_pt1 | contig 11096 bp, 7 predicted proteins | sample KBSC53metaG_FD_184318 | JGI IMG/M metagenome (GOLD analysis project Ga0207706, IMG submission 184318) | Corn rhizosphere microbial communities from Kellogg Biological Station, Michigan, USA - KBS C5-3 metaG (SPAdes) (version 2) | ecosystem: Host-associated > Plants > Roots > Rhizosphere > Soil ... | reverse complement strand
GCCAGCATCGACGAGATCGACGCCGTGTCCGTCGTCATACCGAACCAGCCGTCACCGAGCCCCAGCATCTGGCGCAGCCAGTCGGTCACGAGCTGCTCGAGCTCTGTTGCCGCGGGTGACGTCCTCCACAGCATCGCCTTCACGTCGAGCGTTGCCGTCAACATCTCGGCGAGAATCCCCGGGATGGACGACGACGTCGCGAAATACGCGAAGAACGACGGGTGATTCCAGTGCGTGATGCCCGGCACGATCTTCGTGCGAAAATCCTCGAGAATCGCGTCGAGCGACTCGCCGCGGGCGGGCGGCATCGATGGAAGCGACGCGCGCACCTCACCCGGCGTCATCTCGGACAGCACGGGATAACGCTCCGGATGCTCCAGATACTCGGCGATCCAGTCGAGCACCGCGCGGCCCTGCGACAGCAGCTCGTGCCGGGGAAGGTCGGCGGTCACGTCATCGCCACCGGAAGATCTTGAGCGCGATTGCGAAGCAGATCGTCATCCACAGCGCGAGCACGCCGAGCTGAGGCCAGAGCGCGGCGAACGGAACGCCGCGCAGCATCGACGCGCGCAGCGCGTCGTTCGTCGCCGTGAGCGGCAACGCCTTGATGAACGGCTGCACGGCCCGCGGGAAATTCTCCGACGAGAAGAAGACGCCCGACAACACCCACATCGGCAGCATACAGAGGTTCATCAGCCCGGACACGCCTTCGATCGTCTGCGATCGCGCGGCGATGAGCAGACCGAGCCCGCCGAAGGCGAGCGCGCTGATTACTACAATGGCGGCGATCGACAGCCACGAGCCGCGCATCGGGATCTTGAAGAAAAGCACCGACGCGCCGACCAGCACCACAGCCTCGATCGTGAGCAGCACGAAGCGCGAGACGACGTACGAGGCGAGATACTGCGCACGCGACATCGGCGTCGCGACGAGTCGCTTGAGAAGCCGCTTGCGTCGTTGATCGACGATCGAGAAGCCGAGCCCCCAGATGCCGCCGCCCATGATCGTCATGCCGAGCAGCCCGGGGACGACGAAGTCGATGTACCTCGAGCCGGCTTCGCGGACGAAGCGGTCGGACGCGCCGAGCACGTCCTGCCGTCCCTCGCCGCGCTGGAGCGCGTCGTTCGCCAGCAGCTTGGCGGTTCGCGCGTCGGGCCGCGTGTCGTCATACTCGTACTCGACGCCATTACCGCCGTCCGCGCCGGGCGTAATCACCACGGCGACCCGTCCCGTGCGCAGCGCGACGCGGGCGCTGTCGCGCGACAACGCTTCGACGGCGAGTCCGCGATCGCGTCGCAGCGCGTCGACGTAGGCTGCCGAACGCGCGGCGCCGCTCACGACCGCCACGTGCGCCACGTCCGGCGGCTTGCTGCGAAACGCGATGCCCAACCCGATGGCGAGCAGTATCGGAAAGCCGAATGACCAGAAGAGCGCTTCGGGCTCGCGCAGATATTCGCGAAAGCGCACGAGCACCAGCTGGAGGAGCGGGTTGTCGCCGTGTTGCTCAGTCATCACGCAGCTGCCTCCCGGTGAGCGACACGAACACGTCCTCGAGCGTCGCCGAATGCGTCGTCAGTTGCGCCAGCTCCAGTTGCCGCGCGGCGAGAAAGGCGAGCAGCGCCGGAACGGTCTGATGCAGCGCTCCCACTTGCAACTCGTATTCGCCGGCGATCGCTCGTGCTACACGCACGCCGTCGAGTGAGCGCAGTGTTGCCTCGTCGATCGGCGGCGTTTCCGGCGCCAGCCCGAACCTCACCACGTGTTCCGCGCCGAGCGACGCGATCAGCTGGAAGGGCGTGCCGAGCGCGATCACTTTGCCATGGTCGACGATCGCCACGCGGTCGCAAAGAATCTCGGCTTCGTCCATGTAGTGCGTCGTGAGAATGATCGTCCGGCCGAGCCGCTTGAACTCGGTGATCAGGTCCCAGAGCTGCCGCCGCGACTGCGGGTCGAGGCCCGTCGTCGGCTCGTCGAGGAATAACAGGTCGGGGTCGCCGACGATCGCGCAGGCGAGGGCGAGCCGCTGCTTCTGTCCGCCCGACAGCTTCCCAACGCGGGCGTCGCGCTTCTCGTCGAGCTGCACCACATGGATCACGTCGTCCACCGCCCGGCCGCGCTTGTAGAAACTCCGAAACAAACGGACGGTTTCTTCGACGGTCAGCTTTTCGCCGAGCTGAGTCTCCTGGAGCTGAATGCCGAGGCGTTCGCGGAGCTCGTGCTCGTCATGGTCCCACCGCAGTCCGAGGAGCTCGACGACGCCCGCGTCAGGAGTGAGGAGACCCTCGCACACCTCTATCGTCGTAGTCTTTCCGGCGCCGTTCGGGCCAAGCAGCCCGAAGCATTCCCCCGGGGGAACGGCGATGTCCACGCCGTCCACGGCGCGTACGTCGCCGTAATACTTGCGGAGCCCTTCGACGCGCAGGGCGTGGGTCGCGCGGGTCGACTGCGATTGCACGTGGTCAGTTCAATGGGAGTAGGACATAATGGAATCGACGCCAGGTCGGCGCCGCAATGGCGGCGCGAGCTAACGAAACCCCGGACCTGACACCGACGTAGCATAGGCAGGTCTCCTCGAGGTTCCCACATGCTGCTCCTCTTCGGCGCTGCATTCGCGCTGTATTTCCAAGGATCGCAACAGCCGCCGACCCCCCGCTCGAAGCGACTGCCTGTCGTTCGCGACAGCGCCGCCGTGGACACCGGCTCGAGCAACGAGCGTCGTCGCACCCAGGGCCATCGCCGCGCCGTGACCGCCGAGCTGTCGGCGAGCGCGTTCAAAGACCCCACGTCCAAGATCACGCTGTTCAAGGCGCGAGAGGCGCGTCTGACACAGGACTCGGCGCTTGTCGCCTACGACGCGATGTCGCACCAGCGGCTGTCCGTCGGCATGGGCTTCGGGCGAATCGGCCGCGACCGGTTGCTCTTCCGCCACGAGGCGGCGTCGCGCGTTCGTTGGCAGCGAGGCGTCGGTGTTTGGGTCGACGTGAAGGGCGTCCGGACGGCAATCCCGATGATCTCGCACGACGAAGCGAGTAAGGAGCTCCGCAAAGAGATCCAGCAGGAGACGAACGACCCGGAGTTGATGGGAGAGATTCCGTACTATCCCGGGTATGAGCCCCTTTGGGTCGGCGGCGGCAACATCGCGCGGTCACAGGTAGACGAGAGCGAGATCGTGAATCCTCTCGCCGATGGCGCGGAGGCTTACTACACGTACCAGACGGGCGACTCGATCAGCTTCCGTCTACCCGACGGAAAGACCGTGCAGCTTCGCGAGCTGAAGATTCGTCCGCGCGAGCCGAAGTGGAATCTGACGGTCGGGTCGCTCTGGTTCGACACGAAATCCGGACAACTCGTCCGCGCCGCGTACCGCATGTCGGTGCCGATGGACATCTGGGCTGTGGCGACGCAGGAAGATCCGAAGTCGATGGACGACGTTCCCGTTTGGGTGAAGCCGATGATCACGCCGATGAAAGCGGAGGTTTCGGCGGTCGCTATCGAGTATGGGTTGTACGAGGGACGCTTCTGGCTCCCGCGCGTTCGGCTCGCCGAAGGCCAAGCGCAGGTGAGCTTCATGCACGTCCCGTTCAAGATGCAGGAGAGCTTCAACTACGCGAGCGTAAACGCCAAGGACTCGCTGCCACCGATTCGTCTCCAGTCGGTCGTGAACGTCGTGCGGCCGCCCGATTCGCTCGACGCCGAGGGGCGCGCCGCGTGGCGTGATTCGGTTCGACTCGCCCGGCGAGCACGCATTCGCGCCGAGAACGACTCGATCCGCCAAGGCCTCAAGGTGCGCGAGCCGCGCGTCATGGTGTGCGACACCGCCGAGACGCGCGTGTCGACGAGCCGGCGCTATGAGGGAACCTTGTCGATCGCGATGCGCGTTCCGTGCGATGCCGACAAGCTCGAGCACTCGCCGGAACTGCCGGCGTCGATCTACGATCCGGGCGAAGAAGTGTTCAGCATGAAGGATCTCGACGAGCTGAAGCAGCAAGCGCTGTCGCTCACCGCCCAGGCGCCGCTCAGCTTCCATCCGCAGCTCTGGCCGCCCCCATCGGTGAGCTACGGTCCCGCGCTGATGCGTTACAATCGCGTCGAAGGCTTTTCAGCCGGCATCTCGGTCGAGCAGCAGCTTGGTGGCGGATACGCCGCGAACGCCGTGGGCCGCATCGGGCTCGCGGATCTCGAGCCGAATGTCGAGCTGGGCGCCACGCGATCGAATCTCGTGAAATCGGTCAGCGTGCGCGGCTACAACCGCCTGGTGTCGGCGAGTGACTGGGGACAGCCGCTCAGTTTCAGCAGCTCGTTCTCGGCGCTCATGTTCGGACGCGACGAAGGCTTTTACTATCGCGCGACGGGGGCCGAGCTCTCGGGAACGCGCGAGGCCGGATTTGGCGGCGGCACGCACATCGAGTGGCGGACATTCGTCGAGCAGCAACGCAACGCGGCGGTCAAGACGAACTTCGCGGTGAACGGCTCCGACTTCCCGGCGAACATCACCGCGTGGCGCGGCAGCTACCAGGGCGCGGCGATCCGATTCCAGAGCCAGCACGGCCTCGATCCACGCGGCTTGCGCTTGTTTAGTGATCTCAGACTGGAGGCCGCCCACGGCGATTCGCTCTACGGCCGCGGTGCGCTCGACATCACCGCGTCACACGGCCTCGGCCGGCTCGCCTCGGCGTTGACCGTGTCCGGCGGGAGCTCGCTCGGGGCGTTACCGCCTCAGCGTCTCTGGTACCTCGGCGGGTCGAAGACGATTCGCGGCCAAAGCCCGAGTCCGGACTCGACCCAGTCGGGCAACGCCTACTGGCTCACGCGGCTCGAGATCGGCTCCAACGACGCCGGCATGCGACCGACGGTGTTTGGAGATCTCGGATGGGTCGGGGATCGGAATCACATGACCCAGAATGTGAAGCCGATGAGTGGCGTCGGAGTCGGCGTTTCGTTCCTGGACGGGATGTTCAGGTTTGATGTTGCGAGAGGGATCTACCCGAAGAAGCAGTTCAGAGTGGACCTGTCGCTAGAGTCGGTGTTTTAGCCTGAGCTGGCAGCTAGACAGCTAACAGCTAAAGTCCTCAGCGAATCGGAAGGGCGCGGCCGAAGGCCGCGCCCTTTTTTTGGATTCGTCGTTCAGTTCCGCGTGGCCCGAATCGCAACGCAATTGCTTAGGACTTTCGCTTCTTACGACGAGTGTGGCGCTTCTGTGCGATGTCGGCTTCCAATCGACGAAGCAAACTCGCCAGCATACTTCGGATCTCGCGGACCTCATCGATGAGCCAGAGATCGGTCGAGCGTAAAGACCCGAGTTCGCGAAGGGACTCCAGCTGGTCATCGACTTCATTGGCGGAGCCGAGTGCACGGCGAACATGCACGGCCATGAGCGGGTCCGTGTTTAGGCCGCAACCTTCGACGATATTGAACCGAATTGATTCGGCGGCTCGGCTCAACTGCGAACCGACTCGTATTCGATCACGCAACGAGAGTCGGTCCACCAACTTCACTATTTCGTAGCTAAAGACGCGGGCACGACGCCAAACGTGGAGTTTGCGATAATCGCCCAATGAGTATTTCCGGGAACGAGATGCCCCAGAGTACGATAGCCCCTTGATGGCGACTTACCCGGTTCACGGCGGGCAGAAGCCTTTCGCCGCCGCCCTTCCGATTCGCTGATCGCTTTAGCTATTAGCTGTCTAGCTGTGTGCTCGCGCCCATCACACAAACGTTACATAAACACTCTTGACGCCCTTCCCCCCCACCCTAGCTTGCGTCTCATGACGTCCACCCAGACCGCGAAGATGTGTTGCACCTGCGCGTGTATCATGTGTCTCCCGACACGTGGCATTCTGGGCGTCCGCATGTAGCACCGAGCAACTCACTGCGACTCGCGCTCCGATCCCACGTCAGGATCGGGGCGCTTTTGTTTTCGCGACAGTCGCGAACGGCGCAACGGTCCAGCGGGAAGACGAGCCGGGTTCCTACCGACCCAAACCCGGACCGACCACATGCTTCCGATCGCGATCTACCACGAACATCCCGACTGGTTCAAGCCGCTCTTCACCGAGCTGGAGCGGCGCGAGGTGCCGTACGTACGCCTCGACGCCGCGGCGCATGCGTTTGACCCCGCCGAGCGCGACGTGCCGTTCTCGCTGGTGTTCAACCGGGCTAGCCCGTCGGCGTATCTGCGCGGGCATCGCCAGACCACCTTCCACACGCTGCACTGGCTGAAGCACCTCGAGCGGCTCGGCGTGCCCGTCGTGAACGGCTCGACGGTGTACTCATTCGAGCTCTCGAAAGCCTCCCAGCTCGACCTGCTCGACGCGCTGGGGCTGCCGTTCCCGCGCGCCATCGCCATCAACGATCCGGCACGGGCCGTCGATGCGGCCTCCGGACTTCGCTATCCGGTGCTCATCAAGGCCAACATCGGCGGCAGCGGTGCGGGGATCGTGCGGTACGAGGACGAGGCGGCGCTCGCCGGCGCGGTGCAACGCGGTGACGTAGACCTCGGCGTGGACGGTGTCGCTCTCGTTCAGGAGTCGGCGCCGTTGCGGAACGGGCACATCGTCCGCGTCGAGACGTTGGGTGGAAAGTACCTGTACGCGATCAAAGTCTATCCGGCCGTGGGGTCGTTCGACCTGTGCCCGGCCGACGCCTGCCAGACGACGACGGGTGTCGAGCTCGTGCGCGGCGCTTGCGCGGTGGACGCGCCGAAGACGGGGCTCAAGGTCGAGCGCTATGAGCCGCCGGTGGCGATCGTCGAGCAGGTCGAGGAGATCTCGCGGCGCGCATCGCTCGACGTCGGCGGCATCGAGTATCTCGTCGACGACCGCGACGGGAAGCACTACTTCTACGACGTCAACGCGCTCTCGAACTTCGTTGCAGATCCGTTGAACGTGCTCGGCTTCGACCCGTGGGTCCCGCTCGTCGACTATCTGCTCGAGCGCGCGAACGGTGGCGCTCCGAAGCACGACACGCGGAAGCCGGAGAGCGGCATCCGTCGCGCGGCACGCGAGACGGCGACCGCGCTGGCGTCGGCGATCATCTCGGCCCCGGCGCTGCCATGAGATACGGATACTGGCTGCCCGTTTTCGGCGGTTGGCTGCGCAACGTCGACGACGAGGGGATGGCGGCGTCGTGGGATTACGTGAGCCGGCTCGCCAAACGCAGCGAAGAGATCGGATATGATCTGACGCTCATCGCCGAGCTCCTGCTCAACGACATCAAGGGCATCGCGGCGCCGTCGCTCGACGCATGGTCGACGGCCGCGGCGCTCGCCGCGGTCACCGAGCGGCTGGAGCTGATGGTCGCCGTCCGGCCGTCGTTCCATCCGCCGGCGATTCTCGCGAAGCAGGCGGCGAACATCGACCGGATCTCGAACGGCCGTCTCGCGCTCAACGTCGTGTCGGCGTGGTGGAAGGACGAGGCGCGCCGCTTCGGCGCCGCGTTCGACGAGCACGACGACCGATATGCGCGCACAACGGAGTGGCTCGACGTGATCGACGGCGCGTGGTCGAAACCGTCGTTCAGCTATCGCGGGCGCTTCTATCAGCATGACGAGATCGTGCTCGAACCGAAACCGGTGGGTCGGCCTCAGCGTCCGCGGCCGGTCATCTATGCCGGCGGTGAATCGGAGGCGGCAAAGACGATGATCGCGCGGCAGTGCGACGCGTACGTCATGCACGGCGATCCGCCCGAGCGCATTGCCCCGAAAATCGCCGATATGCGCGAGCGTCGCGAGCGTGCGTCGGAGACGCTTGGCGTCGACTTGCCGCCGATGCAGTTCGGTGTCGCGGCGTACGCCATCGTCCGCGATTCGCGGCACGAGATCGACGCTGAGATAGAGCGGATCACCAACGTGACGGAAGGCTCGCCCGGGTACGGCAATTACCGCGACTGGATCGCCAACACGAAGCTGGAACAACAAGTCAGCTTGCAGGATTACTCGGTCTCGAATCGCGGACTTCGCGCCGGCCTGGTTGGCACGCCGGACGAAGTCGCGGAACGGACCGCCCAATTCGCCGCCGCCGGCGTTGATCTCCTGTTGCTGCAGTGCAGCCCGCAACTCGAGGAAATGGAGCGGTTTGCGGCCGAAGTGATCTCGGCCACAGTCTGACGGCGAAATATGCGTGGGCCCATAGGTTTATCCCGACGGGCCCACAGTTGTTTCGCAGAAGGAGGCAGGGCGTTGCAAGGCGCGAGTCGCGTCGTCTGTTTGTAGAGCGATCCTCGAATCGTAAACCGCTCGCTTGCAACGAGTTGAATTTCCGAATCGGGGCGCGGTCCGAGTGGCCCAATTATTACCTAATAGTGCAGAATTTCTCTCTCCGAACGCCCCTTTTTCAGCACGGACAGTCCGTCCTCCGTGAAGACTTCGCCGCTCCCGCTTACAAGCTCCAGTAATCCGCTTTGGGCCGACACCCGGGAGGCGACGGTCGTGGACGTGCTGGTGGGTCAGGCGCGTACCCGCGTCCTGCTCGCCAGTGTGCTGGGGATCGTAACGCTCGGCCTGCAGATGCTAGGGGTGTTGGGGGGCCACGAGCGGTTCGTGATCGCCGCCACGGCAGGCTACATCGTCGCGGTTCGCGTCCTGGTCATGGTCGTTCGGCGGACGCGCCAGGCGGGCGATATGGTGATCGGCGCCACCATGTTCAGCGACTTGGCATTCGTGTTCGCGACGACGATCGCGTCATCGCCCGACGGGCATTATTACAGAATTCTCATTCTGTCCGTTTTTGTCCTCCACGTCGCGGAGTCGTTCTTCGGGGGGCGCTACGCGACGATCGGGCTGATGGCGGTTATCGTAGGGTACCTCGCCATGACGGGCGGCGAGGGCGGGGCGATGCACGTCGAGAACCTGTGGACGATCGCCCTCTTCGCGGCGACTGCCCTGATGCTGATCACGCAGTACAGCCGCTTCCAGCGACACCTCGAGCACATCGTTGAGCTGTTCGAGTGGGCGGAGGAGGGCGACTTCAGCCACGCCTACGAAGTGAATCCCGAGCGAAACCCCGCGACGATCACCCGAGTCGGCCGGGCTTACAACCGCGTCCGGGTCAAGCTGGCCAGCATGGTGCTGACCGACCCGTTGACGGGCTGCCTCAATCGGCGTGGCCTCGACCAGGCGTTGTCGCGGGAAATCGCCCGCGCGTCACGCGCCGGCAGCAATCTCGCGCTGCTCGCGCTGGACCTCGATCACTTCAAGGAGATCAACGACACGTACGGCCACATCGCCGGCGACGTCGTCCTCCGTCAGGTCGGGGCGCTCCTCGCGCAGACGGCGCGGGCCGGCGATATGGTGGCCAGAACGGGCGGCGAGGAGTTTACCGTCATTCTGCCGGACACCGATGCCGACGGCGCCTATCACTCCGGCATGCGCATCTGCGAGACCGTCCGCACGCACGCGTTCATGGTGAACGGCAAGCGCCTCCACCTCACGATCAGCGTGGGTATCGTGTCTTCGACCGCCATCGGGGGCGATGCGGTGGGGACCAACTTGAAGGAGCACGCCGACGAGGCGCTCTACAACGCCAAACGGGCGGGTCGCGATCGGGTCAGCGTTTGGGACGAGAGTCTCCCGCTGACCCTGACGCCGATTCACACGCTGGTCGTTCCGGCGAAATCGCGTCTTTGACGCGAGACGGCGCGGCCAGGAGCCCTGGCCGCGCCTATCCCTGAAGAGCGAGATTGAAGCGTCGCTGTTAGCGACGCGTAACGCTCACTTTGCCGGTTCTGCCGCGCGCGGGACGGATCACGATGTCGATGTCGCGCCCCAACCGGGCCAACATGCGAATCAAACGCTCCGTGGAGAATCCGCGCAGCTTGCCGGTGACGACCAGCGAGATCTGCGAGGGGGCGTCGCGCATGATGTAGGCCGCTTCGGTCTGGGTCAGCTGCTGATTCTCGAGAATGCTCGCGATCTCCTTGGCGAGGACATTCTTGGGAATCACGGACTCGGGAACCGCTCGGGGGCGGCGAAGCGCTTTAGCTCGGGCCACGGTGTATTGGGGAATGGGGGAAGGAAAGTCGACCAAAGATTAGAGCGCTTTAATCTTATTGCGGATCACTGAATGCGAAAAGGGTCGACTTCGCTTTTGTCAAAATGTTTGGCGGCGTCGCTTTCTCCCAACATTGTGTCCAATTGAGCATACCTCAAACTGTTGTCGCTCTGCCCACGGACTTAAGGCTAAGATAGTCGCTCCGACTAGCGGTTCATATATCAAACTCTGATGACTGAATTCGCCGAACAGTTGCAAGACGCGCTCGGTCCGACCTACCAGCTCGACAACGAGCTGACCGGCGGGGGCATGAGCCGCGTCTTCGCGGCGATTGATCGCTCGCTCGGCCGGCGAGTTGTCGTCAAAGTCCTGCCGCCCGAGCTCGCGGCCGGCGTCAATCGCGAGCGGTTCCGCCGAGAGATCCAGGTCGCCGCGCAGCTCCAACACCCGCACATCGTCCCGCTGCTCTCGGCGGGAGAGCACGGCGATCTCCTCTGGTACACGATGCCGTTCATCGACGGCGAGTCGCTCCGCGCCGCGATCGAGCGTAAGAAGTCTTTTTCGGCCCGCGAAGTCGTCCGCATTCTCCACGACGTCGTCGACGCACTTGCTTTCGCGCACGCGCGCGGTGTGATCCATCGCGACATCAAGCCGGCGAACATCCTCACACAGGGCTCACACGCGCTCGTCACCGACTTCGGCGTCGCGAAAGCGATCAGCGCCGCGCTGCCGATCGGCGCGGTGACGACGGCTGGAATCGCAATCGGGACGCCAGCTTACATGGCACCCGAACAACTCGCCGGCGATCCGGCGGCTGATCATCGAATTGACATATACGCTGTTGGGTTGCTGTCATATGAATTGTTGACGGGCGTGTCCCCGTTCACCGGCGCCTCGCCGCGCGAGACGCTCGCCGCGCAGCTCACCCGTGATCCGGCGCCGCTGCACGAAGTCGCTCCGGGTGTGCCGCGCAACGTCTCGACGCTCGTCATGCGCTGCCTGGCCAAGGATCCTGACGCGCGTCCGCAGACCGCCGACGAGATTCTTCAGGAGCTGGACTCGCTGACGATGCCGTTCGGCGTTACGCCGCAAACCGGCGGCGTCGAGGCA
>Ga0207706_10006211_pt1 | contig 11101 bp, 11 predicted proteins | sample KBSC53metaG_FD_184318 | JGI IMG/M metagenome (GOLD analysis project Ga0207706, IMG submission 184318) | Corn rhizosphere microbial communities from Kellogg Biological Station, Michigan, USA - KBS C5-3 metaG (SPAdes) (version 2) | ecosystem: Host-associated > Plants > Roots > Rhizosphere > Soil ... | reverse complement strand
TCGCGTCCAGATCGAGGAAGCGACCAGCGACTACGACAAGGAAAAGCTCCAGGAGCGCGTGGCCAAGCTGGCCGGCGGCGTGGCGCTGATCAAGGTCGGGGCCGCGACCGAGACCGAGATGAAGGAAAAGAAGGCGCGTGTCGAAGACGCCCTGCACGCAACGCGTGCGGCGGTCGAAGAAGGCATCGTCGCCGGCGGTGGCGTGGCATTCCTGCGCGCCAAGCAGGCGATCGGCACGGTCAAGGGCGACAACACCGACCAGGAAGCCGGCATCAAGCTGATCATGCGCGCCATCGAAGAGCCGATCCGGATCATCGTCCAGAACGCCGGCGACGAGCCGAGCGTGGTCGTCGCTGCCGTCCTCGGCGGCAAGGGCAACTACGGCTTCAATGCGCAGAACGGCCAGTACGGCGACATGATCGAGATGGGCATCCTCGACCCGACGAAGGTCACGCGCACGGCGCTGCAGAACGCGGCTTCGGTCGCTTCGCTGATGCTGACCACCGAAGCCATGATCTCCGAAGCGCCGAAGGAAGAGTCCGGCGCGGGCGGCGGCGGCATGGGCGGCGGCATGGGCGGCATGGGTGGCATGGGCGGGATGGACATGTGATGATCCCGGCCGGATCGCTCGATCCGAACCGTTGAAAGGGGCTGCTTCGGCAGCCCCTTTTTCATTGGTGTCGTTCATCACGCTGCGGCGGCTTCGATGCGATCGGCGCAGGGGAGCGCGCGAGATAATCGGTGACTCGCCTCACGCCCCCGCATGTCGATCGCTCCGATCCTGCAACGCTTCATCGACGACGAGCTGGCCCTGGCGCCGGCGCTGATCGGGCGTGTGGTGATCGGCACGATCCAGCTGCTCGGCCCGTCGAAGGAGGCGGCCGGCGCCAGCGAACGCGTTCACTACGCCGACATCGTCACGGCCCTGCAGGCCAAGGGGGCGCTCTACGAGAAGACCTTCGTCGACTCGCTGCGCCGGCAGACCGCCGACGACCTCGAGGCAGGCGCTGCACCGGCGGTCGGCGAAACGAAAGGCGACAGCCTCAGTCTCGAGCTGATGGACGAATCACGGGTCGAGGTCGACATCGAGATCTCGCGGGCGATGCAGCTCATCGACAGCACCGCCGAATGGGAGCTGCGCGAGCTGCAGGCCTTCACGTCGACGCTGGTCGGCCAGAACCATGTGAGCGCCGAATCGAATCCGTTCCGGCCGCTCGTCTATGCGACCGCGCTTTGGGACGCCGCCTGCGCCGTCGTCGCCTCGCAGGTCCAGCGCGCGATCGTCCTGCGCACGTCGGCGGGAGTCGCCGCCGGGCTGCTCAAGAACGCCGCGGCCGCCGCCTCGACGCGGCTCGAATCGCAGGGCGTCGAACCCGGCTTGTACCGCACCGTCGTGCTGCCCTCGGGATCGGGCTTCGGCCGTGCGGCGGCCGATCCGCCACGCCCGGGGGCGTTGAGCGGGCTGCTCGCGCGCATGCCCGACGCGGCTGCGCCGCCCGACGCCGGCGCCGGCCCGCGCGCGTCAGCATCGTCCGGCGGCACGGCCCCCGGGCAGCCGCGCCGCAGCGACGGCGCCACCCGGCGCAGCCCCGAGCTCGAGCAGGCGCTGTTGCGCCTCGACGAGCTGCTGCGCCACCCGTCGCTCGAGACGTCGCGCTCCGGACGAGGGACACCGGGCGAGCGGCTCGAGGAGCAGCGCTCGAACGTCCTTGCGAGCGTGACCGAGCCCGTCGATCGGCAAGTGATCGAGCTCGTGACGCGCCTGTTCGAGTCGCTGCTCGCCGATTCGTCGCTGCCGAGCGGCTTTCGCCCCGTCATCTCGCGCATGCAGGTCGCCGCGCTGCGCCTGTGCCTGGCGGAGCACGCAGTGCTCGATTCGTTCGAGCATCCGCTCTGGCGCCTCCTCGACCGGATCGGCGAGACCAGCCAGGGGTACTCGCGCAGTGAGGATCCTCGTCTCTCGAGCTTTCTCGCCTTCGCGGCCGCGGTCGCCGAGGAGATGGCCGGCGGCGCCTCGCCCGACACCGCGCTGTTCAGGCGCGGCCTGAACCGCGTCGACATCTTTCTGTCCGAGCAACTGCAGGCGCAGCTGCGCGCCGCCCAAGTCGACATCGCAGCGCTGCAGCTCGCCGAGCGCCGCGACGTCCTGCAGCAGCATCTGACGCAGCGCATCGCCGACCAGATGGCGGCGGTGCGAACGTCACCGACGATCCGCCGCTTCATCACCGGTGCCTGGGCGCGCGTGATCGCCGACAACATGCTGCGCCACGGCGAGCAGTCGGAAGCGACGATGAGCGCGCTGAAGACGGTCGACGACCTGCTGTGGAGCGTGAAGATTCCGGATCACCCGCAGAGCCGGCAACGGCTCGTCGCCCTGCTGCCCGGGCTGCTGCAGCGGATCCGCGTCGGCATGGAAGAAGTCGCCTTGCCCGCCGCGGAGCAGCAGGCGGTCCTCGACGAGCTGATGACGATCCACACCGAGGCGCTTCGGCCGGGCACGCGGGCTGCCGGCGCCGGCGGTGCGGCGACGGCCGAAGAGATCGTGCAGCGAATGCGCGAGGAGGTCGTCCCCGACTCGGGGCCGGCGCGCAGCTTCAGCGATTCGGTGATCGACCTGTCGTCGATGGAGACCGTTCCCGCCGAGCATCTCCCGAGCGGTGGCGGCGGAGTCGACGACGATCCTTCGAAGCGGATCGAGGCGCTGCGCGTCGGCGACCGCCAGCGCGTCTTCCTCCAGGGGCGCTGGAGCCGCGTCCAGTTGCTCTGGCGCAGCGACCGGGGCCTCTTCTTCCTGTTCGCCGGCGAGTCGCCCGCACGCACTCACTCGATCACGCGGCGCGCTCTCGAGCGGCTGAGCTCGGCGGGCCTCGTTCAGCCGATCGAGCCGAAGCCGCTGGTCCAGCGAGCGGTCGATCGGATGATGCGAGCCGTCTCGCCTCGTCCCTGATCGAGCGGCTGCCCGTTCAGCGCGCGAGCGCGCCCTCGATCTCGGCGGCGACGAAGGCCGGTCGCTCGTGGACGATCCAATGCGTCGCGCCGGGGACACGCACGACGCGCAAGTGGGGCACGTACGCCTCGAGGCCATCGAGCAGTGCCACCGGCAACGCCGTGTCGTCCTCGGCCCAGATGACGAGCGTCGGCACGTGCGACGTCACGGCGGCCGGCGCGAACTCGATCTTCATCACCGCGTCATCGGGCCCGAGCGGCGGGCGCAGCGGCGAAGCGCGGTAGTAGTTGCAGCCGCCACGAAGGCTGGTCGCCCAGACGGCGCGATAGCGGTCGCGCACCTCATCGGTCAGCCAGCCGCCGCCTTCGCGCGCCGGATCTGCCGCGCCCATGTTGGTGAAGAACGGCCAGAGGCGCGCGAAGTCGTTCTCGCTCAGGAGCGCTTCTGCGTCGGGCCGGCAGAGGAAGTTCATGTAAGCGCTCGCGGCCTGCTGCGCCGGGTTGTGGCGCAGCTCGCGCAGAAACGTCGCCGGATGGGGCGAGTTGATGATGACCAGGCGCCGTATCGCCTCGGGCCGCTGCGCTGCCAGCCCCCATGCGAGCGCCCCACCCCAGTCGTGCGCGACCAGCGCGGCGAGCTCGCCGCCGAGCGAATCGATGAGCGACGAGATGTCGCTGACCAGGTGCTTGGCGCGATACGCCTCGACGTCGGGCGGCGCCGACGAGCGCTCGTAGCCGCGCAGGTTCGGCGCGACGCAGCGGTATCGATCGGCGAAGTGCTCGAGCAGCTCGTCCCACACGAACGCCGCCTCGGGGAAGCCGTGCAGGAACACCAGCACTGGATCACCGCGTCGGCCGGCGGCCCGGCAACTGAGATCGATGCCGTTGCCGAGCGTGATGGTGTAGGTCTCGATCATTGCGCGCCTCGGTGCGCCCACGCGTAGAGGATCCGTGCGGCGTCGTCGACGCCGGTGCGGCTGAGCGAGGAAAACGGCGTCAGCGACACGTCGCTTTCGTCGGAGGCGATCTCGCCGAGCACGCCGCTCGCGGCCTGCAGCGCGGCAGCGGTGTCGCGCTTGTTGAGCTTGTCGACCTTGGTCAGCAGCGCGAGCAGCCTGACCGAGCCGTTGGCGAGCCGCGGCGCGACGAAGTCGAGCAGCTTCTTGTCGATGTCGGTGAAGCCCAGCCGCGAATCGACCAGGACGACGATCGCACTCAGGCTGCGCCGCACGGCGAGGTACTCGGCCATCACCTCCTGCCAACGCAGCTTGGCATTGCGCTCGACCGCGGCATAGCCGTAGCCCGGCAGGTCGGCGAAGAGCGCGTCGGCGGCCAGCTTGGGGCCGAGCTCGAACAGGTTGATGTGCTGGGTGCGTCCTGGCGTCTTGGACGCGAAGGCGAGGCGCTTCTGCTGGGTCAGCACGTTGATCGCAGTCGACTTGCCGGCGTTCGAGCGGCCGACGAAGGCGATCTCCGGCAGCTCGGTGGCGGGCAGCTCGGCAAGCGCGCTCGCGGTCGTGAGAAAGCGCGCGGTGTGGGTCCAGGCGAGCGCGCGGCGCGCTTCGGCGTCGTCTTGGCCTGCCGCTTCCGATCGCGCCGCAGAAGTCGGCATGGGAGGTGCTCGCCGTCGTCGTGAAGCGCTCATTGTAAAATCGCTGGCTTTGGCACGAGAACCTGGCGCCTTCATGAAGCCTGCATCGCGTTTGCTCTGTTCAGTGGGCCTCGCCTTGGCGGCGGGCGCTGCGCATGCCGCCGAGGCCGCAGCGAGCGCGCCCGAACCGGCCAAGGGGGCAGCGATCTCCGCCTCGGTGTGCGCCGCATGCCACACCAACGACGGCTCGCGCGGCAGTGCCGCGAACCCGATCATCCAGGGCCAGCATCCGGACTACCTCGTCAAGCAGCTCACCGAGTTCAAGACGGGCAAGCGCGACAACCCGGTCATGAAGGCGATGGCGTCGCCCCTGAGTGAAGCCGACATGAAGAACGTCGCTGCGTTCTACGCCAGCAAGCAGCCGAAGCCCGGCTTCGCGAAGAACAAGGAGCTGGTCTCCCTCGGCGAGAAGATCTATCGCGGCGGCATTGCCGATCGCAGCGTGCCGGCGTGCGCCGGCTGCCACGGTCCGAGCGGCGCCGGCATTCCGGCGCAATACCCGCGCCTGTCCGGCCAGCACGCCGACTACGTCGATGCGCAACTGGTGGCGTTTCGCAGCGGCGCTCGGCGCAACAACCCGGCGATGGCGGCGATCGCCGCCAAGCTCAATGACCGCGAGATCAAGGCAGTCGCCGACTACGTCGCCGGCTTGCGCTGATCGAGGCCGGCCGGCCTCGCCGCAACGACGGCGGGCTCGGGCCTGAGCAACAGGACGTCGACGCCGTAGAGCTTGGCCAGCGCGGCCAGCTTGGCCGGCACGCCGCGCACGACGAAGGCGCGACCCCAGGCTACGGCGAGCCGCTCGATCTCGAGCAGCACCGCCAGCGCCGCCGAATCGAGCTGCTGGAGCGACCCGGCCTCGACGACCACCGGCGTCTCGCTGCCTTCGCTCTGCAGCGCCTGCTGCAGCATGCGCAGCGTCACCCGCGCCTCGCGCGACGTGAGCGTCGCCGGCAGCACCAGCATCAGCTCTTTGCGGCGGCAGCGGCCGACTTGTTGCGCTCGGCCATCTTGGCGATCAGGCCATCGATGCCGTTGGCGCCGATCTCCTGCGCGAAGCTGTTGCGATAGTTTTCGACCAGCCAGACGCCGAGGACGTTGACGTCGTAGATCTTCCAGCTGTCGCCTGCCTTCTCGAGGCGATAGTCGAGCTGGATCGGGTCGCCCTTGCCCTTGATCTCGGTGCGAACGACGACCTCGTTGTCCGTCGCTGCGGCGCGCATCGGCTTCAGTTCGACCGTCTGCTCGGAACTCACCTGCGACAACGCGCCCGAGTAGGTGCGCACGAGCAGCAGCTTGAACTCGTCCTGGAGACGCTTCTGCTGCTCCGGCGTCGCCTGGCGCCAGTAGCGGCCGACCGCCGACGACGTCATCCGCTGGAAGTTGACGTAGGGCAGGACCTTCTGGTCGACCAATGCAATCACCTTGCGGATGTCGCCGGCCCGAATCGTCTTGTCGGCCTTGACGGCATCGAGGACGTCCGTCGAGACCTCCTTGATGAGGACTTCGGGCGCCTTCGCTCCCTGCGCCTGCGCGCCGAAGGCGGCCAGGCAGAGCAGCGTCGCGGCGACGCCGGCGATCGTTCTTCTGGTCATGGACATGTTGAGTTCCTCGCTGACAAAGGTGCAGGGTGCGCGAAGTTCAGGAACCTTGTTCCCTGAAGGGGAGCGCCCTGCATGTGATAACGCGCATCGGCCCCGCGGGGTTCACAGGCAACTGCGTTGCCGCGCTCAGCGCGGGGTCGAGGCCGGCGGGGCAGGCGCCGGACCCGAGGCCGGCGTCGCTGCCGCCGGCGGCGCGAGGTTGCCTGCCGCGGCGCCCGCGGCGGCGGAGGCAGCTTCTTCCGGCGCCGCCGGCGTCTCGGGCTCGTTGCCGTCGAAGACGAGGCTGCGGCGCCGCTGCAGGTAGGCGTCGCGAATGAAGGTGTACTTGTCGAGCGCGATGTCGTCGATCACGCGCGTCGCGCCGAGCAGTTCAGCGCGGGTGTTGACGATCTGCAGCAGCGTGAGGCCGACCTGCGTGCCCGTGCCGTCGAAGAACGCCGGCGGCGTCGCGAGCCTGTCGAGCGGCGTCGCCGCCGTATCGCGGACGGTCGAGGGGCCGAGGATCGGCAGCACGACGTAGGCGCCGGCGCCGACGCCGTAGCGGCCGAGCGTCTGGCCGAAGTCCTCGTAGTGATGCTCGAGGCCCATCTCGGAGGCGACATCGAGGATGCCGCCCAGGCCAAACAGTGTGTTCGCGCCGACCCGGGTGGCGTCCTCGAAGCCGAGGGCGAACTTGCCCTGCAGCATGTTGTTGATCGCGGACCAGGCGTCGGAGAAGTTGTTGAAGAAGTTCGTGACGCTGCGCCGTACTGGTTGCGGCACCACGTCGGAATAGAAGGTCGCCACCGGTTTCAGGACTGCGTTGTCGACGCCTTCGTTGAAGTTGAAGACCTTGCGATTCCAGTTCTCCCAGGGATCGAGTCGCTGCCCGGGCCCGGCGCGCCCTTCGCGAATCGTCTGGCACCCTGCCAGCGCCGCGAGGACGACGGCCAGCATGGCGACTCGAAACGTGCCGGAGCCGGGCCCAAGCGAACACTTCATTTCTTGCCTCCGCTGGCAGCGGGTGCCGGCGCGGCCGTGCCGCCGGCATCTGCTGCCTTGCTGAACAGGAACTGGCTGATCAGGCTTTCCAGGACCACCGCCGACTGCGTCTGCTTGACGGTGTCGCCGGCGGCCCACATCTTGTCCGAGGCACCGGGCTCGACGCCGACGTACTGGTCGCCGAGCAGCCCGGAGGTGAGAATTCTCAACGAAGAATCGGTCGGAAACTGAACGCCGCGCTGGATCGCGAGCTCGACGACGCCCTGGTAGAGCTTGGGATCGAGCTTGATCGCGGCAACACGACCCACCGTGACGCCGGCGCTTCGCACCGGCGCGCGCACCTTGAGCGCGCCGATGTTGTCGAAGTAGGCGGTGATCGTGTACGTGTCCGAGCCGCTGAAGCTGCCCAGGTTCGCCGCCTTCAGGGCGAGGAAGACGACGCCGGCCATGCCGAGCAGCACGAAGATGCCGACGAATGTCTCTATGCTTTTCTTGCCCATCGATCGTTCCCCGTCGTGCGCGATTTAGCGAGCTGTGAGTGTTTCGGCCCGACGCCGCTACGGCGTCGAGAACATGAGCGCAGTCAGGACGAAGTCCATCATCAGCACGCCGAGCGAGGCGATGACGACGGTCCGGGTCGTTCCGTGGGCGACGCCTTCCGGAGTCGCCTTCGCCTCGTAGCCCTGGTAAAGCGCGACGAAGGTGCAGATGAAACCGAACACGACGCTCTTCACGATGCCGTTGCCGATGTCGCGCCGGACGTCGACGCCCGATTGCATGATCGACCAGAAGTTGCCCGCATCGACCCCGATCAGGAGCACGGCGACGACGTAGGCGCCGAGGATGCCGACCGACGAGAAGAGCACCGCCAGGATCGGCATCGAGACGATGCCGGCGAGAAAGCGCGGCGCCAGCACCCGGCTCCTCGGATCGACCGCCATCATGTCCATCGCGGCGAGCTGCTCGCCCGCCTTCATGAGGCCGATCTCAGCGGTCAGCGACGTGCCGGCGCGGCCGGCGAAGAGGAGCGCCGTCACGACGGGCCCGAGCTCGCGCGTCAGCGAGAGGTTGACGATCAGGCCGAGCGACTCCGAAGCACCGTACGTGACCAGCGCGTAGTACATCTGCAGTGCGAGGACGAAGCCGACCGCCAGCCCCGAGGCGAGGATGATGACGAGCGAGAGGTTGCCGATGGCGTGGATCTGCGCGACCACGAGGTACGGCCGGCGCAGCGCCGCCGGGCACGCGCGCAGCAGCTCGACGAAGAACGTGGCGTGGTGACCGAGGATGCGCAGCAGCTCGAGCGCGCGCCGGCCGAGGCCGTCGATCACGCCCGTCAAGCGCCCACTCCGAAGTCCTCCGCCAGCGACCGCGCGGGATAGTGGAAGCGGACCGGTCCGTCGGGCTCGCCGCGGATGAACTGGCGCACCTCGGGATCCTCCGATTCGGCGAGCTGCCTCGGCGTCCCTTCGGCGACCACCTTGCCGCGCGACGACATGAGGTAGGCGTAGTCGCAGATCTTGAAGCATTGCGCGACGTCGTGGGAGACGAGGATCGCGGTCGCGCCGGTGGTGTCGTTGAGCGTGCGGATGAGGTTGGCGGCGACCGCCATCGAGATCGGGTCGAGCCCGGCGAACGGCTCGTCGTACATGATGAGCTCGGGATCGAGGGCGATCGCACGCGCGAGGGCGACACGGCGCGCCATGCCGCCCGAGATCTCCGAGATGTCGAGCGACGCCGCGCCGCGCAGGCCGACCGCGTTCAGCTTCATCAGGACGATGTCGCGGATCATCGTTTCATCGAGGTCGGTGTGCTCGCGCAGCGGAAACGCGACATTCTCGAAGACCGAGAGATCGGTGAACAGGGCGCCGAACTGGAACAGCATGCCCAGGCGGCGCCGAAGCGTGAACAGCTGCTCGGGGTCGTTCGCATCGACGACCTTGCCCTCGATACGGATCGTTCCCTGCGTGGCCGGATAGACGCCGCCGATCAGGCGCAGCAACGTCGTCTTGCCGCAGCCCGAGCCGCCGAGGATGGCAGTGACCTTGCCCCGGCCGAAGGCGAGGGAGACGTCGTTGAGGATCGTCCTGCTCGCGTCGTAGCCGAAGACGACGTGATCGATCTCGACGAGCAGGTCGGCGTGGGGACGGCCGGTGGTTTCGGCGGTAAGGTGGACGTCGGTCATCGGCTCAGCGAGGCAACTCGCTAGAACCCATGAGCATAGCGTCGACCGCGCGGGCGGCTTGTCGGCCCTCGCGGATCGCCCAGACGACGAGCGACTGGCCGCGCCGCACGTCGCCGGCCGCGAACACCTTGGCGACGTTCGTCGCGTAGCCGCCGACCGCCTCGGTGGTCGCCTTGGCGTTGCCTCGACCGTCGCGCTCGACGCCGAACGCATCGAGCAGGCTGGCCAGCGGGCTCACGAAGCCCATCGCGAGCAGGACGAGCTGCGCCGGGATGACCTGCTCGGTGCCCGGCACTTCGACCATCTTGTTGCCCTGCCATTCGACGCGGACAGACTTCAGCGCGGTCAGCTTGCCGCGCTCGCCGATGAACTCCTTGGTCGCGATCGCGAACTCGCGCTCGCAGCCTTCCTCGTGGCTGGACGACGTACGCAGCTTCGTCGGCCAGTACGGCCAGACCAGCGGCTTGTTCTCGTGGTCCGGCGGCATCGGCATCAGCTCGAACTGGGTCACGCTCTTCGCGCCATGGCGGTTGCTCGTGCCGACGCAGTCGCTGCCGGTGTCACCGCCGCCGATCACGATCACGTCCTTGCCGTCGGCGCGGATCTGCCGTTCGACCTTGCCGCCCGCGTTCACCTTGTTCTGCTGCGGCAGGAACTCCATCGCGAAGTGCACGCCGTCGAGATCGCGGCCGGGCACCGGCAGGTCGCGCGAGCGCTCGGCGCCGGCCGCGAGCAGGACGGCGTCGAAGTCCGCCATCAGCGCCTGCGGGCTGATGCTTTCCTTCGACCAGTCGGTGACCACCTCGCCTTCGCCGAGCTCGCCGATGCGCACGCCGGCCCGAAAGACCACGCCCTCGGCCTCCATCTGGGCGATGCGCCGATCGATGTGCGACTTCTCCATCTTGAAGTCGGGGATGCCATAGCGCAGCAGGCCGCCGATCGCGTCGTTGCGCTCGAAGACGGTGACCGAGTGGCCGACCCGGGCCAGCTGCTGCGCCGCGGCAAGGCCGGCCGGACCCGAGCCGACAACGGCCACGGTCTTGCCGGTCTTCACGGCCGCCGGCCTCGGCACCACGAAGCCTTCGGCCCACGCGCGATCGATGATCGCGTGCTCGATCGACTTGATGCCGACCGGGTCGTCATTGATGTTGAGCGTGCACGCTGCCTCGCAGGGCGCGGGGCAGATGCGGCCGGTGAACTCGGGAAAGTTGTTGGTCGAGTCGAGCGTCGCGAAGGCGTTCTTCCAGTCGGCGCGATAGACCAGGTCGTTGAAGTCGGGAATGATGTTGTTGACCGGGCAGCCGCTGTTGCAGAACGGCGTGCCGCAGTCCATGCAGCGCGCGCTCTGCACCTTGGCGTCGTCTTCCTTCAGCGTGAAGACGAACTCGCGGTAGTTCTTGACCCGGCTCGGAACGGGTTCGTGGTCCTCCTCGACGCGGTCGAAGTCGAGGAAGCCGGTGACGTTGCCCATCGTTGCGTCCGATCCCTGTTGCTCTGCCGCGCTACTTCGGCGCGGTGACCTTGGGCGCCTTGCCGGCGGTGCGCGCCTTGGCGATCGCGTCGTCGGCCTCGCTCGTCGCGCGGATTTCGCCGAGCGCCGTCATCGCCTTCAGGCTGATCTCGGCCAACGCGCGCTTGTACTCGTTCGGGAAGACCTTGACGAACTTCGGCAGCGCCTCGCTCCAGTGGTCGAGGATCTCGCGCGCGCGCAGGCTTCCGGTCCACTGGTGGTGG
>Ga0207706_10006206_pt1 | contig 11103 bp, 9 predicted proteins | sample KBSC53metaG_FD_184318 | JGI IMG/M metagenome (GOLD analysis project Ga0207706, IMG submission 184318) | Corn rhizosphere microbial communities from Kellogg Biological Station, Michigan, USA - KBS C5-3 metaG (SPAdes) (version 2) | ecosystem: Host-associated > Plants > Roots > Rhizosphere > Soil ... | reverse complement strand
AGATTCAAAGACAGGCTGTATTTGAGCGGAGCGGCGATCGCCCTCGCCGCGGTGCTCGCGGCCGCGCCGGCGGAGCTGCGGGCGCAGACCGCCGTTGCCATCGACAACGACGATATCGGCGGCGTAGTCACCGGAACGAACGGACCGGAGGCTGGGGTTTGGGTGATCGCGGAGACCACCGATCTGCCGACCCGCTACGCCAAGATGGTGGTTACGGACGACCAGGGCCGCTACGTGGTGCCCGACCTTCCCAAGGCCAAATACAAGGTGTGGGTGCGCGGCTACGGCCTCGTCGACTCGCCGAAGGTCGACGGCGAGCCGGGCAAGCAACTCGATCTCAAGGCGGTGGCCGCGCCGAACGAGGCCGAGGCGGCTAAATATTATCCGGCGATCTACTGGTACTCGATGCTGAAGATCCCGGACGCCAGCCAGTTCGGCGGCAAGAGCGACATTCCCGAAAAGATCACCCAGGCCGAATGGCTGAGCGTGATCAAGAACCGGGCGTGCGTGGGCTGTCACCAGCTCGGCCAGTTGTCCACGCGCACGATCCCGGCGGCATTCGGCGAATTCAAGTCGGGCGAGGACGCCTGGCGCAGGCGAACGATGTCGGGCCAGGCCGCCCCGCTGATGATCAATCCCCTGGCCGGATATCTCGGCGGCGCGCCGTACAAATATTTCGGCGAGTGGACCGACCGCGTGGCCAAGGGCGAGCTGCCGCATGCCAAGCCACCGCGGCCGCAAGGGGTCGAGCGCAACGTCGTCGTCACCACCTGGGACTGGGGCAACGAGAAGCAGTATCTCCACGACCTGATCTCGTCGGACCGCCGCAATCCGACCGTCAACGCCAACGGCAAGCTCTACGGTTCGCCCGAATACGCCACCGACGTGCTGCCCATCCTCGATCCCAAGACCAACACCGTGACCAATTTCAAGGCGCCGGTGCAGGATCCGAAGATGCCCGAATCGCTCGGCCCGGGTCATGCCGCGGTCGAGCAGCCAGTCGCGCCGTCGGCCTATTGGGGCGAAGAAAAGATCTGGGACAGCCGGGTCAACAATCACAACTCGATGTTCGACGGCAAGGGACGGGTGTGGCTCGCCGCCGCGATCCGCGGCCCCGACAACCCGGACTTCTGCAAGAAGGGCTCCGACCATCCGTCGGCGAAGGCGTTCCCGATCGAGAAGAACGTCCGCCAGGTCAGCATCCTCGATCCGCAGACGATGAAGTACACCTTCGTCGACACCTGCTTCGGATCGCATCACCTGCAGTTCGATGCGAAGGACCGGGTATGGACGAGCGGCGCCGGTGGGATCGCCGGGTGGATCGACATGAAAATCTTCGACGAGACCGGCGACGCCGCCAAGGCGCAAGGCTGGTCGCCGTTCGTGCTCGACACCAACGGCAACGGCAAGCGTGACGAATACACCGAGCCAAATCAGCCGGCCGATGCCGCCAAGGACGCGCGCATCACCGGCGGCTCGGGCACCTACGCCGTCATGCCGAATCCCGCCGACGGCTCGATCTGGTACACCGTCGGCGTGTTCGCGGGACGCGGCGGCGTGATGCGCTACGATCCCGACACGCAACTGGCCGAGGTGTTCAACGTCCCCATGCCGGGCTTCGGCCCGCGCGGCGGCGACATCGACAGCAAGGGCGTGGTGTGGGTGTCGCTCGCCAGCGGCCAAATCGGCAGCTTCGACCGCAGCAAGTGCAAGGCGCCGCTCAACGGCCCCAAGGCGACCGGCGACCACTGTCCGGAAGGCTGGGCGTTCTATCAGTATCCGGGTCCGGGCTTTCAGGGCATCGGTGAGAACAGCGCCGAAGCGAGCTACTACAGCTGGGTCGACCAGCACGACACGCTCGGGCTCGGCAAGGACGTGCCGATCTCGACCGCCAACCTGCAGGACGGCTTCGCCGCCCTCAAGGACGGCAAGATGGTGCTATTGCGCGTGCCCTACCCGCTCGGCTTCTACGCCAAGGGGCTCGATGGCCGCATCGACGATCCGAATGGCGGCTGGAAGGGCCGCGGAATGTGGTCGTCGAGCGGTGACCGCACGCCCTGGCTGATCGAGGGCGGCAAAGGACGACTGCCTATGGCTGTGCACTTCCAGGTTCGTCCGGACCCGCTGGCTAAGTAAGCCACATCCGCGCGAAGATCGATCGCCCGGCGCTGCGGCTCAGCGTCGGGCGATTTCATTTCCGAACTGCTTGTTGCGATCTGAAAAGCGAAGGACCGCACGCGCGGTCCTTCGCCACGAACGGCCGTCAGTGCACGACCGCGGTAGAGCTCTGGTAGAGTTCTCGATTCGCGTTACGGACAGGAGTGGCGCCGGCCGTCATAGCCCATATAGGTGCCCGACGACGGATCGTACGAGCGGAAGCGCTGCGAGCAGTAGGCGCCATCGTCGCCGCCGCTATAGCCTGTCGCATAGCCGGGACCGGGTGCATAGCCGGGACCGGGTGCATAGGCGGGGCCGGGTGCATAGGCGTAATCGTTATAGCCTGCCGGCCCGGAGGCGTAGCCGGGAGCGTAGGCGTAGCCTGGAGCATACCCGTAATTGTCGTAATAGCCGTAGTTCCACGGCTGCGCTGCGGCGATCGCGCCGCCAACGATCGCGCCGGCCACGGCCGCCGGTGCCCAACCGTTGCCGCGCCAGCCGCGCCGCCACTGCACGGTTTGGACGTTCGACGCGGCGTTGTGCAGCGATGAGGGCGCAGCAATCGGCGCGGCGCCGGCCGGAGCGGCAAACGCCGCCGCACCCGTGGCCAGCACAGCTGCGGCGAGGAGTTTGCAAGGCATATTCATGACGCGTTCTCCATTCTCTTGACTGACAACACAGAAACGGTGTGACGCTGGTGGGCAACGACGCGCGGACCCGTTCCGTTCCGGGTTCCCTGTCGCGCGCGTGCGCTGCGATGTTCACATCCGCGTGTGATTGGAAACCGCCCCGCCACGCGGATCCGCTTCCGGCTCCGTGCCGCGCGGGTAAGCCGTTGCGCCGGCCGGTCGCGGATGCCGTTGCGGGCGGCAATGGACTGTGCATGGATATAGGGCGAAAGCGCTCGGCGGCGTTCGACTCGTCAGCTCGTGAGCCGGATCGCAGACCGCCCGCAGGCGCTGTGATTGTCAAAACCGAAACAAGACAAAACAAAACCAACACGAACGCGAGGAGCGCACCATGAGACTCAAGACCAGTCTTTATTTGTCCGTGGCCGCTATCGGGGTCGCGGTGCTGTTGAGCACTCCCGCGGCGCAGTTGCGCGCGCAGCAGAGCGCGCCGCCTGGTGTCAGCGTCGGTGACGGCGATCTCGGCGGCGTGGTCAGCGGCCCGAACGGGCCGGAGGCCGGCGTCTGGGTGATTGCCGAGACCACCGATCTTCCGACCAGGTTCGCCAAGATCGTGGTGACCGATGATCAGGGCCGCTACGTGCTGCCGGAATTGCCGAAGGCCAATTACAATGTCTGGGTGCGCGGCTACGGTCTCGTCGACTCGCCCAAGGTCGCGACCGCGCCCGGCAAGATCCTCAACCTCACCGCGGTGCCGGCGCCGAGCGCCGCTGCGGCGGCGGAATATTATCCGGCAATCTACTGGTATTCGATGCTCAAGGTGCCGGACAAGAGCGAGTTTCCGGGCACCGGGCCGCAAGGCAATGGCATGCCGACCAACATCAGAAGTCAGGCGCAGTGGCTCGATGTCGTCAAGACCAATGGCTGCTACACCTGCCACCAGCTCGGCAACAAGGCGACGCGCACGATCCCGAAGGATTTCGCCGACATGAAGCCGGAAGAAGCCTGGGCGCGGCGCATCATGTCCGGCCAGGCGCAGGTGCAGATGGCGAATGCCATGGGCCGCCTCGACGTGCCGCGCGCGCTCAAGCTGTTCGCGGACTGGACCGACCGGATCGCCGCGGGCGAACTGCCGGCCGCGAAACCGGCGCGCCCGCAGGGCGCCGAGCGCAACATCGTCATCTCGGTGTGGGACTGGTCCGATCCCAAGGCCTATCTGCACGACCAGATCTCGACCGACAAGCGCAAGCCCACGGTCAACGCCTACGGAAAGGTCTACGGATCGACGGAGGACAGCACCGACTTCTTCCCCGTGCTCGATCCCAAGGCGCACGCGGCGACCGCGATCAAGATGCCGGTGCGCGATCCCAAGACGCCGACATCGAAGAACAACAGCATGGCGCCTTCGCCCTATTGGGGTGAAGAGGTGATCTGGGACAGCCAGGCCAGCATGCACAATCCGATGATGGATGAGAAAGGCCAGGTCTGGTTCACGTCCCGCGTCGGGCAGTTCGCGAATCCGGACTTCTGCCGCAAGGGCTCCGAACATCCTTCGGCGAAGCTCACGCCGATCGAGCAGTCCACGCGCCACCTCTCGATGTACGATCCGAAGACCGGCAAGATCACGCTGATCCGCACCTGCTTCCCCACGCACCATCTGGTGTTCGCTGAGGATGCCGATAACACGCTGTGGACCAGCGCCGGCGGCCCGCAGAGCGGCGTGATCGGCTGGCTCAACCGCAAGAAATTCGAGGAGACCGGTGACGAGGCCCAGTCCCAGGGCTGGTCGGCCATCGTTCTCGACACCAACGGCAACGGCAAGCGCGACGAGGACTATGTCGAGCCGAACCAGCCAGTCGATCCGGCCAAGGACAAGCGCATCACCGGTGCGCTCTACGGCATCGGCATCAATCCGGTCGACAATACGGTGTGGGGATCGGTGCTGACGTTCCCAGGTTACGTCATCCGAGTGAACCCGGGCGCCAATCCGCCGGCGACGACACTGGCCGAAATCTACGAGCCGCCGATGCCGGGATACGGGCCGCGCGGCATGGACATCGACCGCAACGGCGTTGCCTGGGTGCCATTGTCGAGCGGGCACATGGCGAGCTTCGACCGTCGCAAGTGCACCGGCCCGCTCAACGGCCCGGCCGCTACCGGCAAGCATTGCCCCGAAGGATGGACGCTCTATCCGTTCCCCGGCCCGCAATTGCAGAACGTGAGCGAGACCGGTTCCGCCGAGGCGAGCTATTACACCTGGGTCGATCAGTTCAACACGTTCGGACTGGGCGAAAACGTGCCGATGGCGACCGGAAACGCCAACGAGTCGCTGCTCGCGCTGGTCAACGGCCAGTGGATCAATCTGCGCGTTCCCTATCCGATGGGCTACTACGCCAAATGGATGGACGGCCGTATCGACGACCCAAACGGCGGCTGGAAGGGCCGCGGGCTGTGGTCGACGTTCGGCAACCGCACGCCGGCCCACGTCGAGGGCGGCAAAGGCACGTCGCCCAAGGTCGTGCGCTTCCAGCTGCGACCCGATCCGCTGGCGCGGTAACGGCCGGCCGCGGGGAAGCCAAACAAACGTCGGTCCGGCGCCGCAGCGGCGGCGCCGGGGGCGCTCTTGCGGATCACCGCAGACCAGCTCGGGGAGTCGAGATGCTGGCACTCGCGCAGTGGCTCGAGCACACCTCGGTCAGCCAAGAGATCCAGAAGGCGCTCTGGCTCATACCCCTGCTGCAGACCGCTCACATCATCGCAATCGCGATGGTGCTGCCGTCAATCCTCATGATCGAGCTGCGCATCCTGGGAGTTGGCAAGTCGCTCAGCATGACTCAAACGTCCGCCCGCTACGCGCCGTGGCTTTGGACGGGCCTCGTCTTGCTCGCCGCGACCGGCCTGGGGTTGATCGTCGGCGAGCCCAAGCGCGCGTTGCCCAACCCTGCGTTCCAGATCAAGATGCTCATGCTCGCGGTCACCCTCACAGTGGCGCTCGCGTTTCAAACATCGCTGCGAAGGAACATCGCCTTCTGGGAGGGACATTCGCTCGGACGAAGGCTGACGGGCGGGTTCGCTGTCATCGTCTTCTTCCTGTGGTGTGCAATCGCGGTCGCCGGCCGATGGATCGCCTATGTGCACATCGCCTGATCGGTCAGTCGCAATAATAAGGCACCGAATTCGGAGCTGAACGTGCAGTCTGTCACTGAGCTCTTGAGCTGGCTGGAAGCGACGCGGCTGGCGGAATTCATCCGCGAATCGGAATGGGCGTTCCCCGCCGTGGAGTCGGTCCACGTCATTGCGCTCGCGCTTGTGATTGGAACGATCTCGATCGTGGACCTGCGCCTGCTTGGGTTGGCATCGACCAATCGCGTCTATTCGGAATTGGCCAAACAGGTGCTGCCGTGGACGTGGGGCGCTTTCGCACTTGCAGCGACCAGCGGCACCTTCATGTTCATCAGCCAGCCGCAGACATATCTCGGCAACCTCGCATTTCGGATCAAGTTCGCCCTAATGTTTGTGGCCGGCGTCAACATGCTGGTTTTTCAGTTGATCACCGGCCGCGACGCTTCCAAATGGGACCGCGACGCTGCGGCCCCGCTCGCAGGAAGGATCGCCGCTACGCTTTCGCTCGTGTTCTGGATCGCAATCGTATTTTTCGGCCGGCGGATCGGCTTCACGACAATGCCGGTGTGAATGCAGTTCTAATGGCCGCCCACGGCAAACGACGGAGGCGCATGATGACCGATCTGCAGCGCGCACTCTCAATACCTCGGAACGCCATCATCATGGGCTGTGCCGTATTCGCAACTCTCGGCGTGAGTCTGTTGGCGTGGGGTCAAGATCAGAGTGCGGCGCTCGCGAAAGACGCGATCTTCGCGCGCAAGATCTTGATGGATACGATCAGCAACAATATGGACGAGCTTGAGACCATGACGACCTCGGACAAGGGCGTCAACCTGACGGAGGGACGCGAGCACGCCGACATCATTTCAGTGATGCTCATGGCTTTTCCACATCTCTTTGCCGCTGAGACCAATCAGTGGAACCCCAATGCCGACCGCGATCCCGGGCGAGATACTTACGCCTCTCCCGATGTCTTCAGCAATTACGCGGACTTCTACGCCAGAGCCGCGCGCGCGTCGAAGATTGCGTACAACGCAAGCCGTGCGAAGCAGGACGGCGACTTCAAGAAATTCGTTGTGGAGCTCAGGGTGGCGTGCGATTCTTGCCATGCTGTCTACCTCAAGGCCGATCGCTAGTGGCTGCGAGAACAAGCGGGAGGTGCCATGCGCCATTTCCTATGCGTTCTGGCGCTTGCTTTGCTTCCCTGGTCCGCGGCCGGAGCTGAAAATCCGGACTGGGCCTGTCCCGTCGGTCCCGGCTCCCGTCCCGCCCGACAATACCGTGTTGAAGCAGATGCCGGGCAGCACCAGGCGCTTACCGGCACGGATTCGGCCTCCACAACCCGGATCCAAAGGCGCGGTTTCAACGCCGAGAAATACTCAGTTCGCGCGCAAAGGGCTTCGCTTGGCGCACCGCTTTCACCAATTCGAAAGGGCGCCGCTTCTAAATCATAACATTTCCGCATGATAAAGAACGCGTATAATTCGCGGTTGGCTGCGCATATCCGATTACCTGATCGGTCGTGACGTCGACTTCTTGCACACATGCGTTGGCGTGAATGACACCAATTAACGGCTCGGCCTTTTAGGCGCGTTGCGCTCCTGATATAATACGATGTCGGACGATCCCGACTTGTTCGTCCGCCAGCTGCCTGAAAACGGGATATGCCGGTATCTCCGTTCGTGACAATAGGCAGCAACAAAGGTGCCATCGGCAGGCATCGCATCCTCAATGGCCGGTGCTTTTTTCCGGCTCCAACGACAACATTCGCATTCCACTGATACGGACGGCGCTGCGGTCGCGTCGTGCGAGCCGTAGGATCGATCAACAACGGGGTGACGCCATGCGACGGCAATTAGCTGTATTGGCGAGCTGTGCCTTCGTCGCCGCGAGTGGTGCCGTTTCGGCGCACCACTCGTTTGCAATGTTCGATCAGGAAAATCCGATCGAGCTTGAAGGGGTGGTGCAGGAGTTCAAGTTCACCAGCCCGCACTCCTTCATCATCTTGCAGGTCAGGCAGCAAGACGGGGGCACCCAGCTCTGGAGTTTAGAGGGCGGCGCCCCGAGCGCGCTGGTCCGCGACGGATGGTCGAGCAAGACCTTGAAACCAGGCGACGAACTGCAGCTCACGATCGAACCATTGCGCAGTGGCGCTCCGGGCGGCTCCTGGTCCGTGAGCAGAACCAAATTCAAGGACGGGCGGCCGATCATGGTCATTCCCTAGAGATACGCTCGTCCGGCGCTCGCAGCTTTCGCCCCCATCGCTGAACGGGAGAACAAAAATGCTTTACCGCAACTCGATCGGTGTGGTGGTGCTAGCCGCGGTATTCGTGACGGCAGTCGCCAACGCGCGAGCGCATGACGAAACGAAATATCCCGACTGGTCCGGCCAGTGGCTAAGGACTGGCGGCATTCAATGGGATCCGAGCAAGCCCATCGGTCGCGGACAGCAGGCTCCCCTGACGCCGGAATATCAGGCGATCTTCGAAGCGAGCCTCGCGGACCAAACCGCGGGCGGAGTCGGCAACGACGCCAGGTACTCTTGCTTCCCGGTCGGCATGCCCCGGCTCATGAGCGTCATCTTTCCGATGGAATTCATTTTCGCCCCCAAGATCACGTACGTCTTGTTCGAGAACAATATGCCGCGTCGGATTTATACCGACGGCCGTAGCTGGCCCAAAGATCCCGAGCCGACCTTTGCAGGCTATTCGATCGGCAAATGGATTGATGAGGATGGAGATAGCCGGTTCGACGTTCTCGAAGTCGAGACCCGTTACATGAAAGGCCCGCGCACCTTCGAGGGCACCGGACTGCCGCTCCACAAGGACAATCAAACCGTGGTCAAGGAGAAATTCTATCTCGATAAATCCAATGCGGATATCCTGCACGACGAAATCACCACGATCGATCACGCCCTAACCCGTCCCTGGACAGTAACGAAGAATTTCCGCCGTGAGCGCAGCCCGAGCTGGCTCGAAAATGATTGCTCCGAGGACAACCACCACATCACTATCGGCAAGGAGAACTATTTTCTCAGTGCCGATGGCTACCTGATGCCCGCAAAGAAGGGGCAGGCGCCACCGGATCTGAGATACTTCAAGCAATCGCTGAGGTGAGGCCGAGCGACCCCGCGTCATGATGGGAGGACAGTCGTGCGAAGCCCGATTGGTTCGATCGCGCTGGCGGCGGCGATGATCTTCGCAGCGACCAGCACCCAGGCCTTCGATGAGACAAAGTATCCGGACTGGTCAGGCCAATGGCGCAGGCCCGCCGGCGTCGGCAATCAATGGGACACAAGCAAGCCTCCGCGTCAGGGACAGGCTCCACTGACGGCGGAGTATCAGGCCATCTACGAGGCCAATCTCAAAGATCAAGCCGCCGGTGGCCAGGGCACCGATCCGACCTATACCTGCATCCCGGACGGAATGCCGCGCGCGATGAACGTGATCTTTCCCATGGAAATCGTCATCCAGCCGAATATCACACATATCATGATCGAATATCTGAGCATGCTTCGTCGAATTTATACCGATGCGCGCGATTGGCCCAAGAATGCAGAGCCATCTTTCATGGGATATTCCATTGGCAGATGGATCGATGAGGACGGACGTGGCCGCTATGACGTGCTTGAGGTCGAGACGCGTAATTTGAAAGGTCCTCGCTCGTTTGACGCCAGCGGCATCCCGCTCCACGCCGACAATCAGACCGTCGTCAAGGAACGCATCTACCTCGACAAAGTCGACTCGAACGTCCTTCATGACGAAGTCACCACGATCGACAATGCACTGACCCGGCCGTGGACCGTGACCAAGAACTACCATCGCGAGCGCAAGGCGGTCTGGGTCGAAGCTATTTGTGCCGAAGGCAATCAGCATGTCCGGATCGGGACCGAAAACTATATGCTGAGCGCCGACGGCTATTTGATGCCGGCCAAGAAGGATCAGGCCCCGCCGGACTTGCGATACTTCAAGCAGACCCGGAAGTAACAACGGCCGGGGGAGCGCCGCGATTGCCGAAGTAAGGCGCAGAAGTGATGATCGTCGCCGCCACACGCACGGCACAAGCGCCCCGAGATGGAATAGACTGCCCGCTTGAGCTGCCTGCAGACAGATTTTGCAACAGGAGACCGCACCGTGTCCGCAATGTTCAATCGGCTCGCCCTCGCCGCGCTTGCCTGCCTGATGGCGGCTCCTGCAAGCGCCCAACTGATCCAGCGCAAGGACCTGTCCTATGCCATGGCCAAGACCATTGCGGAAAACGCACTGGCGGACTGCAAGACACGCGGCTACGCGGTCTCCGTCGTGGTGGTCGATCGCGGCGGCGACACCATCGTGGCGCTACGCGCCGACGACGCCGGCCCTCATACCATGGAGAATGCGCGGCGCAAGGCCGCTGGCAAAAAGGAAATCTCTCTGTCCCCGATCGCGATCGAGGTCGTGCGCCGGATCGATGCGCTGTTCGAGATCGAGCGCTCCATCAATGGCAAGAGCGCTGGGGAGCGTCTTAAGGTACGCCAGACGCTGAGCCGGTCTCTGGTCGATGATCTTCAGGTCTACATGCGGGTGCAACTCGCCAAACTGTCTCGTGGGCACGACCTTGCCAAGGCGTTCAACTACATCCTGAAGCGCTGGGCGAGCTTCACGCTGTTCCTGGAGGATGGGCGCGTGTGTCTCTCCAACAACGCCGCCGAGCGCGGGCTGAGGGGTATCGCTCTTGGTCGAAAATCCTGGCTGTTCTGCGGATCTGATCGCGGTGGCCGACGCGCCGCGGCCATGTACAGCCTGATCGTCACCGCCAAGATCAATGGTGTCGATCCGCAGGCCTGGCTGGCCGACGTCCTCGCCCGCATCGCCGCCCATCCAGCTCATCGGCTGGACGAGCTACTGCCCTGGAATTGGACGCCACCTACTTCAGCGATCTCTGCTCGAGCTGCATGAGCACGCACGTCAACAAGGTCCATCACGTCACCACCATCACACGTGTCGCCGAGGACCTCGGCGAAGACGAGGGCTGGCTGCGGGACGTCGCCAACGAAATGGAAGTCGAGGACGGCGTCATCTGGGTTTATGGCGTCGGAGAACACGGCGTCCAGGCGTTCACCGACTTCGGCATCAAAAACCTAATTGAATTGGGCTCATCAATTTCTACAAAAAGCACCCCGCACTGCTCAGACGATGACTACTCGACCTGCGGC
>Ga0207706_10006204_pt1 | contig 11107 bp, 5 predicted proteins | sample KBSC53metaG_FD_184318 | JGI IMG/M metagenome (GOLD analysis project Ga0207706, IMG submission 184318) | Corn rhizosphere microbial communities from Kellogg Biological Station, Michigan, USA - KBS C5-3 metaG (SPAdes) (version 2) | ecosystem: Host-associated > Plants > Roots > Rhizosphere > Soil ... | reverse complement strand
CGCGAGTTTCGGCGCCGCAAGCTGCCCGTCGATGTGATCGTGCAGGACTGGCAATATTGGGGAAAGCACGGCTGGAACGCGATGGCGTTCGATCGCGAACAATATCCGGACCCGGCCGGCATGATCCGCGAGCTGCATGCGATGGACATGCGGCTGATGCTATCCGTGTGGGCCAAGGTCGACCGGGCGAGCGAGTTGGGCAGGAAGATGGCCGCGCTCGGCTACTATATATCCGACACCGATTGGATCGACTTTTTCAATCCCGAGGCGGCCGCCTTTTATTGGGCCAACGAACGCGACCGACTGCTGAGCCTGGGCGTGGACTGTTTCTGGCAGGACGCGACCGAGCCGGAGAATGACGACCTGCAGGGCCGTCTCACCGCCGCCGGAATCGGCGAGAAGGTACGCAACATCTTCCCTCTGCAAATCACGCGGGCCGTCTATGAAGGGCAGCGCCGCGATGTGCCGCGCCAGCGCGTGTTCACGCTGACCCGCTCGGCCGCCCCAGGCCAGCAGCGTTATGCGACCGCCATGTGGTCGGGCGACATCGGTAACGATTGGGAGACATTGAGGCGGCAGATTGCCGCAGGCCTGAATTTGGTCGCGTCAGGTCTGCCTTATTGGACGGTCGATGCGGGCGGTTTCTTCCGGCCGGGCGCGGGCCAGTATAGCGATCCCGACTATCAGCAGCGACTGATGCGGTGGTTCCAATATGCGACCTTCCTGCCGCTGCAACGGGTCCACGGTTATCAGACCGATACGGAATTCTGGCGCTATGGGCCGGAGGTCGAGCGTCTTGCGAAGGCGATGCTCGAACTACGCTATCGGCTCCTGCCCTACATCTATAGCGAGGCGGCGATGATCACGCATTCAGGATCGAGCCTGATGCGACCCTTGATCATGGATTTCCCTACCGACGCCCGAGCCCTCGATCAGCGATACAGCTACATGTTCGGCCACGCGATCCATGTCGCGCCGGTGATCGCGGCGGACCAGACGACCTGGCCGGTTTACTTGCCTGCGACGGCGGGAGGCTGGCACGATTTCTGGACGCACGAACGTCGAGAGGGTGGCCGCGAGCATGACGTGGCGGCACCGCTCGACCGAATTCCGCTCCATGTACGTGCCGGCAGCATCATTCCGTTCGGCTCCGCTGTGCAGTCGACGGCTTATTCAGACAATCGCGAGCTTGAACTGCGCCTCTATCCAGGCGCTGACGGCCGATTCAGCCTCTATGAGGACGATGGCGCCAGTTACGATTATGAGCGCGGTGCATCCGCGTGGATAGACTTTGCCTGGGAGGATCGGCGCAGGACGCTGACCATCTCGACGATACGCGGCAGGCATGACGCAAGCCGCCAACCCCGCCGATTGCGGATCGTCCTGTCGGAGCCGAATGGCGACACCGCCACGCGTGAACTGACCTATCGCGGTGAGCGGCTTGTTGTGGATCTGTCGTCGGCTGCAGCCTGATGCCTTGCATTTCGGCTTACGCGCCGACATGCCAGCGTAGTCATGAGCATTAGCAGTTGCTCCGCCTGATGGTCGGCAATGTTCTCTGTTGGACCATCATTTTGCAAGACGGACGTTAGAATTGCAAAGTGGAGCACACGCAGAGGACTGGCCTATTATTCTGCATCTTTACCTCGAACCCCCGCGCATATTGGGATGGACTTTTCCATTCATGTATGGCGTCTGCCGCCTGTCGGAGCATCTCCGAACAGCTCGATAAGAAAATTTCCTTTTAGGAAGGAAGAGGATGAAGTCGCACTACGAGGCGCTGGATGGTTTGCGCGGAACGGCCGCTTTCAGCGTCTTCCTTTTCCACATTTGGGAAATGCTGGTGCCGGATTTGGCGCATAATCCCATGCGGCACACCTTCCTCGCGGTGGACTTCTTTTTCGCGCTGTCCGGCTTCGTTCTCGGGCATGCCTATGACGGACGCATGGGGCCGAATGCCGATGCGGGAAAGCGTCTTACGTTCGGCGGTTTCGTGACGCGGCGCCTCATCCGTCTCCATCCGATGGTGGCGCTATCGATGGTCGTAGCACTCGCCGGTTATCTGCTGGATCCGTTCGCGAATGGGCAGCGCATAGGCGTCGACATCTCCTGGACAGCCATGGCCGCGACCTTTCTCCTTAGCCTGCTGCTCGTACCAACCTCCCCTCTTCCCAACACGTTTGGCGAGACGCACTCGATGAACGGACCGTCCTGGACCCTGTTTCAGGAATATATCGCCAATCTGCTCTATGGCCTGTGGGGTCAGCAGCTGGGCTTGCGGACGCATGTTGGCCTGTGCCTCATCGCGGCGATCGCACTTACCCTGACCGCGCTGCATTTCGGCGATCTCGGCCATGGGTGGGGATGGAGCGACTTCTGGGTGGCGCCCATACGGCTCGCTTGCCCTTTTCTGCTCGGATTGCTGGTCAGCCGGCGCGGCTTCAGCATCCGTATTCCTTACCCTTTCTTCCTGCTGTCGCTCGTGCTGCTGGCCGTCTTCTGCGCTCCTGCGATGGGCCGATTCAATGGCCTGTTCGAGGCAGCCAGCGTCATAGTCCTTTTCCCGCTCGTGCTGGCGGCGGGGGCCGGCGTTCACACAATGACCGGCTGGCAAGGGCGGGCATGCCGCTTCGTCGGCGAACTCTCCTACCCGCTCTACATCATCCATTATCCCTTCATTTATTGGTTTGCTCATTGGAACTGGAGCACCAATCCCGATCCGATGACACGCGGCCTTGTGGCATGCGCTTTGTATCTGGCGGTTATCGCCTGCGCCTACGCCGCCCTGCGCTGGTACGATAAGCCGGTACGCGCGTGGCTAACCCGCAAATATCTGACCCAGGAAAATGCGATTGCGGCCGATAGCCTACCTGAACCAGCGGTCACCGCCTCGGCAGCATGATGCCTGTGGAAAGCATGGGACACGATCCGCAGTCGGTGGATGCCCAACTCGCGGCCGATCGGTGCCCTGAAAGTAGGCTAATCAGAGGGACTGCCCGAGCCGCGCCTCGACATCGGCCCGATAATTCCGGCTGAGCATGAGGTGCGCCCCGTCCTTCAGCACAATCTCAAACTCCCCATGGGAGCGGCGTTCGAGAAACGCGACAGACTTAAGGTTCACCAGGCTTGACCTGTGGACGCGGACGAATTGGAACGGATCCAGACGGTTCGCGACGGCGCCGAGGTTCGCACGATAAAGAAACTCCTCGCCGCCGGCATGCACAGTCACGTAGACACCCGCCGCCTCGATCCAGTCGATATCCTGCGTCATTATCAGACGCGTGCCCGTCCTGGTCTTGACCACCATCCAATCCCAGATTTCCCCGGGCTGCGCCCGCTTCGCCACCAATTTGAGCAGTTCCGGGCCGACGGCCCCTCCTTGACCCAATATGCCCGAGCGGATCTCGCGCAGGCGCTTCTTGGCGCGCTCGATCGTCTTTTCGAAGCGCACGTCGCCGAAGGGTTTCAGCAGATAGTCCACCGCGTCGGCTTCGAACGCCTGGAGAGCGAACTTGTCGTAAGCGGTCACGAATACGGTGAGCGGCATATTCTCGGCACCGAGCGCATCAATCACCCCGAAGCCGTCCAAACCGGGCATCTGAACGTCGAGCAGGACGATGTCGGGATGCTCCTCCTGGATCAGGCTTACCGCGGCGATGCCATTCTTCGCTTCGATCACCCGGCTGATCTCGCGATCCTTGGCGAGCAACTCCATCAGGCGTCGGCGCGCGGGCGCCTCGTCATCTACGACGAGCACGCAGATCGGTTCGGCGGGTGGTTTCACGATTGCTCGCTTTCGATGTGCAGCGGAATATGAATGGCTACTTCCGTGCCCCCGGACTCACGACGGCGAATGGTGAAACAATCCTCCCCGCATTCCGGATAGAGCGCTTCCAGCCGTTCGCGCGTCACCCGGATGCCGAGGCCCGAGGCGTTCTCCATCCGCCAATTGCGCGGTACCCCGACGCCATTGTCGAGGACATGGATTTGCAGCTGGTCTCCGACCGCCGCAGCCGAGACCGTGATCGCGCCCCCCGACATGCGCCGCTCGATTCCGTGGCGGATCGCGTTCTCCACTAGCGGCTGCAACAGCATCGGCGGGACCATTGTCGTTAGCGTCGCGGGCTCGATCTCCATCCTTATCTCCAGCCTGTCCGCGAACCTCACCCGCTGGATCGAAAGATAATGGTCCAGTAACGCCAGTTCCTGCGCCAGCGTAATCTCTGTCCTGTCCTTACAATCAAGCGACTGGCGCAACAGGACGCCCAAATCTTCGATCATGTCCCGCGCCAACTTGGGGTTCGTCGAGACTTCGGAGGAAATGGCGTTCATGGCGTTGAAGAGGAAATGTGGTTCCAGCTGAAGCCGCAGCGCATTCAGCCGCGCCTCGATCAGCGTTTTCTCGACGCGTTCAAGCTTGAGATCACTCCTCAGATACCGGTTATAATAGCGTGATGCCTGTAAAACCCCTACGACCGCAAAGAAAGTCTGCCAACTTCCCATGACATAAAAGACAAAATAGCTGTTATCGCGCAGTGGGTTCCATGATATTCCTTCAACGGGATAGGACAGCAGTGCCGAAAGACATGCGTGAACGACACTGAATGGTACTCCGGCGACGAACCAAAGAATAGCCGTGCGGACCAAGCTTTGTTCGGTAGAAGAGAATTTGTGATCGACCAGCAGGATGACGGGTGTCAGCAGAGCCCAGGCCCAGGCATCGAGAACCTTGTCGACCAGATTTAGGGTGCTGAACCCAGCGGTCAATACGGGGATGAACTGGACGACACCAACCGCGGTCCATGCGAGCAGGACAAGGAGGGCCTGTTGAACCCGCGTGGGCCATACCGCCGCTTTCGCGCCCTCCGGGTACACCGCATGCGAGGCGAACCGCCTTCTATTGCCGCTGAAAGCCGCAGGATCGTGCCGGACATGGTTCATGAGGGACGCCGCCAAAGCTCTCGGTCTGGAGCGGTCAGCTTATTCTCGCAATTGGCCGGGTAGGCAATGCGATACGCAGTCGAACCGGCAGCGGGAACGCGGCCCGGCCGACCAGGGCACACTGCCTTTTCCATCATATGCCCAGCCTCTCCACGACAGCTTGTTGGAATAATCTTCGCCGATTCGCGCTTCGAAGGCACACGATCGTTTATCCGGTAGCTATGCGGCGCAAGATACGGTCCAGCCAACCCGTGGCTGGGCCAGTGTGTTCAAAGATGTTCCAAAACGGACTCCAGCTTTGCGAACCGGACTGACATTTTCCGGAGCGGAAAAAACGACGGCATTTTGAAGTCATTCCGCAGTATTTCGGTAACGCTACCATATACTTAGCCGTAGACGACGCTCAAAAATTATGGCCTCATTAATTGTCTGAGAAAATACGCTGAAGCTTAATCGGCGACGAAGGGGCAATGGGAGACGGGTGCCGTAGGCGATGATCCGTCCTCTTTCCGGGATTTTGGCCGCGGAAGGGGCGACGATCGACCTACTTGGATCTGCAAGAGCGTGATGACACGCATCTGCCGGTCGACCTTCTGATCCTGCTGAGAAGCTCCCTCGCTGAAAAGGCGTCTTTGTGTTTTTTCTGACGTGAAAACTAATTTTCACATGTGAAATATGAGTATCGGGGACGGAGGGGAGTATAAATGGGTAATTCGAACCGCTTGCGCCGTGTGTTAGAAGCTGGTGCGTCGATTGCGGCGCTGTGCGTCAGCGCAACGCCCGCCGTTGCGCAAACTGCACTCGCTTCGGCTTCCGACAATGGGGGCCAGGGTGCTTCGCAAGATACGGCGGGTACGCCGGGCGTCCAGGCCGGAGCCAAGGACGTGGTTATCACCGGCGTTCGCAAAGCGTTGGAGTCGGCACGGCAGCGCAAGAGGAACGCGGATACGGTCATCGATTCGATCAGCGCGACCGATATTGGCGCGTTCCCCGACAAATCGGTGGCCGAGGCGCTTCAGCGGGTTCCCGGCGTCAGCGTCACGCGCTTCGCCATCCCCACCGATCCTGCGCACTTCACGACGGAGCCTTCGGGCGTTCTCGTCCGCGGCCTGCCGCAGGTGCGAAACGAATTCAACGGTCGCGATGCGTTCTCGGCAAACGCCGGACGCTCTCTTTCCTGGGGCGACGTACCGGCTGAATTGCTGGGCGGAGTCGACATCTACAAGAACCAGACGGCCGACCTGATCGAGGGCGGAATCGCGGGCTTGGTCAACCTTCGGACGCGCGTCCCGTTCGACGCGAACGGACAGCTCTTCCAGGTCGGCGTCAAGGCGAACTGGGGCGACATCGGCAGGAAAGTCACGCCCGACGCCAATGTCATCTACAGCAACCGCTGGCAGACCGGCATCGGCGAATTCGGCCTGATGGGCAATATTTCCTATTCGCGGCTCAAGAGCGGCTCGCAGGGACTGCAATCCTATCGCACCGAAATCTTTACCGGGGGGATGATTCCCGGAAGCGCCAATGTCGACAGCCCCTTCGGGAAAGGGACCGTCTTGATCCCCTCAGGCGTGAACTATCTCGACGACCGCTTCGACCGCAAGCGGACCGGCATCGCCGCGGCTGCCCAATGGCGGAGTGACGATCACCGGTGGCTGGCGACCGCCCAGTATATACGGTCGGTTTACAACAATTCGATGGAGGAGTACGGGCTCGGCGTCGGGACGTACGGGACTTCGAGCGATCCGACTTTCCGCTTCAAGCCCGGGGACAGCGGAATTCCCGTTCCGGGCGGCAGCGCGCCCGATTTCACCTTCGGCAAAAACGGTTGGGTCAGCGGCGGCACTTTCGCTCAGAACGGCGGCTGGTACGGCGATCAGAACGACCTTGGTATGGCCCGAAACTCGGCCGGCGAGGCGATGATCCACAGTTGCTACGGCTGGGGCGGTCAGCCAGCGAGCTATTGCCCCGCCGGCTACGACGTCCACGCCGACACTCTGAACGCGGGCAGCCGGATTCAGAAAAACAGGAACATGACGCAGGATGCGTCGTTCAACCTCAAATTCGATCCCACGAGCAATCTGCACCTCAGTTTAGACGGGCAATATGTCGATTCCACGGCAAGGTTTTATGACGCCGGCATAGGCCTTCAGTCGTTTACCAATCCTAAACTGAGCGGGCTCGGCACGCATCCGCGCATCGTGTCGCTGAACGCCCCGTCGAACGTCTCTCTGTCGCCCGGCGGCTACGCCAATCCCAATAACTGGGCGATCAACAATCTCGCCGACCAGTATCAGGACAGCTACGGACATGAATGGGCGTTCCGCGGCGATGGCGAATGGAACGTGCCCGGCGATAGCTGGATCGACACGGTCAAGTTTGGCGGCCGCTATGCCGACCGCGAGCAGGTGGTTCGCAACAGCGACTATGACTGGAACAGCATTTCAAACAATTGGACCACCGGCTGCCAATATCTCTACTACAATCTGGATTCGCAGCCCGGCAGCTGCACGAACGGCGGAACGACCACCACGTTCAATGGCTATCCCAAGGGCTTTTATGAAGTCCAGAAATTCGGCGCGTCTTATTTCGGAGGAACGCTCGGATCTTTCCCGTTCGTGCCGGTCGATTTCCTGAACAAACACGGTTTGGATCAATTCGACGCCCGAAAGCTCGGAATCGGCACGTACCAGCCGATATGCGACCGACACGCGCCCTATGCGCCGGGCTACTTCGGAGCGAGAGACACTCTTCCCAATAGCTGCTTCGCGCAGCACGAGATCGCGACTATCTCGGAAAAAATCAAATCCGCCTATATCATGGTCAAGTTCGGCGGCCACGACAACATGCATCTCGGCAGCGTCAAGGTCAGCGGCAATTTCGGCTTGCGCTTCGTCGAGACAAAGGACAAGAGCAGCGGCTACCTCGTCTATCCGACGATTACGAAGAATCCGGCGACGACCTGCCCGAAGACCCCACTTGTGCCTGGAGGTCTCACCGGCAACCTTGAGGACGGTCTCGTGCCGGACCAGCCAGGTGCGGTGGCTTATGACGCGATCTGCTACCTTTCGCCGAATGATGTGAAGTTCGCCACGGGCTCTGGCACGGCGACGCCCGTGTCGTCGACAAACACGCTGCACCACTGGCTGCCGAGCTTCAACCTGCGCTTCGACTTGTCGCCGAACTGGTTGCTGCGCTTGGCCGCTTCAAGGGCCATGTCGCGGCCCGACATGGGCCTGCTCAAGGACTATTTGAGCATCAAACAGGTTCTGCCGGGCAACACTGCGAGTGACCCGCTATGGGTCAAGGATGCCCAGGGCAACATCATCGGGGTGAAGCCGGCATATCAAGCCGATGCAACCAACCCGAAGCTGAAGCCCATTACCGCCTGGCAGTTCGACGTGTCGCTCGAACATTATTTCGGCAATGCGGGTATGTTCAGCCTCGATCTGTTCTATAAGTCCTTCAAGGACTATATTCAGGGTGGACGCTTCAACACCGACATCACCAACAATGGCGTGACGCAGACGGTCCAGGTCAGTGGCCCGGCCAACGGCAAGGGTGCGAAGATCCAAGGCTTCGAAGTCGCCTACAACCGCTTCTTCGACTTCTTGCCGAAGCCGCTCAACGGCCTCGGCTTCCAGACGAACTTCACTTATCTGAAAAACAAGGGCGTACCGAACGCGAACCTGAACACGTTCTTCGGCAATGCGTCTACGACGAGCGCCCCCGCCCTGAATACGGGTACGCTGGAGGGCTTGTCCAAATATGCGTACAACGTGGTCGGCCTGTATGAGTTACCCAATTTCCCGGTATCCTTCAGGCTCGCCTATAATTGGCGGTCGAAATATCTGGTGACCGCTATCCCCTGTTGCAACCAGCTTCCCACCTGGCAGAAGGCCGCTGGCTGGCTTGACGGATCGATCAGGTACAGCGTCAGCAACCATTTCGAACTAAGCTTGGAAGGCAGCAATCTGCTGAGCACGAAAACCCAGACTCTGGAGCAGCTGACCGATGCGAAGAGCCCGGAGAAGAAGATCATCCTGGTGAACAACTCATGGTTCAGACAGGATCGCCGGATCACGTTCGGCGCTCGCTGGAAGATGTGAGGCTGAATAGGCCCCTTTGAAGAAGAAGAAGAAGGGGCGTCGCCGTTGCCCGGCGGCGCCCCTTCCTTATAAGCGTGGTCCCAACCACGCGCGTCGGCCAGGCCGGCTGTGCAGATGGAGCTTGAAGCGTGAGCGAAACGCTCGACATCGTGATCCTCGGCGGTGGAACCGCCGGCTGGATGGCGGCAACCGCGCTCGTGTCATTCATTCCAACCACGCGCTGCCGGGTGCGGCTCGTGGAATCGGAGGAGATCGGAATCGTCGGCGTCGGCGAAGCGACCTTTCCCGAAATCAGGAATTTCAACGACGCGGTCGGCATCGATGAGGCCGAGATGATGCGCGCCACCAAAGCGGCATTCAAACTCGGCATCCAGTTCGTCGACTGGGGTTTCAAGGGTTCGAATTATATCCATCCCTTCGGCGTCCACGGCCCCGTCGGCATGGACCACATCTTCCACCATCGGTGGTTGCGTGCTCGTGGCCTTGGCGCCACGCGGGAGATTCAGGACTATTCATTCGCGGCCCAGGCAGCGCGCGATTGCCGCTTCCAATTGCCAGAGGCCCGCAGCACGGCGCTCGAGTCCGCCTATACTTACGCCTATCATTTCGACGCCGGTCTCTATGCAGCCTATCTGCGCGACCTTGCCGAACGCCGCGGCGTGGTTCGAACCGAAGGCAAGGTCCAGGACGTTGTCCAGGACCCGGAAACGGGGAACATCCGGTCGCTTGTGCTGGAATCGGGCGAAACGATTTCCGGCGATCTGTTCATCGACTGTTCGGGCTTCAGGTCGCTCCTGCTGGGCAATACGCTCGGCGTCGGATGGGACGATTGGTCGAAATGGCTTCCGTGCGACCGCGCCATCGCAGTGCCGAGCGAGCGCGACGAGCTTTCCCCTTATACGCGCTCGACCGCAATGGAGGCCGGCTGGCGCTGGCGCATCCCGCTGCAGCACCGCACTGGCAATGGCTACGTCTTTTCGACGAGCTTCATCAACGAAGATGAAGCGGCCACCTCGCTCATGCGGAGCCTGGAGACCAAGGCGCTGGCGGACCCGCGCGTGGTGAAGTTTCAGGCGGGGCGGCGCCTGATCAATTGGGAGAAGAATTGCGTCGCGGTCGGACTGGCGGGCGGGTTTCTCGAGCCGCTCGAGTCCACCAGTATCTATCTCATTCAGGTCGCGATCATGCAGCTCGTGCCGTTGCTGCCTGGCAAGATCGTCGATCCGCGGCTGCGCGACGAGTTCAATCGGCTGATCGACCTGCAATATGAACGAATCCGCGATTTTCTGATCCTGCACTACAAGCTCAACCGTCGCGATGATGCCGAGATCTGGCGCTATGCCGCCGCGATGGAGGTGCCGGACAGCCTGACCCGCAAGATCGAGCTGTTTCGCCATTCCGCTATCATCGAGCGTTACCGGGACGGACTGTTTCCGCCGACCAGCTGGCTCAGCGTATTCATCGGGCAAGGCCTGATCCCCGAAAGCTATAGCCCGCTCGCCGATACGATGCCGGGGGAAAGTTTGATCTCCCATCTCGATGCCTTCCATGCCGACCTTCTGGACCGGGTGGAGGAAATGCGGCGACACGACCGCTTCATCGATCTTTATTGCGGGGCGGAACTGTCCGCCGCACCTGCGGCTACGGAGATGCGCCTGTGACACGTCGCATCCAGCAAGTGGTGGTGGTGGGGTCCGACGCGGCCGCGTGGATGGCCGCGGCTGCGCTTCTTCGTTCCGTCAGTGGCGCCGGAATCAGCGTACGCGTCGTCGAGCTGCCTTCTTTGCTTCAGCCCGTCGATGCTTATTCAGCCCTTCCCGAATTGGCCGGCTTCCATCGCCGGATAGGGCTTGATGAGAATTTGCTCTTCAGATCGTGCAAGGCGGTGCCAGTCGCCGGCCGGCGTTTTTCCAATTGGTCTGGCGCCGCGCCGCCCTTCATTCACGGCTATGACCGGGCTTCACCGGTAGCGGCAGGTCTCGGCTTCACCCAATTGTGGATCAAAGGCCGGGAACGGGGGCTACGGACCGACTTTGAGAATTTCTTTCTCGCATCGG
>Ga0207706_10006201_pt1 | contig 11110 bp, 9 predicted proteins | sample KBSC53metaG_FD_184318 | JGI IMG/M metagenome (GOLD analysis project Ga0207706, IMG submission 184318) | Corn rhizosphere microbial communities from Kellogg Biological Station, Michigan, USA - KBS C5-3 metaG (SPAdes) (version 2) | ecosystem: Host-associated > Plants > Roots > Rhizosphere > Soil ... | reverse complement strand
CGGATTAGGGGTCTCGCCGGTCAGCAGCTGCGGCGCCGAGCGCACCCGCGGATCCCTGGCAGGCACCACCGACAACAGCGCCTTGGTATAGGGGTGCTGCGGATGCCGCACGACCTGGCGGGCCGGCCCGTGCTCGACGATACGGCCGAGGTACATCACGGCGATCCGGTCGGCGAAGTGCGCGGCGGTGGACAGGTCGTGGGTGATCATGAGGATGCCCATCCGCCCGTCCCGGCGCAGCCTGTCCAGCAGGGTCAGCACCCCCGCGCGGACCGAGACGTCGAGCATGGACACGGGCTCGTCCGCCAGCAGCAGGTCCGGGCCGAGCACGAGCGACGCGGCGATCGCTACCCGCTGGCGCTGGCCACCGGACAGCTCGTGCGGGTAGCGGGCCAGGAAGGCCTCCGCCGGGGACAAGCCCGCGCGTTCCAGCGCCGCGACGATCAGTTCCCGGCGTTCGGCCGGTTTGCCTCCGATTCCGTGCACGAGCAAGGGCTCACCGACGGCCGTCTCCACCCGGAACCGCGGGTCGAGCGATTCGTAGGGGTCCTGGTAGATCATCTGCAGCTGGCGTCGCAGCGGCCGCATCTGGCGCTCGGGCAGGCCGGCGATCTCGGTCCCGTTCAACCTGACCGTTCCGCTGGCCGGCGCGACCATCCCGAGGATGGTCTGCGCCGTGGTGGTCTTACCGCAGCCCGACTCGCCGACCAGGGCCAGCATCTCGCCCCGGGCGAGCGTGAAACTCACCCCGTCCACCGCGTGCACCCAGAGCCTGGGCTGGCGGGCGACCCGGTCCGCGAGCCCGCGCCGTACCGGATAGAGGGTGGTCAGATTCTCGACCTCGAGCAGGGGAACCTCTTGGCTGCCGGTCAACTCGCGCCCGCCCGTTCGGCATGATGGCAGGCGGCCTCGTGGCCGGGCCCGACCAGCCGCAGGGCCGGGTGCTCCTCGGCACAGCGCTCGAGCACCACGTCACAGCGCGGCCGGAACGGGCAGCCAGCCGACGGCTCGTCGAGCCGTGGCGGCGCACCGCCGATGGATACCACCTCCCCGGCCCCGTACAGGTCGGGCGTGGCCGCGAACAGCAGCCGGGTGTAGGGGTGGCGGGGCTGATGGAACAGCGTCTCCATCGGCCCGCACTCCACGATCTCGCCCGCGTACATGACCGCGGCCCGGCCGCAGGTCTGGGCCACCACCGGCAGGTCGTGGGTAACCAGCACGAGTGCGAGGCCCAGCTCGGACGACAGCCGGGTGAGCAGGTCCAGGATCTGTGCCTGCACCATCACGTCCAGCGCCGTGGTGGGCTCGTCGGCCAGCAGGATCCTGGGCTGGCAGGCCAGGGCCATGGCGATCGACGCGCGCTGCCGCATGCCGCCGGAGAACTCGTGCGGGTAGCGCTCGGCGCTGGCGGCCGGAATGCCGACCATCTCGAGCAGCTCGCCGGCCCGGCGCCGGGCGGCCGCGCCCTTCGCGATGCCGTGGAAGGCCATCGGCTCGGCGATCTGCCAGCCGACCTTCTTCACCGGATTAAGGGCGTTCATCGCGCCCTGGAACACCATCGCGATGTCCTTCCAGCGGTAGCCGCGGGCCGAGTCCTCGCCGCCGGCCAGGATGTTCTGCCCGTCGACGCGGACCTCCCCGGACACCGATGCGGTCGGCGGAAGCAGCCCCATCGTGGCCAGGATCGTGGTCGTCTTGCCGCACCCGGACTCGCCGACCAGCCCGAACCGCTCTCCCGGGTCGAGCGCGAAGCTCACCCCCTGGACCGCGTGCACCTGCTGGTCTTGCGGGAGATCAAACCAGACGTGCAGATCCGACACCTCGAGCAGGCTCATATCGCGTCTGGCCCCCGGCCGGCCAGCGGCCGGATGCGCCAGCGGCGAACCGAGAGGTGGGCCACCTTCAGCCGCGGGTTCAGCGCGTCCTCGATGGCCTGCCCGAGCAGGAAGCAGCCGACGATGACGATCGCGATCACGAACCCGGCCGGCACGATCGCCCACCACGCGCCGGAGCTGATCGCCGTCCGCTCGAAGGCGTGCTCCAGGATGGTCCCCCAGGTGGTGACGGTGGGATCTTCCAGGCCGAGGAAGGCCAGCGCGGTCTCCAGGTAGATCGCGATCGCGATGGTGAGCACGGTGTTGGCCATCAGCAGCGGGCCGACCTGCGGCAGGATGTGCCGGGTGATGATCCGCGCGTGGCCGGACCCGATCGCCTGGGCGCGCTTGACGTACACCCGTTCCTTCAGGCTCATGACCTGGGCGCGGATGATCCGCGCGGTGGAGGTCCACTCCAGGATGCCGATCACGATGATCACGTGGAACAGGCTCGGCCCCCAGAGGTCCGCGATCACTACGGCGAACACCAGGTCGGGGATGACCAGCAGGTAGTCGGTCACTCGCATCAGGCCGGTGTCGATCCAGCGGCCGAAATAGCCGGTCAGGATGCCGACCCCGCCGCCGATCACCATGGCCACGAACGTGGCGGCGAACGCGACCACGAGCGAGATGCGGCCGCCCTGCATGAGCTCGCTGAGCATGTCGATGCCGCCGTCGTCGCATCCGAGCCAGTGGCGGCTCGACGGTGGCGCGTAGACGGCGCAGGTCTGGGCGGTCGCGCTGTAGGGCGAGATGTAGGGGGCGATGACCGACAGCAGGATGAAGAACACGATGATCGCCAGCCCGATCACCGCGGCCTTGCGCTCACGCAGCACGCTGCGCAGGAACCCGTGCCGGCGGGGCGGCACGCCCAGGCCCTCGGCGGCCAGAGCTGGGTCCTGGATCGGCAGGGTCATGTGCTGATCCTCGGGTCCAGCCGGAAGTAGAGCAGGTCGGCGACGAAGTTGAGCATGATCACCGAGACGGTGAGGATCAGGAACCCGCCTTGCAGCATGGGGTAGTCGCGCTGGCCGATCGCGCTGTACATGGCCAGCCCGATGCCGGGCCAGCTGAAGATCACCTCGACCAGCAGCGCGCCGCCCACGATGAAGCCGAGTTCCAGCGCGATCAGCGTGACCAGCGGCAGCAGCGCGTTGCGCACCGCGTGGCGCCACACGATGCGCCGCGTCGGCAGGCCCTTGGCCCGGGCGGTGAGGACGTAGTCCTCACCCAGCGTCTCCAGCATCGACGACCGGACGACCAGGGTATAACTGCCGAAGGCGGTCAGCATCAGCGTCGCCGCGGGCAGGAACATGTGCTTGGCGATGTCGCCGAGGTGCTGCCAGAACGGTTCGGCCGTGAACAGGAACGGGTCGCTCATCCCGCCGGCGGGCAGGATGCCGGCGAACAGGATCAGCAGCATCAGGCCGAGCCACTGGGTCGGGAAGGCGTAGAAGAAGATGGCCGTGTTGGTGCTGAGGTGATCGGATGCCGAGGCGCGCCGCCACGCGGACAGCACGCCGGTGAAGACGCCGAGGATGATCGCCGCCACGGTGCCCACGGTGACCATCGGGATCGTGTTCTTCAGGTCGGCGAGCAGCAGGTGGCTCACCGGCTGCTGGTTCGCGAACGAGATGCCCATGTTCCCGTGCGCCAGGTTCTTCAGGTAGATGAGGTACTGCTCCCACTTGGGCTTGTCCAGGCCGAACTCGGTCAGCAGCGCGTGGCGGAGCGCCGGGGACGCGTGCGGGACGCGGGACAGGTCGGTGACCGCGTTGCCCGGCAGCACCCGGAACAGGAAGAAGTTGATCGTGATCGCGACGTAGATCGTCACCAGGGCGAAGAAACCCCGCTTGACTAGGTAGTCGGCGCCGCGCACCGTTACAGCCTGTGCACGCTGACCATGGGGATCGTTGACATCGAGTTGAACGAGCCGCCGCCCACCTCAGGCAGGGGGCTCCAGTGGCTGCTCTGCGCCTCGATCGAGTCCGGGTAGTCGATCACCAGGTACGGCTGGGCGGAGGCGATCATCTGCTGCATCTGGTAGACCACCTGCTGCCGCTGCGCCGGGTTCACCGCCGCGCTCTGCTGGGAGTACAGGTTGTCGTAGGCCTTGCTGCAGTATCCGGTGTCGTTCCATACGTCGAAGGAGTTGCAGGTCAGTACCGAGAGCATGAAGTCGGGGTCGGTCAGCGGGAACCAGTCCCACATGGAGATCTCGAAGTTGCGGTAGTTGTTGGCCGTGATCGCGTCGTAGGCGGCCGAGGGGTCGAGGACCTTCAGGTTCAGCTGGACGCCGATCTTCTTGAAGTCCGGCTGGATGATCTGGAACGTGCGGTTGAGGTACTCGCCGGCGAGGTCCGACGGCATGATGACGGTGTAGGACATCGGGTGACCGTTGGCGATCCGCAGGCCGTTCGGCCCCATCTTGTAGCCGGCCTGGTCGAGCAGCTGGCCGGCGGTCGCCAGGCTGAACGACACCGGCTTGATCGACGGGTCCGACCACTGGCCGGTGGCGGGCGGGATGATCGTGGAACCGGGCTGCCCGTGCCCGAGCAGCGAGGTCGCCACCACGGCCTGCCGGTTGATCGCGTGATCGAACGCCTGCCGCAGCAGCGGGTTGAGCAGCTCCTTGTGGCTGGCCTGCTGCTGCGGGTTCGAGTTGATGATGAAGTCGTCGAAGGCGACTCCGGGGCTGGAACGGACCTGGAAGTGGGCCGCCTTGAGCGTGGCCACCGAGGTCGGCGGGACCGGCACCTCCACCCCGTCCAGCTGACCGCTCTTGAGCGCGGTCACCTCGGCGTCGGTGGTCTGGAAGAACTGCAGCCCGAAGCCGTCGATGTGCGGCTTCGGGCCGTAGAAGGCGGGGTTCTTCTTGAACAGCGCGACCTGCTTGGGCGTGTACTTCGTCAGGATGAACGGGCCGCCGGAGACGATCGGCGCGTTGTTCTGGAACGTCTTCAGCGCCTTGCCGTTGCCGGTGGCGTACTGGGCCCAGATGTGCTCGGGCATGATCGGCACCTGCTGGACCTGCGACAGCACGTTGGCCACCGGCTGGGAGTAGGTCAGCACCAGGGTGGTCGCGTCCGGCGCCGTCGCGCTCTTCATGTGCGCGACGTATCCCGCCGAGTTGGCCGTGGCGCCGTCGGCGAACTTCATGATGGTGCTGAAGGTCCAGGCCGCGTCCGCCGCGGTCAGCGGCTTGCCGTCGGACCACTTCGCGTTCGGCTGGGTGGTGAAGGTCCAGGTACGGCCGTCCGGCGAGGTCGTCCAGCTCCGCGCGAAGTTCTCCACGATCTTCAGCGACGGGGTGTACTGGACCAGCGTGGGATAGATGTACTCGAACGTGGTGTACGCGTCGCTCTGGAAGGCGATGAACGGGTTCAGCGAGTCGATGGTGGAGGACGTTCCCATCCGGAACACCCCGCCCTGCTTGATAGTGCTACCGCCGCTGCTGCTCCCCGAGCCGCCGCCGCAGGCGGCCACCGCCAGTACGGCCGCGGCCGCCGCGAGCAGGGCCGCCGGCCTGTGCTTACGCAGTCCACTCATCGGCAGTCCCATCATCAGGTACTTCCTGAACGAACGTTTAAGGTGCGTAATCCTGACATAGCACGCAGGCGGCCCGCAAGGCCGGGACGCAAACGTTAACGATCAGATACCCCATGAAGGCGCTGGCCAAGACCATGGTCCGCGCAGGGGAGTGGCGGCGGGCGTCCGGGGCAGGCCGTGACCAACATCTCGTTGCCGTGGCCGCGGCCGGGGAAGAGGGTTGCCGGTCATTTAGTTGCTCTTGACAAATAGTTGCATGAGCGCAAGTACTCGGGGCATGGTCCCGAACGAGCGAGGTGATCTGCTTGCCCGAACTGAGCCGTCGGCGTCGCCTGCTCGTGCTGGGCATTTGCTGCATGAGCCTGTTCATTGTCGGCCTGGACAGCACGATCGTGAACGTCGCGCTGCCGTCGATCGGACGTGAGCTGCACGCGTCCGTATCAGGGCTGCAGTGGACGATCGACGCGTACGCGCTGGTGCTGGCGAGCCTGTTGATGTTCTCCGGGTCGACCGCGGACCGGATCGGGCGCCGCAAGACGTTCCAGGCGGGCCTGGCCGTGTTCACCGTCGGCTCGCTGCTGTGCAGCCTGGCCCCGGGCCTGGGCTGGCTCGTCGCCTTCCGGATGATCCAGGCGGTCGGCGGCTCGATGCTCAACCCCGTGGCGATGTCCATCATCGCCAACACGTTCACCGATCCGGCCGAACGCGCCCGGGCGATCGGCGTCTGGGGCGGCGTGTTCGGCCTCAGCGTGGCGCTGGGCCCGGTGGTCGGTGGCGCGCTGGTCGATTCGGTCGGCTGGCGCGGCATCTTCTGGGTCAACATCCCGGTCGGGATCGCGGCGATCGTCTTCACGGCGCTGTTCGTGCCCGAGTCCCGGGCCGCCAGGCACCGCCGGCCCGACCCGGTGGGCCAGGTCCTGGTCATCGTCTTGCTGGCCTCGCTGACCTACGCGATCATCGAGGGCCCCGCCTCGGGCTGGGCCTCGCCGAAGATCCTGTTCTTCTTCGGTCTCGCCCTGGTGGCGCTGATCATGTTCCTGGCCTGGGAGCCGCGGCGCGACGATCCGCTGATCGATCCCAGGTTCTTCCGCAGCGCGCCATTTTCCGGGGCGACGGCCACCGCGGTGACCGCGTTCGCGGCGATGGGCGGCTTCTTGTTCCTCAACACCTTGTACCTGCAGGATGTCCGGGGATTCAGCCCGCTGGCGGCCGGGCTCTACCTGCTGCCGATGGCGGTGACGATGGCGGTCTGCGCGCCGCTGGCCGGGCGGATCGTCGCCGCCAGGGGCGCCCGGATCCCGCTCGTGATCGCAGGCCTCGCCCTGATCGCTGGCGGCCTGCTGCTGACCAGGCTTACCGATGCGTCGGGTGCCGGCTTCCTGGCGATCAGCTACGTGGTGTTCGGTGCCGGGTTCGGCCTGGTGAACGCGCCGATCACCAACGCCGCGGTGTCTGGCATGCCCCGCCAGCAGGCGGGTGTCGCGGCCGGCGTCGCGTCCACGAGCCGGCAGGTGGGCACGTCGCTCGGCGTGGCCGTCATGGGCTCAGTGCTGAGCGGCAATCTGCATGGCCCGATGCGCACCGGTTTTGTGCCCGCCAGCCAGCTCGGCTGGTGGATCGTGGCCGCCTGCGGGGCGATCATAGTCATCCTCGGTATCATCACGACCGGCCCCTGGGCGCGCCGCACCGCGGCCCGTACCGCGGCCCGGCTCGAAGCCGGAGGCACGCCACCCGCGAGAAGCGAGGTCGCGGTGACATGACCGCCTCCGGCCGCCCGGCGTGCTAGGCCTGCCGCTGGGCGCGTATGTGCCGGACGACCTGTCCCAGGTCTTCCGAACCCGCCTCGGGAAAGGCGATGAGCCAGTCATGCACGGTCCGCAGCAACGGCAGGTCAGCCGTTGCTGTCGCCAGCGTGACATCCTTGGCCGCAAGCCGGAGCGGGTAGTTGGCTCCCTGGGCGAATGCGCGGCCGGCGACCCCGGCCAGCGGCCCGGTGGCTAGGGCGCCGGTCACGAGTTCCTCGGGAAGCCCGAATGCATCACCAAGAGCCATGGCTTCCCCGACCACGGTGACACCGGCGATCACGGCGTTGATCAGGACGACCTTGAGGGCCGCGCCGTAGCCGACCGCACCGCACTCCGTTACGGTGCCGAATACCTCCAGAATGGGCCGGACCTTCGTGAGATTCCCGCCCGCCAGCACGACCAGCTGCCCGGAGGCAGCCCGGTCCGCGCTGCCCATGACCGGCGCGTCGACCAGCGCGACGCTGCCGGGCAGGAGGGCGGCCACCTCCTCGAGTGCCTGCGGGCCGATGGTGGAGGCCTCGATCAGGGTGGTGCCCGGTCGCAGATGCCCGGCGATATCCCCTATGACCTCCCGCACCGCGGTTGGATCGGCGAGCATGGTGATGACCACGTCGGCGTCACGAACCGCCTCGGCCGGACTCGCCGCTACGCTGGCGCCCTCCGCCTGGAACGGCTCGGCGCGTGACGCCGTGCGGTTCCAGACCGTCAGCGGGTAGCCCGCCGCGAGCAGGCGCCTGGCCATCGGGCTGCCCATGATCCCCAGGCCGATAAAGGCTATTTTCTCCATGCGCTCCATCCCGGTGTTCCAATCGTTAAGGGCTTGTCTAGTACAGGCCCACGGCGAACAGTGGCAGCGGGGCGTCGATCAGGCGCCTCAAGGTGTGCAGCGGATGAGTCACCTCCAGGTCATCGGCCTCGGCGCGATCGGGTGGCCAGAAGATGATCTGGCGGATCGTGTAGGCGAGGGCGTATTGCCACAGGCGCCTGTGCAGGTCAGCGGCGCCGAACAGCTCGGGGTAGTCCTCTGCCAGCCACGCGAGCAGGGGTGGCCGCTGGATGCCGACGCGGGTTTCCGCGTCGAGGGCCCTGACGACCGAGATGAGTTCCAGGTCCCGCGGGCCCATGCGGGCGAACTCCAGGTCGATCAGTGCACTGACGTGATCGCCGTGGATCAGGACGTTGCCCAGGTAGAAGTCTCCGTGCAGCAGGACCGCGCCGTCGGTCGTCAGGTCCCCGAGTTCGGCCAGGCGCTCAGCTGCCGCGTCCAGCACGCCGTGGTCGACGAACGGAAGCTGTCGCGCTAGCGGGATCAGCCCGAGGACCGCCGAGGGCGGCATCAGCACCAACTCGGAGCCGGCGCGGCGCAGCGGATCGGGGTCTTCGCCGGGGTACCTCAGCAGGTCGGCAAGGTCTCCGGGCACTGACCATGAATGCAGCGCCCGTAGCAGCGCGGCCACCTCCCTCGCGAGGTCTCGCAGCCGGGGAGGCGCAGGCTGCACGCATAGGTGCTCATAAGCAGCCCCCGGCATCCCGGCCGTCAGTGACCATGACAGCCGGTCATCTCCGCCGCCGTCCAAGACCTCCGGGACGGGAAGGAACCCCTGGAGCCGTCCGAGGAGCTCAGCCTCCCGGGCGAGGCGGCTTCGGTCCCCCCGCCACGCCACCCGCAGGTAGCCGTGCTCGAGCCGCCACACATCGTTGTTGTTGCTCGGGACAAGCCGGGCACCGTCTACGGGGAACGGGAGCGTGCGCGCCAGTATCTCCAGGCGGTAAGCGGCGGACGCCGCATCCCACGGCTCGAGCGGGCTGACGGCGATGACGTCCTGGTAGAACGGGCCGAGACCGTCACGGGTGGCTGGCACAACGAGAATTCTCGCAAATACCGGGCCCTGTCTCGCTGAGACCATCTCGTTGAGCGACCGTATTGAGCGACGGGAAATCCCTTTGGCCCGGTCCGTGGACCGGGCTTACAGTGGAGACATGAGGGTCAGTTTCACCTGCGCGGCCGCGCGAGCTATCGGCTCGCCGGTTGCCGCTGCCTGACCTGACGAATTTCGTGCTGGCGACCGGAACGGTTCGCTAGCGCCGTTGTGATCATGTCTGTCAATGGCCGCGCCAGCGGTTCCTTTCCGGTACCAGAAACCAGAAAGGGACCTATGCCATGAACGTGACAGAAACGATCCGGACCTTCCTTGAGTTCTTCGGCGAGCGGGGCCACCAGGTCGTGCCGGGCAGCTCGCTGGTGCCGCCCGACGGTGACCCGGTGCTGTTCACCACCGCGGGGATGCATCCGCTGACCCGGTACCTGGAAGGCCACCCCCATCCGCAGGGCAGGCGGCTGGCCGGCGTGCAGCGCTGCCTGCGCACCACCGATCTGGACGAGGTCGGCGATGACCGCCACCTGACCGTGTTCCAGATGCTGGGCTCCTGGTCGCTGGGCGATTACGACGGGCCGCAGAGCTTGCGCTGGGGCTGGGAGCTGCTCACCGACGGCTTGGGCATCGGCCGGAACCGGCTGCATGCCACGGTGTTCGGCGGCGATGACCAGGTGGGCCCCGATCTGGCGTCGTGGCAGACCTGGAGCGAGCTCGGCGTCCCGGTCGAGCCGCTCGGCCCGGACAACTGGTGGTCGAATGGTCCGACCGGCCCGTGCGGACCGGACTCGGAGCTGTTCGCGTGGACCGGCGACGGCCGCCGCAGGGCACGCCGGGCACCGATGGGCGCTGGATGGAGCTGTGGAACCACGTGACGATGAGCTACCGGCGGCACGACGACCGCAGCCTGGAGCGGCTGCCGCAGCGCAGTGTCGACACCGGGATGGGCCTGGAGCGGCTGCTCATGGTCGTGCAGCACCAGCCCTCCGTGTATGGCTGCGACCTCTTCCGGCCCTGGACCAGTGCGCTCTCGGGCCTATGGCAGCCCGACCAGGGGTCGCTGCGCCTGCTCACCGACCACCTGCGATCCAGCATCGTGATCATCGGCGACGGCGTCACCCCGTCCAATACCGGCCGGGGCTACGTACTGCGCCGGCTGCTGCGGCGTGCGCTCACCGTGCTGTGGCGTCCAGACAGCACCAGGACGCTGGATGATCTGCCTCCGTCGCTGGTCGAGCAGACCCTAACGCAGTTCGGCCAGGGCGAGAAGCACGGCATGATCCGCGACGTGCTCCGCGGCGAGGAACGCAGGTTCGCGGACCTGCTCACCCGAGGCCGCAAGCTGCTGGCCCAGCTCGGCCCCGGACGGCCCCTGACAGAGGCGGACCTGCGGTATCTGCACCAGACGCACGGCCTCCCGCCGGAACTGGTCATCGAGCTGATGGACTAGCCGCACGATGCGGCGGGGGAGGCGGTGCGCAGCGGCGCGAGCGCGGTGCCCCAGGCGATGACCTGGTCTATCAGCGTGTCCAGCATGGCGGCGTGGTAGTCGCCTGGCTTGAAGATGGTGTAGTTCTCGAAGTCGGTCAGCAGCGACAGCGTGACCTGCTGGCGCACGTCGGCTATCTGCAGTTCCGCGCAGGCCAGCCGCAGATGCTCGGCGGCCCGGACGCCGCCCGCGAGGCCGTAGGAGACGAACCCGGCCGCCTTGTTGTTCCACTCGGCGTACAGGTAGTCGAGGGCGTTCTTGAGCACCGCTGAGGTGGAGTGGTTGTACTCGGGGGTGATCATGATGAACCCGTCGAACGAGGCGATCGCAGCCGCCCACCGCTTGGTGTGCTCCTTCTGGTACTGGCCCATCGACGGCGGCAGCGGCTCGTCCAGGTGCGGCAGCGGGTAGTCGCGCAGGTCAATCAGCTCGAACTCGGCGTCGCTGCGGCGCGATGCCAGGCCATGGACCCACATGGCGACCTGTTCGCCGCTGCGGTTGGGCCGCGTGCTGCCGAGG
>Ga0207706_10006199_pt1 | contig 11111 bp, 12 predicted proteins | sample KBSC53metaG_FD_184318 | JGI IMG/M metagenome (GOLD analysis project Ga0207706, IMG submission 184318) | Corn rhizosphere microbial communities from Kellogg Biological Station, Michigan, USA - KBS C5-3 metaG (SPAdes) (version 2) | ecosystem: Host-associated > Plants > Roots > Rhizosphere > Soil ... | reverse complement strand
AACATATTTAAAGTATATACGGCCGACAGAATGATACTGATACCACCCACTACCATGAAAATGTAATGATAGTTAGATGATTTTGATCCAAACACACCATCAAACATCATAAACTCACCAATAAAAGCATTTGTCAATGGCAAAGCAACATTGGCAAGCGCCATTATCATCAGTAAAATAGCAAGTGTCGGAGCTCTTTGTGCGAGTCCGCCAAGTTCACTGAATTTTCTTGTGCCCAATTGATTTTCTATAACGTCAGCCACAATCCACAAACCAATTATATTCACACCGTGATTAAACATCTGGATCATTACACCTTGCATTCCTACTTCTTGGCTGGTAAAAATTGCAGCACACATTAATCCGATGTGAGCAATAGATGAATAAGCGATCAATCGTTTAAGATCATCTTGCCGGATAGCGATCAAAGAAGCATACAACATTCCAATCACACAAAGGATAATCACAAGATGACTGTAATTTGCGGCAGCATGAGGGAATAAAGGCACAAGCCATCTTATCACTCCATATAAACCCATCTTTACCATTACGCCGCTTAATATCATCGTAACCGCTGTTGTAGTTTGTTCGTATGTATCGGGTTGCCATGTATGAAAAGGAAATATCGGCATCTTGATGGCAAATGCTATAAAGAACAACCAGAATAAAAAGTTTTCTTCTGTTAGAGAAAGCTTTGTGTGATAAAATGATTGTAATGCGAATGAATGATCAGGTGTTTTAAAGTAGAGATACAAAATACCCACAAGCATCAACAACGAACCGACAAATGTGTAGATGAAAAATTTGAACGTCACTTGTATCCTTCTTTCACCTCCCCATGAAGAACAGAGAAAATATGCAGGTATTAATGCAAGTTCCCAAAAGAAATAAAACAGCAAGCAATCTGTTGAGAGAAATACACCCATGAATCCTGTCTGCATCAACAACATAAATGCATAAAAACTATTTGGTCTTCTGTAAGAGTTGTTATAAACAGATGCAAATACAATAGGATAAGCAATGGCGTTTAATAAACAAAGCATTTTGCTCATGCCGTCGAGACCAATGCTGAAGCGGGTTCCGAGGGATGGCAACCATGTTGCGTCGTATGATAATTGGCTTGCATCAAACAAATTATATACTCCTGCCAATGCAACGGCAAGTGTTAGAATTGATGAAAACAATGACCAGCTTTTTGCATCTCTTTCACTCCTTAAAAGAAATGTTACTAAGCCGGAAACTAAAGGAATTAATATGAGTAATAAAGCGATCATGTTTAAGTTACTTCTTCTCTTCTGCTAAAATATTTTTTGCAGGAACTGTACAATAATTTCCTGGTTCCAGAATACCAAAAACAAAACGGTGATGGATAACACCATGAATAAAATATAATTCCCCACCTGTCCGCTTTGCAATAATCTTATTTGCCTTGATGAATAATTTACAAACCTTCCGGTGCCATTCACCACTGCGTCGATGCCGGATTTTTCAACAACAGATTTCAGAAAACCTGCAAGGCTGTTTAATGGCTTTACAATAATGGTATCGTACAACTCATCAATGTACCATTTATCGGCAAGGATCTTTTTAAATCCGGTATATCTGCCTTCAAATTGACTAACCGCAAAGAATTTACGTGTTGCCGCAAAAATGATGATAAGACCAACAATAGTTCCACCTAACATGTAATAATCTTTTGTGGCAACTCCTGCTCCTTCATGTGTTACCGCAGGAACAACAGGTGCGAGAAATTGATTCAGAAAATCATGTCCTCCATACACTTCCGGTAATTGAATAAAACCACCAATTAGCGATAATACTGCAAGCACGATCAAAGGAATTAACAGTGCAGAAGGCGATTCATGTAAATGATGTGCCTGTTCATGTGTGCCTCTGAAACCTCCAAAGAAAACAAGCATCATTAAGCGAAACATATAGATAGCAGTAAGTATAGCTGCAAATACAGCAAACCAAAATAACAGAGGGCTGTATGCATATGTTGCCATCAATATTTCGTCTTTGGAAATAAAACCGGAAGTAAACGGAAAACCGGAAATTGCAAGCACGCCAATAATAAATGTCCAGGAAGTCACGGGCAGTTTTTTTGATAAGCCGCCCATTTTTGTAATATCCTGTTCGCCGCCCATTGCATGAATAACAGAACCTGCACCAAGAAATAAAAGCGCTTTAAAGAATGCATGTGTCATCACATGAAAAACACCTGTTGTGTAAGCACCAACACCAAGTGCAAGAAACATAAAACCAAGCTGGCTCACTGTTGAATAAGCCAATACTTTTTTTATGTCGTTTTGATAGAGTGCAATTGTTGCCGCAAGTATTGCTGTTGCTAAACCGATAATTGCAACTACATCTTGTGAAATATGACTGAGTGAATAAAGCACATTGCTTCGTGCAATCATATAAATGCCTGCAGTGACCATTGTTGCGGCATGGATCAATGCAGATACGGGAGTTGGACCAGCCATTGCATCCGGTAGCCATGTGTACAAAGGAATTTGTGCACTCTTACCAACTGCACCAACAAATAATAATAAAGTTATGGCAGTTGCATCTGATACCGGCAACGTACTCGCTTTGGCAAATACTTCAGTATAGTTTGCTGTTCCAAAATCTTTGAGTATCCAAAAAATTGCAAGTAAAAATCCAACATCGCCAATACGATTCATTACAAATGCTTTTTTTGCAGCATAATTGTAACTATCATTTTTAAACCAATAACCGATCAATAAATAAGAACATAATCCCACGCCTTCCCAACCGATAAACATGATTACATAATTCGCTCCCATCACGAGCAACAACATGGAAAAGACGAACAAGTTGAGATATGAAAAATATCTTCCGAAATGATCTGTTGACTCTTCATGCATGTACGATGTTGAATAAAGATGAATGAGAAAACCAACACCGGTTATAATTAATAGAAAAATAATTGAGAGTTGATCTATTTGAAAAGCAAAGGGAATTTTGAAACCCTCAACACTAATAAAGTTGTAATAATTTACGATCGTGCCACCATGCTCCTTAATGTCAAAAAATAAAATGATGCTAACAATAAATGATAAAAGAATCACACCACTTCCAATCACACTAATCGCAGATTTTGATAACGGCTTTCTGAAAAGTCCGTTGATCAAAAAACCAATCAATGGAAACAATGGTACCAGATAAATCAGATCATTCATATTTTTCTTTGCAGAATGCTTTTAATGTTTTAACCTGTTCAAAAAATTAACGTCCACAGAATGTATGTTTCTATACATCATCACAATAATTGCCAATCCAACACTTACTTCTGCCGCTGCAACAACCATTATAAAGAAGACAAATAGCTGTGCATCTGTACCTGCTGTTAAATTTGTTTTATTCGCAATTGCTGTTGCATATTCCATCTTTGAAAATGCAACAAGCAAAAGATTTGCTGCATTCAGCATAAGCTCTATGCACATAAAAATAATAATGGCATTGCGGCGTGTTAAAACACCCACAACCCCGATGCAGAATAAACAAGATGCTAATGCTATGTAATATTGAATTGGCATTGTTACCCTCCAAACCTCCCTAAAGGGAGGCTTACTAATTCGTGATAATTTAAATTTCCGTTTTTCCTATTCCCCCTTCAGGGGTTAGGGGTTTTTAATCTTTCTTTCCAATCACTACTGCACCAACCATTGCACTTAAAAATAGAATGCTGCTTATTTCAAAAGGCAAGGCATATTCATTGAACAATACTTTACCAAGATTTTGAATTAACCCAACATCCCCTTCTTTCAACATTGCAGTTTTATTCGCAACATCATAAGCTGATCTCGATGCTGAAATAAATATCCATAACAGCAATCCGCCTGATATTACTCCAAAAAATTTCATCCAGATATTTTGCTGCCGTTCCGTTTCTGTATTCAAATTTATCAGCATTATTACAAAAAGAAACAGCACCATAATCGCACCGGCATAAACAATGATGTTAACTATTGCAAGAAATTGCGCGTTCAATAAAAGATAATGACCTGAGATGGCAAAGAAAACAACAATAAGCCACAACACACTGTGTACAGGATTTTTGCTGAGGAGCACCATAATTGCACTAAACAATGCAAGTGCGCTAAGAAACCAAAATAGAATTTCGTCAATACTCATTTCTGATAAAGCAAATTAGCATATTGAAAAAAATGTGCAATGAAATTGCTTTTTATCTTGCACATTTAATATTAAGTTGTCGGAGCACCTTCTCCTTTCGCCTTCTCAAAATCTGCAGCGTCTGTTTTAGGATTCGGTATCAGCAAATCTTCTTTTGTATAAATTAGTTTTTTACGCGAATAGTCAGCAGGTGTAAAAGTTTCACTTAAGTAAATGGCGTCCTTCGGACAAGCTTCTTCGCACAAACCGCAAAAAATACATCGAAGCATATTTATCTCGTAACGCGCTGCATATTTTTCTTCGCGATATAAATTTTCTTCTCCGGGTTTGCGCTCTGCTGATTCCATAGTAATTGCTTCGGCAGGGCAAGCCAATGCGCATAACCCGCATGCAGTGCAGCGTTCACGACCTTCCTCATCCCTGTTTAAAACCTGCAATCCGCGAAATACAGGACTAAAAGGTCTCTTCTCTTCAGGATAATTTATGGTAGGCTTCTTTTTGAAAATATGACTAAAAGTTATTGCCATGCCTTTGAGTATCGCAGGTAAATAAATTTTTTCCCAGAAATTCATCGGTCTCCTGTCCACACTTTTCGCTCTGTTTGTTAATGTTTGCATTTTATATAGTCAGCAAAAACTTTGCTTAAAAGGTTTGCAAAAATATTTTTCTAAATCGTTGCTACCAACTTTATCTCGTTATTGTTGATAACAGTTTTTATTTTGTTTACGATCTTTTGTTCTTGGTGGCATCGCCTGTTGTGTCACTCACTTGTACTTTCGGAACATTATTTATCAAGCTGCAAGCTATGAGCAAACAACTTGAAGTTCGAAGCTGATAGCTCAAAGCTTATTCTTCAGTACAAGAGTGCGACGCAACAGAAGTTTAATAGTAGTAATAAAGCCCGGCTTATAAAAAATCCCTCGCACATACTCTATATACTTTATAAACACTATTTACTTTTATTTATCTGTTCAAATAAAGAACTACCGCTCCTGTAATCAGCATGTTTACCAAAGCCAATGGGATCAAGCCTTTCCAGCCAAGGTTCATTAATTGATCATAGCGAAAACGCGGTAATGTCCAGCGAATCCACATGAACACAAAAATGAGAAAGAAAACTTTGGCGAGCAATGCTATGATACCAATGAGCGCTGCAACATTTGGTGAAAGCGCAGCTTCGTTTACGAATGGCATATCGTAACCACCCAAAAACAAAGTTGATATTACTGCGCAACTGATGAACATGTTAATGTACTCTGCAAAAAGATAAAACCCAAGCTTCATTGATGAATATTCCTGGTGATAACCCATGTTCAATTCGTTCTCGGCTTCAGGTAAATCAAAAGGTGCACGATTACATTCAGCAAGTGCGCATACGAAAAATATCAAACAACCTAACGGCTGATAAACAATATTCCAGAAATGACCCGGCGTCATTTGTTGTTCAACAATTGTTTTTAAACTTAATGAGCCTGTAAGCATAAGCAACGCGATCAATGAAATTCCCATCGAAAGCTCGTAACTGATCACCTGGCTTGCACCGCGCAATGCGGCAAGCAAAGAAAATTTATTGTTTGATGCCCAACCACCGATCATGATTCCATATATTCCCAAACTCACTACGCCAAAAATGTAAAGAATGCCAATATTGATGTCTGCAATCTGAAGAGGAATTGATCTTCCAAACAATTCAATTTTATCGCCCCACGGAATTACTGCACAGGTCATCATTGCAGTGAGCATTGCCAATGACGGCCCCAAAACAAAAAGCATTTTGTTCGAGTTGTTTGGAATAATTTCTTCTTTGAAAAATAATTTCATACCATCTGCAAGTGGTTGTAAAATTCCAAACGGACCAGCGCGATTCGGGCCACGACGATCTTGTATCACAGCAGCGACCTTGCGTTCTGCATAAGTTGCATACATCGCAATTACAAGAGATGCTGTAATTACGATTGCTATCAATATTAATTTCTCAAGAATAAATGCCCAATCGATAGTATTCATTTTAATTCAATTCTTTTAAAGCTGTTCTTATTAATTATTTGGACAAAAACTCATGCTTATGCAAATACAAGTCTTCCTTTTGGTTCAGGAATTTGCCATCCCTTTTCTTTGGCAATCTCTATCCATTCCGAAGCAACATAATTTACTTCTCTTAATGCTTCATCTTGTGTATTGCCATGAGCTATACAACCTTTAAGTTCAGGTATCTCTGCAACAAATGCATCATCGCTTTCACTCCAATAAATAATAATTTCATACTTAGTCATCTTCGTTTATTATTTTATGATTTACTAAAAAATCCCTAACCTGTTTTACCTGATACGGTTTTGCTTTACCATCTTTTGTTTTTTGCAGATTAAGAATTCCTTCAATGCCTTCTTTCAAAAATATTCTATGGCTTCCACCTGTTTTTCTTTCTTCAAATGCAAGTCTGACAAGTATTTTGAACTAAATCATCCAAATCAAAATTTGCATCAGCATTACCGGTAAGTAATTTCAACAATAATTTTTCTTTTCTACTCATTGGCTGATTCATTCTTTTCAAAATCTTCACTTGTTGCAGGTCCTTCTATTAAATTTAAATTATAGTTAGGTTTGTTTACTTCACTCACATCATGAATGTCCATAAATATTCTTGGCTTACGATCCATTAATTTTTCAAACGTTTCTTCAGGCTTCTTCAATTCAACATATTTATTCTGTGAAATAACAGAATGACGATTCACATTTGTAGGACCTTCAATCACCCAATCGCTCACATTCTTTTTTTCAAATCGACATGTATTGCAGATCCAGCCCGGTTTTCCATCCGCTGTATCCTTTACTTCACCCCACTCATCTCTTCTTGCCGTTACTCGAAACACTTCATCGCCTCTCATCCACAAACGCACCTGCCCGCAACATGTAGGGCAATCTCTATGTGCATCTACAGGTTTTGTAAACCACACACGATTTTTGAAACGGAAAGTTCTGTCTGTTAGTGCACCAACCGGACAAACATCAATCACATTTCCGATAAAATCATTTTCCAAAGATTTTGCAATATAAGTTGCAATCTCAGAACGCTCACCTCTGTCTAAAATTCCATGATGCCTTTGATTTGTTAACTGATCTGCTACAAACACACAACGGTAACAAAGAATACATCGCGTCATGTGCAACTGGATATAAGGACCAAGATCATGTTTCTCGAATATTCTTTTTTGAAACTCAAAACGTGTTCCTGCGTCTCCATGCGCATAACTGAGGTCCTGTAAATCACATTCGCCAGCCTGATCGCAAATGGGGCAATCAAGCGGATGATTGATCAATAAAAATTCTACAACACCTTCACGTGCTTCAAGCACACGATTGCTTGTAATATTTTTTACTTCCATACCATCCATTACAGTTGTTCTGCAACTTGCAACAAGTTTTGGCATGGGGCGAGGATCTTTCTCACTGCCTTTTGAAACTTCTACCAAACAGGTACGACACTTACCACCGCTGCCTTTCAGCTTACTGTAATAACACATAGCGGGAGGCGTTACATCACCACCAATCTTTCGCGCAGCTTCGAGAATCGTTGTTCCCGCGGGCACTTCGATTGTGATGTTGTCTATTGTTACTTTGAATAATTGTTGTTCAGGCATAGACCGCTATCTTTAAAGGAAAATTTTAAAGTTCATTTTTATGTTATGCTTGTTGTGCTACTTCATACAGTACAAGTGTGCGACGCAACAAAAGCTTCATTCTTATTCTTTAGCTTGACCCATAAAAAGACTATACTGCCTCTTTCAACGGCTCCGCATAATTAGCCAACCCGTAATTTCTTACCAAACATTCTTGCGGATTGGTAACATGCCATTCAAATTCATCCCTGAAATGTCTTATTGCTGCGGCAACAGGCCATGCTGCTGCATCACCTAACGGGCAAATTGTATTTCCTTCGATCTTACTTTGAATATCCCACAATAAATCTATATCACTCATCTTGCCTTTTCCAGTATCAATGTTCTTCAAAATCTTTTCCATCCATCCTGTTCCTTCGCGACAAGGAGAACATTGTCCACAACTTTCGTGACGATAAAATCTTGCAAGTGTATATGTATGTTTTACCACGCATTGATCTTCATCCAGTACAATAAAACCGCCGCTACCCATCATCGTTCCGGTTGCAAAACCGCCGTCAGCAAGACTTTCATAATTCATGTAACGTGTTTCGCCTTTTGCTGTTTTCAATAAAAGTTTTGCAGGAACAATAGGAACTGAAGAGCCTCCGGGAATACATGCTTTCAAACGTTTGCCGTTTGGAATGCCGCCACAATATTCATCAGAGAAAATAAATTCTTCAACAGAAATCGTCATATCAATTTCATAAACACCGGGTTTATTGATATTGCCGCAAGCGCTTATTAATTTTGTTCCTGTCGATTTTCCAATACCAATCTTTGCATACTCATCTCCGCCCATGTTTACTATCGGAACAACCGCAGCTAATGTTTCAACATTGTTTACAACGGTTGGTCTGTCCCACAAACCCTTCACTGCAGGGAAAGGAGGCTTGATACGCGGATTACCGCGTTTGCCTTCCAAACTTTCAAGCAATGCAGTTTCTTCGCCACAGATATAAGCACCCGCTCCGCGATGCACATATATCTCACAATCAAAACCACTTCCCAAAATATTTTTTCCGAGCCATCCGTTGTTCTTTGCTTCGGCTATTGCCTGCTCCAGAATATCAACGATCCATGCGTATTCGCCGCGTATATAAATGTACGTGGCATTGCTGTTTAATGCATAAGATGAAACGATCAAACCTTCGATCAGTAAATGCGGAATAAATTCCATCAAGTACCTATCCTTAAATGTTCCCGGCTCGCTCTCATCTGCATTGCAAACCAAATGGCGTGGCACACCTTCGGGCTTTGCAAGAAAACTCCATTTTAGACCTGTAGGAAAACCTGCACCGCCACGACCACGTAAACCACTCTTCTTTACTTCATCTGTTACCTGGTCTGGCGTCATTGTTTTAATAGCTTTTTCCACACTGCGGTAGCCGCCTTCACGACGGTAAACATCGTAACCGCAGATGCCTTCAACGTTTGCCTTTTCTAATAATAATTTTACTTCCATATTAATGAATCAGCATTTCAGCTAATTGTATTATTTTTTTTGTTACCGGCTTTTTGTAGTGAGCTTGTCGAACTATACTCATCGTCCCTTGCGTCGCACTCTTGTACTTTATATTTTCAATCAACAGCGATAAATCAATTCGAGCTTTCTGAAGGAGGCTTTACGGCTTGCCTTGCAACAAGCTTCCAGTCACCATTTATCTTTACCCATACCATTGTTGTAAATAAAGTTACATCGAGAGGCTTACCTAAATTATATACATTGATCTTCAAAGTCACATTCACTACTCCGGTATTAGGGTTATATATTCTTACGTTCATGTTCGATGGTTCGATGCTCCTGTAATCCTGTTCTCCGTTCAATGCTGAGCGTATCAATTGCGCTTTCGTTTGAATAACTCCTGTTGAGTGCCCGTAAGTAACATCGTCTGCCAATAAGTTCGAAAGAGCAACACTATCTTTTGCAATCAAAGCATTTTTCAAGTTCATCATTTTCGTCATCACTTCTGTTTGTGCATTTTGTGCGTGCGATGCAAAGCTTATAAAACTTGCAGCAAGTACAAAAAGTAGAAATTTTTTCATGAAGATTATTTTAAAGGTTCAATTTTTGTAAAGATGCCTGTTCCACCTTCACTCAAAGATTTCAGTTTTCAAATAGTTCGTCTTTATGAATGCTTGCCCATTCTACAACTAACGCCAATGCTTTCGGTGGAAGATATCCTTGAATAATCGCAAAATCATTTATTGAAATTTGCGCAGCAAATTCAGCATAATCTGCGTGAAAGTGTGACGGCGGATGGTCGCCAAAGTACATTTTAATCAGTATGCCATAAAAGCTGCTTATTACGGGCATATTCTTCAAACGATTTACCAATCAATTGTAAATAAAATGCATCCGGATCCATATCAATATCTCCACTCCATTCTATTTTTTTATCTGTCGTTATTTTAAACGATTTGAAATTGTCTTCATTATTCCAAAGTTCAAAAACACCTTTCCCTTTCCACTTACTTAAATCAATAACACCATCTACACCATCCTCAAACTCAACTTTAAGCTTGTATCCGGGAAGTGCTGTTGCTGTTTTTATATTGGGGATGATCTTATTCATACTAATTATTTACTTCCGCATTTTTTCTGCACTCTTCAATTATTGCATCAACTTTTTCTTTTGTAAGATATTCACGATAATTTTTTCCTAACTGCATCATCGGCGCATAACCACATGCACCAAGACATTCTACTGTTTTCAAAGTGAACATACCATCGGCAGTTGTTTCACCTGATTTTATACCAAGTTTCTCTCCGATATATGCGATAATATCATCGCTGCCATTCAACATGCAAGGACCAGTTTGACAAACTTCAAACATATACCTGCCAACAGGTTTTAAGTTGTACATGCTGTAGAATGTTGCTACTTCATACACTTCAACTGGCTCAAGGTTTAGCAACGATGCAACATAATTCATTGTTTCAACACTCAGCCATCCACCAAATTCCTGCTGTGCCAAATGCAACAACGGAAGTAACGCACTTTTCTGCTTTCCTTCAGGATAGCGTGCAATAATATTTTTTGCTTCTGCTAATTTTTCTGATGAAAACTGAACGCTCATTTTTTTCTTCTTAATATTTTTTGAAGCTTTTTTACGTCATCCAAATCTTGTAACCTCCCCACAAATTTTTTGTTTTGAATTAAATGATCTACATCAATCACTTTAACTTCAAAATCATCTTGTTTATAACTTGTAGCCTGATCGTAAACCTTATCAAATGAAACACCCGGCAAATCGCAAAAAAGATCTATTCTTACAGGAGAATTTCCAAGC